>Ga0126378_10003460_pt1 | contig 11935 bp, 13 predicted proteins | sample PanSoiMetPlot_23_FD_92587 | JGI IMG/M metagenome (GOLD analysis project Ga0126378, IMG submission 92587) | Tropical forest soil microbial communities from Panama - MetaG Plot_23 | ecosystem: Environmental > Terrestrial > Soil > Tropical forest > Bulk soil | place: Panama | collected 2016-02-17
CTCCGCTTCGCGAGGCTGAAGTCGCGCCCTACCAATTCGTGAGTGGAGTTCGCCGAAGGCCTTTTACCCCAACTTTCCCACCCCGGAACCCTGGTCGACAGCTGCTCCGCGCGGGGGACGGGTGTTGCGCCAGACGGAAAGGCCGCTCCGTTCTCGAAGAACTGTTAGCGAACGAACGCGTTCTCCATTTCGCAAGCAGGCACAACCCTGGCACGAACGTTTGGTCAAAGAACGAAGCGAATGGGCATCAGCGAGCGCAAACGCGTTGCCACCCCGATCACTGCTCTCCAACACCGACTGCCGACGCCAACCTGTTGATCATCCATCAGCACTAGGGGACCAAACGAGAGGTTTGGTAACTGAGTGCGATCGGGTAACAACTCGCGATAATCTGACGAGGAATCGAGATATTGGATCGTCGACCAAACCATTGCATTCTTGTGGAAGCTCACAACTTACTCCTAAGCCTCAGCCGTCAATTGTGTTGTTGTCAAAAACGCGTCGCAGGTGATCATCCGCCCGATCCTCATCGCTCGCATCCTCACAAGCTCTTCCCATCCCTCGCTGCGGATCGTAGCTCTGAAATGTCTCGCGTCCCGCCCACGATCCCGGCCCGTTCTGCAGGGACCAATCATGCCTACTCTCCCGTCAGTCCAACACTGCAAGATTTGACAGGTGCCCCATGCTTCACAAACGATGTGGGTGGGGTCGGTGTCAACGATCACGGGGCAGCTGATCCTCCTAACTTTCACTCGGCACACGAACCCAATCGCCGCTGATTTCTGGAAGTTTGAAATCACCCGGCCAGGGATCGTCTCGATGGGATCCCCGATGCCAGTTCGCCTTCGTCACCCCATAACAACGACTCCACGGATTTTTCTCCGCGGTCACTTGCGCGGGGTCTTGCGGCCGGAATTGCCCTTCACGGCTTTGCGCATGGGGAAGACGGGGCCAGAGCCGTGCGCGGTCGCAAGAGCAAGCGCCGGCGAAGGTCGGCAAGCGAAGTCCGGCCCGGCGATGGGGGGGGAGAAAATGGGATTCTCGCGCGCGATATTCTTCCAACCCATTTACGACAGAAGCTGTCAATTCTGGCAGTGTTCCCAGTCAAGTCCCTGGAATAAGTTGAAAATCTAATTATTTCAGCGTCGTGACTCGCGCGAAATTTGCGCGCAACGTCCTGGCCGCCTTGGGCCCACGCCCGCTCAAAGCGAAGATGGACGAAAGTTGCGGTATTCCTACGTGAACAGAAAGCAGGGTCAGGTCACCATGAGCATCAGAAAGAAGAGACTATCTGCTAGCGTGGAAAAAATCATTCCGCCGCTTGTGTCTGGCGAAGCGGAAACGGTAGAAATCAGACTCGACGATGGCGAGGATCTTTATCGAGAGATTCGCATCGCCAACATTTTTACCGATCAGAACGGAGAAGCCGGCAGTCTTAGACCGGGATCCCGCGTCCATGTCATTGTCGAAGCGGATACAGAGGCCATAACCAAAGAAACCGACGCCCACGCTTCGATGAACGTCATGACCTCTAAGAAGGTCGCCTGAAGCGCTGCAGTTTGTGATGAGAGACTACTGACCGTTGGGGATCAGACTTACTCGGTACCATGCGGCGGCAGGTTGTCACAACTTGTTGGCAGCCCTCGATACCGCGTGAGGCCAATTACCCACTCCATCATTGCGCCTGTGTTGTTCGGGCAGCACAACAGTTTATGAGCGATATCCCTGCGCATTGACACAACGGGAGCTGGTGTAATTACCTTGGTAAGTTGGCTTTGTTGGCGACGGCGTCTTTACCATTGCGACCGTGAACCCCGCTGGGCTTAAATAAATGGCTGTCGCAATGGAACCATCAAATAGGTGGCAAGTCCGATAGTGCTTGGGAAGTTCGATCTTGAACTGCACTTGGTTAGGTTCCGACGGGGCTTCTGGCTCCGGCGAAGATAAGACTCTATCGACTTCTTCTGATCTGGATCTGACGCTGACTCGCTTTTGCGCTTTTGCCATACGACCCCCTAATTCCAAGTCCAGGCCCGCATCGAGACAACAAAACCTGCACGTTGCCATTGCAGGTTGCCAGTTCGTATTGACGAGCATCGCTCGTCAAGGTCTTAAGCACGTCGCTACGTTGCCGGTGCCAGGTCCCCGATGTGGATGAAACAGCGTTTCTCCAATTGCCGGATGAAGCGGTCAACCACTGGTCGAGATATCATCTGCCGTGTCCCGCCGTTACATGTATCGAGCGGCATCGGAATTCAGTGCCGAAGTTGTTGTAGCAATGCTGGATGGAACCGTGAACTGTCAGAATTGCCAGGGTCAACAAACCCTGGTCTACCCCATTTCCCCATCGCCATCACCATTGTCTCGCAGCCACGCCATTGGCAAAGTCGCTTGCCCTGTTCAACGTCGCGTGAAGGGTGGCGCTGGTCTTCAGTCCAGCTGATTTCGCGCTGTTAACTTTGACAGTGACGCCGACATGAATCGGGCGATTAACATCAAGTTATTCTTTGGATTCTCGCGAAATGCGGGTGATTAACTTCCAATTTTAGTTGTAATCAACGCTGGGGATAGAATTTGATCGTGCGGAGAATGCTGTATGAACTTCCTGTGGTGGATAATCGTGGGCTTGATTGCTGGTTGGGCGACCGGAAAGATCATGCGGGGTTCTGGGCACGGAGTGTTCGCTGACATTTTGATTGGCATCGCCGGCGCCATCGTGGGCGGTTGGTTAATGCGAGTATTTGGGTTTCATGGTCATGGTGGCATGCTTTACACGATTTTGGTCGCCATTGGAGGGGCCATCATCTTGACCTGGCTGTATCGGCTTGTCTTCGGACGCAGACACGGCGTGCCGCTCGACCGCGGCGAGGGCGGTGGCGATATTCGGAGGGCTGCGTAGGCTTCTCCCTGAAGTCGCAGCTTTCGCCAAGTTTCTCCACGGCAGGTGAGGGAGTAGCATCGCGATCGGTCCCCGCTTAAACGTCGGGGCAACATACTCGGTCGATTCCTGCTGCCGGCGCGTTTCACATCTCCTGTCAAACCTTACAGTCGAAAAATCATAGCGACTGGCGTACATTCCTACCGGGCCGATAAGGACCAGTACGTGCTTGATTGAGAAGACGCAACCAGAAATCCTCTTTGTGGACGACGAAGAGTCGATTCGAGCGACGCTACCCCTGGTGCTTGAATCATTTGGTTTCAAGGTTACGTCGGCTGCAAATTCCCGCGACGCCATACGGTTGATCGCAAACCGGCAATTCGACGCACTTATTGCAGATCTGAACATCGATCGCCAAGGAGACGGCTTTGCCATTGTGAGTGCGATGCGGAGCACGCATCCTGAGGCCGGCACCTTTATTCTTACCGGGTATCCGGCATTTGAAACTGCCTTGGAGGCAATTCGACAGCAAGTCGACGACTACTTCGTAAAACCGGCCGATGTAAGGCAGATCGCGCAGGCGATCGAAGATAGGTTGCAGAAGAAACGTCCGGCGGCGCGAATGGAGCCCCGGAGGCTGCCGGACTTGGTGGGGCAACACCGCGATCAACTGGTAGAAGCCTGGGTCGCGGAAGTCGGTACGGATCTCAATATCGCGGCGATTAGGCTTTCAGCAGCACAGCGTAGGGATTACGCGCCTGAATTATTGGATCAGGCAGTAGCCGTTGCAAGGGGAAGCGGCATACCCGCTGATACCCGTGGTGCTGCCGCTCACGGTGAAACACGAGCCAAACAAGGCTACACTGTCCCAATGCTTTTGCGTGAAACGAGAGCGTTACACAAGGTTCTGGGCTTGTTTGTACAGGAACACCTGTCTGAAATAGCAGTCAATCACCTGGTTTCAGATATGACGTACATCTACGAGACCATCGATTTCCTGGCCGAGGAATCTGCGCAATCGTTTCTGCAGCAAGCCTCGGACGTGACCAGGTGGAAAAAGTCAGCATAACCATCTCTCGCAAATGGCAGATGCCAGTGCACGAATCCATACCCGGAATCCAGCTACCGGGTTCTTCGAGCAAGGCTTTGAAAACGTTAGCGCCCCGGGAGGAAGCCAGCGAGGCTTCTGCAATTCCGTTTGCCAGTCACAGTCGCATTCCCAGAAGGAATGAATTCAAAACGCGCTCCTCGAAGCCTTCCCGATGTGGCTTTTGATTGGTGTATCCACGAAAACGAGGTGCTTCCGAATGGCAAACTGCACCAACTCTGCGTTGCTATGCAGATCCAGGGTTTCCATGATGCGGTATTTGTGAAACGCCACCGTTCTCGTCGCGAGGTTCAATGCGTCTCCTATTTCCTTCATGGAGAGTCCCTCTGCCAGCAACTGCAGTACGTCGCGCTGTCGCGGCGTGAGCGTGCTGGTTGCTTGTCCCACTTGCGTATCCATCATCTGGAGGGTTGCTTGCGGCAGTACCTGCCTAGGATCGCTCACCGCGTCGCGAATGGTCTGAATCAGTGCGGAAAAGGCAGAGGTTTTCAGAACGAAACCGGATGCGCCAATGGCAAAAGCCTCGGCCATTACATCGGGATCATTGTTGGCCGTCAAATAAATGATCTTCGTGCCCGGTAGCGCTGCTTTGACCCGCCGCCCCGCATCCAAGCCGTTCAACTGAGGCATTGCGATATCGATAAGAACGACATCGGGTTTCATTTCTAAGGCAGCCTGGACCAAAGTGCGTCCATCCCCGACCACTCCCAGCACATTGAATTCCAGAACCAGCAGATTCTTCCCCGCTTCCGCAACCAACCGATGATCGTCGGCGATCAGAATTCGTGGTCGATTTTCGGCCATTGCCAGCTCCCTGTGGGGTCAAAGCAAAATGAGAGCTCGAGACATTTCCCGCAACCTACCACGGAAACGCGGTATCCCCCACTGTCACAATTGACAGTGGCAAGAAAGCACAATTCAGGGCTAGGTTGTGCATGCAACAGTCTGCACTTCCTCTTGCGTATCGAACGCTCCACCTGATCGCGGGCTCTTGAGTTCGTTGCAGGTTGTGCCTAGAATCAGGCGAGACGAGAGTCCCACGTCCGTTTAGGTGGAGAGAGCGTGCAAGGGTTGGCAACAATTAGGGTTGCACGGTGGGAACAGCGAAGATCCGCACTACGAACAGGATTCCCCCGTAATCTCTTGGTTGCCTTGCTGGTAGCGTGCGCTTACTACGCGGGAACAAAAATCGGCTTCCTGTTCACTCCGCCCGGTCAAGCGATATCTACGCTGTGGCCCCCGAATGCGCTGTTATTTGCGGCACTCTTCCTGACCCCTGCACGGACGTGGCCGATCATACTGCTCGCCGTCCTCCCTGCGCATTTGGCCGTCCAGCTGCGCGGAGGCATCCCCCTACTGACGGCGATGGGCTGGTTCGTGACAAACATCGCTGAGGCACTGCTCGGTGCAGGTAGCGTCCGTGCCTACTGTACCGCTCACGGGATTTCGGTTCACAAGCTCTTCAAGTCAACCAGAGGACTCGCATCGTTCATGTTGCTCGGTGTCTTGTTGGCACCGTTTGTGACCACCTTTCTCGATGTCGGGGTGGTGGTATGGACCGGCTTCGGGCACCATTACTGGTCACTCTGGAATGAGCGCTTTCTTTCCAACATGCTGGCCAATGTCACGATTGTCCCGATGGTCGTCGTGCTTACTTCTATGCAACGCCCGATCACAACCTCTCTAAAGAGGTGTTTGGAAGCGATCCTATTGGCAGCGGCAATCGTGCTCGTTGTGGGAGTCTTCTTGGCGGTGGCAGGATCCAGTTATGGCGTCGCTCCGCTAATTTATCTGGTCCTCCCTTTACTGCTGTGGGCAGTAGTACGTTTCGGGAGCGAAGGGGTGAGTGCTTCGTTGCTGCTTGTCGCTCTCCTGGTGACGTGGAATGCCTTGAGCGGCCGGGGTCCGTTTGGACTGGTTGAAGTGAACGTGCGATCCCTGCAATTGTTCTTGCTCGCGATCAGTGCGCCTTTGCTCGGTTTGGGCGCAGTGCTCGACGAGCGTCGTGAAATCGCCGAACAACTCCGGGAACACACGCGCATTAGCGGCCTAATCGCCCACATAGCAGCAAAGTTTGTCAACGTGAGTTGGGAACGAATTGACCATGAGATCGATTTAAGTCTGAGGCGCCTGCTCGAGTTCCTGGGTTTGGATCGGTTCAGCATTTTTGATCTCATGAGTCAGGAGCTGCGCCTCACTCACCACGCATCCCTGGGAGACGAAGTCAAAGCGCCTTTGCAAAAAATCGCGGTCGAGGAAGTCGGTTGGCTTGTCGAAAAGATGCGTTTGGAAGGATCGGTGATCATCAATGATGTGGAGGAAGTTCACGAGCGCGTAAGGGAACTGAACATCTTGGGCCTTACCGGTGTCCAGTCGATCGCGATTGTGCCACTCGGTCCGCCAGACTCAGCGGCCGGGATTCTGACCGTGGCTTCCCGAGGGAGAAAAACGAGTTTCCATCCCGACCTGGTTTCGCAGCTTGAAATTTTGGGCGAGATTTTGTACCACGCCATGCAACGGAAAAACACGTTCCAGGCTCTAGCCGAAAGCGAACAACGATTCCGCTATACCGCCGATTCCTCACCAATGTTGATATGGATGTCCGGTACCAATGGTTTGGGTACCTATTTCAACAAAGGTTGGCTTGAATTCGCGGGAGTCGCGCTGGAAAAGCAAATGGATGAAGCATGGATCCAGTTGGTGCACCCGGAAGACGTCGACGGATGTGTCTCCACATATAACGAAGCGTTCGCAGCCCGTCGACGATTCGATATGGAATATCGCATACGTCGCCACGATGGTTCCTTCCGCTGGCTTTTCGAGGTTGGCGCGCCGCGATTCGATGGGGAAGGAACATTCCTGGGGTTTATTGCATCATCCGTCGACATTAGCGAGCGCAAAAGCGCCGAACAAGCGCTGACCGGCCTGAGCCGCAAACTGATCAAAGCCCAGGAAGAAGAACGGCAACGCATCGCCAGAGAACTACACGATGACGTGGGCCAACGCCTCACCCTGATGGCTGTGGAACTTGACCGCTTGTCCAATCGACCGGATTCATCATTTCAGGACGTAGTGCAGGACCTGCTGAATCAGGCAAGGGCCATCTCAGACTGCCTACACAATATGACACACAACTTGCATTCTGCAGGTTTAGATGTGTTGCCTTTGGGTACGCTCTTGAAGACCCTGTGCCGAGAATTTCGGGAGAAGACCTCGACCGAAATGCAATTCGGTGAGCATGATGTACCCTCGCACGTCCCGGAGGAGATCAAGTTGTGCCTCTATCGGGTCGCCCAAGAATCTCTACAGAACATCGTCAAGCACAGCCAGGCACATCGCGCCAACTTGGAGCTGAGTGGCAGTGAACGAGGACTGATTCTGATAGTCGAAGATGACGGGATCGGATTCGAACGGCGCCCTCTCGACGGACTAGGAATGGCTAGTATGCGCGAGCGACTCGGGTCGGTGGCCGGGACGATCAAAATTACATCGGCCCCATTGAAGGGAACGCGCGTTGAAGCCTACGTACCCTTGCAACAGGGTGTGATTGGTGAACCGATGAAGGTTGCGTAGCACTCAGGGTCCCGGACCTTCCATGATTTCAACTCCTCCATGATTGCTCGTCGACCCCCTGCGCCATTTGTCGCCAGGCTTGTCCAAATTAGCTCTTCTTCACGGTCGAATTCGGATAGCATCCGAGGCCTCCCCCGCCTGATGGGATTGGCGATTTAGAATGAGGCCCATGGCCAAGAAAGCGATCTCACCGGGCGCGGTACACAATGTACCAGCGGATTTACGAAAAGTTCTCATTTCTGATCCGGCAGCGCGAGCCAAGTGGGAGGATATTACACAACTCGCACGCAATGAGTGGATCTGCTGGGTTATCTCCGTCAAGAAACCGGAAACCCGAAGGCAACACATTGAGCGGGTACGCACGCAACTGAAGGAAGGAATGCGCCGGCCTCGTTGCTGGCCCGGCTGTCCTCACCGCTGAATAATAAGGACGACGGGCTCGAATCACGACCAGCCACGGGGTGGAAATGACCAGGTCAGAACTCTGCGACGGTTTCAGTTGAGAAGACGTCGTAGCCGGTTCACCTGCAGAGCTTCTTCGCTTCTGCAGCACCGAGTTACGTCTTTGGCCTTTTATTGTTCCTTGCTTGCCGCGCTTTCTTGCTCGCCGCACGAACCCGCGAGGATTCCTGAGAAAGGTCGCGGGCTTGCTCCCGCAATTTTTTTGCCTGCATGGCTAAATTTCGAGCTGTCTGTCTCATTGACTGAACGGGATCGTCTTTTTTTGGCATGTGTGGGTGTTCAACCGAATTTTTAGATGCCATTCAATCATGAGGCCGATCCCGGTTAAGGTGAGATGCTCTGGATCTTAGAAATCTGTGAAGCTGTAACTTCGTTGCAGGGCTTGAAATGCAGCGCACGTTTCCGACTCTCGACTGGGAATGCGAATTCAGAGCTGGCGTTTATCGGCGCTTCCTCCAACCTGACTGCCTGAGGCATTCTGTACCTGCTCATTTATTTGGGACTAATTATTCTTGACCAGCCGTTCATCTCCGTAACGATTGTGCCGGAACAATCGGCGTCGGTCCCCCGGGAGTGTGGTGATGAGAAGGCCACGGGTGATGCTCGCCGATGATCACACATTGCTCGTGGACGCCTTTACACGGCTCTTGGAGCCCGAATTTGAGATTGTGGCAACTGTGGCGGATGGGCGTGCGCTCCTGGAGCGAGCACCCGAGCTTAAGCCCGACGTCATTGTGTTGGATTTGAGAATGCCGCTGCTCGGTGGGATGGAGGCCGGACTGGAGCTCAAAGCAGCTCTCCCGAACACAAAAATTGTGGTCCTGACTATCGCCGACGATTCTGATATTGCTGCTTTAGCTCTTCGCCAATGGGCCTCGGGTTATGTGCTGAAAAAGTCTGCCGCTTGGGAACTCGCCAAAGCAATCCGTGAAGTCATCAAAGGTAATTCGTACGTGACCCCGTACATTGCCCAAAAGCTAGCGGACGAATTTGTTCGAGATCCCCGAGTAGACCGCAGAAAATATCTTACCTCCCGCCAACGCGAGATCCTGCAATTGCTCGGGGAAGGGCGCAGCATGCACGAAACTGGGGCGATTCTGAATATACGCACCAGAACTGTGGCCTTTCATAAGTACCGAATCATGAAGGAGTTCGGACTGAAAACAAACGCCGACTTGGTCACATTTGCCATTCGAGAAGGGGCCTTGCGAAGGACGGCATGACGCAATACGCGCAAGGAGTCATGACCTATTTCCGGCGGTCTCAACCTGGTTTCAAGGGGATAGCAACCTAGTCGAAACCAAGGGTCACACAGAGTTTCCGTCCGATGGACTCCCCCCAAAATTCTGAAAGGGTGCTCTCCCATAGCCAGCCGTTCTCGAACACGCGTTTTGGCAGCATGATGTCGTTCCCCACCTAGTTTCGCGAAGCGTGGTGGCAGGACGGAAATGGTGTGGCGGAAATTATGCAGGTACCGCTGCCGCCGCTGCCCATGCGGATCGTAGTGATACGGGCTCTGAGTATTGGTAAACACTGCTTCATCGAAAACGGACGGTCCCCAATTGGCCGCTCATTCGGAAGAGCATCCCTTCGAGAAATCGGCAATCTACTCGGTTCTGTTGTCCGGCCATCCTCAATCTCAAATGATTCTCCGAGGCCTAGTCATTCATCTTCCTTATCTGAGTCCAAAGCTCTGCCTCCCCGCTGCCTAGGTCGTTATGGACCCCGGAACCTGCGACAGTAGAGGCTGCGGTCATTTTCCGCAAACACAGTCTGCAGTCTTCCCGAGCACGATCAGAGCTTCTTTCCTGGCTTCGCGGTACATTCCTTGAAGTGCTGGCGCTGCTTTCAGGGCGTCACATGCGCAGGCAGGACGCTAATCGCGCGCCCACGGCGACAACGAGTTATGTTCGCGAACTCATCCAGCATCAGCTTCATGAACTTCCTATCCGCGCTTGATAGCGCCGACCGACTGACGCCTTCAACTCTCTCCCGCCAACTTACCTTTCTGCTCACCTCCATCGTCTTTCCGGCCGCCGCTACTATTACACCTCGGCTGGGATTCTCGACAAAGCAATCACCCGCTGCTCAGTAACAAAATAGTGACTCAATGCGATGCAAAAGAAATGCTTGATTTCAGATGCTCGCCTGATGTCCTGACTGCGAGGACACTCTCTGAGGCACTCTGCAGGCCTGCGATGCGATCTACAACACCTGTCTTGTGAACCTTTCAGACACAAGGGAAATTGGCTGCGGACACACGCCAGTGTTTGTGTGCAATGGCTGTCGCGCTGTTCCGTCAATTGCTGCAAGTCGCGTGCTGGGCGGAGTTCCCCAGATGTGTTGGCTTCTAGTTTGAGAGTGACTCGGTGGCTCGTTCTTCGTACCTACAGTATTTCTGACAGTTTCTATGCTCTTGCCAGAAGCGTTACATGAATATTGCACAACCCCAAAAAGGAGTCCCGTTGACCTATGGTTCGCATATTGATCGCTGACGACCACGATGTAGTCCGGACCGGCATTCGTTCGATTCTCCAGAGCGAGCCCGGGTGGCAGGTATGCGGGGAAGCAACCGACGGTCATGAGGCAGTCGAACTTGCGAAGAGTCTGAACCCCGACGTTGTAGTTCTGGATTTCTTCATGCCCCGGGTCAACGGCATTGACGCTGCCAGACAGATTTTCCGCGACAAGCCCGGCCAAAAAATAATCTTCCTCACTATTATGCAGTCGGAAGACGCGGCGCGCGAGATACTGCAGGTTGGAGCGACAGGTTACGTGCTTAAATCAGACGCGGCGCATGATCTGGTCGCCGGAATAAAGACTGTAATGCACGACCGATTCTATTTCACGGCACGGGTGTCGAATATGGTGCTGGAAGGATATCTTAGGCCAGACAAAAGCACAGGAAAACCGACTCTGGAGTTAACGTTCCGCGAAAGAGAAGTAGTTCAGCTCCTGGCTGAGGGTTATGTGACCAAGGAAGTTGCAATGATGCTTGGAGTCAGCGTGAAGACCATCGAGACTCACCGCGCCAATATTATGCGCAAACTTAATATTCACTCAGTCGCCGAGTTGGTTCTCTATGCCGTGCGAAACAATTTGGTTCACAACGCGACGTCTAACTGGTGGAATGCCGCTGCGGCATGATCGAAGCGGCAGATAGGTCTGCCATCGGATCGAAAACCGGCGGGAGACCGCCGTTACGTGCAGCATGATTCCTGATATCCAAGCCGTTAATGTAAGGCATGCGTTCAAGAACGTGAATGGCAGTTATTGCACCTGTATTACAGAGACGAACTGGTCTGTAAGTGTTAACAGTTGCTCATGCTGCGCCCGCGGCGAAAATTGTGTTACGGGAGGGAAGTTATGAAATGTGCAATCACACTAACGCGAGCCTCGCTGCTGGGTTTAGGCGTGGCGATTCTGACATTGTGCACTCCTTACCGTACCTTTGCGCAGAGCATAGTAGACGACCTCGAAGTGAGTGGCGGATACAATCACACGAGCGGAGACTTTGGCCTGAACGGTTTTAACTTGGGGACCGGGCTTTGGGTCAATCGGCGTGTATCGCTCAATCTCGATTACGATTGGACGGGCACAAACTCAACTTTGGGAGTGCTGTCGCTGACGAGCATTGGACACACCGCGATCAAAAACCGCTTGCAGGACTGGCTGATAGGGCCGCGGCTTTTCTTCCCAACCCACAAAATCAGCAAATATAAATTCGATCCCTTTGTCGAGGTTAAGCTGGGTGGCGCTCACCTGAGCCAAAGAATTGAGCAGACACTTCAGCCTTCGCAATCAGCCTCCGCGAACTCGTTTGCGTGGGTGCTAGGTGGAGGCGCGGACTACCAGTTCAACAGTCAATGGTTCGGTCGCGCTGACTTGGGCTATATGCGCACCCATTTCGCAGA
>Ga0126378_10003461_pt1 | contig 11934 bp, 12 predicted proteins | sample PanSoiMetPlot_23_FD_92587 | JGI IMG/M metagenome (GOLD analysis project Ga0126378, IMG submission 92587) | Tropical forest soil microbial communities from Panama - MetaG Plot_23 | ecosystem: Environmental > Terrestrial > Soil > Tropical forest > Bulk soil | place: Panama | collected 2016-02-17
TGAACACATACACAGCTCCGCTGTTCGGGGCGCTGTTGTCCGCTTGATTGCCATTGACCCCCGTCGCACTACTCGCCTCCCCGAGAGCTCCCACGGCGAGGGTATCGCCCTCAAGAGCAATATAGTAATATCCGAACCAGTCCCCCGCCTCGGTGTTTGAGGCTTTGATGTAGGCTTGCTGCGTCCAGACCCCATTGGTCCGGATGAACACATACACAGCTCCGCTGTTCGGGGCGCTGTTGTCCGCTTGATTGCCATTGACCCCCGTCGCACTACTCGCCTCCCCGTAAGCTCCCACGGCGAGGGTATCGCCGGAAAGAACAACACTATGTCCAAAGAAATCGTTAGCATCCGTGTTTGAGGCCTTGATGTAGGCCTGCTGCGTCCAGACTCCATTGGTCCGCGTGAACACATACACAGCCCCGCTATTCGGGGCGCTATTGTCTAACTGATTGCCATTGACCCCCGTCGCACTACTCGCCTCCCCGTAAGCTCCCACGACGAGGGTATCGCCGGAAAGAGCAATTTCATATCCAAAACTATCGTCAGCCCCAGTGTTTGAAGCTTTGAGATAGGCCTGCTGTGTCCAGACCCCATTGGTCCGGATGAACACATACACAGCTCCGCTATTCGGGGCGCTATTGTCTAACTGATTGCCATTGACCCCCGTCGCACTACTCGCCTCCCCCTCAGCTCCCACGACGAGGGTATCGCCTTCAAGCGCTAGGGACTCCCCAAAAAAGTCCCAAGCACCGGTGTTTGAGGCTTTGATGTAGGCCTGCTGGGCAAAGGGTGGCAGGCCTGCGTTAAAGGTCGCGGTGATGGTGCTATCTGCATTCACGGTCACCATACAGGTGCCGGTACCCGAACAGCCGTCGCCGCTCCAGCCGGAAAACCCGCCCCCCGCTGCGGCCAAGGTGACAGTGGTCCCTTTGTTATAGGCGACCGTGCACGTCGCACCACAATTGATGCCCGCAATATTCGTCGACGTGACGGTTCCGACTCCCGTTCCAGCCAACACCACGTTGAGCGTGGGCAAATTGAAGTTCGCCGTGATGCTGGTGTTGGCCGTCAGCGTGAACGTACAGGCTCCGGTGGCTTTGCCGCAGTTCGCTGTCACGCTGCCGGTCCCGTTGGTCCAGCTGGTGAAGTTCGAGGCGCTGTTGGGGGTGGGAGTGATCGAGATCGACGTCCCCACGGCGTAACTGCTACACGGCCCCGTTGCCCCACCGTTGGCGCTGCACACCACGGTCCCTCCTCCCCCGTTACCCGTGGCCGTCGTAGCTGTCACCGAGAACTGGGTCACCGCATTCAGGGCGAAGATGGCCGTGACGGTGGTATTCGCATTCAGCGTCATCGAACAATTTCCAGTGGTGCCGTTACACACAGTTGCGTTCCCAGTGCCATTGGTCCAACTGGTGAAGGTCGAGCCGCTGTTGCCCACCCCTTGGAGGACCAGAACGGTTCCGCTCGGATACGACGCGGCACAGACCCCGAAGGCCCCTCCGTTTGCGCTGCAGGTCACAGTGCCCGTTCCCGTTCCACCCGTTGTTGAGATCGTCAGCGTCGCAGGCGGCGGGGCCACTGGAAACGTCGCCGTCACCGTGGTATCTGCATTCATCGTCACCACACACATGCCGGTACCTGAACAGTCGCCTCCACTCCAGCCGGTAAATCCGGTCCCGGTCGCGGTCAACGTCACCACTGCATTCGTCTGAAAGACGAAGGAACAGGTCCCCACCCCGGTAACGCAGTTGATCCCGACGGGAGTCGACGTCACGGTGCCGCCATTGGCGATTGTCACCGACAGCGTTTTGAGTGACGCTTGAAGGTGAGTGGTTGCTGCGGCAGTCGTGACGAGGGTGGTTCCAGGCGGAAGGGCTGCCAGCACATCCGTAGCAAAATTTGGGTCCGTGAACGCCGGGACGCGCGCACTGTTGAAGTCTGCAGGAAGCGGTTGAGGAAGGGTCATCACACTCGGAGTAACGCTGGTGGCCAGCGTCATCAGTAGCTGTGTCAAGTTCACAACTTGTGGGTCCGTCACGCTCGTCGCCCCCAGAACAGACACGACCGTGACCGTATCGGAGGAACAGGGTTGCGCATTTCCGATTTGGCGCGCGCCAAGGAAGAACGTCACCGTATCACCCGGTTGGCACTGAAAAAGTCCTCCAACGCTGGTCACACCGCCCGCCGGATTAGACGAAGTCGTATAGCGCAGGCCGTCCACCGGACTATCGACAAAGGTTCCCGTTGTGGTGGTGGCCGGCGGCGACGTGCCTCCGCTCTCGCTGCTGCTACTGCCCCCGCCGCAGGCCGCGAGAAGGATACCTAGCCCGATTACCAGCGCGGTCTTCAGTGTTCCTGATTTCATTGTGGCCCCTCCATTTGTTCCCCACACACGAGAGACATAGAAGCCGTCACTGCCTTGGCTGCGGACCAGTCGCCCCACAACTGTTATCTGATATTGTTAACCGTGGAAGTTCGGCGCCCAAGAAACGGAACATTCGGAAGTATCTTCTCAACGAATCCCATCAGACACATCCTTTGCGTCATATGGCGTAATCGCACGTCCTGTGATCAGCACGTGATAATGAGGATCGTGGAATTCCAACTCTTGTGTCTAGCTCCATTTCTCATGGAAAGAATAACGTGGCCTACTATCACATCGGGGGGAACAATGGCTGGGCAACTTCTCGGCGGGGTAGAACTGCGGGTAACAGGCGCTGCGTTGCAGGTGGCGAGAGATTTCGTATGATTTGGGAGGATCACATCCGTGGCGGTAGCGAAATACCTCACATTCTCTCGGGCGTATGGTCCGAGTCAGTGAGAATGCCTTATCGACCTTTGGGGAATCAGCCATAGGAGCCTCACGCTGGGCTTCGCGGGAATATAGCTGTCGATCTGAGAATAAACAAGACTCCCCCTCGTACGAGGTATGCGGTAATACAACCATTCCCATCGCACAATGCCAGCGGCCACGTAAATCCGCTGGTCAATTGACAGGTTCACCGCCAGTGAACACACCTCCCCGATCCGTAACGGCAGATTGCCAGAGAACCGCCAGCCTGTAAGGGAGAGATTCCACACCGTGCCGTGCCCCTCGAACGGCCCAACTTGGTAGGTGACGGGGCAACAGACAGGAAAGCGAGTGAACGACATAACGAGAGATTCTAGGAGCGGTGCGAAGACAGACGCAATATATAATATGTTCGAGAGTCGATTTTCCTTCTTTACTTTTTCGATCCGATCCTATATAAGAGAACTCGGTTGACCGGTTCTCGGTCAGCCAGGGCTGAATCAGCAGGAGCCTGAGGCGGTGTCTCGGGCCGGGCTGAGGAGGTAGACGTTGTGTGAGCCGGTGGCCTCGGTGAGGTCGCGATCCTGCCGGTGGTAGGAGATAGGCCAACAACAAAAACAGCCGCGGTGCGGACGTCCAGAGCTGAAACACTTTCGTGTTTTCGCAATGGAGGTCGCCCGTGGTTTATCGTTCGAGACAATCCCTAACAATCGATAAATTGCCAAGTGGATGCATTCTTCCGTCCGGAAGAGTTCATCCGCTTTTTGCGTTTTATGGCTTGGAGTCCAAGCTATGACGCGAAAAATTTTCCCAACATTGTTGAATAAGTTCGAACGCTGGTTACTGGCCAAGCTGTCCAACGAGTCCGGGCAGAGTCAGTCCGCCGTCATTCGGCATCTGATCGTGAAGGAAGTTGCTCAACAACAGATAAACGTCGGCAGACATAAGCCGACAAGCGTGTTGTTATGACACGTAGCTTCAAAGGCGAGCTATTGGATGTCGCTGCAGCGAGCCAATTACTCGGATGCAGCCAAAAAACCTTGCGAGGCAGAGTGAGCCGAAGGCTGATGCCATTTCGAAAATTTTCTGGCCGCGTCCTATTTCAAAGAAGCGAGCTGGAAAAATTTATCGCAAGCTTACCTGGCTGTTCCCTCGAAGAAGCACAGCACAATCTGGAGGTAAGAGGATTGTGAAGACGCAAGCCACAATAGTTCGCAGTCCGCTGTTCGTGCCCGGAGGCATCTACGAGGTGCGCATTCTTGATACACCTGATGGCACAATTAGCGGCTACTTCAATAATGAACGGGAAATGAATGCAGCCGTCGCCCAGTATGACGGGAAGGTGAAAGCCATTTACGTGACGATGAATCCAGTCAAACGTGAACTTTTAGCTCGTTCTCCAAATCGCCTCTTGAAAAGAGCCAAGGTTACTACAACGGACGCCGAGATCGTACGCCGTATATGGCTACTCATCGATTTGGACCCGGAACGGAAGGCGGGCACTTCTTCGACAGATTCCGAGCATCAGGCTGCATTCGATATGGCTGAACGAGTGCGCGTCTTTCTCAGTGAGCACGGCTGGCCCGAGCCTATTATGGCCGACAGCGGTAACGGCGCCCACCTTTTGTACAAGATCGAACTGCCAAACGATTCTGGTTCCACAACGCTGCTCAAAAATATCCTCACTATGCTTGCCCGACGATTCGATGATGAGACAGCGAAGGTGGACACTCGCGTGTATAACGCTGCGCGAATCACAAAACTCTACGGCACGATGGCCTGTAAAGGACCGAATACTGACGAGCGTCCGCATCGTCCAAGCATGTTTATCTCACGCCCGTTACCGGAAGATATGAACGTCGTGCCTACCGAATTACTGAAGACACTCGCCACACAGATAAAGAACGAGGGAAGACCAAAAGGGAACGCCATAGCTGGTGGAACTGACCTCCGCGCCTTCATTGCGCGCCACAAGCTGACTGTGGTCCGTGAAAAACCGTGGGACACGACCGGTGTCCTCTTCGAGTTGGAGAGCTGTCCCTTCAACCACGACCATCAACGTAAAGCCTCCTTGATGCAGTTCTCCAATGGTGCGGTTGCGTTTCACTGTGTCAAGGAGTCCTGTGCAAATCACGATTGGAAAGCGTTGCGGGCACACCTGGTTGAATCGGTGTTGGAGCGGCTGAGTCACCTTAACAAGGAAGAAGTAAAGGCTACCTGGTTGACGTTCGTTGATGATCTCGATGCCGTGGGCGTACAGGCGTTGATTACTGAAGTGAAGCGGATAACCAGCATTGGAATCAATACGCTTAAGAAAGCAGTCACCGAACATCGGAATCAAGCCAAACGCGCGGCAATGGCTGTCCGCGTGGGTACGCGAGTGGTAGTTCCCTTTTATGAGGAAGATGTGTGTAAGGCTGCGGATCAGATCGAGGCCGCGATGGTAGCGCAGGTTACCGACGGTGAGTGCGCGCGGTTTGGCGATAACGTGATGCGTATGGCTATGGAATCCATGCCCTATGCCCATCGGGCTGATAGTGATTTGCCTGCGCTTCCCACTGCGCAACTCGATCTAATGACGCCGGCCAAACTCCTGCCCTTAATTGAGCGTGCCGTGGTCGTGCACCAAGACGACAAGCCCATCTCGGTGCCGGAAAAAGTCGTGGAACAAATTTTGATCTATCCTCGCCATTTGCCCACGGTCAGTGCGCTAGTGACGCATCCGTTAGTTACGAAATCTGGGCGCATTATCTCCGCTAGAGGGATTGACCCAGATACGCGGACATTGATGTATGGAGAGGCAATCGAGGAATTGCGACCCTACTCGCAGAATGAGGCATCCGAGGCAGTGAAAGAAATAGGCGCGCTGTTCCTGGAAGGGTTTGAATTTGCAACCACGACGGATAGAACCGTTGCCGTCGCAATGTTATTGACTGCCTTGGTCCGCAAAGTATTAGACCAGGCCCCTGGATTTCTTATCACCGCTGCGCAGCAAAGCTTGGGCAAGACGACGCTGGCACGTCTCGTCCACCTGATCCTGACTGGAACTGATGCGCCAGTCTTTACCTGGCCGGATGATGAAGTGGAAGTTAAGAAGTTGTTGCTCTCAAGCCTTCTTCGAAGCCCCGCGATGATTTGCTTCGACAATGTGGGCGACGGACTGACATTTCGTTCCCCAGCATTGGCCGCGGTTATGACAAGCGCTGCGTTTCAAGATCGACTACTTGGGTTCAATCGCAATGCCGTGGTCTCGACCTCCGTTCTGTTTGTGCTCACCGGAAATAATGTGGAGTTAGCGAACGATGAAGCCTCTCGGTTTATCCCAACGCGTCTTATAACGAACTCGGCTAGCCCCCACAAGCGAACGTTTAAACATCCCGATGTGCAACGCTATGGCTTGGAAATTCGGGACACAATTTTGCGCCACCTTGTGGGAATTGTTGGCGGGTATCGGCAAGGAACAGAACGATTTGCTCCGCTCTCGCGCTTCTCGCAATGGGATGCGATGGTCCGCCAACCATTACTGTGGACGGGATTAGACGATGTCGGTGTCGTATTTGATACCAATATCGAAACCTCGCCGGAACTCGGTGCCCACCTTGCGCTGATGATCGAGTTAGAGAAAGTCTATCCAGGAGAGAAGGAATTCAGCGCTAGTGCCCTTGTCGAGGACCTCATGCCCCTTGACGATGCTGGAACCACGAGGAGGGGCTTTATACAACCGTGGCCCATTCTGAAAGAAGCCTTGCTGGCGTTACGCGTGAAGGACGTGAAAAGTGAACGGTCGGTAGGTCACGCTTTGTCACGGATGGTCGGCCGGCCGGTCGCCTTAAAGACGGGAGAGAGATTGGCGCTCGAACGGCGGACTGTTGAGGGGTTGACGCGGTATCGGGTGGAAAAAAGGACGGCGGGGGATTCTTGATATTCGGAAACTCCAATAAAAAGGCTTCTTTGGATTCTTTACCTACCGCCCATAGGAGAAAAGTGAATTTTAGAAAAACGTGTAAATTCTCCAGAAGCGGTACCGGGCGTAGGGTTCTTAATCCTACGCGTCGCGAGTGAAAAATCGACGGCGAAGGTTCGGCGGATCATTGCCGGGAAGGGCTCTAGACAGCCGTAAGAACTGCGAAGCGCGAGCGATCTGAGGAAAGGGCCGGGTCTATAGACGGTTAACGGTTACATAAACCTTTACTTCACATATTATTCTTAAGTTTTTCAATTAATTAGAGGACAGCAACCAAGTTCGTAGTGAAGATATAAGGGGAATTTTATCGATTAGGTAGGAAAAGACTATGGCCGGAAAGAGGGGTCAGAAAAGCGGGAAAGAAACCGAAGTAGCGCCGCACTACCAGGAGAGTTTCTTAGCGGATCTGGACGGGCGAGTGCGGATCGCTCGTACCCTCCTTCAGCGATGGCGAGATTTTACGAACGACCTCGGCGGCGTGGCGAATCTGAGCTATCAAGAACAAAGTCTCTGTAAACGTGCCGTGCACTTAGAAAGATTGATCGAGAAAAAGGAATCGACCTTGGCCCACGGCGAAACGGTGGACGTGAATGCCTACCTCGCCGCCCTCAATACGCTGAGTAGTCTTCTCGGCAAACTCGGTCTCCGACGCCGAGCCAAACAAGTTCCGTCCTTGTCGGACTATGTAAGCGGACGGACGACCACCAACAAGGAGGGCCTCTAAATGGCATTCAGTGTAATCATCAACGCGCTCAACGGCGAACTAACACGACCGGTCAAGTCCGTGCGGACCGAGTGGCTCAATGACAAGAATGGGTACACCCGGAAAATGTTGGCGCCCTTAGAGCAGTACGCAGCCGAGGACGCCAAGATCGATGGGAACGAAAGTTTGAGCCCACAAGGCAAAAGCGATGCGAAGCGCACCTACGCAACCGACACCACCCTTCCCAGACTGAAAGACATTCGGAACGCGATCAAGGACCTGCAGGACAAGGCTCAGCAACTCCGAGCGCAATTCTTCACGATCAACTCGGGGATCGAAGACGTGGCAGAGCGAATGTCGACGTATATCTACCTCTGGGGCAAGCTCGACACCCTTGATGTGAGCGAACGCGTTAGCCAGTTTTTCCAAGCGGCAGAAGCGAATAAGGTCAACGTTATGGCCGCAATGCTCGAAAACCCCCTTGGTCCAATGGTCAACGAAGACGTGAAAGAACGAGCGTTGACCGAGCGGGCCAAGCGGCTGTTCCCGCAGCAATACACGGCATATGAGCAGATCGCGCTCCTGTTGGAGTACCTGACCATGATGCGCGACTGGATCGGACGAGTATTGGGCGTGGAAATTGGCGTCGAGATTCAGGCCATCCGCGCCAACCTGGGCGACGAAATCGCTGACATCCTGACCACACAACTCGTGACCGGCATTCCAGCGGGAGCGTCGAAGTAAGTGGCGTGCGCGCACCCCGCAGGCGGGGCTTCCGGTGGAGGTCCCGCCGCTTTACCAATAGGAGGACCAAACGATGCAAACGATCTTTGTGCAGACCCGACTCGGCCCGGCCACAGTGAGCAACATTTTCCCTGTCCTGGACCACAGCACCGGCAACGTCACAGCGTGGCAATTCCGTCTGACGCTTAACAGCGGAGACGGCGTGACGCTAGCGGAGGACTTTCAGGTAGCCAGCGCAGACCGCAAATCGGTCGCGCAGTGGCGGACGCGGGAGCTGGCCTCCCTGATTCACAGTATGGCGTCGAACGTCAAAGTTCACATCTTCGTGAAGGCATTTGAGAACCAGCGTGCGTCCCGGCTCGACACGACCTTCACGGACACGCAGCTCATCGACGACGGCGTATGACGATCCTCGACGCGATCCACGATCCACACCTCTTCCGCCCGCTATTCAAGAGTCTTGACAGTTGGCGGGCCTGGATAGTCGTCCTCAAAGCCATCTTTGCGTTGCCAATGGAGGAGACGGATCGCCTCCTCTTCCGACAGATCACAGGCCGCGAAACGTCGCCGGTCGAGCAAGTTCAAGAATGTTGGTTTGTCGTGGGGCGACGTGGCGGCAAGTCGTTCATCGTCGCGTTGATTGCCGTCTTCTTGGCGTGCTTCCGCGACTATCGTCCATTCCTTGGCCCAGGCGAACGGGGCGTTATTATGATTGTCGCTACCGATCGCAAACAGGCCCGTGTAATCATGCGCTATCTGACGGCCATCCTCCAATCCGTGCCGATGCTTGCCGCAATGATCGAACGGCAGGACTCTGAGTCCATTGACCTCGACAACCGCGTGACCATCGAAATTATGACCGCCAGCTATCGCACCATTCGCGGTTATACCGTCCTCGCCGCGCTCTGCGATGAAATTGCGTTTTGGCGGTCGGAAGAATCCGCGAATCCCGCTGACGAAATTCTTGCTGCCCTTCGTCCGGCAATGGCGACGATTCCTGGGGCATTACTCCTGGCGCTAAGTTCTCCATACAAGCGCAGTGGTCCGCTGTATGAGAGTTATCGAAAATACTATGAGCAAGACTCCCCTATTCTCGTCGTCCAAGCCGAAACTAAAATTATGAACCCAACCGTCCCGCAATCAGTCATTGATCGTGCAATGGAACTTGATCCCATCAAGGCCACCGCAGAGTATCTGGCACAGTTTCGCAGCGATGTGGGGTCATTTCTCGATATCGAGCTCATTGAGCGAGCGATCGAAACGGGACGCCGCGAATGCGCCCCACAGGACCGGTACCGCTATTTCGCTTTCACAGATCCATCCGGCGGAAGCCACGACAGTTTCACCTTGGCCATAGCTCACAATGAGGGCGAATGGGTCATACTGGATCTGCTTCGCGGGATTAAACCACCCTTCGATCCCAGCGCCGTCGTCAAAGAGTATTCACTCCTTTTGAAGTCTTACCGCTGCTACAGCGTCACCGGAGATAGGTACTCAGGGGAATGGGTACGCGAAGCGTTCGACAAGCACGGCATTACGTACCGCCATTCTGAACTTAGCAAGTCTGACCTCTACCTCGAAGTGCTGCCGCTGTTTTCCCAGGGGTGTATTGGCTTGCTCGATGATCAAAAGCTCACCGCAGAATTGATGCAACTGGAGCGGCGCACCGCTCGCAGCGGACGCGATAGCATCGATCATCCCCCGCAAGGACACGACGACCTCGCCAATGCCGTCTGCGGTGCGCTCGTCCTCGTCGCACAAGCGGACCGGAACGCCGCCTATATGGTGAAATTCAGCGTCTAATAGCGGGAAAAGCGTGCCTAGTATCGTTCACTAATTAAATAGTATAATACACTAGGTATAAATGCCAAACATTAGTGAAAGGAGAACGGCGATGAAAAAGATCCTAGTCCCCCTCCCCGACGACCTCAAGGCGAAGTTGGATGCCAAGCGCAAGGAGGGATACACGATTGTGGGCTACGTGCGGAAGGTCTTAGGCGAGGCGCTGAAGGTGCCGAGGAGGGCCGTATGAGGGATTACTATCACGCGCTAGCCTACTTTCGCGCCAGCGGTCTGGATGAGGGTCAGGCGCACAAAAGGGCCGAGGAGATAACCATGGGACCAAACGAATGGAATCTACAAAACATTCTGACTGATGCGCTTGCCAGTTACGCGGAGGAAGCCGGGACGGAAATTAAGACGCGAACGTATGAGGACGCGGGCGTGCTGACCCGCGACAAGGGGCTGGTCATTGAAGTTGAGGGCAGCAAGTTTCAACTCACTATCGTGAAAGCCTAACGGAGGAAACCATGAAACACTTTATGCTTGGGATCGCGCTGGGAAGCCTCTTGACCGGAACCATCGCAGGGGCCACTCGCTTCTATGATTCCAAGGGTCAGCCGAATGCGCCGGCAGGGAGCATTCAACAGTTCGATTACTTCCGTCAGCGCCAACAGTTCATTGACATCGGCCACATACGCGAGCAAGCGGACCGAGATCGATCAACCAAGCCGTGCGCGAAGTAGGAGGCTCCAATGGCACGACGAGGCGATGCACTCTACAAGAGAGGAAAGACTTGGTACCTGGACGCGGTTATCAATGGGACTCGCTACCAGATACGACTCGGAAAAGGAATCACGCGAAGCGTCGCATTGGAGCTAGCCCAGGTGGAACGAGGAAAGATTCTTCGTGGCGAAGCGGGTATCGGGAAAAAGCCAAAAGACCTCACCTTCGATGAGGCCAAAAAGAAGTATGAGGATTGGGTAACTGTTAACAAAAAAGCTAATACCGCGAAATCCTACAAAGAGTGTCTTCGTCGCTTACATTCCAGTTTTACCGGAAGACGATTGAGTGAAATTTCGCCCTTTCATATCGAGGCTCACAAGCAAGCTCGCATTAAAGACGGTGCACGAGTCCGTGCCAACCGAGAGGTCGCGGTATTGAAAGCTGTCTTTAACCGTTGTAAGGAGTGGAAGCTGTTCGAGGGCGAAAATCCCGTTGCTACGGTGCAATTTGTAAAAGAGCCTCGGCAACGACATCGATTTCTCGAACCCGAAGAAGAAAATCGATTGCTCGGCGTATCCCCAGAGCCCTTGCGCACAATCATTCTTGTTGGGATCTATTGTGGGCTTAGGATCCACTCTGAAGCCCTAACCCTACTGTGGCAACATATCGATTTGGTCAGAGGGCATCTGACAGTCGAGGCAGCATATGCAAAAAACGGTAAGACTCGCACAGTGCCCCTAAACTCTGTGGTGAGGAGGGCATTAGAATCGCTCAAGGCTCGCCGCACCGCCGATTACGTGTTTGTAAAGCGTGACGGGGCACGTTATACTTCGGTTCGCAACGGGTTTGACACCGCCTGCCAGCAAGCCGGTCTCAAGGATGTAACGCCCCACACGTTGCGGCACACTTTCGCCACTCGATTAATCGAGAATGGCGTGGATTTGCGGACGGTCCAGGAGTTAGGCGGCTGGTCGTCGATTAAAATGTTGGAGCGGTATGGACACGTCTCGCAAGGGCGAAAGGTCGAGGTTGTCGAAGGATTAGCGAAAAAATTCCCCTACGCTATTCACTACGCAGAGGAAAACGAGAAAAGAGAAACAATCTTAACTGCCTGAAAAACCTAGAACGGAGAGGTGGCCGAGTGGCCGAAGGCGGCGGTTTGCTAAACCGTTGTAGGGGCTAAAACCTCTACCGAGGGTTCAAATCCCTCCCTCTCCGCCA
>Ga0126378_10003464_pt1 | contig 11930 bp, 11 predicted proteins | sample PanSoiMetPlot_23_FD_92587 | JGI IMG/M metagenome (GOLD analysis project Ga0126378, IMG submission 92587) | Tropical forest soil microbial communities from Panama - MetaG Plot_23 | ecosystem: Environmental > Terrestrial > Soil > Tropical forest > Bulk soil | place: Panama | collected 2016-02-17
CAGCACAGAAGCTGATTGCGGAGCATCAGCATTTGCCGGAACAGGATGATGACCAAACGGCCGAGATTGAAATTATGGAAGATCCGTCACAGAAGGCGTAACGGAGTTTTCCTCGAGATAGCAGGTGACGGCCCCCTCAACTTCGGTGCGATAGAGGCGAGTTCCCGAGTCCGCCAACCGCTTTAGAGTTTCCCTTCGCGGCAAAGCGAATGAATTTCCTGATCCCGCCGAGATCACGGCATCGGCGGGCTTTGCCGAATCAACCAGCTCAGCAGTAGTCGCGCTCCCAATGCTCCCCACCCGGAAGAGACTGGCCGCCGGATGATCGAGAGCTTTGCAATAAAAAGCGGTCGGATCCGTGGTTGACGCAGGCGAGATCATGATCGCGAACTTCGCGGTTCCTGAATGGGCGCGGTCGCAGAGCCTGGGTAGCGCGCGATTATCGCGCCAGGTGCACAACCGTCTCAAGGTGATAGGTCTGCGGAAACAGATCCACAAGGTGCAGCTGCTGGATTCGATAGCCTCCCGCGAGCAGGACAACGAGATCCCGGGCCAGCGTCACCGGATCGCAGGAGACATAAATAACGCGCGGCGCGCCCAAGGTCGCCAACATCCGCGCCACGCCTTCTCCCAGGCCAACTCGGGGCGGGTCCACCACCGCCAGGTCGGGCTTAGGAAGACTATGCGGGAGGAATGTGCCCTTCCCGAACCGCCCGCTTTTCTCCACTCCAGCCAGGTAGTGCTCCGATGTGGCCTGCACAGCAACTCCATTCGAGGGCAGATTGTAGGAAAGATCGGCTGAGGAAGTCTGTGACGACTCCACGGAAAAGATGTGACGGATGCCACCAAGGGCTGTGGAAAACAGCCCAACGCCGGCGTAAAGGTCAATCGCCACTTCGCCGGACTGACCGGCGGTGACGATTCTCACCAATTCGTCAGTGAGAAAGCGGCTCGTCTGGAAAAAGGATCCCGCGCTAACGCGGTAGGCGAATTCTTGGGTCTGATAGGTGAGATAGTCCACACCGATGGTGACCAGCTTTTCTTGTGTTTTGACGGAACCCTTCGTTGTCTCGCGAAATACAACAACTCCGGTGATTTCCGCCAGGGAGGCGGCAAACTCCTCCCCCCATTCCCGGAAGGCCGCACGTTTGGAATCCGCAGTTGTCGAGACCTCGATCATCATCTTGTTGTCATCGGCATTCACGAAGAACTCAACTTCGCGGATGCCGTTCGGCACTCTGCCTTCACGCCCGCTCTGCCATAGCTTCGCGATACCTCTGTTGATCAGAGGAGAACTGATCGGGCATTCCTCGACGGCCAACCGGTCGTGCGAAGCCGTCTTGAAATATCCGGCTTGAAATGCCGGCGCCGTTCGGACCTGCAGCCGAGAGCGATTGCGGTAGTTCCACGGTGGCGAGGGATGAACCTGTATATCGACAGACAGATCAACTTTGGCGGTGCGCCGCAACGTTTCGACCAGGATCTGTCTCTTGATTTCGAGTTGATGCTCGTAGCTGGCATGCTGGTAGTGGCATCCACCACATCGGGAGAAATACGGACAGGCAGGCGGAATGCGGTGTGGCGAAGGATCGATGATCGACTGGGCCTGGGCGCGGGCAAACCCGGGCTTCTGCTCAGTGATGGCAGCTTCGATTTTTTCCCCGGCGAGAACGAATGGAACGAACGCCGCTTTGCCGCGTCCGTGCTGGTCGGCAGGCAGGCGCGTGAGACCATCGCCGCCGTAGATCATCTTTTCGATTTCGAGGTGCAAGCCTTGATTCTAAACGAGCATTTCAGAGCCCCCGTCCGGCGGCAGCTCCAGAGGCCCATGCCCACTGGAAGTTGAAGCCGCCCAGATGACCGGTAACGTCAACCACTTCGCCGATGAAATAGAGGCCGGGCACCTTGCGACATTCCATTGTCTTGGCGGAGAGCTCATCGGTGTCGACGCCACCCGCAGTCACCTCGGCCTTCTCGAACCCTTCGGTATCAGCCGGAATGAGGGTCCACGAATGCAATTGCCGCTCAAAGTGTTCGAGCGCGGCATTCGTCCACGACTTTGGTAGGTGAAATTCAAGCCAACGATCCGCGAGGCGATTGGAGAAAACTTTTCTCAATTCGGATTTCAAAGCGGATAGAGTACGAGGAGCCTTCGGATCATGGAAGGCAGATGTGATTGTATGCTCCGGCGCCAGATCAATCCTGATTGGTTGGAATTTATTCCAGTAAGACGAGATTTGCAGGATCGCAGGCCCGCTCAATCCACGATGAGTGATGAGCATCTTCTCGCGGAATCGATGGCCGTCGCAGGCGGCAACGACCTCCGCTGAAACTCCGGACAGGTCGCAGTAATGAGAGCGATCCGAGTCGGCAAGCACAAATGGAACGAGGCCGGGCCGAGGTTCCTGAATCTTGACTCCGAATTGCCGCGCGAGATCATATCCAAACGAGGTGGCACCCATCTGGGGAATCGAGAGACCGCCAGTTGCAACCACCAAGACCGGAGTGTGGAACTCGTCATGGGTCGACTGCACGCGGAACCGGTCGGCGCGGCGGATTTCACGAATTTGTGTGTTGAGAAAGATCGTTACGTTTGCCGCGCGACATTCCTGTTCCAGCATGGCCAGAATTGCGCGCGCGGAGTGATCGCAGAACAACTGCCCCAGCGTCTTCTCGTGATAAGAGATTCGATGCTTTTCGACCAACGCGATGAAGTCGGCGGGGGTATATCGGGCCAGGGCCGACTTGGCAAAGTGCGAATTGGCGGACAAAAAGTTTTCCGGCTGGCAATGAATGTTCGTGAAGTTGCAGCGTCCGCCACCCGAGATCAGGATCTTCTTTCCCAGACGATCGGCGTGTTCAAGGACAGCGACGCGGCGTCCGCGCTTGCCTGCTTCGACGGCGCACATCAGGCCGGCTGCCCCACCCCCGAGAATCAATGCGTCGAATGAGTGCGTCACCGGCAATCACATGTAGAACAGGCTGAGACGCGGCAGGTGGTACTTTTCGAGCAGCCGCTTCTGAAGGTATTGCTTCTGCAATTGATCAATTTGTGGCGCCGACATTTTTCGCCGATACGGAGCGAGATCGCGATCCGCATCCGCGCGAACAGCTATGACTTCTTCATCGGGTGTGGAAGTCAGCAGGATCGCGAACAGTTTTTCTTCGAGAACGGTAAGTCGGCGCTCCAGATCTTCGAGCCGCGCCGTTTTCTTTCCGGCGTCGTCTGCCAGTTCCCGTAATGTTTGAGCCGTCTCGCGGATAAAGGCCGAAATCACTCCGTGAGCCGCCTGCGCAGACGCGAGTGCCTCGGCATTCCTACGAAGAAATGCCGCGATGACGTCCGGCTCGAATCCCTGGTTGCGGCGGTCTCTCGGCGGTTCCGTGCTGGCGCCGACCGCCGCTTCCTTCATATCTTCTGCCGCCGCCAACACCTCCTGCGAGCAGTAAGCCAGGCTGTTTACTTTCTTTGTTTTCGAGGGACGCTGTTCGTAGCGGTCAAAGGCCGCATCGATTCCGCGCAGTACGGCCTCGAGAGGGACGCCAGCATCTTTCCACGTCTCGATCAGAGCCCAATCCAGGGTGGAGAGCAGCAGGCCTCCGCCGCGGCGCTGCAGGTAACGCTCCTCAATTTCTGTGAAGTAGTTAAAGTAATTTTCCACAATCGACCCGGAGGGCATTTTATGCGGATTTAATCGATATGTTACTGCACACTTGCGGCACACTGCTCGTAGTCTTGCTCCCATCGGGCCATAGCATCAAGCTTGGTACGCTATTGTTCCAACCGGATGGAATGCCGACGTACAACGTCGGCGCAATTGCGAAGAATTAAGCAAGCCGGTTGCGGACGCATTCCAAGGCTCCGGCTAGCGGCTTGATTTCGGATTCTTTCGCGTAATGCTTCGACCTCCAGCTGCCATCGGATCTCGTTTCTTGACCTGCCCGTGCTCCCGCTTTCCCCGGTGACCGGCATCACGATTAGGGAATCTTTGCGGGCGCTAGCGGAAAAATGCATTCCTTCCCTGTGAACTAAATTGCAGCATGTTTTCGGTGTTGTTACTCAAGGAAGATTACTAACGTGCCATGGGCTTTCTTAAGAGCCTCTCCTCCCCATCCGAGGCAGGATCGGCTAAATGAGTTGGCTACGGTGAATTCGGAGGATCAGGCGGCAGATCCCGCGGATATCTTGCGGTTAAGCGTTCGTGGCGAGCCGTGGAAACTCGATTGCGCACACTGCGGGTATGCAGAAGTCGTTGATGTGCCAGTTCGCAACAATCATCCTCTTGCTGCCGATGTGGGCAACCACGGGTTCGGCGACCGAATCCAGGGGACTCCCCTTCGACCAGGCAGTCGACCGCGTAGTAGAGCGCGAACGCAACTTCGTTGCGGCGATGAAGGGCCTGCATCCTCTGGCCGAAACCTACGTCCAAGATTTCCGTCAAAGTCCGGATCATGCGGTCGAGCCCGTCAATGATCACTACTTCCTGGGTCGTATTTCCTTGAACGATGCCCTCCGCGAGACATTGTTCAAGAGGCAGCGCGCCGGATCGCACTCTTCCGATCCTTTCTCATCGATCTTTTCGGAAAAGCTTGTGCCCCAAGGATTCGCGCAGATGATCGTTCTCGACCCGGACTTTCAGAAAAGCAATTATCGTTTCAGTTTTGTGCGGCGCGAGTTTCTGGGAGAAGTGCGCTGCCTCGTCATCGATGTCCAACCACGGGACGCAGAGCGTAAAGGATTGTTTTCCGGAAGAATCTGGGTCGAAGATCGCGACTTCAATATTGTCCGCTTCAATGGAACGTACTCCGGCAATTCCAAGTACAAGCATTACCTGCACTTTGATAGCTGGCGTTTCAACTTGCAAGCGGATGTTTGGCTACCTTCCTGCACTTACGTTGAAGAGTCGGGTACGCAACCAGGTAGTCCTTTATCCCATGATTTGCTCTTGAAAGCCCAGATCCGCTTATGGGCCTACGATGCAGAACAAATCAGTCACCACGACGAGTTTACGCAGATCACTGTCGACAGCGTGGATGACCGTTCCGGGACTGAAGATTACGGTCCGTTGAAAGCCCAGCGGATGTGGGAGCGGATGGCAGAGGACAATGCCATAGACCATTTGCAGAAGATTGGCTTGGTTGCCCCGGTGGGCGAGGTCGACAAGGTCCTGCAGACCGTTGTCAACAACATCATCATCGGGAACCGACTCGCAATCGAGCCGCAAGTGCGCTGTCGCGTGCTTCTGACGGCGCCCCTTGAGTCATTCACAGTCGGACACACGATTGTCGTCAGTCGCGGTCTACTGGATGCACTCCCAGATGAAGCATCTCTGGCAGCCATTCTCGCCCACGAATTAGGCCATATTGCACTGGGCCATCGTGTCGATACCAGTTTTGCCTTCAACGATCGCTTCTTCTTTCCCGATAGCGAAACTTTTCGGCGCTTAGATTTCGAGCGCAACACAGCCGACGAAGAAGCCGCCGACAAGAAGGCAATCGAGCTGCTGACGAGCTCAACCTACAAAGACCAGCTACCCAGCGCAGGGCTGTTTCTCAGAGCGCTACACAATCGTTCGCTGGTGTTCGCCAATTTGATCAGGCCACACCTGGGCAACAGAATGGAAACGGACAGCTACACTCGAATGGCGGCAATCTTAAACTCCGCCCCAGCTTTGGAAAAGTGGCGCCTTGATCAGATCGCTGCGCTTCCGATCGGCAGCCGGATCAAGCTGGATCCCTGGAGCAATGAAATCGCGATCATGAATGCCAACTCCGTCGCTCCTTTGTCTGCGAGCGAGAAGATGCCATTCGAGGTCAGCCCGTTTTTCCCCTTTCTCAGATATAGCCAGGCCGATCGCAAACTGGTCGCGGAAAATCCGGCGAAGAACTAGTGCACTCGTTGAAGGGTATCGGTCTTTGCTCCCCCGTCAGCTTTATGCCCTCTCTCTGAACTTACGCTAGCGATCAGAAAGGACGACATGAGAATCACGCTGGGGACCACAAGTAAGCTCTGGTTTTTGGTAATCATGGCGGGGCCTGCTTTGGCGCAGAACCTCGTAACAACGTCGGCACCGGCTACGCCGGCACCTGCAATGACCGGTCCGGCTTACGAAGTTAGTACTGGCTACACCTATGTGGCAACGCCGATTCCCGGCGCAGGGCAGGTGCCTCTCCATGGTTTCGATGCCAGCGGCTCCATTGCCTGGAGCCCGCGCTGGGCGGCAGTCCTTGACACAAATTATCTCCGCACTTCCGATGTTCCTGGCACCCGGCACCAAGCTTATCTGCTGAATGTCCAGTGCGGTCCGCAGTTCTATCCCTTTGAGCACCGCAACACGCGGTTCTTCGTTCGCGCGCTCGGCGGTTCGGCACTGGTGGATGGCGCGGCGCCGAACAACAAGACCGGTTTCTTTCACGGATGGTTGGTTCGACCTTCCCTGGCATTGGGGGGAGGATTCGAGCAGGCTGTCTCCCGGCAATTCGCCATCCGCTTCAACGGAGATTATTTGCGCACCTCGTTTTATAACGCCTCGGGCGCAGTGCAACCGCAAAACGATCTTCGATTGACCGTCAGCATTGTCTTCCGCAAAAGGACCACTGGCGGGATTGCCGGCGCGTGGTAGCGATGCCACCGCCGATTCCGGAGTAAGAGTTCCTGCGCAGTGGAAGTGTGCTCCACAAGACTTGTCCCCCAGGTAAGAGCCGGCACTTGGCAGTTTGCAGAATTTCAGTCTAGGAAGGTTGGTCTCGATATGAAACGCAGCTGTTTCATCCTCTCGTCATTTTGCATTCTGAGTCTCTTGTCTCTGACGACCGCATGCGGCAGTGGAGCTTTCACTACCACCGTCAATGGTGGGCACGGCACAACATCTAATCCCCTAAGAGTCACAACTTCATCCATGAATGGCGGCACGGTGGGCTCAGCCTATGCAGCCACCCTGAAAGCTTCCGGCGGGACGCCACCTTATCAGTGGACGCTTAAGTCGGGCACGTTGCCGGCTGGAGTAGTTTTGACTGCAGCTGGCTCCGTCAAGGGCACTCCCATTGCGGCGGGAACCGCCAAGTCCCTGATTTTTGAAGTACTGGACGCAGACAAGAACCGTGCGAGCTCCAGCAATCTCAGCCTCGTGGTGAATCCTGAGGTACCACCAACTGTCCTAACTTCAGTTCTGCAGAACGGGAATGTTGGCGTCGCCTACTCCGCCACTCTGACCGCGACCGGAGGCACAAAACCTTACAGTTGGTCGGTGAAGTCCGGCACGCTGCCTGAGGGGTTATCCTTGGACTCCGCCACAGGCGCGATCACTGGCGTACCCACGAAGCCGGGCACTTTCCCTTCCTTGGTTTTCGATGTCAGCGATTTTTACAACAGTGTGGGCGCTTCCGGCAGCCTTAACGTGAAGATTGACTCTGCAATTCAAGTGTCCACCACGTCCCTGCCCAGCGGCAAGCAGGGGACCACATACGCGGCCAATCTCATCGCCACGGGCGGATCGGGTGTTTATACCTGGTCTTTGAAGTCGGGTACCCTGCCTCCAGGGTTATCGTTGAACTCATCGACTGGTGCGATTACCGGAACGCCCACCACGGCGAATATCTTTAACGGTCTGGTGTTTGAGGCAACCGACGCGGATACCGCGACAGGGGTTTCCGGTCCGCTCAGGGTTCAGGTGTACAACACAGCTGGTTGCAGCGCCGGTGCCGACGACAATCTTGGAACTCAGTCCTTTGCTTTCCTGATTAAGGGTTTCTACCCTAGCTCCACCGATCTGGCTCCGATGACCATGATCGGCAGCTTCACACCGGACGGGCAGGGAGGCATTATTGCAGGCGAAGGGGACATGAACAGCCCGAGCGGAGCTCAATCCGCCCTGACGATTATTCCGGCAAGCAGTTCCTACACATTTGGGGCGGACAATAACGGCTGTCTGGTATTGGCCACCTCGGCAGGTACACTCAACTTGCATTTTTCTGTGAGCACCCCTAAGGGTTGGAATGCTTTCACTCAAGGGCACGTCATGCTCGACGATAGTAGCGGGACGGGCCCTCGTGGAACTGGCATCTTACGGCTTCAAGATCCGTCAGCGTTTGGCAGCGGCCTGACCGGAATGTACGCCTTCCTTTTCGCCGGTACCGATGCAACCAGCGGAAATTTTGGGATGGTCGGATCGTTTACCGCAGAAGGCGGAAACTTCACGAATTTAGCCCTGGATGCGGACGATGCGGGTTCACTATTAACCAGCGTCACCGGTGGAACGGGTGCGTATTCATCGACTGATACCCACGGAAGGGGAACCGCATCATTTGCCATGACGAGTTCTGGCTCCAACTACAGCCTGGACACGGTGTACTACGTGGTCAGTTCTACAGAGATGCTCTTCGCTTCGACCGATCCCCTGGCAACCACTCCAATCTGTAGCGGCCGGGCTTTGGCCACCGACAGCACATTGTTTTCGGCAGCTTTCTTGAAAAACAGCTACATCGCTCACGCAACCGGCCTGGTGGCCGGCGATGCTCCTGAGGTGGTCGTTGTGGCCGCAAGTTTCGATGGCGTGAGTACCGGCACCGGCTCGCTTACCCAGGACTATGCCGGTACAGTCTCACGATGGCCAGTGGGGGTCAGTTACTCCGTTGACGCGACCACCGGGAGGGTGGTCCTCGCGGGTAACTTTGTGACACCGGTCGGATACCTGGTGACGGGGTTCAACGGGATGAGCGCCGTTTTGTTGGGCAACGATTATCCGGCTACTTCCGGTACCTTGGAGCTGCAGCAGCCGAGCCCAGAGCCGGCATCCGCAGTCTATTCGATGGGAACCGATGACGACGCCGACTACCTTACTACCAACCAGGTGGGCACCTTCAATCTCACCGCGGCGAATTTCTCCGGCACGGAAAACATGAGCTATGCCGCTTCACCGTTCCTGCTGGAGAATCAGCTCGTTTCTAACTCATTCTCACTGACCGGCAATGGGACTGGCACATTCTGGGGCAATGATGCTGTTAGCACCGGTTCGGTCATCTACTTTATCAACGAAGAAGGTGGTGCGAACACACATCCCTCAATCATCTCGGTCACCAAGTAAGCCCAGTGTGGCTGGACATTGTGCCGGGTCACCAGGTGTTTCTCGCGAGATCCTGCCGGGCGCTACTCAGGCGCCGCCGCCCGGCAATTCTTTGTTGGCAGCTTCCGGTGCGTCCTCGCATCGTTTGCTGCAGTCTCGCGATTTCACCAACTTGGTAATTTGCTTTTGCTAACGCTGGCAATGGAAGCAACTCCAGAACTATTTCCCGGATCTCCCCAATTCGCACAACCCGGGCGGGATTCCCACTTTCCACCCGCCCCGACGGCGGCTGCTTAACTTTTAAACCGGACATATCCTGTGCTTCCGCCCCTGTTTAGATTTTTTCCCAGATTTTTTCCCTTGACAAGATAAGCAACCTATGGAAATGTGTGTTGCACCACGGCCCCGGTTTTTTCTGTTATCCCCCCTTTGAAGTTCACACGCAGGTAGTCGAGAAAATCTTTTCCACCGCGCGCAGAAGGCGCATGCCGCCTGCTTCGCGCCCTCGCGGAGCCCTGCGCTTTTGGCGGGCTCAAAACAAATTAAGGAGCGTCACAATGAAGAACAGTCTTATCGGCAAGATCGTCACCCTGGCTGTTGTCGGCGTTTCCCTGTCCGCTACGTCGGCCCTAGCTCAGAAAGGCGCGGACGCTTTTAACCGTCTGAGCCTCGGAACGAGCTGGGTTGTAACCTCTGGCAGCCTGTCCATCTCGAACAAGCAGCTGGTGGGCACAACCGGGTCGCTCGGCTACTTAAAAAGTTTGAATTCGAACTCAGCCACGGCGGCCTCTGCCGTTGTGTTCACCGGTGGTACTGACCTGGAATACGGTGCCGTCGCGCTGGGCAACATAGCCGGAGGTAGCAACGCCTTTGTGAAGATCCAGTCACAGAACGGTGTTGGGTCATTCGACCACGCCGGCTTCTATACCGGCAATAATGGCGGCGGAAATTTTTTCGCACTCTCGAGCCCCGTGCCCAGCCCGGCCATCTTGGACGTCTTTTTCTGCGGCACCACTGCGCATATGAGGATCACCAGTGCGGCCGGCGTGCAGAGCTACACCAATAACTACGGTACGACGTTCGGTATTGGTGGCGGACTCGGCACGTATGGTTCGGTCGAACTTGATAACTTTGTCGGCTTCGCGAGCGGCTGCAACGATGAGTCGTCCGACGAGATTCCCGCCATTACGATGCCGCATGACATTGACCTGTCTCTCGTGAAGTAACTGACATCTTCGGCGCGCCACGTTCAGAGAGTGTCAACGCCGAAGCAAGAGTACATAATGGCGGCTTGGCCAGAAGGCTCGCGATCGCGGGCCTTCTGGCGTTTTGGGCTTAGCCTTAAGGGGAATGGTCGTGCGGCCGACGTGTTCCCGGAGCCGATCGGCTGGAATCTGTGTCCCGCTTCCGCCGCTGCCGTTCCGCCCGTAGTTCGGACCCGAGACGCACCTAAGCGCTTGAATAGACAACAACCCGCCCGCCAAACCGATTGGTTAAAGTAATTTTCCACCCGGCAGGTCAGCGGGACGAGCGGGAAGACGCCGTTGTGGCGCCATCTCCGTTGGCAGATTTTCCTGGTCCCGGTTTGGCTTGCGTCTTCGTCGCTGACTTTGACCCTGCCTTTGCGGGCGTATCTCGCCGTGCCGTGGCATTGCGCTCCCAGATAATGCGCAGGCCTTCCAGAGTCAGAAACTCGTCGACGCTCTTGATGTACTTCGACCCGTTTCCGATCATCGGACCGAGGCCGCCGGTGGCAAGCACTTGCGTGTCTTTGCCCAGTTCCTCGAGGAGGCGCTCTAGGATCCCGTCAACCAAGCCGAGATATCCATAGTAGAGCCCCGACTGCAGGCTGCCGACGGTGTTCGATCCGATCACGCCCTCGGGCTTGCGGATCTCGACGCGCGGCAGACGTGCGGTTCTCTCAAAAAGCGCGTCCGCGGAAATGCCGATTCCCGGGCAGATCACGCCGCCGAGATATTCCCCTTTGGCCGAGACGCAGTCAAAAGTCGTGGCCGTACCGAAGTCCACGATAACGCAGGGACCGCCGTATTTTTCGAAGGCAGCAACAGCATTGACGATGCGGTCAGCGCCGACTTCCGCCGGATTGTCATAGTGCACGGGCATGCCGGTCTTCACCCCGGGTGCAATGAAGAGGGGTTTCAAATTGAAGTAACGTTCGCAGACCTGACGCAGCACCGGATCAAGCGGGGGAACCACGGAAGAGACCACGATTCCGTGAATGCCCTTCGATTCCAGTCCCGCCATGGAGAAAAGATTGCGAAACAAAACGCCGTACTCGTCGACGGTGCTTCTGCGGGAAGTGGCTACACGCCAATTGGCCAGCAGGCGCTTAAATTGCGCGGGCTCCTCTTCTTCGGGTCCCGGGGGGGCCTTGGCCACTTTGGCGAAGACGCCCAACACTGTATTCGTATTGCCGACATCAATGACGAGAAGCATGGGTTCATCAGCAGTCAGCATTCGGCACTCAACATTCAGCCACGATAAAGTGGGATTACAAAATGCGCGCGGCCTTCGCCGAAAATGCTTTGCTATCTTTCTCTAACCGTTCCGCTCAAGACCGTCTGCAGTCCTTGCAGAGTTCGCACCTGCAGAAAGCCGCGCGAATCCAGCCCTTCCGTCGTTCCTTCGAAGGCCGCGCCGTTCTCTTCAATGCGCACTTTCTTGCCAAAGATCCACGACGACTGCTGGGCGAACCTCTGCAGAATCGAACCACGCCCGTCCGGATCTTCAACCAGTTGCCGATACTCGCGGTCCAGTGATTTTAGCAAAGCGGCCACCAGTTCCACGCGCGACCACTCGCTCCCTGTGACGAGCCGAAGAGACGTCGCCGGCAATTCCTTCGGAAAA
>Ga0126378_10003465_pt1 | contig 11930 bp, 8 predicted proteins | sample PanSoiMetPlot_23_FD_92587 | JGI IMG/M metagenome (GOLD analysis project Ga0126378, IMG submission 92587) | Tropical forest soil microbial communities from Panama - MetaG Plot_23 | ecosystem: Environmental > Terrestrial > Soil > Tropical forest > Bulk soil | place: Panama | collected 2016-02-17
TCGGCTTGGCCGTGGTCAGGCCGAAGATGAGCAGCGCGAGATAGCCCGCCAGAATCCCAATCAGGTGCCCGCAGAAGACATTGCGGGGCGCAGCCTGCGCCCGCTGGGCATCATAGAAAATCAGGAAGGCCGTCGGACCCAGCGACGGGAACAGGAACGGCTGCTTTGTCAACGCGGCGATCGTCGCCACGATCGCGATCGAGATGGCCGAGTTGATCAGGACGTACGTGCCGAGAACAGCCCGCCGTTCACAGTTTCGCTCCAGCCGCGGCAGCCCGAACCGCACCGCGAGGCCGTGCACCTGCGCAGGAAGGTCGCCGTACACGGGGTGCCGACCGGGCGCCGGGCTTCCCGGATGCATCAGCTTCAACCCCTCCCGTCGTCCAGAGGCCTCGAGGTGCGGGTGCGTTCTAGCTGGCTCGCCTTATAGGGGCTGAACGGTGAAGCCTAGCTTTCCCAGCACGTGGACAGCGCCGGCCTTACCGCCCTCGAAGTCACCGGATGCAAGGCGCTCGCCCGTGGCGATCTCATAGGCAGTACCGAGGATTGCCTTGTGCGGGTAATGACGTCCGTCCGAGATCAGCTCATAACTCCGGCTTGGGCCGTAACCATGCGCAGAAAAGAATCCTTCGGCCCCGAGGCGGTCATATTCCTGCATGGCACGCAATACGTCATCTCGGGTCACATGCTCCCATGCCACCATCTGTTCACCTGCTTTCTGCGTTGCCGGGCGTGATGTTAGCTCAATGGCTCGCCGCCGCCGGCATCAGGCGCCTGACGCGGCCTCAGGGCCCCCATCTGGTCCAGAAGGCAGCGGCAGCGCCGGTCCAGCTCGTCGCAGCAGATCTGGTGTGTTCGCCTGTCGCGCTGCGAAGGGCGGTGCTCGGTCCAGTGCCAGATCCGGTGGAGATCGTCGGCGGCCAGTGTGGCCGCGATGCGGAGCCGGCCGTCATCGGTGTCCGCGACCTGGCGCAGTAGGCCCGATACCCACTCTTGTTCTGCCACTTCTGACGTATGTGAGATACGATCCGGTCGGCCACCATCGGTGGTCGCGCTCATTTGCGGGGTTCCCCCTCCATCGACGTGCTGCGCTTGCGTATCTACTCTCGCGCAGACAGGAGTGAGTCGCCCCTGGGACATACCCGTGTGGCCCCCCTGGGGTACCTGACCCCGGGTACTGGCGCGGACGACGGTCGGTCAGCGGAGGTCTTTACGCGAGGTGATTCCGAGCTTGCTGAACACGTGGCCCAGATGCCACTCGACGGTCCGGGGGCTGATGAACAGCTGGGCCGCAATTTCCTGGTTTGTCAGGCCATCCCTGGCCAGGTGGGCGATTTGAGCCTCCTGCGCGGTTAGCTCGGTGAGCGTATCGACCGTGCGCTTGCGTACGGTTTCCCCGGTGGCAACGAGCTCGCGGCGCGCGCGGTCGGCAAACCCTTCCGCGCCCATGCCGCTGAACGTCTCGTAAGCCTCGCGGAGCGCTTTCCGCGCATCCTGACGGCGATTCTCGCGGCGCAGCCACTCGCCGTAGACCAGACGCGCCCGGGCCAGCTGACTCGTGAGCCGGGTGCGCGCGAGCCGCTCAATTGCCTCCCGGTACTCCTCGTCCGCAGCCTGGCCAGCGCTGAGCAGGGCGCGCGAGCGGGCCTCGATTCCCAGCGCCCAATCAGTGCCGCTGGCCCGAGTCCGCTGCGCGAGCTCTGCGAGCGCTTCGGTGCCTGCCTCAGGATCGCCGCCACGGGCGGCTGCCTCGATCAGCTCGACGAGCGACCAGCCGAAGATGCCGGGGTCTTCGTACTGGCAGGCGCGCTGCGCGGCCGCCAGCGCGGCATCATAACGTCCCAGGCCGTTGTACAGCACCGCCGTCGCATACTCGGCCATGCCGAGCGTACGTCCCTCGCCTCGTGCGGTGGCGTCCTTGATGCTGACCTCGAACAATTCGAGCGCCTGCGCCTCCTGGCCGCGCCAGCCGGCCAGTGACAGGCGCGCGTAGGTGAGAGCGGCGCTGCCCGTGACGTCTGAAATCGACTCCGCCTCGTCGATGAGTATTGCGGCGTCGCCGAACTGGCCGGCATGCACCAGGCCACATGCCCGGGTGCTCAGGGCTGTCGAGAGAGCGATGACCGCCCCGGCGTTGCGGGCACAGTTGACTGAGCGCATCGCGAGCTCATGCCAGGCCTGGTCATCCCACAGATCGGGCGCAACGGGCTCTGGTGTTAGCGAGCATTCGACGCAGAGCCAGTACCACAGCGTTTCGTGCTGCGGCGGCTCGCCTTTATCTTGCTCCAGTGCCTGCAGCGCGCTTCTGAGCGGCGCAATTCCTGCGGAGTAGCCTTCGGTGAATCGGGCTGTCAGGCCGTCGAGTAGGACATCGATCGCGCGGGGCGGCTGCGGCGCCGGCGGCGCCTTCATAGCTGCCGCGGCGGCCTCCGGCAGCCCAGGGCTGCTGCCGAGCCGGCCGGCGAAGATCGCCGCTTGGGTCGCTTCAAGGTAGGTTTCACGGCTCATCTTGGCGTCGAGGAGCGCAAGCTGCCTGGCAGCATCGAGCAGATATGCTGGCGCATCACTGCCACGCGTCCAGGAGAAGGCAAGCCGGGCGCGGAGCCGCTTCAGCCGAGCTTGCTGGAGGGCATCGAGCGGACCGATCGCCGCTGTCGCCAGCAGCTTGTAAGCGGCGTCCGCAGCGCCGGCGGCGAACTTAGCCTGCGCTGCCGCCAGGGCGCGCGGAGCGCGGCGGGCAGGTTCTGGTGTCAGCTCGGCAGCCCGCTGCAGGAACGCGGCCTGCGCGGCAACGCCCCCGCGAGCCTCGGCGCGGTCGGCCGAGCGCTCCAGTTCGGCGGCCACCGCCTCGTCTGGCCCGGCGGCCGCGCCTGCGCGATGCCAGGCCCGGCGGTCAGGATCGGCTTGCGGGTCGGTGGCCTCGGCCAGCGCCCGGTGCGCCGCCCGCCGGTCAGCCGGGGTGGCGGACTGGTAGATCGCAGAACGGACCAGCGGGTGACGGAACTGCACCCGTGCGCCGAATTCGGCCAGGTCGGCCGCCTCGGCTGGCGCGGCCGCGTCGGTGCCGATCGCTTGCACTGCGGCAGCGCGCCACAGCAACGTCGCGTCTCCGGTCGGTTCAGCCGCCGCGGTGAGCAGGAGCTGCCGGGTGCTGCGGGGAAGGGACTGACACTGCTGACTGAAGCGGGTCTTGAGACGCTCCGGGAGCGGCCGGGTGCCGGGAAGGCCGAATCCGCCGGCCAGCTCCACAGGGCCCAGGATCCGCGGCAATTGCACGAGCGCCAGCGGGTTGCCGTGCGCCTCGCCGATGATCCGGTCCTCCACCGACGGGTCGAGCCGCCCGTGCACAGCCAGGGCCAGCAGCATGCGAGCGTCCGGATCGCCGAGCCTCGACACCGTCAGCTCTGGCTGGCCAGTCAGCTCGGCGACATCGCTGGGATCCGGGACGGCGAAGACCATGGCCACCCGCTCGGCGAGCAGCCGCCTGGTGGCGAACGCTAGTGCCCGCAGCGAGGACCTATCGAGCCAGTTGGCGTCATCGACCAGGCAGGCCAGCGGCTGCTGATCTGCCGCGTCCGCCAGCAGGCCCAAAACCGCCAGGCCAATTAGCAGCCGGTCGGGTGCGTCCCCTTCCCGCTCGCCCAGGGCAACACCCAGCGCCTCACGCTGCGGACCAGGCAGCTGATCCAGCCGGTGGAGCATCGACGCAAGCAGCTGCTGCAGGCCGGCGAACGCGAGCTCCATTTCCGACTCAACCGCGCAGACCCGGGCAACCCGGAAGCCGTTCGCCTGGCGTGCCGCATAGTCCAGCAAGGCCGTCTTGCCGATACCGGCCTCGCCGCGCACGACCAGCACCCCGCTGCTGCCCGCCCGCGCTCGGTCCAGCAGCTGATCCAGCGCCGCAAGCTCGCGGCGCCGTCCCTGCAAGCCCGCATTGGCATAGGTGCTGGTCATGCTCATGGTCAACAGCCACTCGCCAGGGAAGATCCCGTGAGTCCCAGCATAGGCGGCTCAGCACCGAAGGTCCGAGCCGCACTCGGCCGGGCGGCTCGGCCCAGCCCGCGGCCTTGCGGACTTCCCGGAGATGGGCCGAGCAGTCGCCGGAATCCTGTAGGAACCATGTCTTTACATTCGTATTGACGGTCTTATGTTGGAAGAGGTGGCGCCGGCAGGACGGGAGGGCGGCAAATGGCAACTAGTGACGTGAGCGCGTACGGAATGAGCGGCGAAACTGGCGGTCTGTTCATTCGCCAGACGTCAGGGCTGGTCCGAGAGCTCGGGATCCCCGCCGCAGTCGGAATCTCGCTTGCCTCGGTCGCAGTGGTGAATACCTTCATCAACTTCAACGCGGGTTTAACGGCGTTCCCTAAGTCCGACATGTACCTGCCCCTCCTCGCCGGGGCGATCATCTGGCTGGCCGCGATGTTCGCATACCGGTACCTGCTGCGTGCGGTGCCACGTGCGGGCGGCGAGTACGTCTACCTGTCGCGGATCGTCTCACCTGTCGTGGGATCGATTGCAGGGCTCGGCATCGCGGTGGTCTTCACCTATATCCTGTCGACGAATGCGCATTTCGCTGCCGCGTTCACGCCGTTCATGCTGAGCGGCCTCGGATCGGTGTTCCATAGCTCAGCGATCGCCAACGCGGCAAACTCGGTGACCTCCGACGCCTGGGTCTTCGGCCTCAGCCTGATCGTGATGGTGATCGTTGCGGCGCTCTCGCTCTCTTCGGTCAAGCTAGTCGCGCGCATCATCTTCGGCCTGATCCTGCTGCAGCTGATCGCCTTCGTCGTGCTGATTATCGTGCTGGCCGCCAGCTCGCGTAGCGACTTCGTCTCCGCGCTGGCGACTTACAGCCATCATCCGGGCGCATATCAGGCGATCATCTCGGCGGGGAAGGCCAGCGGAGTCGCCTTCGGCACGTCTATTGCCTCGATGATCGCGATCATCCCCTTCATGGTGCTCAACTACAACGGCGTGCTGTACTCCTATTACGTCGGCGGCGAGCTGCGCCGGCCGGGCCGCACTTACCTCTACGCATCGGTGGTCAGTATCGTCGTCCTCGTCGTGCTGTGGGGCGGGGTCTGGGCGCTGCTGCGAGCGAGAGTCGGCCTGCCGTTCATGCAGGCCCAGGCCAACCTCGGCGCGGCCGACCCCACCGTTTACGGCAAGATCACCAATCTCAACTCGGTCGCGGGCGGGCTTGGCTACGGGATGATCCTGACCAGCAACCCGATCGCGAAGCTGCTGTTCGCTACCGCGGTCCCGCTCGCGGAGATTGCCGTCAACCTGGCGTTCGTGACGGTGACGACACGGGTGCTTTTCGCCCAGGCATTCGACCGGCTGCTGCCCGTCCGGGTCGCGAAAGTGGGGGAGCGCAATCACGCGCCGAACGTGGCCATCGCGATCGTGGTGATCGTCGGAGCGGGCTTCTGCTACCTCACCAGCTTCGTGAACCTGAGCAACATCGTCGCGCTGCAGAGCCTGTTCATGGCGTTGGTGCTGCTCGCCGGCGGCGTGGCAGCGGCGTTCCTGGCCTCCCGGCGGCCCGAGCTGCTCACGACCGGCACCGGAGGCTCCGAAGCGGAACGGCAGGCGTTCCTCAGGAAGGTCACCATCGTCGGGGTGCTCACAACGGTGCTCGCCTTGTTCACCATCTTCGAGATCTTGAGCCACACGTCCGTGTACGGCAAGTTCAGTGCCGAGTCGATCGTGACCCTGCTCGTCGTGCTCGGCGCCGGGCCGGTCATCTACCTGATCGCCCGGGCGATCAGGCGCCAGCGCAACTCGCTCGACCTATCGCTTGCCATGCACGAGCTCCCGCCGGAGTAGCCGATGCCCGGTTTCCGGCAGGGGAAGAAGAGGCGCGTGCTGCGCCTCTTCTTCGCGACTGACCTGCACGGCTCAGAAGTCTGCTTCCGCAAGTTCCTCGCAGCGGCCAAGGTGTACGAGCCCGACGTGCTGATACTGGGCGGCGATTTCGCGGGAAAGGGCCTTCTGCCGGTGCTACGGCGGGGCGAGTCGTGGTCGGCGCGACTTGACGGCCAGGAACTCGTCGTGCCGCTCGCGGACTATGGTCGGCTCGAGGCCGACATCACCAGGCGGGGCTTCTATCCGGTGCAGGTGACCGCCGAGGAGCTCGACCGGCTCAATTCCGACCGTGACCTGCTCGACGACCTGTTCCGTGACCAGATCCGGGCCCAGGCAAGGCGCTGGTGCGATCTGGTCAGCGAGCGCCTCGACCCGCGGATCCGATGCATCATCACGCCGGGCAACGACGATCCTGTGGCAGCCGACGAAATATTCGAGGCGTCTGAGCGGGTCGAGTTCCCCTCGTTCCGGGTTTGTGATCTCGGTCCTTTCGCCATGGCCAGCCTTGGCATGGTGCCCTATACCCCGTGGAACACCGAAAGGGAATGCTCCGAAGAGGAACTGACCAAGCTGATCGATGAGATGCTTGCGCCGCTTTCAGCCGACGCCAAGTGCATCCTCAATTTCCACTCCCCGCCGTACTCCTCAACCCTCGACGACGCGCCCGAGCTTGACTCCACATTGAAGCCGGTGATCAGGGGAGGGCGGCCGAGCATAGTGCCGGTGGGCAGTCACGCCGTCCGGGCAGCCATCCGGAAATACCAGCCCGTCGTCGCGCTGCACGGGCACATTCACGAGTCCCGCGGCGTCCAGAAGATCGGGCGGACGCTGTGCATTAATCCGGGGAGCGACTACTCTTCAGGCGTCTTGCGAGGCGCTGTCGTCGACCTCGCCGAGGACGGGACATGCCTGGACTTCCTGCTGACCACCGGATAACTCGATGACCTCAGCGTCAGTCGCAGCCGCTAGCCGCCAGCGGGTCGCGTCGTATGCGCAGCGCTTGGCATGGTGAGGGTAAACGCATACCGCGACGCACGGTAGAGGTGCTGGCCGAACTCGACCGGGCGACCGCCCTCGTCGTAGGCGACGCGCTCCATCGTCAGCAGCGCCGTGCCGCGTGTCTCGCCGAGGACCCGTGCCTCCGCGAGTGAGGCGTTCTTCGCCGACATTCGCTGGGTGGCCGATCCGAGCCGGATGCCCGAAGCTCGCAGCAGTTCGTACAGCCCGTGCCTGGCCAGCATGTCTGTGCTCAGGTGCACCAGCGCCGCGGGCAGGAAATTGTGCATCAGGGCGATCGGCTCGCCGTCGGCGAACCGGATGCGCTCCAGGCAGATCACCAGGGCGCGCTCCGGCAGCTGGAGTGCGCGCGCCACGGTGTCACTGGCGTGGCCGACCTCGTTCTTGGTGACCTCGGTGGCCGGCGAGCGGCCGGCGGCGGCGAGGTCGTCGTACAGGCTGGTCAGCTCGACATCACGGTCGATCCGCTCCTTGGCGACCACCGTGCCCGCGCCGCGCTTGCGCACCACCATGCCCTTGTTGGCCAGGTAGAGGAACGCGGACCTGACCGTCGGGCGGGACAAGCCGAGGCGCGCGGCCAGCTCCACCTCGTTCTCGAGCCGCTCGCCCGCCTGAAGCGTGCCGGACTTGATTGCGGCTTCGAAATGCTGAGCTACCTGGAAGTACAGGGGGACCGGGCTCGACCGGTCAATGGCAATGACGCCCTGCGCGTCGTGCACCGGGGTACCTCCTGCCAGCATGGGGCTCAGCCGTACATCCAAAATAGTATGTATTTAGTTTTTGACATACTCTCAATGTAATTGCGACTGAGGCACAGCGTCATCAGGCTTGACACACGCGCAGCGAATTGGGCTAACCTCTCATCAGCGCGTTGGGCACGCGCCGCGACTCGCCGGAAGGCTCGAAGCCACCCCCTGAATGTCAGGCTGGGCGACGGATGCCGACGCTCTGGTCCGCCCGTGCGAGTCCGGGTGCTGAGCGAGGTACTCCGTGAAGACCCTGCCCGAGAATCCCAACCTCGACCATCTGCGCAAGCAAGCCAAGGATCTGCTCGCTGGCCTGCGGGACTGTAACCCGCGTGCGTCGCTTGCTGATGCTCAAGCTTCGCTCGCCGAGCAGTACGGGTTCCGCACCTGGACCGACCTGAAGGCGGAGGTCGACCGCCAGCAGGGGCGGGCCGAGATCGCCGATCCCGCGCTCGCCCGGGAGATCGCCGCTCGATTCGGCCTCGGGGTCGTGACCGGTCCGATGCGCTCGCTGGCTCGACCGGACGAGGCAGGCAGGCGCTGGCTTCTGCAGACCGATCGTGGCCATTGGGCGCCGAGAACCGTCGATGACGTGTTCCCGGTGACCGACGGCGAAGACAACGCGCGCTTCCAGGAGGCCGCAGCGCGGGCGGGAGTCACCCTGCCCGCCCCTGTCCGCAGCCGTACTGGCGCCGTGGTCGAGACTATCGAGGGCCAGCGGTGGCGCGTCTACGACTGCCTGCACTCCGGACCACCACTGGCTGCGCCGGTCAGCGCGACGACTACCGGCGCAGTTGGCGAGATCCTGGCCATCATCCACGCGCTCCGGTTCCCGGTGGACGGCATCTGTCCGTGGAGCTCCATGCGGCTCGCCACCATGAGCTGGGCGGCACTTGCGGACCTGGCCGCCGCCAACGGAGCCGGCTGGGCGCCACTGCTCGCCTCGGCCGTTCCGACGCTTGCCGGCCTGCAGGCCCTCACGGACGGCGCAGCAACCGGCGAACCAGTGCTGTGCCACAACAACCTGAATCCCGGCAATGTCCGCCTAGGTCAAGGCGGCCGACTCATCGTGACCGGGTGGGAACATGCGAACGGGCTGCCACCGGAGTGGGAACTGTCCTCAGCCCTAGCCAGCTGGGCCGTCAACCCCAACGCCGGGATCAACGCTGCCGGCGCACGCGCCATACTCGAGGGCTACCGACGGCAGGCTGGCTCGACCCCCGAGTTGAGCCTCGACACGTTCCGCGGCGCGGCGACCGGGCTGCAGAACTATGTCGCCGGCCAGGTCAGCTGGGCACTCGACGCAGCCGGCACGGACGACAGGCGATACGCGGACCGCAGCGTACGGCATCTGCTCACGCATTTGCCATCCTGCGAGAGCTACGAACGCGTACTCGACGCGGCACTGGCACTGACCTGAATGGACCGCCACTGACGCACTATCGGCCGGGCGTCATCATTCCTGGGCTGGCAGGCGGCGTGCGAGTTGGCCGCGCGATGTTACGTTGAGCTTCCTGAACACCTTGCCGAGGTGGTACTCGACGGTACTGGGGCTGATGAATAGCTGGGCAGCGATCTCGTTGTTCGATGAGCCTTCAGCGGCGAGCTCGGCGACGCGGGCTTCGCGCGGAGTGAGGTCGAAGGTTGTCTGAGGTGTGCGAGTTCGGGCGCGCTCGCCGGTTGCTCGCAGTTCGGTCGCTGCCCGCTCGGCGAAGCAATTGGCGCCCATCGCGGTGAACATGTCGTGAGCGGTGCGGAGCTGGTGCCGGGCGTCTCGCCGCCGCCTTGCCCGCCGCAGCCACTGACCGTACAGCAGGTGGGTGCGGGCAAGGTCGACGACCGCGCGGCTTTGCTTCAGCTGATTGATGGACTCCACATAGGCGCCCTCGGCATCCGCGTCGTCATTGGCCAGCGCCTCGCAGCGGGCGCGCAGTCCGAGCGCCCAGTGCGTCCCGGCGGCCAGCGCCCGCTCGGACAAGGTGTCGAACGCCGAGGCGGCGGTTTCGCGGTTCCCTGAGCGCGTGGCCGCCTCGACCAGCTCCGGCAAGCTAGCTTCCGCGATGAACGCAGGATTGTCCTCGATCACCGCGAGCGCCGTGGTGACTGCGGCGTCATAGTCGCCAGAGCACGAGTCTGCCAACTCGACGATGTAACGACCGAAGTCCGCAATAAGGCGCTGACCCCGTGCAGTCGATTCATGAATCTGGGCCACCCCGGCGGCTCGGGCCTCGGCAGTGTGGCCGCGGTAGGCGAGCAGCAGACCTGCGCTTCTGCTGTAGCTGCCGTATATCGCGGGACTGCGGATCGCGGCGATTACCTCATTCATTTCGGCCATGCGCGCGTCGGCGTCGTCGAAGCGGCCGGCCAGGCAGGCGGAGATCGCGAGAACGCCGAGCGCAACAGGCAGGACGGTGAGGGCGCCCAGGCTGCGCGCGGTGCGCACCCAGCGCTCGCATATGTCCTGGAGTGCCTGGTCGTCCCAGAGGCAGCCGGCGGCGGCCGCGCCCATCTCGAAGTACCGAAGTCCGGTCCCAGGCTCGAGGTCGTCGCTGAGCAGCGCGGTGATCGCGGCCCGCAACGGTCCGGCGGCCTCTGCGTAGCCGAGCGTGTGCCGGGCAGCGAAACCGTCGAGCAGCAGGTCGCTGACTGTCGGCGCAGATGCGGCAGGCCGCGGAAACGACCACGCCGCTGACGCGATTGCGCGCGTCTGGGCTGGTCCGGCCCAGAGCGCGGCCAGGAGCGCCTCGTAGATAGTTTCCCGCGCCGCCCTGGTGCCGGGTCCGAGTGCCTGGGCCGCATCGGCTAGCGCACACGCCGCCTGAGTGGACTTACCCTGCGCGAACAGGATCTCGCCAGTCAGCCGCGTCGCCTGGGCGCGCGCGCTGTTGCCATCCAGCCGGGGCATGGCCCGCTCGACCAGGTCGCGCGCCGCGTCCGGGCAGCCGCTAATAACCTCTGTTTGAGCAAGGGCGACTTCGCGCTGCGCCCGGCGGTCGTCGTCGGGGGTCAGCTCGATGGAGCGGCGCAGCAGCGCCGCCTGGGCCAGGTAGCCGCCGCGGCCACGCGCGCGTTCTGCGGTGCGCTCTAGTTCTGCGGCGACGGCTTCATCCGGCGCTGTCGCCGCATTGCCCCGGTGCCAGGCGCGCATGTCCTGGTCGTCGCCGGAGCTGCTGGCGTCGGCGAGCACGATGTGCGCGCGCCGGCGCTCACGGTCAGTCGCGCCGTGATAGACGGCAGAGCGGATCAGCGGATGGCGGAATCGCACCGAGCCGCTGCTGAACCGAAGCAGACCGGCGGATTCCGCATCCGCCGCGGCGGCGTCCGAGCCGATGCCCGCCAGACCGGCCGCCCGCCACAGGCGGGAACGCTCGCCCGACGCGTCGGCTGCGGCTAGCAGCACGAATGCCCGAGACTCCGCTGACAACTCACGCGCCAGCCGCAGGAAGCGTGCTTCGAGACGGCTGCCGAGCGGTAGCGGCTCTGGCAACGCTGCCAGGCCGGCCAGCTGCTCAGGGGTGAATTCGGCGCCGAGCTCCACGAGCGCGAGCGGATCGCGCTGGGTATCGGCCAGGACGCGGCCCACCACCTGATCGTCCAGCGGCCCGCGCGCCACCGAGCGCAGCATCTCGGCGGCCTCGGCTTCCGGCAGCGGCCCGATGACGACCGCCGGGAGCTGGTCGAAGGCTCGCAGCGTGTCCGGCTCGCCCACGGCCACCAGCATGCCCACCCGGTCTGCATACAGCCGACGCGCCACGAAGGCGAACACCTGTGCAGACTCGGCATCGAGCCAGTGCGCGTCATCGATCACGCACAGCAGGGGCTCTAGCTCGGCTGCCTGCGACAGCACCGTCAGCATCGCGAGCCCGACGAGGAACAAGTCCGGTGGCGGGCCTTCTTCCATCCCGAATGCGACCCGCAACGCATGCCGCTGCGGTGGCGGCAGCACATGCATTATCGGCATGAACGGCAGCAGCAGCTGGTGCAGGGCAGCGAACTCCAAAGTGATCTCCGACTGGACGCCGGTCACCACGGCGACCCGGAGATCGGAGGCCGCGTCGATGGCGTACTCCAGCAGCACCGTCTTACCGACGCCCGGACCTCCGCGGAGCACCAGCGTGCTGCTGAACCCGCCGCGCACCGTATCGAGCAACCGGCCAATCGCTGCCCGCTCATCCTGGCGGTCAAGTACGACTGGCCCCCGCTGTGGCTCGCCGCTCGCCGCAGGATGGCTGCCGCTGCTGCTAGCCATTGTTACCAACTCCCCCCGGCGACGCCGCGCTGCGGCGCGGGCAGCCA
>Ga0126378_10003466_pt1 | contig 11929 bp, 10 predicted proteins | sample PanSoiMetPlot_23_FD_92587 | JGI IMG/M metagenome (GOLD analysis project Ga0126378, IMG submission 92587) | Tropical forest soil microbial communities from Panama - MetaG Plot_23 | ecosystem: Environmental > Terrestrial > Soil > Tropical forest > Bulk soil | place: Panama | collected 2016-02-17
TCTGTCACGCCGGTGAGCGAGAAGCCGAAGCCGCCCAGGCCCCAGCAGACGATGGCGGGGCGCCACCACTGGGTGCCGGCGAGGTGGGCGAACCGCGCCGAGAGGGGGCCGCCCAGGCCATTGACGAATACTCCGTGACCGGCCCAGACCGCGGTCGCTGCCGGGCCAGCCCGATGGATGGCGCCGGCGATCCGGTCCAGGGCCTCGTCCCAGGAGGCGTCACGCCAGGCGTCAGCCGCTCGGTGGTCGCGAAGGCGAGGCCGAAGAAGCCGGTGGGGGTTGTCGACGATCTCCCCGGCGGCGCGGCCGCGGACGCACAGGAAGCCACGGCTGTCCGGGTTGTCGGGGTCGCCGTGTATTGCGACCACGCGGTCGTCCTCGATGTCGACCACCATGCCGCAGTAGGTGGGGTGGCAGTTCATCGGGCACATGGTGCGGACGGTGCGGCCGCTCATTGCGCTTCTGATGATGCGCCTCAGGCGCGGACCAGGCGGGGCCGATCGGAAAGAGCGCCGGCACGGGCGAGGGGCCACCAGCGGAACAGCACCCGGCCGATGATCTGGTCGCGTGAGAAGAGACCGTAGCGGCGGGAGTCCGTGGAGGCGTCCCGATTGTCCCCGAGCAGCACGAAGCGGTCCCGCGGCAGGAGCAGGGGCTCGGGAGTGGAGGTCACGGCAAGCCCCCGGCCGTCGCAGCAGAACTCCTTGAGTTTCCACGACGCACCCGTGTAGGGCTCCTCAAGTCGCTGCCACGGCCCCTTGCCACCGGGCTCGATCAGGACAACCGGCGTGGGCCCGGTGCCGTCGATCTCCAGGGCGTCACCTGGGACCGCGATGACCCGCTTGATGAAGGCGCTGCCGCCGGACTCTGCGACCAGGACGATGTCGCCGCGTTCCAGCGGCTTGTAGCGCGGCCCCACCTTGTCGACGAGCAGCGCGTCGCCGTCCTGGAGTGTGGGCGCCATGCTTACGCCGTACACACGGGCGGTGAACAACGCGACCAGGAACGACAGGAGGACGCCCACGACCGCCGAAACAAGAAAAGCGTCCCGAAGGCGTTGGATCAGCAACCAGCTGGGGTGACGATTGAGCTCTGCAGCGTCAGCTGGCTGGCCGAACCAGAGAGCGCGATCATGCTGACGTTGTTGAACGTCCCGGCGCCGGAGCTCAGCGGGAGCGAGGTTGGAGGTGCGGAGGCAGAGTAGGCGACGGTGGTACCGCCCACGCTCGCGGTGAACCACGTGAGGTCGAGTGTGAGGTTGCCCGTTGCGTGAGCTCCCGTCTGGGACATCGACAGTTGGGTATGACCCGTGCATGACGTCTTGACGACCAGGTCGGTGAACGTCGCGTCGGCCATCGAGAACTCCATCACCGGTATCGGTCCGGATGGCATTGCGAGGGTCTTGACGCCAATGTAGGTGAAGCCGCTGACCTGCAGGGCCGAGCTGCTCATCTCGATGGGTGACGGCGTCGTGGGGGGCGTGGGAAGAACCGTCGGAGTGGGCAGCGGCGTTGGTGTCGCCTGCGAGCTCGCGGTGGGAGTGGGGGTTGGCGCGGATGGCGTGGGGGTTGGCGTCCCGCCGCCCGTCGGCGCTGGACTGGGCGTCCCGCTGTCTGAAGGAGTCGGAATTGCGGCGGCCGCGCCGGCGCCTGGCCCAGGCGCGAGTGCGGTCGCGGCGGGGCCGGCGGCCAGCATCCCCACACTCAAGACAGTGAGAGCCGCGACTACCTCGATGACCGGCAGGGCAAGGGCAGGAATACGCCGCTCACGCATTGCACGTGGCGGCTGCTAGGGGTGCGGCCGGGTTTTCGGCAGCACCGTTAGGTTTTCCTGGCCTGGATCGGTGTCCATGCGAAGCCCAGCGCTCCACCCAGAGTGCCCAGCACCAGACCGATCACGAAGCCGCCGTAGTCGGACGTGACCAACGAGACCATTGCGAAGACCGCCGCGAGGATGCCCGTGAGCTGCCGTAAGTGCGGCGCGAACCACAGGAAGAGGCCCATCACCATCACCAGGACGCCCATCAGGATCCCGAGCCACACCGTCGTGCCCGCCACCAGGATGACCCTGAAGGCGGTAGTCGGCCCGTAGGCGATGATGAGCCCGCCCAGGATGCACCAGACTCCCCCCCAGAACGGGCGTGTCCGGCGCCACCCTCGAAAGGCTGCTCTCAGCCACCGGAGCCGGGACAACCAGTCGGAGCCCTGGCGGCCCAGGGGGCCGATCGAGATTCGAGGACCAGCGCTGCTCATGTCCAGCCCGGCCTGGAGGGTGCCGCCGGGCACCCTCCCTCCAGGTCTTCAAGCACCCGGCTCAGGGACACGAACCTCCAAATGAGAGGCTCAGGTTCGGGACGGTGAAGGACCCGGCGGAGGTCGCCAGGCCGGTCGAATGCAGGTGGTCGATGGACACCGAGGCCGCGGTCTGACCGAAGGTGCCGGGTGGCGCGTTGACGCTCGGTATGTCAGGGGTCGTTGCGGGCCCGACCGGAACTGGAACAGTGACGTGCGGATTGGTGAATGTGCTCAGGTCCTGGCCCACTTTGAAGTCTGTGAAGGTAGCGCTGTTTGCGTTGAGCGAGGTCGCGTCGGTGACGAGGTTGGAAGCCGTCACCGGATGCCCCGCTACGGTGCCTGCACGCGTGATGAGGGTAACTGGCCCGATCGGGGTCGCCACCGTCACCGACTGGCAGAGATTTACGAGCTGCGCGCTGGGGATGATCGACTCCGCCTGGACCTTGAGTGACGTGGCGGAGGTGCCGGTCGCTGCTACGTCGAGCACGCCCAGCTGGTAGAACGCCCGTCCATTGCCGTCGACGCCTGTGCTCGTGAGGCTGTCGGCGAACGTATCGAACGACGTGCCCGAGATGGCGAATGAGACCGCGAGTGAACCGGATATGGCCAGGTACAGCACCGCCGCGATCATCGCGTACACAGGTACCAGCACGAGTGGAACTCGCCGCCATCGGGTCTTGCCGACCAGCCTCGGTTCGTCGGATCCGGTCATGGGCACACCTCCTCCCTACAGGTCGCCCTCGGGTCAGCAGGCAGCACAAGGGGCCATGACGTGACCGAGCTGATGCGCGTGCGTCCGGTGCCAGCCAGGGGAGCCAGGGCATGCCACCAGAGCAATTGCTCCCTCCTCAAGGAGTTCCCTCAGTGCCGCCCCCCACAGGGCGTTACTCGAGTGAAATTTTGGTACTTTGGCGTACTGAAGTCAACTGCCCCGGACCGAGCCGGGCGCGAGACGCCTCAGCCGGTACCACCAGGTCTCGAGCCGGTCGGTACCTCGGGTGGCTTCGACAAGGTCCCAGCTTCGGAATCGCCGCCTGAGCTCCTCACCCGTCACGCCGCGAGGTCCCGGGCGCATGGCGCCGGGAACAAACCCGAACAGCAGCATCGTCGCCCCTTCGACTGCAGCCGCCGTCACACCTGCCACGTACGCGTCCCTGCGCTCAGCCGGGATGGTGTGGAAGCAGCCGAGGTCCAGAAACAGGCTGTAGCCGCCGCCCACACCGAGCTCGTCCAGCCGGGTGACATCGCCCTCTACGAGTCGCAGCGAGACCTTTGCGGCTGCAGCCCTCTCGCGGGCCCTGCGGAGCGCGCGAGCCACCAGGTCGACTCCTGTCGCCTCCCAGCCGTGCTGGGCCATGTAGACCACGTTGGTACCGGCACCGCAGCCCAGGTCGAGCGACCGGCCTGGCGGCAGGGCCTCCGGGCCCTCGACCAACGAGGTCAGCTCGGATGGTGGGATGCCCGAGTCCCAGGGCTTGAACCCGATCAAGTAAGTGAGCTGCCACCAGAAACTCATCCGCTCATCCTGAGCCAGCCGCCGGGGAGCGCGCCCAACGCTTGCAGAAGCGGGCTTCCGGACGCGGCCGCTGAACAGACCAGCCAGACTTCGTCGCTTCGGCGTGCCAGGCGGCCGTCGAGCTCCGCCAGCAGGTAGGCAGCGGCGCGCGGCTCGGGCAGGACGACCGCATCCACCAGCTCCGGAGCCGCTATACCGAGATTTGCGCAGGCAGCCGGAAAGACCTCGGCGAACAGGCCTGGCGGCACGTTCGGCCACGGCTCGCCCATCGCCACCTGCAAGAGCGTGGCCAGGGCCGAGGCTCGCGTGGCATGCGGCTCGGGAGCGACCCAGAGCGCCCGCTCGTGTTGCAGCCCGGCGAGCAGGTCGCGGGCACGGCTCGATCCGCTCTCGGGCGTCAGCACGACCCACGTCCGACCCCGGTGCAGCCGTGCCTGGTAGAGGTCGTCGTAGACGATGCGGCCAGGCTGGTCGCTGGCCGCCGCCGCCAGCCGTGCCAGCAGCCCGTCGACCTGCTGACCGTATCCCGGGCGCCGCTGGTCCTGGTCCCATGCCTGGGTCGCTCGCTCTACACGTCCCTCGTGGATTACGGCGACCGGGAGTCCCAGCCGGGGCGCCCCCAGACTCACGCAGGCGCCGCTGGTTCCGGGTCCATTGGGACCCGGCGGGAGGGCGCTGGCGCCCAGTGCATCGGCGACCATCTGGACGTATCCCCATCCCCAGCCCGATCGGCGGAGCGGATGTCGGTGGCTGCTCACCGGTGCCGACGCTCGCGCGCCGGCCGCCCACTCCACCGCGAAGGTGGGGCCGGGACTCACTCGCAGAGCGACCCGCTGGACGCCCTCATGGACCTGCGCGTTCACGGCGAGCTGGACGAGCGCCAGCGCGATAGCGGCCGGGGCAGGCACCGTCACGCTCGGGAGCGGGCCAACGATCTGGACGCCGAGGCCTTGCGCTCGCGCGCGAATGGCGGCCACCGCCAGTGCCAGGACGTGCTCGGCTGTCCCGGTGGGGCCGCTGGCCTGGGGGATGCCGGCGACCAGCTCCAGACCGGCGGTCAGAACCGCCGCACGCATGCCCTCTTCACCGGCGAGTCCGGCTGTGGCGCATCGCAGCTCGACCAGTAGGCGGTCCATCAGGAGGTGCAGCTCCGGCGTCGCGCTGTCCGGAGCAACCAGCAGGTGCCCCTGACCGGCGTGGAAGGAGACCGTCCCCGGGCACCGTCCGGACCACTCAGGGGTCTTCGCCACGGCACGGCCCTCCATGTCGACGAATGCCGCGGGCAGCGGCAGCGCTGCTACCTCGCTGATGTCCAGCCTCACGGCTGCACGGGCTCCCGAACGGCGACCTGGTAGTGGCGGCCGCCGAGCGCGCGAACCATGACCGGTGAACCGAGCTCCTCGAGCCAGCGCTGGAACCTGCGGGCGGCCCGGGCTTCGCTGGCGCGAAGCACGACGCTGCGGTTGGCCCGCTTGGCCGTCAGGAGTGCCACTGCCACGCGGTGGCTCATGGTTCTGCCAGTGGGCAGATGCACGACCAGACCGCCCCTTACCGCGACGTCCCCGACGTTCCCTCCGAGCAGACCCTCGATCCGTCTCAACAGCCGATCGAAGCCATGACGTTTGGACTGGAAGAGGGCGTGCGGATGGCTGAGGTACACGCCGGCCTGTGCGTCGATGGTCTCCACCCCTGCCGAATAGACCAGCGGGATGCAGTTGAAATGGTGCGAGTGGAGCCGGCGCAGCACCTCGTGGACGCTGCTGCCACGCTCGCTCGCGGGCGCACGCGACATCTCAAGGTCGATCACCGCCAGCAGCGGGTCGTGGTTTGCCAGGCGGGAGAGCGCCTGGCGGGGTCCCGAGGTACTGATCGGCTCCAGCCCAGCGTCCCGGACCACGCCGGCCAGCGCCTCAAGCTCCTCGAGGTCGTCTTCCAGGAGCAGCGCCTCAGGCGGCGCTACCATCCGCAAAGTCCTCCGCCTCAGCCAGCCAGATCCGGCCGCCCGCGCAGCACACCCGCAGCCGCAGCCCGAGTCGCTCGATGAGAGCGCTCACGCGTCTGGCGGGCTCACGCGCGGTCCGCCCCACGAGCTCGATGCCGTCCGGGTGGGCACACAGGAGCGCCTCCAGCTCGGCCGCGCGCGAGACGAACGAGCCGTCGGGCAGGCGCAGCCCCCCACCGGGTGCCAGGCGCAGGCCATTCAGGCTCACGCCCAGCGCCTTCTGCAGGTCGGTCGATATCGCTTGCCAGCTCGGTCGAATCCTCGGACGCACTGGCAAGTGGTCGGGAGCGAGTCCAACCCAGCGACAGCTGAACAGGGTCCCTTCGAGGTGGGCCAGGTTTGGTGGCGGCTGGGTGCCGGTGCCGGCGACCGACCAGGGCACAGCCGCAGCGACATGGGCTCCGAGCTCGCCTGGCCGCGCCCATTCGACGCTGACCAGCTCGGGGTCCAGGCTGTCTCGGAGGAACGCCCAGGGATGCGGTCGTTCGGACAGCACCAACACGGTGCGCACAGCGCCGCGCATGTCCTGGGTAATGATCGCCAAAGTGCCCCAGCGGCGCAGCGCGGCCGCGCACAGCGGCACCGCCTCCGCTCAGCGAGAGGGGGTGCATTGTCCGTTTTTTGTCCGCTGCGGCGCTCTAGCCTCGACTCATGGCAGTGAACACGGTTCCACTGTCGGCCATGACAGCCATCGGCAGCGACGGCCTCATGGGCGGCCACCTCGGCTCGTACCGCGTTCTAGAGGCCCTGGCCGCCGGGGCATATGCAACCGTCTATCGCGTCATCCACGAGGTAATGGGGGTAGAGCGGGCGGTCAAGATCCTGCGACCGCCCGCTGCCCGATCGCCGGAGCAGCAGGATCGCTTCCTTCGAGAGGCGCGCATAGCCGCCCGGCTCAAGCATCCCAACGTCGTCGGCGTGTTCGACTGCACCAGCACACCGGACGGGACGCCCTACCTGGTCATGGAGTACGTGGCTGGTCGCAGCCTCGCCGAGCGTCTGCGCGAGGGCCTGCCACCGGCCTGCGAGACGCTGCTGATAGCCGGCCAGCTGGCCGCGGCCCTCGACTATGCACATGGCCGGGGTGTGGTCCACCGCGACGTGAAGCCGGCCAACGTGCTGCTGGGCAACGACGGCAGCGTCCGCCTGGCGGACTTCGGCATCGCCTGTATGGGGTCTGACCAGGACGAGTGGCAGTCACTCGCCGGCCTGGGCACAGCCGCCTACATGGCGCCGGAGCAGCATCACGGGCAGATCGCCGCTGAGGGTGCCTACACCGATGTCTACGGACTCGCCGTCGTCCTGTTCGAGATGTTGACCGGGCGCACGCCCTTCAGCGACCAGGCGGCCGGCTCACCCGGCAGCCGGGGCGGCCCGAACCTGACGCCGCGCGCGGTGAATCCGTATCTTCCGGAGGCCGTGGACCGGTCCCTGGCCAGAGGCTTGGCCAGGGACCCCGGCCAGCGCCCGGAGACCGCCAGTGCCCTGGTTGCCGAGCTGGGCTCCGCTCTATGTGATCTCCCTGCAATCGCCGGCGACGCGGTGACGAGGTCGGGTGTCGCACCGGACGCCGACAGCGCCCAGCCGACCTCGTCGCCGCCCCTGCCTAGGGAGGTGCCTCCACCGTCGGGGTGCGAGGCACCTTCCATCAGGCGCTGGCGGCTCAATCCGTTTGCTCACCGGGCGCGATGACGCGCTCAGACGCGCACCTCGACCTGCTGCTCATCGTGCGCACACCGGCCGGCGATCGCCGAGCAGTTAACGTCCGGATCGCTCCTGACCTTCCGTCTGGGGAGTTGGTGGAACGGCTCGCAGACCACCTGGGCCTCGAGGGCCCCTCGCTGAGACTGCACGTGCCCGGGCGACGGGTTGCGGTCAGTAGGTCGGCGAAGGTCGGTGGGCTCGGCTTGAGGATGGGGGACGAGCTGTGGCTACTCCCGGTGGGCGAATATCAGCTTCCCGGCGCATCCAGCCCTACCAGCCCCTGGGAGCTGGTCGTCGTCAGCGGGCCACACGCCGGCCGAAGGTTTCCGCTGCGCCTCGGCGACCAGGTCCTGGGTCGCGACGTGAACGCTGACCTCAGGCTTCGCGACGAGGCCATCTCGCGTTCACACCTGTTGCTCTCCGTCAGCGCCGAGTCGGTGACGCTGTCGCATGGCGGCCCGACGGCCGGCGTCTACCTGAATGGACGCCCGATAGCTCGCGGTCACCGCGCTCAAGCAGACGATGTGTATGAGGTCGGGCATGCGCTTGTCGCCGTGCGGGCCGCCGAGGCCGCACGACCGCCGCCTCAGACGATGTCGGGCGGGAGAGTCCAGTTCAACCGGCCGCCTGCAGCACGGCACATAGAGCCCGTGTTGGACTTCAAGCTTCCGGCTGCACCTGCCGATTCCGCTCGCCTGCGAGTTCCGATTGCCGCGGTGCTGACCCCGCTGCTCGTCGGCGCCACGATCTGGCTCGCGACCCGCAACATGTTTGGCCTGCTCTTTGCCCTGGCCACGCCCCTGATGGCCGTTGCGCCTGTGCTTGACGACCTGCTCGTCGGCAAATGGCAGCGGCGCCGCCAGGCTCTGCGCTACCGCAAGCTCCTAGCCGATTCTTGTTCGGCACTCCAGAGGCTTCGAGCGCGGGAGGCGCGGGCGATGAGCGAACAGGCCCCCGACGCCCCCGAGCTGGAGGCTCGCGCCAGGCTTGTTCTTCCCACGCTCTGGGAGCGGAGGCCAGATCGGCCTGGCTTCCTTCTCCTCCGCCTCGGTTGGGGCGATTCGACTTCGCACGCCCGGGTCGAGGTGCCGGACGGCGGCCGAGCGGACCTGCGCGAGGAGGCTGCCGCCACTGCCCTGAAGACTGCCGGGCTGGCCGCCGTCCCGATAACGGTAGACCTCTCAGACATCGGCTGGCTCGGCCTTGCGGGGACTCCCGAAGCGGCCGACGGCCTCGCCAGATGGTTGATTGTCCAGGCTGCCACCCTCCACAGTCCGCATGAGCTGGCCGTGGCCGCTTTCCTGTCCCGCGGTGCCGCCGAGGACTGGCAGTGGCTGCGCTGGCTGCCTCACGTGCGACGAGCGACACTGAACGCCGGCGCGCCTATGGTGGCCGTGGCACCGGAGGCCCAGCGCCGGCTGGCGCTCGCCCTGGAGGCGCTCCCCGCCCGGGGAGACGCCGCGCAGAAGGCAGGCCAGCCTGCCCTGTTGGTGCTGGTTCACGGGGAGGCACCTGTCGGGCGTGCGGCGCTCGCCGGGCTGATGCGGCGGGACGCCGCGGGAGTGGCGGTCGTCTGGGCAGGCTCCAGTGCCGAGCTGCTACCAGACGCGTGCCGCGCCGTCGCTGATATCGGCCGCGCCGGAACCGAACTGCGCCTCACTCTCTTGAACACTGGAACTGAGCTGGTCGGTATCCCGGACCTGGTGGACGTGGATTTCGCGGACTGCGTGGCACGCTCGCTGTCCGGGATCGAACCGGTGGGGACGTCGGCGGCGGCGAACCCGCTCCCGGGCGCTGTCGGGGTTGTCGAGTGCCTCGACCTCCTACCCGGTCAGCCACTGGAAGCCGCGATTCGACGATGGTGGTCAGCAGGGCGGGGCGATCTGGCCGCACCCGTCGGAGTCGCCGCCGCGGGCGTGCTCACCGTCGACCTGCGCGAGCAGGGGCCGCACGCGCTTGTTGGGGGAACTTCGGGTTCGGGCAAGAGCGAGTTTCTGCGCGCGTGGGTCACCGCGCTCGCCGCTCGGCATTCGCCACGGCGCCTGAACTTTCTCCTGGTGGACTTCAAGGGCGGGACCGCGTTCCAGGACTGCGCCCGGCTCCCGCACGTCGTCGGCGTGGTCACCGACCTGAGCGACCATCTGCTTGGGCGAATACACCAATCCCTTCTGGCGGAGCTGAAGCGACGAGAAGCCGAGATGGCGCGCTATGGCCATAAGGAGTTCGTGGACTTCGCTCGGCTGCAGCCCGACGACGCTTCCCCCGTCCTCGTTGTCGTCTTCGACGAGTTCGAGCAGCTGCTGGCCGAGCACCCGGCGTTCGTGAGCGACGTGATCGCGCCCATCGCGCGACTCGGTCGCGGGCTCGGCGTACACCTTGTGCTGGGCACCCAGAAACCGCAGGGGTCGGTGCCCGAGGCGGTCCGCAGCAACACGAACATAAGGGTTGCCCTGCGCATGCTGAGCGAGGTGCACAGCCGCGACGTCATCGATTCGGCCGACGCGGCCCGCATTGCGCCTTCGGCTCGGGGCCGCGCTTACCTTCGTCTGTCGCACGAGAGCCTGCGGCCGTTTCAGGTCGCGTACGCCGGCGCCCGCTCCGGCTTGGAGCGCGGTGAGCCGGCCATCTCGGACCTGCGCGCGGATGCGGCATCGGAGCAGTGCTCCCCTGATGCGGGGGAACGCACGCTCGACGGCTCCGGCATCCCGACCGACTTCGAGCGCCTGACCCTGGCGATGGTCGCCGTGCATGCGGCCTCAGGCCTGGCCGCGCCCCGGCGGCCCTGGCTGCCCCCTCTGCCCGAAGTTCTCCGGCTTTCCGATCTGCCGCCGCCCGCGGGCCTCTCCTCTGATGGTCCCCACGCCATGCTGGGGCTCCTGGACGAGCCACGCCGGCAGATTCAGCGGCCGCTGTACCACAGCCTGGGAGGGAATGGCCACCTGCTCGTGTACGGCGCCGCTCGCAGCGGCAAATCGACGCTGCTGCGAACGTTCGCCTGCTCCCTGGCTGTCCGCAACCCACCGACAAAGGTCTGGCTATACGGTCTCGACTTCTCAGGGGGCGCGCTGCGCTCACTTGAGGCCCTGCCGCATGTGGGAGGCGTCGCCTGTGCCGACGAGCCCGAGCGGGTTGCTCAGCTCCTGCGAATGCTGATCTGCCAGGTCGCGAAGCGGCACCGCGAGGTGGGCCCCGATTGGCCGGCGATCGTCGTGCTCGTCGACGAGTATTCGACCTTCCGGACCGTGTTCGAACGTATCGACGGCGGACGCTATCTGGACCTTCTGGAAGCACTGCTGCGCGACGGCCGGGCGCTGGACGTGCACTGTGTGATCACAACCTCGCAGCGCCGCGATCTTTCCGGCTTGCTGTCCGCGTCGATTACTCGCAGGGTGCTCTTGCGGCCGGACCGGCAGGACGCCGACGCCATGGGCCTGGCACCGGATCTCCGCCCGGTGTCCGCACTGCCTCCCGGCCGGGGGTTCCTGGACGGCCGTCTGGAACTCCAGGTCGCAGTGCTGGCGGACGGCACGCCTGCCTCAGAGGTGGCGGCCGTGTGCGCACTCGGAGAGCGTCTGAGCCAGCTCCATCCTGGCCTTCAGTCCCCCCGGATCAGGGTCCTGCCCGACGCGGTTCGGCTCGCCGACCTTGTGGTTGCAGGCGCTCCGCTTCGCGCTTTCGTCGGCCTTGGTGGCGACGAGGTGGCTCCGGTCGAGGTCGACCTGCTGAGCCACGGGCACCTGGCGGTGTGCGGGCCGCGCGGCTCGGGTCGGACCACAGCCCTACGGGCCGTAGCCGTGTCGCTGACGCGAGCGAACGCCTTGCAACAGCTGGTGTTGCTGTCTCCGAGGCGGCAGTCTGCGCTCAAGGAAGCCGCTCCCTGGTCGCGCGCCGCCTTTGGGACCGAGGAATGTCGAGAACTGGCGCTGGACCTTGCTCACGGTCTGGTCGAGGCCGCTGAGCCTGTGGTCGTGCTGGTGGACGACGCAGAACTGATGATGGATGGTCCAGTCGATGCCGCCCTTCGGGCGCTGATTCGGCTCGGCCGCGATCAGCTGGTCCGGGTGGTGGCCGCCGTCGAGGTCCGGGCGCTGCGGAGGTACAGCGAGTGGCTGACGGAGCTGCGTGAGTCGCGGTACGCCATCCTGCTCAACCCCGACGTCAGCGCCGACGGGGAGCTGTTCGGCGCTGGACCTCTGCCGCGGCCACTCCGCCCCTGGCCCCCAGGACGTGGCTTTTTGATTCGCCCCGGGCAGGTGATTCCACTACATGTAGCCATGTGACCCTCTCCCCCGCGAAGTCGGGGGAGTACCCGGCGAAGCCGGGGGAGGGGGGCGGCCCCTGATACCCCCGCGAAGTCGGGGGAGTACCCGGCGAAGCCGGGGGAGGGGGCGCCGCTTACAGCGTGCAACTACA
>Ga0126378_10003467_pt1 | contig 11926 bp, 14 predicted proteins | sample PanSoiMetPlot_23_FD_92587 | JGI IMG/M metagenome (GOLD analysis project Ga0126378, IMG submission 92587) | Tropical forest soil microbial communities from Panama - MetaG Plot_23 | ecosystem: Environmental > Terrestrial > Soil > Tropical forest > Bulk soil | place: Panama | collected 2016-02-17
GCTTGCTAAGGCCATATGCGATGCGGCACGTGCCACTGCTCTGGGTGGTCGCGGATCATCTCCTCCAGCCGGCGTACCAGCTCACCGGTGACGCGCCGTACGTCCACCGGACGGTCGCCGGTGGGTTGGGCGAAGATGGGCGGGTAGCCGACGGCCTGGAAGGTGTCATCGGGCAGCCGGTATACGGCCACCGGCAGGAGTGGCGTGCCCTTGCGGAGCGCGATGGCGGCCGGCCCGTCGGGGATGCGGGCGGGCCGGCCGAAGAAGTCGATCATGATCCCGGTGCCGAGGATGTCGCGGTCGATGGCTGTGACCACCATTTCCTCGTTGTCCAGCGCCTGCAGCACCTGACGCAAGCCGGTCCGCGTGATCGGAAGCACGCTGATCCCCAGCCGCGCGCGGGTGCAGCGGTACCACTCGAACAGCTCCTCCGGTTCCAGCTCCTCTGCGAACAGCGACACCGGAGCCACTGTCGCCGACCAGATCGCCGCGGCCACCTCCCAGGAGCCCATGTGCGCAGAGATGACCAGCACTCCGCGCCCCCGCGCGCGAGCCGCCTCCAGGTGCTCGATTCCTTCTGCGTGGAGAAGCTCCCGCAGGTCCTCGACCCGGGCTACCGGCAGCCGCATCAGGTCGGCGTAGGCCTTGGAGTGGTTGCGGAAGTTGTGCCAGGTGACTCGCCGCAGCTCGCCACGGGGCAGCTCGGGCATCACCATTTCCAGGTTTTGCTCCAGAGAAGCGCGAGCCTTGCGCGCAAAAAGAAAAGCGAATCGGGCAACGAGAACCGCCAGCGCATAGCCGAGGCGGCGAGGCAGGCGCTCGACGAGCCACTGCATGATCAGGAAGGCGCGGTACTGGATCAATTCAGGATGTGCCGGAAGGCATACCACTGATCGGGGTAGTCGCGTATGAACGACTCAAACCGGTCGATCACCTGCTGCATTAGCTCCGTGGCCGCCTCCTTGCTCCGGCAGCGGTCGGAGGCGGGTGGCCGGATGGGCGGGTCGAGGTGAACGCGGTACGTCAACTGGCCCTCGCGGCGGCTGTAGAGCGGCACGATCGGTGCGCCCCGCCGGCAGGCGATGGCAGCGGGCCCTGAGGGAACTATCGCGCGTTTGCCGAAGAAGCGCACCTCGGTGCCGGGCCCGCGAGGAAGGTCGCAGGGCAGCGCGACCAGGCCGTTCTGGTCGAGCACCTGGTTGATGGCCCGCACCGCCGAGCGGTTGAGCGGGATGACCTTGAGCCCGTGAGCAGATCGCGTCTCGACCACCGCCTCGTTCAGTGAGCCAGGGAAGGTCTCCGTCACCGCTGCGATGCGGTAGCCCCAGATGCCGGCGAGCGAGCCGGCGAAGTCCCAGGATCCCATGTGAGGCAGGGCCAGGATGGCGCCCCGGCCGTGGGAGAGCGCGGCGTCAGCGTGCTCTCGGCCGTCGAGCCGGATCATGTCGCGAACCTCCTCCGGCTGAAGCCTGCCCATCAAGAGGAAGTCGGCGAGCATCCGGGTGTAGTTCTCGAAGGCTCTCTTCGCTACTCGCCGGACCTCGGGATGGTCCTCGGGCAGGCCGAGGACGGCCCCGAAGTTGGCACGCGCGTTCCGACGGCGACCGAAGTCGGCCGCCCACCAGAGCGTGCCACCGAACGCTGCCAGTGGATAGCGCACGCTGGGCGGGACCGCCCGCGTGAGGCGCGCCATCGCGTGGTAGCTAGTCCTGAGCGGTTGCAGCGCGCTGTTCAGCCTCTCTGAGGTCAGAAGCCCCCCTGTTCTGCGGTGGGGACTCACTGCTGACGCTCCGTTGATGCCTGGCGATGAACTCTTCGGTCAGCCGCCGGGCGTCGTTGTCCGTGTACTGCTGAGGCGGGGACTTCATGAAGTAGGCGCTTGGGCCTTCGAGCGTGCCGGAGAGGCCGTGATCCAGCGCCAGCTTGCAGCAGCGAACGGCGTCGATCACAATGCCTGCCGAATTGGGGGAGTCGTGCACCTCGAGCTTCAGCTCGACGTTGAGGGGCACGTCGCCGAAGCTGCGGCCCTCCAACCGTATCTGCGCCCACTTGCGGTCACGCAGCCAGGGCACGTAGTCGGATGGGCCGATGTGCACGTTGTCCACGCCGATCTCATAGTCCAGCTGCGATGTCACCGACCGGGTCTTGGAGATCTTCTTAGACATCAAGCGCTCTCGCTCGAGCATGTTCAAGAAGTCGGTGTTGCCGCCGAAGTTCAGCTGATACGTGCGCTCCAGCTTGACGCCCCGCTCGCGAAAGAGCCGGGCCAGCGTCCGGTGGACGATGGTGGCGCCCACCTGCGACTTTATGTCGTCGCCGATGATGGGGAGGCCCCTCTGCTCGAAGCGACCCTGCCAGTAGTGCTCGCGGGCGATGAACACGGGGATGCAGTTGACGAAGGCACAGCCCGCGCTCAGCGCCTGCTCGACGTACCACTTGGTCGCCTCTTCCGAACCTACCGGAAGGTAGTTGACGACGACGTCCGCCCCTGTCTCCTTGAGGATGCCGGCCACGTCGCTTGTCTCGCCCGGCGCCTTCGTCACGACGTCGCTCAGATACTTGCCGATGCCATCGTGGGTCATGCCACGCTCGACGCGGACGCCCAGCTGGGGCACCTCACAGAACTTGACGGTGTTGTTGGGGCCGGCCCAGATGGCCTCAGAGAGGTCCTTGCCCACCTTCTCTCTGTCGACGTCGAACGCGGCCACGAACTCGATGTCGCGCACGTGGTAGCCGCCCAGGCTGACGTGCATCAAGCCGGGCACGAAGTCGTCCGGCGGCGCCTCCCGGTAGTACTGCACCCCCTGGATGAAGGAGGACGCGCAGTTGCCCACCCCGACGATGGCGACCCTGACTTTGCCGTGCCCGTTCTTGCCGTTCTTCATACCCTCACTCCAATCGTTCGTTTTTCGTTGAGCAGCTCCCACAGCGCCAGTTGGTGGCGACGGATGCCCTCAAAGTCCACGGAGCAGTGGACCTGCCGGCCGTGCTTCCGAGTTCGGATCACGCCGCCACGGCGCAGCAGGGCCAGGTGCCAGCTCACGCGTGGCTGGCTCATGCGCAGCGCGACGGCCAGCTCCTTTACGCTCAGCTCGCCCTCGGCCAGTCGCTCGAGCATGCGGAGACGCGTGGGACTGGCCAGTGCCCTGAAGTGGGCGGGGAGCTGCCGGCGTTCAAACTCGGAATACATACTCTTTTCTTTATCGAAAGCCTAACACATAAAGAGTCCTTTATCTAGGAGGCATTGCGGAGCGCGGGAACTTGCGTTCCAGATGTGCGTTTCTTGTGGACCAACCGTATGCTTTCTTGACAGTGAACAGGCCTGAGCGACCACTGGAGTCCTCGGCACATCTCGCGAGGGACATCATCGAGGACGCGCAGGAGCTGGTCCGGCTCAACATCGAGCTGGCAAAGCAGGAGATTCGCGAATTGCTGCTGCGGAATGGCGTCGCGATCGGGTTGCTCGCGTTCGGTGCCCTGCTGTGCTTGCTGGCGCTTCTGGTGGCGCTTCCAGTGTTCCTGGTTCTGCTCTGGCCGAACCACCTGGCAGGCGCTGCCATCTGGATGGGCGGTTACGTCGTTGTCGGGGCGCTGCTCGCGCTGGTGGGAAGGCTCAGGCTTCGACTCCAGCCTTTGCGGCGCACGCTGAGCAGCCTGGAGGAGACGAGGAATTGGGCCCTTCGTCAGATCAAATCGGACGACAGATCGTAGAGCTTCGAAGCTCCATGGAGCCGAAGATCGACGAGCTCAGAGAGCGCGGGCAGAGGCAGGTGCGTCGGGCCGTGATGGTTGTGGCCGCCGGAGCGGCGGTCGGCGTGTTGCTGCTGGGCGGGCTCGTCATCTACCGGCTGACTCGGCCAGCGACCGCGCGCGAGCGCCTTCGGCGAGTGGTGCCGCCGGGCCTGGAGCTGGGCCGTGCCCGCCGCTCGGCGCGGCGGCTTCGCAAGCGAGTGCCTTCGCTGCGGCTATACGTCGGCGACCGGCAGGTCGGCACGGAACGGCCCCAGCCGCGCTGGGAGCGGCTGGTGGTGGTGGCGGCGGGGGCCGCCGGCACAGCGGCGGCGAGGGCGCTGGCGCCGCGGCTGCTTTCCGCCCTGGCGGGCGGGCGGCGTAGCCAACCCAAGGATTAGCACGACCCTCACGGCCCGGCTATCGCGGCTGGCGGATAAGCTGCAGGTACTCTGCCCGCGAGCGGGCGTCGGTGCGGAAGCAGCCGAGCATGCACGACGTGACCGTCTCGCCGCCTTTCTCCACACCCCGCATCTCCATGCACATGTGACGCGCCGCCACCACGACAGCGACACCCTTGGGGGCGGTCACATCCACCAGGGCCTCCGCGATCTGCCGTGTCATGCGTTCCTGCAGCTGCAGCCGGTGCGCGAAGAGGTCGACCAGGCGCGGGATCTTGCTCAGCCCCACCACTCGCCCACGCGGCACGTACGCGACGTGGGCCGCACCGAAGAAGGGCAGCAAATGATGCTCGCACAGGCTATAGACGGGGATGTCGCGGACCAGGATCATTTCGTCGTAGTCCTGATCGAACAATGCGTCCGCGACCGCGTCATGGACATCCATCGTGTAGCCCTCGGTCAGGTGGCGCAAAGAACGAGCGACGCGATCCGGCGTGTCACCCAGCCCCGGACGGTGAGGATCCTCTCCGAGCTCGCGCAGAAGCTGGTCGATCAGCCTCACCAGGTGGTCCTCGGATCGGGCGGCGCCGGTCATGGCGAGAGCACGCGTCCTGCGGCGGCGTCAGGAATGGAAGCTCGCGATCGCAGCTCGTGGGGATGAATCGTGAGCATTCCAGCCCTACATATACTGACACCCCGTGCGCTATGCCGAAGCCGTGGCCGCAGCTCCGCCTGGAAGCAAGCGCTTCCGAGCCGCCGACCTGGCCCGGCTGGGCCGCACGACCCTGAACCTCCTTTTCGAGCCCGGGCCCAGCTCGCCGCCCCTTGAGGACGTCGCCGCCGCGGTCGGAGGCGACGACGAAGCCCTGTACGGAATCGCATCGGCACTGCCGGCGGCGCGCGGTGAGCGGCTGCTGCGCCTGGGCCAGCGTCGGGTGCCGCCCGAGGAGCGCGACGCCGCGGCGCACCGGCTGGTACGGGGCTCCTTCTGGTACCTGACATACGAGCTCGCGCCGGAGCTCTGGGACCGTCTCGCCGCGGCAGAGCCCGTAGCGCCAGACCTGCTGGCGGACCTTCCCGCAGACGGTGCCCGCGTCCTGGAGGTCGCCGCGGGCAGCGGCCGGCTTACAGCGGCGCTGGCCGGCCGAGCGGCAACTCTCATCGCGCTCGAGCCGAGCCCACCGCTCCGCCGCCTGCTGCGGGAGCGACACCCCGGCGTCTGCGTGATCGCCGCCGTCGGTCACCGGCTGCCAGTCGGCACTGGCTGGGCTGACCTGGTGGTCTCGTGTGCCACCTTCGGCCCCCACCCGCCTCTCGGTGGCGAGCCGGTACAGGGGGAGCTCGAGCGCTGTGCCCGTCCCGGTGGTGTCGTAGCCCTGGTCTCGCCCGAGGAACCCTCCTGGTGGCAGGCTCGTGGGTACGAGATGCGCAGCTACCCACCTCCCCCGGTCAGGCACGACGCCGAGCTGGAGGCCTTCTTCGGACCGCCACACCCGCCCCGCCGGCTGCTCTTGAAGCGCGCTGAACCTGGAGGGCGCTCCTCCCCCCTCCCACCCGACGAAGCCCGCGATGAGCCCTGACCAGGCGGCGGCCTATCTGGCGGAGATCGCCTACCTGTTGCGCCATCAGGGCGACGGGCATCGGGCTCGCGCCTTCACCCGTGTGGCATCGCTGCTGGTGCGCGACCGTCCTGACCTGGAGGCCCTCCGCAAGGCAAACGCGCTGGAGTCCCTCGAGGGCGTGGGCTCTGGCATCGCACGCACGCTGGCCGAGCTGGTCGACACAGGACGCAGCTCATACCTGGAGCGGCTTCGCCTCGACCTGGACAAGGCAGAGCACGCCGAGTCGGCGCCGTTCGAGCTCTCTCCGCTGGTCGAGATGGGGTACCGCGGGGACCTGCACGCCCACACGGACTGGTCGGATGGCGGGGCCAGCGTCATCGACATGGCCCTGGCGGCGCAGGCCCGCGGGTACGAATACCTGGCGATCACCGATCACTCGCCCCGCATCACCGTCGTGAACGGCCTGGGCCCCGAGCGGCTGGCCGCCCAGCGCCGGCTGATCGACCAGGCCAACCAGGAACTGAACGGCGTCACCATCCTGCAGGGTGTCGAGGTGGACATCAACGAGGATGGCTCGCTCGACCTGCCCGACGAGACGCTCGCCGCCCTCGACATCGTGATCGCCTCGCCGCATGTCAAGCTGCGCATGGAGCCGGCGGCCATGACGGAGCGCATGCTCCGGGCCGTCGCCCATCCTCACGTGGACGTGATCGGCCACCCCACCGGCCGCAGACCAGGCTCCCGGGCCGGCGCCCAGTACGACTTCGAGGCCGTGTTCAGCTGCGCCGCCGAGCGCGGCGTGGTCCTCGAGATCGACTGCGATCCAGCCCGGATGGACCTCTCACCCGAGCTCGCGCGGCTCGCCGCGTCGGTCGGCTGCCGCTTCAGCCTCGATTCGGACGCGCACGCGCCTGACCAACTGCTCTACGTTGACCTCGGCATCTGGACGGCCCGGCGCGCGGGCGCCGGCCAGGACCGGATCATCAACTGGCTTCGTCTGGCGGAACTGAAGGAGATGTTGGAGTAAACGCCGGCAAAGCTTCCATGCTGTGGTCGGCGACACCCAGGAGGACACATGGCTCAGGTCGGAGTGATGATCGAGGCCCAGGAAGGCCTGAACTGGGGGCGCTGGCGGCGCATAGTTACCGACGCAGAGAGGCTTGGCTTCGCATCGCTGCGGACAAGCGACCACCTCCAGTCGGTGATGGGCGTGGATCGCGAGTCGCTTTCGGCCTGGCCGGCACTGGCGCTGGCCGCCGAGTGGACGGAGCGAATACAGCTCGGCCCCATGGTCAGCCCGATGACGTTCTACATGCCCGCCGTGCTGGGCCGAACCGCGCGAGCGGTGGACGAGCTCTCAGGCGGCCGCCTGATCCTGGGCATCGGCGCCGGCTGGAACGAGAGCGAGCACAGGGCGTTCGGCATCCCTCTACCCGGCTGGCGCGAGCGCTTCGACAAGCTGGAAGAGGGCATCGGGCGCCTGCGGCAGACCTTCACCACCCGTAAGATCCCGCTGCTGATCGGCGGCGGCGGCGAGCGGCGCACGCGCGAGATCACCGCCCGCGAGGCGGCCGAGTGGAACTTCCCAACGCCCGACCTCGAAACGTTCAGAGAAAAGTCGGCAGCGCTCGACAGCCGCTGCCGGGAGCTGGGGCGGGAGCCGACCGCGATTCGGCGCTCGATCATGCGCGGGTACGTGATCGGTCGGGACGACGCCGAGCTGAACCGCCGCGTGGCGCAGCTGGCCGAGGTCATCCCCCGCCTCCGAGACATGGATCCGGAGCAAGCGCGGGTTGCACTCCGAGAGCGCTGGTTCATTGGCATGCCCGAAGAGGTCGTCGACCAGATGCGGCCCTACGCTGAAGCCGGCGTGGATCTGTTCATGCTCCAGCACTTCCTGCTTGATGATGCCGCCGCGTTGGAGCTCGTGGCGGAAGCGGTCGTACCGGCGCTCGCAACCGTGTCGATGATCTCGTAACGAGCCTGAGGTGCATGGACGCCGACGTCGTGGTGGTCGGGGGCGGGCCAGTCGGCGCCACGCTCGCCATGTTGCTGGCCAGAGCCGGACGGCGCGTGACCGTCGTCGAGAAGGCCGCCCTACCCCGCGATAAACCTTGCGGCGAGGGCCTGATGCCGAGCGGCGTCAAGGTGCTGGCACGGCTCGGCATAGACCTGGTCGCGGAGGGCTTCCCGACAGTCGGCGGGGTGCGCTTCCGGCTGGCGGGCGGCCGCTCTGTTCGAGGCGACTTGCTGACCGGCCATGGGTGCGGCGTGCGGCGCATCCGGCTTGACCCGCTGCTCGCCGCCCGTGCCGCAGCCACCTCTGGCGTGACACTCCTGGCCGGGTGCGCCGCGCTCGGGCTCAGGGCTGGCAGGGATCGCATGCGTCTCGATACTCAGCAAGGCGAGCTCACTGCGCGGGTGCTCGTCGGAGCCGACGGCTTGCGCTCACCGGTTGCGGGTTGGTTGGGCTGGGCCAGGCGACCGGGACGCCCTAGGAGTGCACCCCGTCACGCGCTGGTCGGCCACCTGGCGGTGCACGGCCAGCAGATCTCAGACGAGATCGTCATCACGCTGCTGGGAGACGTCGAGGTCTACGCGGCACCGTCGGGTCACGACGAGATCCTGGTGGCGGTGCTTGGCTCACAGGGCAGGCTTCGGCAGCCTGGTCACACGGTGGTGGACAGCTACAGGGCGGCGGTTGAGCGAGCTCACCCCGAGCTCGCCGGTGCACCGCTGGCCGGGCGGGTGTGGGGCGCAGGCCCGTTCCGGATATCGCCGCTTACGGTCGCCGAGGGCCGGGCTTTCCTGGTCGGGGACGCGGCCGGGTTTCTGGACCCGCTGACCGGCGACGGCATGTCGGCTGGCCTGATGCAGGCCGAGACGCTGAGCCGCCACCTCGGCGGCCCGACCGACCTTGCCCGGCAGCCGGAGGTCGACGCCGCGGCGGCGACCTACCGGGCCTGGCGGGCGGGGCAGTGGCGGCGCCGGCGCATGGTGACCAGCCTGGCACTTGCGCTGACGGGCTCGCCCGCGCGGGCGCGCAGGGCGATGGCAGGGGTGTCGCGGCGGCCGGCGGCGCTGGAAGCGCTGCTGGAGGTCAACGATGGGACGCGCGGCATGATCGGTGTCGGCCTCCGCGACTGGGCCGCACTCGCGGGATTCTGAGCCGGCCGGCGGCCCTGGAAGCGTCCAGAGGCAGCGGCCCCCCGGTAGGCCGCGCGCGATCACTCTCGGTGTAGCCTCCTGGCATGAACGACGACGTGGATGGGGCGCTCGAATCGTGCGACCCCGCCATCCGTGAGGTGGCCCGCCGCGCCTGCGACGCGGTGCTCGCCATCTTTCCCGATGCGGTGGTCACGGTGGACGAACAGAATCCCCGCTTCGGCAAGACCATCGGCTTCGGCACCACCACCGGCTACAAGGGCCTCCGCTTCACGGTCACGCCCCAGCGGGCCCACGTCACCCTTGGCATCGCGCACGGCTCAGACTTGCCCGACCCGAGCCGGCTCATGGAAGGGTCCGGTAAGGTGCACCGCCACATCAAGCTCCGCCGGCCTCAGGATCTCGACCGGCCGGACCTGCGCGAGCTCATGGCAGCGGCGATGGCGCGGGCATGCTGAACTCGACCTCCTCGCGGACATAGCCACAGCTCGCCCGTGCGTGCTCCGGAGGCCGTGGCGGCGGAGCCCAGCCCCGGGATGCGGTAGCTGTAGGCGAGAACAGACGGCGTCTCACGGAGCCCCCCACCAAAACCCCCCGCCCTGGGGGATATGGGATATGGGAACACGCGGAGAATAGAGGCCGTGGTTCGGTGTGACAAGAGAGGTTGTTAATGACACCAGCGTCAGCGCCTTTTGGGGGTTTGGCACGGCCCTGCCCGAGCACACGATCGACGGCACCCAGAGCCTTGCAATGCTTGCCACTTTCTGGCCACGGTTGCGGGGTGCCACGCCTGAGCCGGTAACCCGGCACCTGGTCGCGCCCGCCGAGTGGCTCCTGCAGCCCCGGTCTCTAGGCGAGACGATGCGTGTCTACGGTGAACACGCCCCGCGCCTGGCACGGATCGCAAGCTGTCAAGCGCTGGAAGCAGCCGGCGTGGAGCCTCCCGAGATCGACATGGTGATCTCGGTCTCCTGCACGGGCTACCTGATCCCGTCGCTGGACGTTCGCCTGGCTGCCGAGATGGGCCTACGCTCCGACGTGATCCGCCTGCCCATCACCGAGCTCGGCTGCAGTGGCGGCGCCGCGGCAGTCGCGGCGGCGCATCGCCACCTGGCCGCCTTTCCTCATCACCGCGTCCTGGTCGTCGCTGTCGAGGTCTCGTCGCTCACCTTTCAGCACGACGACCGTTCGATCGACAACCTCACCGCTTCACTCGTGTTCGGCGACGGCGCCGCGGCCACCGTAATGGGTGGGGACGGGGCGCACAGCCGCCTCACCGTCCATGGAGCCGCATCCCGCCTTCTGCCCGGCAGCGCCGGTGCGCTGGGCTTCGACCTTCGCGACACCGGCTTCCACGTCGTCCTCGATCGCCGGTTACCGCAGCTAATCGAGCGCACTCTCAGCCAGGTTGTGTCGGACTTCCGAGCTCGCCAGGGGATCGGGCATGTCGACTTTTACGCAGTCCACGCCGGCGGCCCTCGCGTCTTCGACGCGGTCGAAGGCGCCCTCGGCCTCCGATCCGATGAGCTGGCTCTGTCCCGGCGAGTATTCCGCGATGTCGGCAACCTCTCGTCGGCCTCCATCATCTTCAGCCTGGCGGCGCTACCGCTCCTGGATGGCGACGGCCTGGCGATCGCGTTCGGTCCGGGCGTCTCGATCGAACTGACCCACCTTCGTTGGAATGGGTAAGGGGCGGGTCGTGTGGCATTCAGACGCGGGACACGAAACGACTTCTTCCTCGCACATCAGAGCAAGCCGGGGATCAGCCGCGCCCGGCCCTTGAAGGCCTCCTCGTAGCCAGGCACACGCGCCAGCAGCCGCTCCTCAGACCGGATTCGGTCGAACAGCAGTCCCGCGTTGACCATCGAAAGAACCAGCGCGCTCCACACCGCACCTCCTGCCAGGGGCAGCGCAAGGAACTCCAGCGACACCGCCAGGTAATTCGGGTGGCGGACGAACCGATACGGCCCACTGCTGACCGGCCGAAGGTCGTCCGGGACCACAGCGCGAACGTTCCACGTTGTACCAAGCGTCCTGATGCTCCACCAGCGCAGCGCCGTCGCCGCACCCAGAACGCCAACCCACAGCAGCGGCGCGCGAGGACGGCGCCGCAGCGTCGCCACCTCCACAAGCGGCAACGTGCAGAGCCCGACGTGGGCGGCCACCATCAATGGGTAGCTGCGAGCCGCCGCCTGGCGACCCCGGATCCCACGGCTGTTCCGCCGGGACAGCGCGAGCTCACGCAGTCGCTGGGCCCCGACGCCTGCGGCCAGTCCGGCGTACCAGGCCGGCGGCAGCCTTGCTGGCAGCAGCCTCACCGATCCCGCGGCGCCCGCAGGTTCACTGCGCCCCCTCGCGGACCGTCAGAACGACCTTGCCCACGGCCTGGCGGTCGGCGATCAGCCGCACCGCTTCGGCAGCCCTCTCCAGCGGGAACACCGCCCCGACCATGGGCGAGACGAATCCCGCCTCCACCATCGGCAACAGGCCGGCATGCGTGGACGCCTTCACCTCGGGATGGACCTCCAGGAAGGCGCCCCAGGCAGCCCCAACCACGTCGATGTTCCTGAAGAGCACGCGATTGGTCGCGACACGCGGGATGGAGCCCCCGGCGAAGCCGATGACGATCAGACGTCCCTCTGGCGCCAGGGCACGGACGCTGTCATCGAAGCGGTCGCCCGCCACCGGGTCGAAGATCACATCCACTCCCCCACCGCTCACCTGACGAACTCGCTCGAGCCATCCCTCGTTCGCCAGTACGCACTCGTCCCCACCCAGGCGCGAGGCGACCTCCGCCTTGCGCTGGTCCGAGACGACCGCGATCACGCGAGCGCCGACTGCCTTGCCGACCTGGATCGCTGCGCTGCCCACGCCGCCGGCCGCGCCATGGACGAGCAGAGTCTCCGACGGCCGCAGCCGCCCGCGCCGGATCAACCCGAAGTGTGCGGTGTGGTAGTTCATCAGCAACCCGGCGCCCTGCTCCATCGTGAGGCCGTCTGGCAGCGCGAGGACCTGCTCCGGCGCAACCGCGACCTGCTCAGCCCAGCTCCCGATGGCGTTGAACACCAC
>Ga0126378_10003469_pt1 | contig 11924 bp, 9 predicted proteins | sample PanSoiMetPlot_23_FD_92587 | JGI IMG/M metagenome (GOLD analysis project Ga0126378, IMG submission 92587) | Tropical forest soil microbial communities from Panama - MetaG Plot_23 | ecosystem: Environmental > Terrestrial > Soil > Tropical forest > Bulk soil | place: Panama | collected 2016-02-17
CGGTGTGCTCGACCTGGAGTCGCGGGTTGGCCTCGATGAAGGCGAAGCCGCCAGGCTGGTCGGGCTGTGCGGCGTCCACGAGGAATTCGAAGGTGCCGATGCCGTCGAAGGGCGCCGCGGCGGCCATCGACATCGCCGCCTCCAGCAGCCGCTGCCGGGTGGCGGCCGGGAGCCCCGGCGAGGGCGCCAGCTCGACCAGCTTCTGGTGGCGCCGCTGCAGGCTGCAGTCGCGCTCCCAGAGGTGGCTGACGGCGCCGGTCGCGTCGGCCAGGACCTGCACCTCGACGTGCCGCGCGCGAGGCTGGAAGCGCTCGGCGTAGAGGTCGCCGCTGCCGAACGCCTGCAGGGCCTCGGAGCGGCACCGGCCGTACGCCTCCTCCACGTCCTCGACCCGCTCCACCAGCCGCATGCCGCGGCCGCCGCCGCCCGCCGCGGCCTTGAGCATGACGGCCGCCCCCGGGCCGAGCGACTCCAGGAACGCCGTCGCCTCGGCCGCGGAGCGGAGGACGTGGGTGCCGGCCAGCACGGGTACGTCGCAGCGCTCGGCGAGCTCCCGAGCCCGCGCCTTGTCGCCGAACAGCCGCAGGGCCTCGGGCGTGGGTCCGACGAACGTGATGCCGGCCGCCCGGCACCGCTCTGCGAAGTCTGCGCTCTCGCTCAGGAACCCGTATCCCGGGTGCAGCGCATCACAGCCGGCCGCCGCGGCGACCTCCACCAGGTGGGCCGCGTCGAGGTAGGCCGCGGGGCCGGTGCCCTGGAGCCGCCGGACCTCGTCCGCCAGGCGCGTGTGAAGCGAGCCGACGTCGTCCTCCGAACAGACGGCGACCGTCTCCAGGCCCAGCCCGGACGCCGCCCGCAGCACGCGGACGGCGACCTCACCGCGGTTCGCGACCAGCAGCCTCCGCACCGTCACGCGCGCTCGGCACCAGGATCGATCAGACGGGAAAGCGCATCCACCACCAGTAGGATGCCGAGGAACGAGGCCGAAGAGACGAGCGAGATCGCCCGAGGCGGGGCCAGTGCTCTCCCGGCCCCTGCTCTCGACCATTGCTCTGGCACGAAGGCGGCTCGTTCAGGCCCTGGACGCTCGGACGCGCGCTGAAGGTCGTCGGCGGACGGTGAGGGCATACTGGGCGCGATGCTCCGCAGCTGGCCGCGCAGCCACCTCCTGGCCGCTGCGTCGACAGCCGTCGCGCTGGTCGCGGCCTGCGTCTGGCTGGTGATCGAGACCTGGCAGTACCTCCACCCATCCGACCTGCCCTCGCTCCTCGGGGACACGGCTCCTGTCGCGCTGGCGACGGTCGCCGGCCTCGCCGCGCTGGTGGGCGGGGTCGCCGGCCTCGCGTTCTCACACCAGCGCCTCCGCTTCCTCGCGCTGACGCTGGTCGCCCTCGCCGCGCTGTCGGCGCCGCTGGCCGTCACCGGCGTGTCGCTCGAGACGCTGAACGACTGGAACTTCGCCAACCGGGCGTTCATCGGCGCGCTCTTTCCTGTCATCGCGACGGAGCTGGGCGGCGACCTGCCGGAGGTGACCACGACGGCGCACTACGTCATCCACCACTCCCGCCGACTCCCCGACTGGGAGGTGCAGCGCCTCGAACAGCAGTGGCAGGACCTGCAGCGCGACCTCGGCACGGAGCCACCGGGCAGGATCGAGCTGTACCTGGACGACGCCGGGACAATCCGGCAGCGGCTGGGGGCCAACGGTGCGACGGATGGCAGGCTGGTGTTCTCCCTGCCCCTGCCGGCCACCGGCTGCGCCACGGCGCTCCACGAGGTCGCCCACAGCTTCATGTACACGCGCCGTCTCGCCTACTCGATGCCGCAGCTCCTCGACGAGGGCTGGGCTCGCTCCCACCAGGGCTGCAGCCTCCGTGACCTCGACCAGGCTGTGCTCGATGTGGCGAGGCTGGGACTCCTGGTGCCGCTGGAGGACCGGCTCACCGCCGCCGACTTCGGGAGCGCGCGCTTCGGGGGCTCGTTCAGCGGCTATGCCGTGGCCGGCTCATTCGTGGACTACCTGATCCGGGTCCACGGCATGGCCCGGTACCTGCGCCTCGTGGACAGCACCGGGATCGAGAACCTGCCGGCCACCGCCGCCACCGTCTACGGCATCCCGTTCTCGCGGCTCGAGGCGAGCTGGCTCGGGGACATCGCGCGCCGTGAGAGCGTGGGGTCGCTGCGGTTCGCCAGCCCCCGACGCTGACCCGTTCCGCGGCACGGTCCGGTCCGGCCCGGGGCGACGGGGTGGCTGCCTCGCCGGGAGCCGCCGCCGATTGAGCTGGAACGGCACGTCCAGCAGGGCGAACAGGATCAGCGCCAGCGCCGCGGTCTCGAAGAGGTACCACGGCCACGGGCGCATCAGGTCGAACAGCGTGGGAACCGCGGGCGGCTGGCGCAGGTACATGTAGTCGCCTCCGGTCAGCACGTCCGCCAGGCCCACCGCGGCGGCGTAGGCCGCGGTCACGAGGGCCGCCCGTCGGACGGCCCCCGGTCCCGGCTGCCGGCGCAGGCCGACCACCAGGAACAGCGCCGCGGCCACGATCCCGCCGTGGGCCGCGTAGTACTGGAAATAGAGGAGGCTCGGGAACGGCTGCGGCACGTCCGGCGTCACCAGCGCCAGGGCGGTGCCGGCCAGGGCCCAGAAGTAGAGCAGCTCGACGAGCGCCTGGCGCCGCGTCCACAGCGCGAGGGCGCCGAGGACGGTGCCGGCGTCGCAGATGTGCAGGGGCAGGCCCAGGGCCGGCGTCCATGCGCGCTGGACCACCAGCCACCCGATCCAGAGCGCCTCGGAGAGGACCAGGAACACCCCCAGCGCAACCGCCATGGGTCTCGCCCAGCGTCCGGGCCCTCGCCGCGCGGCCACGCACAGGGCCACCGCAGCGGCCCCGGTGACGGCGACGCCGGCCAGGTGCTCGGTCGAGAGGTCGAAGGGGCTGGTCATGGCGGGCAGCTTGCCTCGGCTGGGGTTGCCAACGGAGGTCGCGAGCGGGGCCTCGGGGCCATCCCATGACAAGGCCGCCACCTAGAGTATGGGAGATTCCAGCTGGCGCTCTCCGCCGAGGGGCGGCAGATCGTGGCCTCGCCGGTAGCCTTGCCGGCAGCGATGCCCGGCTGGAACCCGTACCTCGAGGACTGGGCCGCGGCCTGTGGTCACCGCGTCCGGGCCAGGGTCGCCACCGAGTTCGGCCGGAACCCGCTGGAGCGCAGGATGCTGGCGGCGTGGGGGAGGACGGAGCACAACCTCCGTGAGATCCGTACGCACCTGACCCACTGGTACGCGTTCAGCGTCCCGACGGAGGACACGCTGGAGTGTCTGGCCAGGTATGCGCCGCTCGTCGAGGTCGGCGCGGGGACCGGCTACTGGGCCCGGTGCCTGCGCGAGCGCGGCGTCGACGTGGAGGCGTACGACGAGATGGGGGACGAGTGGCGCACCTGGTTCCGGCCCTCGCGACTGGAGGAGGTCGAGACCGGGGCCGGCGGCAGCGAGCTCGTCGCCAGGCCCGACCCCGACCGGTCCGAGCCCTTCCTGTGGACGGAGGTCGCGGCGGGCGGGCCCGAGGCCCTCGGCCGCCACGCCGGCCGGACGCTGCTGCTGTGCTGGCCGGGCCCCTGGAACGCCTTCGATCAGGCGGCGCTCCTCGCCCACCAGGGCGACCACGTCGCCCTGGTGAGCGACGCCTCCGGCGGGAGCACCTCCCCCGGGTTGGGCCCGCTGCTGCGCCGGGAATGGACCCGCGTGGACGAGGCACCCGTCGCGCGGTGGCCGGCCACTGCGGACGGGCTCGTGGTCTGGCGCCGGAAGCAGCGGCTCGACTCCGACCGTGCTCCGTGGTGACGTGCGCGGCCAGCGGGGAGGGGGTGCGGGGGCGCGGGCCCGCCGCCGGGGGACGCCGTGCTGCTTACAGATTCCTGACGGTTCGCGCGCAACCCCCGGCGCGGGCACGGCGTACTTCCTGGCGTGCCGATAATCAGGTACGTCCTGCCGGGGATCGCCGCCGTGCTGCTGGCCGCGTGCGGCGCCACCTCCGCCTCCCCGACCGCGGCCCACTCGGCCGCCTCGGCCTCGCCGGCGTCGCGTGCTGCGGGCCAGGCTGGCTTCGGGGCCGGCGTGAGCGGCAAGGTCGTCCAGCTCACCGCCACGCAGCTGCAGCTGAACGGCCAGAGCGGCTCTGCGACCGTCGACTATGCCGCCGACACCCCCGTGCTCCAGACTGCGGCGGGCTCGCTGAGCGACATCCAGGCCGGCGTGTGCGTCGCTGCGACCGGGCCGCCGGCCGCCGGCGGCGGCGTCGACGCCACGACGCTGTCCGTGATGCTGAACATGAACGGCCAGTGCACCGGCGCCGGATCCCCGGGCGGCGGAGCGCGACCCGACGCGTCGCCGCGACCCGGCGCCTCGCCCCGGCCGCGCGGCTCGCCCGGCGCCTTCGGGGGCGGGACGGCGGTCCGCGGCAAGGTCACCGCCGTGAGCGGGAGCTCGCTGACGGTGCAGCCGGCGACGGGCAGCCCGGTGACGGTCGACGTGACGTCCACCACCAGGATCACCAGGATCGAGCTGGGGGCCACCACCCAGCTGGCCGTCGGCCAGTGCGTGACGGCCAGCGGCCAGCGGGACGCCACGGGCGCGGTCCAGGCCAGGCAGATCACGATCTTCCCCGCCGGCCCGGCCGGCTGCGTGCCAGCCTTCGGCGGCGTACGGCAGTCGCCTGCCGCCTGAGGCCAACACCACCGCCCGGGCCGACGTCAGGCCCGCGAATCGTCCGCGGAATCCGGGTCTGAGCCGGCTTTCGAGAGCCCGGGTCCTTCAGGATGGAAGCTGCTGCCGCAAGCAAGACCTTCCGCTGAGGAGCTGCGAAAAGTGGAGATCACCTCCATCCCTACCACCGAGGACTGGTCCGCCGGCGACTACGTCGGCCTGGCCGGCCTGCACCACCTGACGGCGATCACCGGCACCGCCTCGGAGAACGTCGCCTTCTACACCCAGGCCCTGGGCATGCGCCTGGTGAAGCGCACGGTCAACCAGGACGACGTGCGCGCGTACCACCTCTTCTATGCGGATGCCGAGGGACGGGCCGGCACAGACGTCACGTTCTTCGACTGGCCCTACGCGGCCGCCAACCGGCGGGGCGCCGGGACCATCGACGCCATGGCGCTGCGGGTCGGGGGGTCCGCCGTCGACTGGTGGGCCGGCCGCCTGGACCGCCTCGGGATCGCCCACGAGCCCGCCGTGGAGCGGGAGGGCCGCCGGGTGCTGGCGTTCACAGATCCCGAGGGCCAGCGCCTGGAGCTCGTGTCGGACGACGGCGCCGCTCTGCCGGCGGGGACGCCCTGGGAAGGCGGCGGCGTGGCTGCCAGGATGGGCATTCGGGGGCTGTACGGGACCACCCTGACGGTCGCTCACCTGGAGCCGACCGAGCGCGTGCTCACCGAGGTGCTCGGCTTCCGGCGCCGCGACGTGGACGAAGAGCCGCGTGCCGGCGTCGGCCGGGTGGCGGTCTTCGAGACCGGGCCGGGCGGTCCCGGCGCGGAGGTGCGGGTCCAAGTCCTGCGCGACCCGGCGTGCGGAGAGGCGGGCCGGGGCGGCGTCCACCACGTCGCGTTCCGGACGGCGTCGGTCGAGCGCCAGCGGGGCTGGCGCCGGCGGATCGAGTCGGCCGGCCTCTCGGTCACGCCCCTGATCGATCGCTTCTACTTCTCCTCCATCTACTTCCGGGAGCCCGGGGGCGTCCTGTTCGAGATCGCCACGGACGGACCCGGCTTTGCGACGGACGAGTCGCTGGAGCACCTGGGCGAGGCGCTGGCGCTGCCGCCGTTCCTCGAGCCGCGGCGCGACGAGATCGAGGCGGGGCTGCGCCCCATACAGTCCCTGGCCGGGCGCTACAGCTGAGCTGACGGGGTCGGGCACCACCCCGTCAGGGGCCGGCCCGACCCCTCGGTGCTCAGACGAGGCCCCAGCGTCGGCGGACCTCGCCGTCGATGCGGCTGAACACGGCGTCGACCACCATGCCGATGACGAAGACGACGATCATGGTCGCCAGCAGGCCCTGGGCGTCGGCGAACTCCCGCGCGAACTGGAGGCGGGCGCCCAGCGAGGGCCGGTTGCTGAGGACGACGAGGAGCTCGCCGGCCATCAGGCTGCGCCAGGCGAACGCCCACCCCTGCTTCAGCCCGCCGATGAACGGGGGCAGCGCAGCCGGCAGGATGACGTGCCGGTAGAGCCGGACGCCGCGGGCCCCGAGGACCTGGCCGGAGCGCAGCAGCAGGGGCGGGATCTGGTCGATCCCGCCGATCAGCCCGTTGGCCACGGCCGGAGCGGCCCCGAGCAGGACGACGAAGAGGATCGCGGTCTCGTCGAGGCCGAACAGCAGTATCGCGAGCGGGAACCAGGCGATCGACGGCATCGTCTGCAGCCCCGTGATCAGCGACCCGACGGCCCGGCGCAGCAGGCCCTGGCGTGCCACGACGGCCCCTGCGAGCGCGCCGACCAGGACGGCCGCGACGTAGCCGACGAGCGCCCGCTGCAGCGTTATCGCGACCGCGGTCCAGAAGGCCGCCTGCCTGGCGTCGGCGCCGAGACGCGCCAGGACCGGGCCCGGGCCGGGGAGGAGGTATCCCGGCTGCCAGCCGCTCAGGGCCACGAGCTGCCAGGCGGCCAGAGCCAGGGCGACGGCGGCCAGCCGCGGCCAGACGGCCGACCAGGCGCGGCGCAGCCGGGATGGCCGCGGCGGGGAGGCGACTTCGAGGGTGTCGAGGCCCACCAGGTCGCGGTCCAGCTCGAGCAGCCGTTCAGCCGCCATGGGCGTGCACCTCCTTCCGCAGCCGCTCGCCGATCTCGGCCGCCAGCGCGGCCAGCTCCGGCGACCCGGTGCGGCGCGGGCGCGGCATGCCGACCGCGACCTCCGAGGCGACCCGGCCGGGGCGGCTCGTCAGCACCACCACCCGGTCGCCCAGGCGGACGGCCTCGCGCGCGTTGTGGGTCACGAACAGCACGGTCAGACCGCGCTCGCGCCAGATGCGTTCGAGCTCGTCGTGCAGCAGGTCGCGCGTGATCGCGTCGAGCGCGCCGAAGGGCTCGTCCATCAGCACCACGTCCGCGTCCTGGGCCAGGGCCCTCGCCAGCGCCACGCGCTGCCGCATCCCCCCGGAGAGCTCGTGAGGGCGCCGCCGGGCGAAGTCGGCGAGCCGGACCATCTCCAGCAGCCGGGCCGTCTGGGACCGGCGCTCGGCGCGCGGCACGTCGCGCAGCCGCAGCGCCAGGTCGATGTTGCCCGCGGCCGTGAGCCAGGGGAACAACGCCGCCTCCTGGAACATCAGCGAGCAGCGGGTGCCGTTCATCTCGACCCCACCGGCCGTCGGGGTGTCGAGGCCGGCCAGGAGATGGAGCAGCGTGGTCTTGCCGGACCCGGAGGCGCCGACGAGGCAGACGAACTCTCCCCGCCGCAGCTCGAGCGAGATGCCTCGGAGGGCGGTCACGGCGTCCGGTCCGTGCCCGAACACCTTGGCGACCCCCTCCACCCGGACCGCGACCTGGCTCACGTGCCCTGCACCGGGGGCCTGCCCAGGGAGCTGAGGACCTGGTTCAGCGGCGCGAGGTCGAAGATGCCGTCGAGGTCGACCGGGCCCATCAGGCCCACCGTCCGCGCGTGCGCCGCCGAGTCGCGGAGCGAGGTGGCGATCGGGTCGTCGGTGAACGTCATCCGCGTCCAGGCGGCCGCCACCACCTGGTCGGATAGCGGCCTGCCGGCGATGGCCCCGATCTGGTTGTTGGCTGCGCGCTGGGCGGCCGCCGGCTGCGCGTTCACGAACGCGTCGGCGTCCACCTGGCCCTGCAGCAGCCGGCGAACCACGTCCGGGTGCTGGCGTTCGAAGTCCGTGCGGACCACCAGCAGGGCCGTGGCGAACCTGCCTGCCGGCCAGAGGTCGCGCTCGTCGACCAGGATCCGGCCGCCGCCCTCCACCACCATGCGGGTGGCCCAGGGCTCGGGCACCCAGGCACCGTCGATCTGGCCGGCCCGGAACGTCAGCAGCGTCTGCGCGTTGTCCTGCGGGTGGATCGACACGTCGCCGCCGCCCTCCGGGGTCGTCCTGAGGCCGCTGCGGGACAGCCAGTAGCGGAGCGCCACGTCCTGGGTGTTGCCGAGTTGGGGGCTGGCGAGCGTCCTGCCCTTCAGGCCCGCCGCCGAGGTGATCGACGGCCTGACCACGAGGGCGGCGCCGCCCGACGTCGCCCCCGACACGATGCGGACCGCCTGGCCGTGCGACTGCGTGAATGCGGTCATGGCCGGGTTGGGGCCGACGTATGCGGCGTCGATCGAGCTGGAGAGCAGGGCCGTCACCTCGTCCGGCCCGGCGTTGAAGGTCGAGGCCTGCAGCGTCACCCCGGCGCCGAGCGCGCGGGTGAAGATGCCCTCGCGGACGCCGACGAGGGCGGTCGCGTGCGTGAGGTTGACCAGCATGCCGAGTCGCAGCTCGACGCGCCCGCCCGGGCTCGAGCCGGCCTGGCCGCCGGAGCAGGCCAGCAGCAGGACGCCCGCGAGGGCCGCCGGCAGGCCACGGAGGTGTCTACGAAGGGACGCGGTTGTTCTGTGCAATGCCTATCCACCAGGTTCGAAGGTTCCGGCCGGGCCGGTCTTCAGCGCACGGTTCGCCTCACGGACTGCTGAAGACTGGCCCGGAGGCGTTGGGGCCGGCGGGTCCCGCCCGCCGTCGCGCTTACGCCTGGCAGAGGCAGGTGGAGCAGCGACCGAAGTCGATCGCGCGCCGTCGCGTGAGACCGAGATTGCGATACGAGCAGCTCGCCATGCCGGTCATCAGATTAGCCGACCCGGGCCCGGAGGGCGGTGCGACAACTCGCGGCGGCCATCTGCCCTACGATGGACCCCGCGCTGGCCCCGGCTCGGCCAGCCAGGCTCGCTCGCCTGCGGCCGGTGTCAGACTTGACTGATAGCGGGTTCTCTTGACTTTGCCCAGGCCGCCGACCATCATGTCGGCAACACACCGGTGGGGGAACTCGGCCCGAAAGGGCCGAAAGGAGGTGGGTCATTGCGTCTGGTGGTTCGGTCCGTGGCCGGCCTGGGACTGGTGCTGGCGGTGATCGTGAGTCTGGTGCTCGTGGTCCCCGCCACCTGGTTCGGTCCCTGACGGATGGCGAGCGGCGCCCGGGTGGGCGCCGCCCCTTCACGGGCGGCGGCGTCGAAGGCTGAATCCGCCCCGATGCGCTCGACCAGCCATCGGGGCCGCCGCCCAGGGGTGGACGTCGAGGCCGCAGCGATCCGCCGGGCACGTCAGCAGGCGGGCCTGAGCCAGTCCCAGCTCGGCGGGACGCATCTGACCCGCCAGGCGGTGCACCTGATCGAGACCGGCAAGGTGCGCCCGTCCATCCAGAGCCTGTCCCTCATCGCCGGCCGGCTGGGTCTGCCCATGACGGCGTTCCTGCTGGACGACGAGCGGGCCGAGCATCTGCCGGCCCGCCGGCTGGCCGAGCTGGAACGCCTCTGCATGCAGCGTCAGTACGCGACGGCGCTCGCGCTCGCCGACGAGGTGCTCGCGGCCGCCGTTCCGGACCAGGTCGCCGCCCTGGCTCACCACTGGGCCGGTGTCGCGCTCTACCACCTGACACGGGCTCGGGAGGCCGCCCGCCGCCTGCAGGAGGCAGAGCGGCTGGCCGACCGGCTGCCCGACCCGTGGCTGGCCGCCGATTCCATGGGCTGGCGCGCGGCTGCGCTCAACCGGCTCGACGACGGCAGCGCGCTGGAGGTCGGGTTCCAGGCTTTGAGTCGGTATCGGGCGCTGGAGCCTCGACGGCCCGAGGTGGAGGCCCGGATGCTCGAGCACATGGGCACGTTCTGGGGCCGACGTCAGGGGTACGACCAGGCGGAGGCGTGCTATCGGGAGTCGCTTCGCGTGATGGGCCCGGTGCGCGACCTCGAGCGGATGGCCTCCGTGTACCACGGGCTCGCCGGGTGCAGCCGGGCCATCGGCGACCTCGACGCCGCGGCCGCGCTGATGCGCAAGGCGCTCGCCTTCTACGTGGTGGAGCACGAGCTGCGGCCCGACGGCTCCCGCGACATGCTGGTGCGGGGCGAGAACGACTACGGCGACATCCTCATGCAGCAGGGTCGGCTGGACCTGGCGGAGGAGCTCATCGAGACGGCGCTCGGCCGGCTGGACGCCGAGGCGGAGGGATACATGCGTGCCGGCGTGCTCCACAGCCTCGGCGAGGTCCGGATGCGGCAGGGCCGACACGAGGAGGCGCTCACGATCCTGGCCGAGGCCGTCGACCTGGCCACCTCCTCGGACCAGCCCATCCCTCTCGCCGAGGCCCACCAGCTGCTGGGCGAGCTGTACGAGGCGCTGGGCGAGCGGGAGCAGGCGGACGCCAGCTACAGCGCAGCGCTCGCCGTCCTGGAGGCGGCCGAGCTGACCGAACGCGCGCTCGACTGCCAGCGCGCCTGGCGCCGCCTGGTCGCGCGCCGGACGGCAAACGAGCCGGCCCCGAGCGTCTGACACCGCATACTGCGGTCCATGCAGGAACGTGCGGACGTGGTCGCTCCCGGGCGGGTGGCCGTCGTCACCGGCGCGGCCAGCGGGATCGGTCTCGCCCTGTCCCGCCGGCTGGCCAGCGACGGCATGCGGGTGGTCATGGCGGACATCGAGGAGCCGGCGCTGGCGGAGGCGGCGCAGGTGCTCGCCGCCGAGGGCGGGTACGTGCTGCCGGTGCCGACGGACGTGTCCCGCGCGGCCGATGTGGAGGCGCTGCGGGACCGGACGCTGGCCGAGTTCGGCGGCGTGCACCTGGTCTGCAACAACGCCGGCGTGACCGGCCCCGGCCGGATGCTCTGGGAGATGACGCAGGCCGACTGGGACTGGGTGCTGGGGGTCAACGTCTGGGGGGTCGTGAACGGGATCCGGGCGTTCGTGCCCGCGCTGCTCCGCGAGGACGCCGCCCACATCGTCAACACGGCGTCCGTGGCCGGCCTGGTCACCGCCGCGCTGGGTCCGTACAGCGTGACGAAGCACGCGGTCGTAGCGCTCTCCGAGAGCCTGCACCTCCAGCTCCGGCAGCGCTCGGCGGCGGTCGGCGTGTCCGTGCTGTGCCCGGGCTGGGTCCGGACCCGGATCCTCGACTCGGACCGCAACCGGCCCGCCGCGGTCGCGCCGCCCCCCGAGCCCGACGCAGTGGGCCTGGCGGTGCGCGAGACGGCACGGGCGCTGGTCGAGTCCGGGATGGACCCGGCCGGGGTGGCGGACGCGGTGGTCCGCGCGGTGCGAACCGGGTGCTTCTACGTGCTGACGCACCCCGAGATGGGCGAGGCAGTCCGGCTGCGCGCCGAGCAGGTGCTGAGCGGCGCGCCGCCGGAAGGCATCCCGTTCCCGTGAGGCGCGGGTGCCGCTGATGCGCGCGGCGCGGCTGGTCGCGCCGGCCCGGGTGGAGGTGGAGGATGCGCCCCTTCCCGTGCCCGGCGACGGCGAGGTCCTGGTCCGGATGCAAGCCGCCTCCATCTGCGGAAGCGACGTCCACGTGATCTTCGACGGGTTCGCAGACCCTGAGCAGCTGCCTGCCCGGCCGGGGTTCCCCGGCCACGAGGGGGTGGGACAGGTGGTCGAGAGCAGGGCCCCCGTGTTCGAGCCCGGCGACCTGGTGCTGACAGTGCCGCCGCCGGCGGACGCCGGGTGCTTCGCGGAGATGCAGGCGGTGGCGAGCTGGTCGCTGGTCGGCCTGCCGCCGGGCGCCGACCTGCCCAGGCTGCTGATGGCGCAGCAGCTGGGCACGACCGTCTACGCGTTCCGGCGGTTCTGGCCGGCCGGCGGCGCCGGCACGGCCGCCGTGATCGGTGCCGGCTCCGCCGGCCTGTTCTTCCTGCAGCTGCTCCGGCTGGCCGGCTGCCCCGACGTGGTGGTCGCGGACCTCGAGCCGGCCA
>Ga0126378_10003470_pt1 | contig 11924 bp, 12 predicted proteins | sample PanSoiMetPlot_23_FD_92587 | JGI IMG/M metagenome (GOLD analysis project Ga0126378, IMG submission 92587) | Tropical forest soil microbial communities from Panama - MetaG Plot_23 | ecosystem: Environmental > Terrestrial > Soil > Tropical forest > Bulk soil | place: Panama | collected 2016-02-17
CGGTCGAGATCGAAGTAGTAATACTGCTTTGACCACAACATGCCTGCCAGCGCCTGGCGAAAGACGCGGCGTTCGTCCTCATTCATTGCCGGAGCAGTGATGCGATGGTAAAACTCATCGGCTTCCTGTATGCGGGTCTGCATGCTGCGATCGAAGCCGAACGGTTCCGTCAAGACCTGGAAGGGCTTTGAGTCTGTTTTCATGAGCCGAAGCCGAAGGACCTCTGACCCGCCGGCGGGAACCTCCAACACGTAGTGCGCCGCTGCCTTGGTGCCGGTTTTCTCAGGAACCACCGCGTCGCTTCTCTTGTGGATGACGTACTCATGAAAGGCATCCTTCACGTGCGGGGAAGAATTTGGCTGTCCCCAAAGACGTTGCTTGTTGCTTTCGTTTCCGGTGAAGAGCAACTCCGCCCTGGGATCGCAGACGAACGTGTAGTCGCCCAGGCGTTTGTGAAAAGCGTGAATGACGCCGGGATCCCTTTGTTGTATTACCGGTTTCTCTTCGTCCTCTTGCGTTTCCCAGGTGTTGCGAAACCAGAGGGTCGGGAGAAGGTGAAGCCTCGCCGTCTCCGGTCCGCGATTGTGCACGGAAATGCGAATCAGCAGATCCTCGGGCGTATCTTTCGCATATTCGACGAACACGTCAAAGTAACGGTTCTCGTTGAAGATTCCGGTATCGAGAAGTTCATATTCGAATTCCTGGCGGGAGCGGCGCTTGTTGGTTTCTACCAGATCCAGATAAGGGAATTCGCCTTGAGGATATTTATAGAGATACTTCATGTAGGAGTGCGTGGGCGTGCTGTCGATATAAAAGTAGTATTCCTTGACGTCTTCGCCGTGGTTGCCTTCGCTGTTGGTAAGTCCGAAAAGACGCTCCTTCAAGATGGGATCGCGCTCGTTCCACAGGGCCAGCGCAAAACAGAGCCGCTGGCTGTCGTCAGAAATCCCGGCGAGGCCGTCTTCTCCCCATCGATAGGCGCGAGATCTTGACTGGTCGTGCGAAAAGTAGTTCCAGGCGTTGCCATCCTGGCTGTAGTCTTCACGAACCGTGCCCCATTGCCGTTCGCTGAGATAGGGGCCCCATTTCTTCCAGGGTACATCGGCTTCGCGGGTTTCGTTCAGACGCTTCTGTTCCATGGTGTCGAAGAACTTGGGTTCCATGCCGAAATCTCCTTGTCTGGCGCCGGGCGGTTCGGCCGCGGCGGTCTTTGCACTGCATGTTTCCGGCAGGCAGAGCAACGGGGTTCGCGGACAGAAATGCTCATCGCCTGCATGCCGTGGTTGTTGTCATTGATGCACCCGAAACAAGTCCTGTTGGCCTGGAAATAAACCGATCTACGGCAGATTGGCACATGCTGGAGGGATGCAAGATGAGGGACTGGGTTCTGGGCGAGGGATGGTCCAAACCGGAAGCAGATTTGGTGATGGCCGGGTTTCTGTGCTGCCGGTGACTCGAGAACGACAATGCGTTCTCCCCACGAATCAGTGTTTCTTTTTAGACGGTTTTGGTTTTCATGGCCACAACGGATCAGATACGGCGAAATCCATTTGACAGTCGCGTTCCATATCGTATCAAATCGTATATCTGCTTCGGCGCCTCATGTATTTTCCTTTACAGTCTTTGAGGAAGGAGCATCTCCATGGACCATGACAAAGGGAACCTGACCCGGCGAGAACTGCTCGTTCGCGGCGGCTGGCTGACGGTAGGAGCTGCGATAGCTGGATTTCCGGCGGCATCATCGGCAGCGGAACTGGGCGTAGTAGACGTGGCCTACGCCGGCTCGATGGGATCCATGATGGAGGGACCGTTGAAGGCTTCTGCCGCGCAGATGTTGAAAATTGATATGCGCGGCCGCGGCCAGGGATCGAGCGCGTTGGCGCAGTTGATCGTGGGAGGGAACATCCGGCCGGATGTTTTCCTTCCCGTTACGCCTGGTCCTGCATTAGTGGTGTTACGGGCCGGGAAAGCCGAGACGGCGCAGCCCGTCGCTCATACGCAAATGGTTATCGCCTACAGCCCGAAGAGCCAGTTTGCTTCCCGGCTGGAAGCCGCGGGCAAAGGAAAGGGCAACTGGTGGGAAATTCTTCAGGCGCCGGGGATTCGCTTTGGCCGCACGGACCCGGTAGGCGATCCCCAGGGGCGCAACATTATCTTCACCATGATGCTGGCGGCCAAAGTGTACAGGCAGCCGGATCTGGTTGAGAAGATTCTCGGCCCCACCATCAACGAGAAGCAGATTTTTACGGAGCCGACGGTTGAGGCGCGACTCCAAAGTGGTGAACTGGACGCCGCGTCTGCTTACAAGATTCAGCCTGGTCCGTTCAACCTGCCTTATGTTAGTTTGCCCAAGGAGATTAATCTGAGCGGCCAGAATGTTCGTGCCGAACATCCCGACGTGACTCTCAGTGTCGGTGGGAAAACTTTTAATCCTGAGCCTCTGATTTACTACGCTGCGGTGCTCAAGGACGCTCCCAACGCCAGGGGCGCCGCCGCTTTCGTGGAATGGCTGCGAGGGGACGAGGCCCAGGCTATTTTCCGGCGCTTCTACTACGACCCTCCAGGCGAGGCGTCCGCCCTCCGCGCATGACGATCAATCGGGGCTGGATAGCCAGGGCCGGCGCTGCGTTGTTTGCCGCGGTCCTCTTGTATCCATTCACGGCGTTGTTCGCGCGCATAGGTCCGTGGCAGTGGGGACCTGATGTGCGCGGCCCTGCGCTCTCGTCGGTGCGCGTTTCACTGCTGTTGACCGCTTTGGCGATGATAGTCATCGTCGCTGTAGGGACGCCCGCCGCCGCATACATTGCTCGTTGCCGGGCGCGCGAACGCCTGATATGGCAAGCGGTGTTGCTCATCCCCATACTCTTGCCGCCGCTGGCTTTGGGAATATTGATGACCCTGGCCTTTGGACCTTATGGGTCTGTCGGCTCCTGGCTGGCGCGCTACGGAGTGGTAATGACTAACACTCCCACGGCCTTTGTTACCACGCAGGTTTACGTCGGAATGGGATACTACGTTCTGGGAGCTGTCGCAGCTCTGGACGCAGTTCCGGTGATGCTGCAAAAGCAGGCGGCCTTACTGGGGCTGACACCGGCCAGAGTTTTTCTGCGCGTGACGCTGCCGCTCTCTCGCCTGGGGCTCGCGGTGGCTCTGAGTATCGCTTGGGTGCGAGCGATCGGAGAATTTGGCGCGGTGGTAGTCACTGCATACTATCCTTCCGGCATGCCCGTCCAACTCTGGGTGAATTTGCAGAGCTTTGGCTTGCCTGCGGTGCTGCCCTTGCTGGTGGTTTTCATCGCTGCGGCTTTGCCGCTTCCCTGGCTGATTCACGTGCTGGCCCAACGTCAACGCTATGCTTAAGGCGCACATCATCAAGAAGCGGCGGGAACTCTGCGTGGATGTCGACTTGCGCCTGGGGCAAGGTTGCTGCCTGGGGCTGTTTGGGGCGTCCGGTGCGGGCAAGAGCACGGTCCTCGCCTGTATCGCCGGAATTGAGACTCCGGACGACGGATATGTGGAGCTGGACGGCCTCAAGTTCTTTCCACCGTCTCTTCCTCTATACAAAAGGCCCATCGGATATCTGACCCAGGAGCCAGGATTGTTCCCGCATCTAAGCGTCAGTGAGAACATCACCTTTGGCATTCCTGGGAACCGGGTATCAAAAGAACAGCTGGAGTGGATTGAGACACTGCGCGACCGGTTGCAACTCGCGCCGCTTTGGAATGCCCGAGCGTCCTTAATTTCAGGAGGTCAGGCACGACGAGTCAGCCTGGCGCGCATGTTGGCCCGCAAGCCGCCTCTGATTCTGTTGGACGAGCCTTTTGCCGGTCTGGATCGCCAGTTAGTGCGGGAATTGATTGATGATCTGGTTTTCTGGAGCCGGACCATGGCATTTAGCATGATAGCCGTCGATCACCAGGCCGAAGTCCTGCAACGGCTGTGCCCTGCGCAAGCCGTCGTGCTGGAAGAAGGGAAGATTGTGCAACAGGGCCCTTGGGAGGAACTGTGCAGAGCTCCAGCGACCCCGTTATTGCGGTCGTTGCTGGCTCCTTTGTAAAACGTCCAGGCAGGATCGGCCGATAGTTGAAGGGAAGAAGAAGTATGAGAGATGAATCACGACCAAAGCTTTACCCTGTCCAGCACGCTTGCAAAGTTCTGGGCATAAGTTATCCGACCCTGAAGCAGTGGATTTATAAGGGAAAGATCAAGACCATGAAGACGCAGGGCGGGCATCACCGGATACCGGAAACGGAAATCGACCGTCTGCTGCCGGCCATACCGCGGAGCAGGCCGATAGCAAGCCGCAGGCAGAACCTCAGAAGAATCAGTGGCCGCAACCAGCTTGTAGGCCGCATCGTCGACTTGAAGATCGAAGGGCTGATGGCACAAGTGACTCTCTCCATTGCCGGCCAGCACCTCACATCGATCATCACCGCCGATGCGGCGCGGGAGATGCGCCTGGAAAAAGGACAGATCGCGTCGGCTCTGATCAAATCCACAGAAGTGATGGTGATGCGCTAGGCCTTGGGCGCCTTGGTAATCGGCCGAACCTTTGCTGACTCTATTTGCTGAATCTAATAGTATTTTCTGATGGCCGCGTTACCACACACGACGTGCGACATCGCTGGTTGCGAATATCACACGCAACCCATCCTTCTCCCATTTCCCAATCCTCCAGAGAAGCTTCTCCACCCGTGTCCGTGGCCCGATGACTATTGGCGCGCATATATTGTGTGCCCTGGGTGCGGGCAGATATTGCAGCGCAGGAAACAACACATTCAGTGGGCAGAACACGATGCAAAGGTGGTGGTTGCCCATCGGTCAAATAGAGCGTGGTTTTGTATGGCCTTTGACTGCGCCATGTCGGACTGTGGGACGCAGATGCAACTGCACGTCGAAATGCCCGCAAGTTCCTCGTCTGTGGATATATTGAACAAAATACAGAGTCGGGCCACCCACGGAAATATGGTTTGTGGACACCAGCCTTCAATTGCCGCCCCCTGGGGCGTTTTTCGAGTTTTAGGCCCTATTCCCGCTTACTCTTTAATCGGCCTGGATAGCGATCACGACCCTGTTAGTCCGCTACCGCAGATCCGCGACCTCTCCTCTATACTTGAAATTATGACTCTATCTGCGAGAAATCAGCTTCTTGGTACCGTTGAAGATGTTCAACTGGGCACAGTCATGGCCCACGTGACCGTGCGAGTTGGCAATAACCTGGTCGAAAGCGTCATCACCCGGCGCAGTGCAGAAGAGATGAAGTTGAAGAAAGGCGACAGCGTGAAGGCTGTCATTAAATCTACCGAGGTAATGCTGCTCAAGGATTAGCCACAATGCGGATGGTCTTAACCATTCGCACCCAGCGGGCTGGGCGCTTGTCTGCCGGCACTACCAGGCGCAACCGTCCCGCCCTCTGGCCAGGGGTTTCCCGTCTTCGCTGTCGGCAACCAGCACTTGTGCGTTGCCGATGCTCTCATCCAATTCTGCAATCGTGAGACGCACTTATTATTGCAATTCTCCTGTAACATTTATGGCCTGTGTTGCACTACTCAACACGAGGAGAAGACCCATGCGCTATAGCGGTGTCCGTGCCCAACGATCTCTTGCTGTGCTGCTGTTGTTGGCTTCAATGTTTTTTTTCACATCAGGATTGGCCAGGAGGCAGGCTGCTCCGGCAGAACCAAGCCGCGAGCATCACGGTTCGATAGCGGGGAAGGTCATTGACACATCAGGTAAACCGATTCCAAAGGCTTTAGTCAAACTTACGGATTCGGTGACAGAGGAAGTCTCAACTTACAAGTCGGGAAAGAACGGCGAATACAAGATCATCAACCTCGTTCCGGGCGTATACACGCTGCAGGCCGAAGCAAAGGGGCAACAGTCAGATTTGAGCAATGTAAAGGTATCCAATGATGTGGTCACCAGGCAGGATTTGAAAGTAGAGCCAAAGAAGTGACATGCCTGATCTCGTAGAAAAAGAAGCTGAGCGGAAGCCGGCATGGCTGCAGCTATTTGAGTCAGCGGGGTTCGCAGCACTGGTCACTGTGGTTTTCGGCGGAATTGCGGGGGGGCTCATCACGTTTGAGCTTCAGGAGTACGCAAAGAATAGGGAACGGCAAGCGGCGGATGCCCGGCTGGAACATGATCGCACTTTGACGGCATTCAAAGAACATCTGGACAGAGAGCGTAAAGTGGTTGACGAGATGTTTCTGAGGTTAGGAAAGTTTGTCGACGCATCGCGCGACCTGACGACATTGTCGCGCAAGGAATTTTGTGAGAGATGTAATCGCGGTGGAGGAGCGAAACCTGATATCTCTGAGATTCGGGCGGTCGTGAGCCGATATAACGCGGCAACAGTAGACTGGAACGCGAACCGCCTGCGCCTGGGGATGTTGCTTCAACTGGAGCACGACAACGACCCAGAACTGCTGAAGAGTTGGACAGAAACTTCTGACGCCGCTGAAGCGTATAGTGAGTGCGCGGATCGTTGGCGCACAAAGTACAACAATCTAGAGTTTCACGAAGCCCTGAAGGCTTGTGCTCCCGTTCGCGAGACTTTGGATGGCAAAATGCAAGCCTTCATCCACCGGATCGTGGAATTAAGAAACCTTTCAGGGGACAAGGGCGCCGACAAACGCGCTTCAAATCCTTGAATCTATGTGTAACCTCTTCCCCCTCCTTTTTACCCTTCAGTTTTAAAAAAGTCCTTGAGGCCTAGTTCGGGACGAGGGTCCAATAACCCACCAGCAACAATCCGGATGTCGGCAAGCAGCATGGCGATCAGGAAATCACCACCAATATAGGTTTCTCATTTCAAAGTGGAACGCTAATTAAGATCGTCTTATCTAGTCAGGTCCTGAATTGTAAATTATGTCCTAAAACGGAACTAACATGTTCCTAAACGTAATCCAAAAGCCTTAGTCTATTTTACTTACTGACACAACAGACTGCGCTCCATACAATCTATCCGCGTTGCGTAGATTGTGACTTGAAATGTGATTCGAAGGGAGAGAACTGATGCAAGCAAGAAATGGATTGTGTGCGGCGCTGGCAGGAGCTCTTTGTCTGATATTGTCGTCCGTGGCCAATGCGGCTACTGGAACCATCGACCATGATGGCCAGCCTCTGACTCTTGCCGATGCACCCACGACTCTGGCGAACTCCAACGTGACAATCGCGGATGGTAACCAGGTCTCCATCGTCTGCCAATCCGAAGGGCAGACTCTCAGTGGCGACTTTGGAGCGTCTAGCCTTTGGGACCTCATTAATGTTGGGGGAGTCCTGCGCTACGCCCCTGATGCTTTTGTCAACACCGGGACCAACGGCTTTGTGGCTCCCATCTGCGGCTCCGCTTCCGGCACCAGTGCTTTCGGTGTAGTGCGTGCCAGCGCCGGCCTGCGGGTGCACACGCAGCCTTCGACTTCGTCGCCTGTTGTTACTACTGTCCCGAATGACACAGTTGTAGAGATAGGCTGCCAGACGAACGGCAGCAACGTGAATGGCGATACTCTTTGGGACTCCATCCCCAACGGTTTCGTAACGGATTTCTTTGTCCTTACCGGGGCTGACGGGCGGATTGCAGGCAGCTGCTGATCCAACCCAGAATTGCGTCTTAAACTCTTGCCATGGCGGAGCAAGCCAAAGCCGCCATGGTGTTTCTGATGGCCCAGTTGGAGGTGATTGTTTGACCGTCAAGCTCGTGTCTTTCAACACTAAAATTGTTCTTATATCAAAAGGGAATGCTAATTTATGTCGTCTTATTAAGTTAGTTCTAAATTGGAAACCCAGACCTAAAAGGGAACTGGCATATTCCTAAACATACTCCAAAGGTGTTAGTCCATTGTCCTTACTGACACAACAAACTGCGCTCCATATAGTCTCTCACGCGCTGCGTACATTGTGACTTGAATGTGATTGGAAAGGAGAGAACCGATGCAAGTAAGAAGAGGATTGTGTGCCGTACTGGCAGTAGCTCTTTGTCTGGTATTGTCGTCCGTGGCCAATGCGGCTACTGGAACCATCGACCATGATGGCCAGCCGCTGACTCTTGCCTCCGCACCCTCGACTCTATTCAACAACGCTCAATTTACAATCCCGGATGGAACTCAGGTCTCCATTATCTGCCAATCGGAAGGGCAGACTCTCAGTGGCGACTTTGGAGCAACTTCCATTTGGGACTTCATTGATCTTGGGGGGGAACCGGACTCTACGCTCCTGATGCTTTCGTCAACACTGGGACCAACAACTTTGTGGCCCCCATTTGCGGCTCGGCTGTGTCCGGCACCGCTCCTTTTGGTGTGGTGCGTGCCAGCGCCGGCCTGCGGGAGCACACGCAGCCTTCGACTTCGGCGCCCGTCATAACCACCATCGCAAATGACACAGTTGTAATGATTGATTGCCAGACGAATGGCAGCAGCGTGAATGGCAATACTCTTTGGGACAAATTGTTCGATAACGGTTTCGTAACCGATGTCTTTGTCCTTACCGGGGCTGACAGCCAGATTGCATTCAGCTGCTGATCCAACCCAGAATTGCGCCTTAACTCTTGCCATGGCGGAGCAGCCAGGCCGCCATGGTTTTTCCGATGCTCCGGTTGGAGGTGTTTTTTGACAGTCAAGCTCATCTGTTTCAATGTAAACCCTGGCCTCGCGGCGTTTGCAGCGATATGCCTTCTAGCTCACGCATGCACGGCACAGGATCCCGGTACTTCTCCGTGGGCGCGGCCGGCGAACCCGGACGATTTGAAGTACAGCCTCAGCGGGACGGTGATCAACTCAGTCACCGGCGCGCCCATTGATCATGCTTTGGTCAAGGCTTCATGGGGGCCATCACGGTTGCGGTTTAGCCAAAGCGACGGAAGCTTTCAGTTGGATGGTCTGCCGGGTCGTCCCATGAGGCTGACGGCGGAGAAACCTGGGTTCTTTCCGGCCTCGAACGGAGGTGGCACCGGAGCTCTCGATGCCGAAATAGTGCAGGCCGACGGGCAAACGGTTGCGCCGGTTTTGAAACTGGAGCCGGAGGCGATCATTGAGGGATCCGTCCTGGGTGACGAGAACCAGCCGCTGGAAAATGTGGCCATCACGATCGGCAGCTTCCAAGTGATCAATGGCCACCGGCAATGGAGCAACATTGCCGCCACCAATACTGACGATCAAGGCGAATTTCGCATTCCCGGCCTGCATCGCGGCGCTTACTATGTCGCCGCGCATCCTGAAAAAAATATAGACTTTCCTTCTTCCACCAGTACGGAGCGTGTCTATCTTCCAACGTACTATCCCCACGGCGCTGGAATCAGTACTGCAACGCCCATTCAACTCGCGGCAGGTCAGCATGCGCGTGCGGATTTCTCTTTACACTCTCTACCCGCATTCAGGGTTTCCGGCATCGTTGCTGGAGCGCAGCAGGGGCTGAAAATCAAGCTTCGATTTGTGGATGCATCGGGATCTGCGAGCGGACCTGAAGTTGAAGTCGGAGCAAAAGGCGCCTTTGAAGCTCGCGTACCTGGCGGAAACTGGATAGTCAGGGCTGTTGCCGGGGATGCCAAGGGCCATCCTCGCGCCTATGCTGAGCGGGCGTTTAAGATCACGGACAACCGCGCAGGCATTTACCTTGACTTAGTGCCGTTGTCTCCGATCCCCGTAGTCGTCCATCTAGCGCCGGCGGAGTCTATACCTTCAAACCCTGAGACCGATTTTGGCAGGCTGCCAGGCTCAGGAGTGATGGTGCACGTCCTCTCCGACGACCCGTCCCGACCTGACGGTTTTGCGGAAGGCAAAGATCCCGCCAACATGTCTCTTACCGTCTTGCCGGGCAGATATCGAGTTGAACTGGCGGCGAAAAATCGTTCCTGGTACGTTCAATCCGCCAGCCGAGGAAGCGCCGATCTGCTGCAACAACCTTTGGTGACGGGCGCCAGCGGCGGACAACCGATCGTCATCACCTTGAGCAATGACTTTGCCACTTTACATGGCAGCGTAGCCGTGGCCGGCGACCATGGGGCGGTTGTGGTCCTGGTGTCCCAGCGCTCGCCGACGGATTCTAAAACCATGTTCCTGCGAACAAGCAGCGATTTCGAATTCCACGGGCTTGCCCCCGGTGATTATCAGGTCCTTGCCTTTGATCGTATTGATGGTCTGGAGTATGCGAATCCCACCGTATTGGGCGCTTACGCCGGCAAAGCTGCGAAGGTAGGTCTTCAGCCTAATGCCACAGCAACAGTAAGCGTTCAGACGATTCACCGGGGGGAAATTAATGAATAGATCTGTCGTGAGCGCGATTCTACTGGGCGTGGTCTGTCTGCAATTCTTTCAAACAACTGCTTCCACCGCGGCACAGCTTCCAAAGCCCAACAGGTCGACAGCGAGTCCGCGCAATCAGTACTCTCACATCCAGGGCCTCCTGATGAATGCCCAAAACGAGAAACCAGTTCCAGGAGCTCGGGTGATCCTCCTCCAAGTGCCTGACGGGAACACGCCACGAGTGGCGATCACCGGCGCGAATGGCGAATTCCGCTTCGATCATCTTCCACCAGGAGACTACTCGCTAACGGCGGAGAGCGAACACTTTCCTCTCCAGGCTTTACGGACGAATCAAGGCAGTGTGACCGTAACCGCTGGAGATAATCTGGTGTTCCTGCTGAAGCCTGAGGCGTCGATCTCGGGCGCCGTAATGGACGAGCACGGTGATCCCGTCCGGAACGCGCAAGTCACTTTGCTTGAGCCAAGCCAACAGAGAGAAGCCCGTGTTATCGGACAGACACAAACCAACGATCTGGGAATCTATCGTTTCGCCCATCTCTTGCCGGGCAGGTATTTGCTGGCAATCAAAGCCGAACCATGGTATGCCCAGCGTAACATCCGCGTCAGCACTGGCTCCTCGAGCAATGATGACCCCTGGAGCCAGGCCGACAATACGGTCTTCAATGTCATCTATCCTGTCACTTATTATCCGTTGACGGAAAATCCGGAGAGCGCAAATCCAATTGAACTGCAGCCAGGCCAACACTTTGTGGCCGACGTCACGCTAACACCAAGGCAAGCCGAGTAAAAACCGGTACTTTTTCTTATCAACACGAAGAGCAGGCAGAGAATTTGCGGGCGCCTGACTATCTTGCATTTCTGAGTTTCCTTGCTCCCAACGAACAAAAGGGCTAACTGCTTTAAACGCGGGGGCACGGAGGCGCGGAGAAATACGCGAGAGGAAGGCCGGCCAAGTACGCTTTCCACCGATCCGAACTCTCCGATCTTCCTCTGCGTCTCCGTGCCTCCGCGTTTTGAGGACCCTCTTGCTCATTCCCCATTTCAACTTGCCGTCGCAGGTCAACGGCTCAGAATGACCGACATCAGTGTCTTAGAGTCTTTTTATGAGCCTGGTGAGCCAGATCAAGATGACCGCACCCAGGATTGCGACCAGAATGCTCCAGATCAAGCCGCCACGACCAAAGCCGAGTTGCCCGACCACCCAGCCGCCAACGATGCTACCGAGTATCCCCAGCACGATATCGGCAATCACGCCGTATCCGCCGCCTTTCATGATCTTCCCGGCTGCCCAGCCGGCAATCAGACCTACGATGATCAACCAGACAATTCGTGTCATGTGATCCTTCCTGGAATCCTTAAATGAGAATCATCAGTCAAGACTGAAATCGAATCCGATGCCTAAATCGAACCATGAACATTGCCAACCGTCCCGAGTAACGAGTGGCAAGATTAGGCTCCGAGAATCGTGCTGTCAAGCCAGGAAAATCAGGCAAAGCACAATCGCTTTAGCGCTACGAGTTTTAAGTGGTCGGCGGTCAGAAAAGTAACGAGTGACGGGACAGGATCGCTCCTGTCCCGTCCTCTAAGAACTGTGCGTGAGAGTTTCCAACTCACACAGCTCAAGCCTTCCGAACGCCTCGTGGAGAGACGCGGAGACGCCTGGGA
>Ga0126378_10003472_pt1 | contig 11922 bp, 16 predicted proteins | sample PanSoiMetPlot_23_FD_92587 | JGI IMG/M metagenome (GOLD analysis project Ga0126378, IMG submission 92587) | Tropical forest soil microbial communities from Panama - MetaG Plot_23 | ecosystem: Environmental > Terrestrial > Soil > Tropical forest > Bulk soil | place: Panama | collected 2016-02-17
GCACCCGCAGTAGGCAGGCAGTCGCGCGGCAATTTTCCTGACGAGAGCAGTCACGGTCGCTTCTCCGATCCTCGGGGTTCGCCCCCGGCCACCGGGTAGTGTATCTAAAAGTATAACATGACCGTGCTGTAGTCAAATCCCCAGGCTGTCGTGCCGTTACAGCGTATCAAGCGCCCTGAGCAGGCGTTTCGCGTTCGATGCGAATGTCCGGTCCGCGGTGGCGGCAAGCATCTTCCGCGCCGCCTCCTCGCGTTCGCCATCCCGGGCCAGCCACCACTTCAGCTGGTCAGACGCGTCTTCCGGGCTGGCGAACGAGGGCAGCATCGGGAATACCTCATCCGATTCGGGCCTGGGGTCGCGCAGGAAGAACAGCCCAGACGCGGCCATCTCGATCTCCCGGGGGCCCATCGCCCAGCCCTCGCCGGCATGCGCGTCCTCGGACTCCTGCCGGTAGATGTTTATGCCGGCCTTCGCGTGCCGGTACAGCTCGGCGGTCTGCTCATTGTCGACGCAGCCCGCGAGGTTCTCCTGGTCCAGGAAGCGGCAGAGCGGCGAGTCTTCCGGCAGCTCATCCCAGTTCGAGCCGCCGAGCAGGAAATCGACGCCGGTAAAGTCCATGCGCTCGAAGAAGCTGATCCGGCTCTGGTACGCGGTGCCGATGAAGGTGAAATCGGAGGCAAGCTCCGGATTGAGCGGTCCCCGGCGGGGATGATGCAGCTGCGGCCGATAGGCGTGCGGCATGTAGAGCGCCGGCCCGTACGGATCGTACTTCTCCAGGTTGGTCGGATCGTTCAGCAGGTTAATGTCCGCGAACTGCGCCCGGGTCAGCTGCTCATCGTCCTGGTAAGGGCTCTCGGTGTGCAGGATGGCCAGCTTATGCCCCCGGGAACGCAGCAGCGCGAACGTGCCGGCCTCCAGGAAGAAACCGGAAATGAACAGCACCACGTCCGGCCAGAAGGAATAGCAGGCATGTGACAGGCCCTGCATCGACGCGCGGATAGCCTCCATCTGGGTCATCGCCTGCGTGACGATCGGATGCCCGGTCTCATCGACCTGACCCGTGTCAAGCAGCGCCTTGCTGTAAAAGATAAGCCTGTCATTAGTATTGAAAAGCGCGACCTCGCAGCCCATTTCCTCCAGGCCCTCGGCCCAGCCCCGGTAGACATCCGCGACAGAAAAATCCGGGCCCGGGTGCACCAGCAGCACTCTCATATCGTTCCGATCTGCACGTCAACGCGGGCCCCGAAATAAATCACGCCGCCGTAATCGACCCGGCCGTAATTCGCGGCCTGCAGGGGCACCGCGTAGTGCACGGTCCCGCCAAGCGTCGGGTCCTGCTGGATCGCGCCGGCCACGCTCTGGCCCTCCCCTGAGCCGATGCCGAGATAGGCATCAAGTGCCCGCTGCACTGCCTCGTTCGGCGCCGCGTCAGAGATGAGCAGGAACACCCGGAGGCTGACCTGGAGCGCGCCGTCCATGGTCTCGCCGTACATGACAACCGGCTGGCCGGGCAGGATAACGCCGACCGGCGGGTTGATGAGATCACGGCCCTCGGGCAGCGTCTGGAGCCCGGTACCTGTCGTGATGCGGTTCGCGAGCGCCGTGCGGATAGTCGCCAGGTCAGCCATGCTGGTATCCTACACTTAGATACGCAGCCACTGCTGCACAGCTAGCCAAGATGGGTCAGCCCTTTCCGGGCTTATCGCCTAGGTACAGGTGCAGCTGCTCGCGCAGGTCCTTTTTCGTTAGCTGCCTGCTCTTGACATCGGGATGATGACGCCAGCACAGCAATCGCTTAATTTTAGTGTCCGGTTCCTCAAAGTCGTGCTTGCCGATCCGCCAGCAGCCCTTAACATTGCAATTATGCCGCCGGTAAATGCTCCACGGGATGGCAATAGCCGCCGCAATGATAGTCAGGTCACTGGCGAACCCGGACCAGAACCCGTACCACTTCCCGGTAGTGTCATCGATGCCCATGAAGTGCAGGAGATTATTCCAGAAATTCATGTCACGCTTCCCATTCCAGGGCCCATGCCTCCTCAGGCTCACCCTCCCAGGGCACGACCTGCCCCCAGGTGACCATCCCGGCCGGGTGCGACAGTACTGCATGCCGGCCATGCGGCAGGTTAATCCCGACCACCAGGCCGCAAATAATCACATCCTGGTCGGTGCGGAAAAACCGGCGCAGCTTGTAAGGGCCGAGACCGTAGCAGCTCACGGCTTCCAGCACGCTTTCTATCGTCGCGCCCTCATCGCCGCCCGCTTTCCGGTGGAGGCCGTACACCTCGAACTCGGCAGCCTCGTAGTCCATGGCCGCGAACAGGTGATTGGCAACGGCGGTTGCCGAGCACGTAGGCATCAGCTCATTGCAGCCGGTCACCCAGGACGCCGACTGGTATAGCGCGAATTCCTGCGGCATGACAGCGGCGCGGGGTTTCGGTTTGGCCGGCGTCTTGCCCTGGCGCCTGGCCGCCTGCGCCGCCACACCCGCCCGCTGCCACTTCTTCGTCGCCGCCTGCTGGGCTTTCGACTGCGGCGGCCCCGCCCCGTGATGCGCGGCCCGGTACTTTGCCCGGACAGCAGCCTGCTTCGCCCGCCCGGCTGCCGCCCACTTCTGACTGGCTGCCTGCTGGGCTTTCGACCGCTTCTGGACGGGCTTCTTCATTTGCCCCGGCCGCCGGCCTTGACATTATCGACCGGGATGAGCGCCGCGCAGTTCACGGTGGTGAGGACGAACATCAGACGCCCGCTTTGCGCCGGACGTTAATGAACGGCCGGAGCATCTCCACGAGCCAGGGATTAGTCTGGATCCTCGTGACCCCGAAATCAGAAATCCCGGCTACCCCGAACGGAGCATCCTTGAATTTAAAAACGTCCGCAGACAGGATGAGCGCGGCCTGCGCAACCGGCGGCGGGACAGACGGCCAGCCCCAGGTACCGGTAATCTGCACCCGGTCGAAGTGACTGTACGGGTAGATGAACGGGAACCACTTACCGGTCTGCAGCACCTGGACCTTGCGGTACGGCAGCTGAATGCCCAGGCTGTTGATGTTGTACAGGAACTCGCCGAACTTGAGCTGGAAATCAGTGCCCTGCGTCCACGCCTGCTCGAATACCCCGTCACCGTCCTGGTCCACGTTGAAGGCCGTCAGGGTGACCAGCGGGTCGATGTCAAGCTGCCAGATATCCAGGGGAGCGAAGGTGCGCGCCTCGGTGACCCGGTTGAAATGCTGCCCGCAGTACGTATTGATCCACCCGGACACCGCCTGGATGGCGATCTGCGCTTCGTAATCATCCTGGCTGCCCGTCAGGGCCAGCCGGCTCTTCAGCTCTTCGAGACCGCAGTAGAAGAGCTGGCCGGTCTTCTCCGGGAGCACGCGCCAGGTTGACGGCTGAACGTCGCTGACCGCTCCGGTGCCGACCCACTCGCCTTCCCAGAGCCCGTCAATCCCGGAAATAGCCGGCGAGCAGGGAACGCTGAGCGTGTACAGCCCGGTGCTGACCTTCACGATGTCAGCCGGCGCGAGACCGTTATAGGTATGAGTGACCGAGGTGTTCGACGGATCGGTAACCACGCACGAAACAGTTGTCGGATCCGCTGGCTGCTGATTCTGGTTCAGGAACGTGTTGCTGAGCAGGGCGACTTCGTTGACGTTGTCGTAAAATACGGTCGCGCTCAAACGGGAGCCCTCCCCTGTCCAGGGCTGGCTCCCGTTGAGGCCGCAGCGTGCTTGTCAAATTTTAGCGCTTGATCGCGGTGGCTGTCTGTCCTGAACTGGCTGCAGGCTTACCTGACATTCCAGGTCCGGACGGCGAGCACCCTCGCGTGAAGGTTCTGCGGCTGCTGCGGAATGCCCTCGCCGTAAGCAGGCTGGGAGAAGGCGCTGTCACCGTTGAGGGCAGCCCCATTCGGGTTGCCGAAGCTGTTTCCGTTTGCATACATGACTATTACTCCTTACGGTTTCGCCCAGATCCCCCGCCGGACCTCCCAGTCGTCCAGAATGAGATACCAGGAGTCGGGCGGTTTATCCAGCAGGTTCGCGCAGATGACCACGCCGCCGCTGCGCATTTCCCGCCAGACCCTGTCTTCGAGAGCTGACTGCAGGTGCGCGTCATTGAATGGCCGGTTGAACCAGATGAGGTCATAGAGCCCGAAGCCGGCCCACTGCATCGCGTCAGCCTCGTCGGCGGACAGGCCCAGCGTTTTCGCCTGCGCGATGTACTCAGGCACCCGGTCGATACCGTGCACGTCCAGCCCGAAAAACTCCTGCGCGACCTTCATCCGGGTGCCGATGCCGCAGCCGATCTCAAGGAACCGGGTGCCCTGGATCTCGGGCAGTGCCTCGGCTACCAGCGCGATGAACGCGTACACCTCGAAGGGCATCCAAGGCGTGCTGCGCTCATCGTCATGCCCGGCCGGGTTAGTCGTCCAGACCCGGTCGAGGATCGCGGCCTCGTTCAGGACATCGGCAAGGTGCAGAGCGCGGTACCCGTCAGGCTGCGTCATCAGGCAGGCTCGTTCCCTCTGGCAATCCGTTCTCCATCGGCTGTGATTGCAGACGCAGCGGTGCATACGGCAGGGTGTGGTCCCAGTCGATCCTGTCACCGCCGCGGGCTTCTACGACGGGGTGGCTGGCTTCATCCTCATGGCTGCTGGTCATCTGATCCTGTTCCTCGTCGGCAGGCTTCCGTTCTCTGGCTGTGGACCCGGTCCCGGACCGCCAAGTTCTGCCGAGGAGCAGGTGTTTGCTTCAGCCCGGGACCGGGACTATCTATACTCTAGCATACGGGAAGAGCGCCATGTATGCCTCTTCCCAGAGTTTCCAGTTAGCCTCGATCGTACGCTCCCGGGCGCTCTCCCGGGCAGCCTCCCCCATCTTGAGCCGCAGCTCATCGTCCGAGGCCAGGATACTCAGGTACGCCAGCCACTCATGGTCTTTCTTTATGAGGAAACCGTTCTCGCCGTGCCTGATGAAGTTCCGGTAGACATCGCAATCGCTGGCGACGGACGGGATGCCCAGCGCGCCGTACTCAACCACCTTGATGTCTGACTTGCTGCGGCTGAAGGGCGTATCTTCCAGCGGGGCAAGGCCGATGTTGAAGTCCACGGACGTGAAGTAACTCTGCGCGTTGTCATACACCGGGATCCAGTCGGTGTAGATCACCCGGTCCCCGCCCTTGAACGTCGGCCGGTAATCGGTACCGGCGAGCCGGAAATCCCAGCCGGGAAAACGCTTCAGGAACCGGCGCACGGACGGCACGAGCAGGCCGACATCGACCCCGTGGCTGGCGCCGCCCTGCCAGCCGATCGCGGGCCGGTTCCGTTCCGGCCGGGGCATATCCAGCACCCAGGCGGGCACGCTGTTCGGCAGCACAGCGATGTTCAGGTTGCCGGTATTCTCGCGCATCACGCCGGCCAGGTACGGAGTGGTTACCGTGATCAGGTCGGCTACCTCAGCTCCGTGCGTAACCGTATCCCGGATGTCCTCCTTGCTGTAGAGCCAGTAGGCTTGAAAGTTATCTGGCCGGATCGTGAACACGTCGTCGTCTGTTTCATAGACGAGGCGGCTGAACGGCCCGCGCGCCCTGCGCCAGGACTCCAGGCTCTTATGGCTGAGCTGACGCTGGCTGACGATCACGTCCCAGCCCTGCATATCGGACAGGGTGACCGGCTTCTCTTCCGTCCCTGATGCCAGCCGGACTTCATGCCCGTGCAGGGCCAGTTGTTCCATAGGCAGCCTGACCCGGTAAAAAGCGCACCCGGAACCGCCGTCGTGCAACGCGAGGATTCTCATCGATGATGGCTAGCTGCTCTGCCCTGGCTGCGGGCTCACCAGTTCCGCCACCATTCCTGGTATGACGGAATCGGGTTCCGCGCGTACCAGGTGGTGATGGGGTTGAGGTTCACGTCATTGTTCCCGGTATTGGTGACAGCGTTGAACGTGCCCTTCTGGAGGAACTGGTACCAGCCGCCGCCCGCGTCCGCGCGGTAGATTTCCTCCCAGGCCGGCACCGGGCTGAACTCGCAGTACCAGACCGTATACTGCACGTTCACGTTGGTGGTGCCGCCCGCGTTATTCAGGCACAGCGGCTGCCCGTTATACCACTCGTCAAGCTGGAGCATGTAACCGCCGTCAGACACGCTGATGTCAGCCCAGAGCTGGTTAACGGGATTGGAGTAACACCGGTACAGGTAGACCTTGCCGCCGGGGGCGGTATTGAGGTCGGCAGTAATGCACCAGCTGCTGTTGGCGGCGTGTACCTGCGACCAGACTGCGGCGTGCGCCGGCGAGGACGGGCCTGCCAGGGACAGTACCAGCACCACGGGAACGGCAATCAGGGCGAGCAGTCGTTTCATGACGGATTCACTTTCTCGTGATCCCTGCGGGCTTTCGCGATGAACTGGGCAGCGGACACCGTCGTGTGCACGGCTTCGGCCCGGTTCACCCCGGTCTCCGCGGCGGCATCGATCAGCGGGGCAGGATCCAGGCCGTCCTCGGCAGCACGGCAGGCTGCCCAGAACAGGCCCTTGTTGCGCTCGCCCGGCTTCAGGCTCTCCACGAACCGGACCAGGTTAGTCATATCGGCCATGAGACTCCTTCCTGGGCAGATGGCTGACAACTTCATCTGGCTGCGGCCTTCTGGCTGGCTGCCGTTCGGCGGCTGCAAACTATGTGCCTTGGCTAGCCTTACCCCTGTGGCTGACAGCCAATGGCTGGCTCCTTTCCCCTGGCTGCGGTTCCGTGGCTGACTTTCCCGTAGTGGCTGTGGATCTACGGCTGACTCATGATCATTGGCTGCACAGGAATGGCTGGCTCATAATCATTGGCTGTATGTTCAGTGACCGTGAAACGCTGACGGCCAGACGTCCGAGGTCACCTCTTCGACATTAACATACTTTACGCCAGCCATATTCCACCGGTTGACCAGCTCCCAGTCTTCAAACGCGGAGGCCGGCCCCCACGCCCCGTGCTCCAGAATCTCTTTGCGATGCATAATCATCGGGGTTCCGATCGACCCGCACGCGGGCTGGCTGCTTCCGATGACAGAGATCGACTCGTTCACGTGGTGACTGGCCATCTGGCTGTAGGCCCAGCCTGCCTCCGGATTATCCATCAGGGCCTTCACCAGTACCGAGCAGTGGTTCGGGCGCAGCGCGTCATCGTCATCGCAGTACGTGATGAACTCCCCGAGCGCATGCTCGATGCCGAACAGCCGGGCGAGGTGGCCCCAGTGCAGCTCTTCCGCATGCTCGGGCAGCTCAAGATACCAGGTGTTCCGCGGCTTCAGCGGGCTATCCGGGGCGAGCTTCTCCCGCAGCACCCCGTCCGGCCCGTCTGACACGATAATGTGCTCGACTCTCTCGTAATCCTGAGCCTGCACGTAAGGGATACAACGGCTGAGCAACAAGCTGTATCGTCGCCAGGTGGGGGTGATGACAGAGACGAGCGGAGGAACTCGATTGTCCTGGCTAGCTGTGAGGACTTGGCCGCTAATCTCTGTCATCGCTGTACAACCTCGAACCTGGGCAACGGGAAGATCATCCGGCCGCCGTTGTCAAGATAAGCCTTCTCCCGCTGCACGAATACATCCCGGAAAAACCAGGGCGAGATCAGCAGGTAATCCGGGTCGTCCTCGCGCATCTGCTCTTCAGAGATGATCGGGATACCGGTCGCGGCCATAATCTTGCCGACCTTGGCCTGCTGGCGCTCGACCGCGAACGGCAGTACCTTCGGGCCCGCGCCGATCATCTGCAGGATCGTACCCCCGCGGGTTGACGCGCCGTACAGGTAAATACGGTTACCAGCCCGGACAGCGCGCTCCGTTAGCAGGTCGGCGGTCTTCTGCAGCTCATGCCGGACATCACCGCCCCACCGCCGCCACGTTGCCGGCCGGCCCAGGTCCGCGTCCGCCTCGTGCTGCACCGCGATCATTACTGTAGCGCTCGTTCGGTAAAAGTCGTGATTGCCCTCATGCGAGACGAAGGCCCGGAAGCAACCCCCGTTAACCGGTGAGTACTCAACCCGGAAAATCCGCAGTCCGTGCATCCGGAGCAACTGCTGCAGTGCGGTGACCGAGAAATACGTGACATGCTCATGGCAGATATTGTCAACCGCGTAGTCAGTGAGCATCTTCAGCGCGTAATTCTGCTGAATGATCCAGATGCCCTGCTTATGCAAGACGCTCTTGACCTCTTGCACGAATTTCCCGGGATCAGCCAGGTCATAGAACATGCTCACTGACGTGATGACCCCGAACTTGCCTTCGAAGTACACCGGGCTGAAGTAATCCTTGATGATCACGTTCGCGTGCTGCCGGGCCTCGTCCGCGAACTGCCCGAGCGGGTCGATGCCGTACCGCTGCCAGGTTTCCGGTACGTAAGAAAGCAGTGTCCCGTCATTGCACCCGATGTCGAGCCAGGTGTCCGGTGCCGCCAGGCTGGCGGTTTTCAGGACGTCTTTCACGACGCTTTCCAGGTCCGCCCTGACCGCTTCATTGACACCGGACTTGAATCCGTACCGTTCGTGGTACAGCGACTCGCGCGGCGTCACGTCACCGAGCTGGAGCAGCGTGCATGCCGGGCAGAGCCGGAGCTTCAGCGGATACTGCGGCGGGAGCCTGGCATCCTTTCCGGTGAAGTCCGGAAGCCGGTGCGTGCCGAGATCGAGCACTTGCTCCGTCGCGCTCCCGCAGGCGGCGCAATCTTTCCTCATCTCTGGCTGTCCTCCCATGGCAGACTACAAGGCACGGGCTGTACATCCTTGGCTAGCTGGCATGCTCCGGATGCTATATCACAACGGCTGGCTATACTGGCGTGGCTATTTGTCTTCTATAGTATCATCTACGTCGCCAGTACGCCAGCAAGTCCTTCAGCGTCTCCTCCAGCGGGATCTCGGGCTTCCATCCGGTGGCGCCTGTCAGTTTTGCATGTGACGGCCTGGGAAATCCTCCTTCAGGCTTGCCGCCCAGGTACGGGCTCCGCTTGAGCTGCACCGGCACTTTCGCCTGCGCCAGCAGGATGTCCATGACCTCGCGCATCGTCACGTTCCTGCTACTGCAGACGTTGTAGTAACCCGGTTCCTGCGTAATCGCCAGCCGGTAGGCCCGCACCACATCCCGGACATCACTGAAATTCCGCGTCGCGGACAGGTCACCGTGCTCTACGACCACATCCGGACCCTTCTCGGCCAGGGCTATCTTCCGGGCGAAAGCGCTTTCCGCGTTAGCCGCCTGCCGTCCTGGGCCCGTGTGATTGAACGCCCTCGTCACCACGACCGGGATGCCGTACCGGCTGGCGTAGTCGAGGCCGAGCTGCCCGGCCGCCAGCTTGGACACCGCATACGGGTTAGCGGGACGGCAAGGAGATTTCTCAGTCAGCACCTCGCCGTCCCGGCCCGCGTACCCGTACTCTTCCGACGTGCCGGCCAGCAGGACCCGCGCGTGACTGCCCGAGTTCCGCACCGCGTCCAGCAGGTTGAGAGTACCGAGCAGGTTGACTTCCATGCAGCGGTGCGGATCGGTCACCGATTCCCGGGGCCACGTCATCGCGGCGAGATGGAAAATAAGATCAGGCTCAGCATGCTGAACAGCCGTGCGCAGGTGCTCATAGTCCCGGACATCGTCCCCGTGATACCGGTCATACCGGATGATCACGCAGCCCGGCTCCACGATGAGCGCCTTGACGAGATGCTGCCCCACGAACCCGGCCGAGCCGGTGATGAGCACGCGCACGGTTACAGCCTTCCGGGCCTGATGACTTCTATGTCATGACGGGCGGTAATGCCCCACGGGTCGAAGACGACCGAGCCGGGCGGGAAGTCCCGCTGGCCGGCCTCCGGCAATCGTACCGTGATCACGTAAACAGCGGGATAATCCGGCATGGCGCCGTCCGGTTGCATCACCGTGCAGTCCTGCGGGTACCGGTCCAGGTAGTGCTTCAGCAGCAGGGCCGGCGAGCCGTCTTCCAGGTCCGTCTCCGGCTTGTACTGCGTGCCCATGAGCACGACCGGCAGCTTGCGCTTGCGCGCCTCGGCGCGGATCCGGACCGCCAGCCAGATAGCGTGGCTCTCCCGGGCAAGCAATATGCTGTGCGGCAAATCCGAGGCCATGTCCAGCTTGCCGCTCAGCCAGGTCAGCGCCGCCAGGTCCCGCGGGCGGCACGGGCCCCCGTCCGGCAGGCCCGCGCGCACGCCCTGCGGCGCGAAATCCAGAATGCCGGTCACCGCATCGCAGTCAGCTCCGGTACCGTGACACATCTGCTGGACCATGTTGGCGAACTCAATGTGCACCGAGCCGAGCATGTTATAGGCCATCTTCGCGACCTCAGCTGATTCCGTGCTCATCCGGTAGAAAGGGGGCGGGTAATCCTGCGGATCGAAAGAGCCGTACATCATGCGCACATCCGTCCAGCCCGCGTGCCCCGGCTCCGTCCCGCAGATCACGAAAGGCGGCCAGCTGAAGTCCGCGATGGTCGTGCCCAGCGAGATGAAGGCCGGCGAGTAGACGATACGGGTGTACTCGTTCCCGAGCGGCAGGATCAGCCTGCGCATCGTGCCGGGCAGCACCGTGGACAGCACCTGCACCGTAATCAGCTTCTCCTGGACCTTCGCCGCATGGCAGACTGCCCCGGCCGCGTCAGCGAGCATCGTGTAATCAAAATCGCGCAGCTTGTCCAGCCTGAACGAAGTGTCACCGCCCATGCCGTCCGGGTGCGGAGTGGGCACCGCGATGATCACCAGATCCGAGCTGGCCGCCAGCGCGCCCGGGGACGCCGCTCTGGCGATCCGGTGATCGGCGGCCAGCAGCTCCCCGATCCCGGCTTCCATCGGCGGGTCCAGCTTGCCGTCGAGAATGTCCCACGGGCGGGTGCTGATGTCGTACCCGGTCACCTCATGACCGCCATGCACGGCCAGGGCCAGCGCAATGGGCAGCCCGACTTTGCCCAGGCCGCATATGCCGATCTTCAAACTAAAACCTCCTGGCTATCTTTGGCGTCTCGGCTGAACTGTTCTGGCTGACACGGGGATGATGGCTGGAATTCTGTGGCTGGCTCTGCTTCCCTGGCTGCAAGTTCTATCCGTCGTGACAGCTACCGCACAGGCAGTGCTCACGCCTCCGCGGATGACAATGCGGACCGCAGGCAGGCCGGAATCTCCGCATAGAATCACCTCCTCTCCAGGACCGCTGCACAGTACCTGTAATCTGGTGTCAGGTACTCGAACCGGCTGATCTGGAACAGATCGCCGAAACGATCCTCTAGCTTCGTTACGTCATACCAGTCGGCGTAATCGCCCACCGCGTCAAAAAAGCGAACGAACTTCCAGAACTCAGGGTGTGCGGTCACGTCTTCCGGCGGCGGGGTGCCGGTCGCGATACGCCAGCCGATATCGCTGTAGAGCATCAGCCGCGCCTCGCCGCCCGGCCGCAGCAGCCGGTGCACGCGCTCTATCACCGGACGCGGTTCCCGGATGTGATGCAAGACGCCGCTGAGGTTCACGCAGTCAAACGTGCCGTACGGCCGGCGCCCGTGTGACAGTACCCATGTCCTAGCCTGGAAACCGTGCAATTGCAGCACCCTGCGCGCAAGCGCCACGTTCTCCGGCACGATATCCGCGACGGCCACCCGATTGCCGGCCCTGGCCAGCTCCAAAGCCTCCATCCCGGTCCCGCACCCATAATCAAGCACGTCGCGGTCCGGGATGTCCAGGCCGAGCAGGTCCCGCCAGAGCCCCTTATGGTTACGCCACCCCTCGTAGCGGGCCACGCGCATATTCCGGATCAGGCCCCGCAGTTCATCGTCGGTCATATTCAACATAAAGGACGCGGGCAGGTATCCCACGTCATCGACGGGCGGGCTGGACCAGGCTTCAGCGGCTGTCATCATATGCACCCTGGCTGGCTAGGGCCTGTCGGCTGCATGAC
>Ga0126378_10003473_pt1 | contig 11919 bp, 15 predicted proteins | sample PanSoiMetPlot_23_FD_92587 | JGI IMG/M metagenome (GOLD analysis project Ga0126378, IMG submission 92587) | Tropical forest soil microbial communities from Panama - MetaG Plot_23 | ecosystem: Environmental > Terrestrial > Soil > Tropical forest > Bulk soil | place: Panama | collected 2016-02-17
CAACGTCCGTCAGTGGGCGGGCTGGTACGCCGATCTCGTGGAGGCCAACCTGGCCGTCGGCCGAACCGACGAGGCCTTTGCTCTGGCTCAGACCATCCTGTCCCCGCTGCCCAATGATGGCCCGGCGCGGCGGCTCTTCGAGCTGTCAAAGCTGCGACTAGTCCTGAGCTCGCGTCGTGCACCATCGCGGCGGCGCGCAACGCGCAAGGCCTGCTGCACGACGCCGAGGTGCTGGCCGAGGCGGGCTGTATCGCGCGGGCGTACTCCCTGGCGGCACTCACGGTCGAAGAGTGCGGCAAGGCCGCCTGCCTGGCAGTCCTGGCGGTGCTCCCCAAGAGGCTGAGGACGCACGCACCCGTCGGCCGGATGCTCGAATGGCACCAGCTGAAGCAGATCGGCGGGCTGCTGATCGCCGCGGCGCCGGGTGCGGCGTCCAAGCTCGCAGCAATGCCTGCCACGCGAGCAGCGCAGATCCTGAGCACCCTCAACGCGTGCGCGGAGGAGGCGGACCGTCTTAAGCGGCGCGGCTTCTATGTGGACATGGACCGGGGTGCCCGGATCCGCGAGCCATCGGAGATTACCGAGGCTGAAGTCACCGATCAGCTCGCCCGTGCGCGGCGGGCCGCCGCCTCGGCCCGCGGGCTGCTAACTGCGGACGTGCGATCCCGGATCGCGAACCCCTCCGCAGAGTCGCGTGAACTCGCGGGGGCAATGGTCGAAGCGCTCACCGAGACCGGATACGACCGGACTCCCGAGGCCGCCGCCGATGTAATAGCGAAGACGATAAGCAAGCTCCGGGACCGCTCGGCGGCGATAGACGCAGCGGGCGCAGCCGATCCCAGCCAGTCGCAGCACCAGCGCCGCTTGGCGCGCTACACGCGACGTTCTCGTCGCCGGCAGTGCTGACACAGCGCCGCGGCGAGCGGACGTCTCACCCCCCGCTTATGGCACAGCACGCCCAGCGCTAGTGAGGTGTCTGCTGCGGAACGGCCAGCCTGTTGCGCCGGTATTGACCGGGCGGGCGGCCGAACAGCCGGCTGAATGCCTTGGAAAATGACCCTTCGTTGTCGTAGCCGACCATATGAGCGATCTCGCGGACGCTCTTGGTCGTCGTCGCGAGGTAGCCTGCTGCGCGCCTGAGCCGCAGCTCGGTGAGGTAGGCCATGGGCGGCTGGCCGAGGACGGCGCGGAACCTGATATTGAATGACGTTCTGGACATCCCGGCTGACAGGGCCATGGCATCGACGCTCCAGCGGCCCTGCGGGCGCCCGCGTAGCATCTTGACGATCCGCGCGATGCCGGGGTCGGGCACGGCCGGCTGCGCGAGGCGCGTCAGGCCATCGGCGGCAGCCAGATAGCTGCGCAGGGCCTCGGTCACGAAGACATCGGCGAGCTTGGCGTAGATCGCCGCTGCGCCGGGAGCCTTGGCATGCGTTTCTTCATCCAGGAGGGCGAAGAGTGGCTCGAGCCAGCGCGTCAGGCCAGTGCTGGAATCCAGGGTCATCACGGGCGGCAGGAACTCGGCAAGCTCGTCCGGCAACGCGGGGTCCAGTTCAAAGCCACCGCACAGTAGCCTGGCCTGACGGCCATCACCGCCGTAGCTCAACCAGCCGGTCTCATCGACCGGATGATCGGCAAGGATCGCGTCCAGCTGCCGCACGGGTGATCCAGGCTGGTCGCTGATTGTGTGACCGTCCCCGTACGGCAGCAGCACCAGATCGCCGCTGGCCAGCGGTATCGGGGCGCCGTCGCCGACAGCGAGTATGGCGCTACCGTTCAGGATCACGTGAAACTTGGCGACCGGGGAATGCTCGACGCTGAATCCCCACGGTGCGGCGAATTCCGACAGGCAGTACACGACGCTGCGGACGTTGACGTCGCGCAGCACGCTGCTGAGCCCGTCCTCTGCTGCGGGGTCGACTCTCTTCATGGCATTCCGTCCGACGTTACGAACTGTCCGATCTGACAATCATTATGTCCGATCGGACATTGCCGGTGGCACGGCTCGCGGCCAGCATGGTTCCGTGGCCGCGCGCGGAAGCGGTCAATCGCAGGATGTCAACAGGAGGTCTTGGCGATGCCGAAGTTCCTTGTCACCTATCACGGCATGGGCGAACCGGCCCCGGAGCAGGCCCAGCAGGCCATGGCCGCCTTCATGGCATGGGCGTCATCGGTGGGCGGGGCGCTGGTCGATCCCGGCGCGCCGCTCGGCCCGGCCAAGACGGTCAGTTCCGGGTCTGTGTCCGACGGTCCCGCCGACGGTCCGGCCGCCGGCTACTCCATCCTGGAGGCCGCCGACCTGGACAGCGCGGTGGAACTGGTCAAGAACCACCCGTTTGTCGGACGCGGCGGATCGTTGCAGGTCAGCACCGCGACCCTGCCCGGCTGACGGCGGTCGGCTTCGATCCGCTGCCTTACCCGGGCCCTCATGCCGCTTGGCCTACTGCTACAGGCTTTCGGGCGAAATGACGCCGCCGGGGAGCCAGCGGGCTATGCCATGAAGCCGCCCGGCCCGCATGCCCCGCGGCATAATCCCAGCCGCAGAGGTGAGATGCCGGGACTCGACAGGCGTAGCTGAGCAGTACGCTCACTACGTAGTGAATGAACTGCCCGATGAAGTAACTGCGCCGTCGAATACCTCTCCCGGCGGAGTGTCGGACCCTGCAGACAACCGCCGGGCGGGACGCCCATGACCGGCACTACGTCTCCGGCGTCGGAACAGCCAGAACCCGGGACACTTCCTGTCGGCCGCCGGCCGATGCGGACTCACGTGGCAGGTGCGGCCGCCAGCACGGCAGTCGCGCTCGCCTGGCTGGGCCTGTCGTGGTGGCACCCGGCAGTGACTTATCACTTCGGGCCGCCGCTCGGTGTGGCCGCATGGCCGGTGCTGGTGCGGGCCCTGGTGCATCGTCCGGCCCACCGTGGCGAGGCGCTGGCCGCGGCGTGCGGCGGGTTCATCATCGCCATGACTTCGGTCGGCATCGCCACCGCTGCGCATTGGCTTCGCGGGCCGACACTGATCGACGCAGGCGGCGTGCCTGCCGAGGAAGCCGTGCTGGCCGTCGTGGCGGCCGCCTGGGGCTGGCGGGTCGCCGAACGCCGCCGGAGGGCCTGGTTCCTGCCCGCCGAGCCGTCGCCGGATGACCGCGCACAAGTGCCTCCCGCCGAGTCCGGCCCGTAAACACCGGCATGATCAGCGGCGCGGTTGCGACCGGCTTGCGGCATGCAATCAACATTGCTTGCAGGGTCACATCCCGGGCGCGGGACGGATGGTGGCCGGCCTGTCCGTCGCCGCCCTGGTGGTGTTCAGCGTCTCGGTTGCGGCAGCTGGCGGTCGGACACCCGCACCTGCCGGCGGGCGGAGCGCGCCGTCCGCATGTTGCGGCGGAACAGCAAGCCCGCGACGACAGTGGTGCCCGCCAGCCAGGCAAGGGCGATTAGGAGCGGGGCGCCCTGGATCGTCCTATCGGCGAGGACGGCATTGGTGAGGATACGGAAGCCTCCGTAGCCGGGCAGGGCATGTGCCCAGGCTGGCGGGGTCGGGTGGAGCATGGGGTCCTGGGCGATGCCCAGGTCGAGGAACGGAATCAGGAAGGCGATCAGGACGCCGGCGACCCGGCCGAATAGCGGGGCGAGGATGACGCCGATCATGGCGTAGGTGAGGGCTATCAGGGTGCTGGCGGCGATGTAGTTGGTCCACTGCCCGATGCTGGCGACGGCGGCAGTGACGGCCAGGGATACGCCGGCGGCGAGCAGGGCGGCCAGCGTGATCAGGGCGATGCGGCTGGCCAGCAGCGCGGTCGTCCGCTCGCCGGCGAGGACGAGGCGCTGGTCGGCCCGCCGGGAGTCCAGGATGATGAACATGCCCGCGAGGGCGGCCAGCGAGGTGATGGCCATCGGGGCCATGAAGGCGGGGTGGATGCCGGCGCCGAACGCGAGGTTGACGACTTTGGTTAGCTGGCGGCCGTTCTCATCAAGGGTCAGCCGGACCCGGCTGCCGGGGGCCAGGGCGGTGGCGAACACGATGAATGTGGCCGGAACTGCGACAAGGAGCACCCAGAGCACCCGGTTACGGCCCCAGTCGGTCAGCCCGGCCCGGAGGGCGGCGCGCAGCTGGTCGCCCGACGTGCCTGCTTTTGTAAGTCGTGAGGTGCGGGGGTGCCGTGTGGCCGAGGTCAGGACCGCATAAGCGATGGCCGTAGCTCCAGCTGTCCACACGAGCGCCCAGCCGAGGTCACCGACCCGGCCCGCGTGGTGTGAGGGCAGGTCGGTCATCCACATGGTGAGGAAATGGGTCGGGAACACCCGGCCGACCGCGCGGTTCGCTGAGCCGAAGACGGGGCCGAACATGACGTCGGTGATCCACACGAAGAAGATCAGCACGGTGCCGTTCACGGCGCTGGCGACGAGGCCGCCTATGAGGGCGCCGATGGCGAGGTAGATGACGGCGAACATGAACGTGCCGGCCAGCACGCGCGAGGGGTGATCGATGCCGGTGCGCACGGCCAGCGTGGCGACCGCCGCCGCGGCCGCTGTCAGCGCGAGCGCCAGGCCGGTGATCGCTCTGGCTGCGGCCAGCCAGCGGGCCGGCAGGCCTGCCATGACGAGCCGCCGGTCGGCTGCCCGGGCAGGGCGAATCTGGAAGTAGGCAGCGACAGCTGCGATGAACCCGGCCGCCCAGCCGGCCGTGACGGTCTGCACCGCCGCTCCCGGTGCTACTGTCCCGGACAACAGCCTTGCCAACTCGGCCAGCGACCCGGCCGCCGCGGCCACGAACGCCACCGGTGCCAGCACGATCATGAGCAGGTTGACAGGGTTGCGGGCGTAATCGGCGAGGAACCGGCGCACCAGCAGCGGAACGGTCACCGGCCATCCAGCCGTTGTCTCGCGGATCATCTCGGCACCGCCTGCCCGTCTCGAAGGGTCACGATGCGGTCGAAGCGTTCCTCGTCGGTGACGAAGTGACTGATGATCAGGACTGACCGGCCCGCCTCACGGCGTTGCGCCACCAGATCCCAGAACTTCAGATACGTGTCGAAATCGAAACCGGAGTAAGGCTCATCGAGCAGCAGCACCGCCGGATCGGCCAGCAACGCCAGGCCAAGGTTGAGCTTGGCGAGGGTACCGCCCGACAACTGCCCCGCCTGGGTGGCCGCGTACCGCTCGAATCCCAGCGCCGCATACAGTCCGCGGCGGGAGCTCCGTTCGTCGGCCGGTGTCATCCCGTATACGCGGCCGTACAACTCGAAATGTTCATCGCAGGTCAGCCGCTCGTACACGACCGGCTCCTGCGGGCAGTAGCCCAGCAGCCCGGCCCGCGTCACCGAGCCAGAGTCCGGGGCAAGTGCCCCGACCAAGATCTTCATCAGCGTCGACTTGCCCGCCCCGTTCTCGCCGACCAGGCCGACCACCTCGCCCTGGTACAGCGCCAGGGACGCCCCGCGCAAAACTGGCTGCGCTCGGCGCGCGGGCCACAATCCGTTGCGGTAGGACTTTTCTATTCGCGACGCCTCCAGCACCGGGCTGGCCTGCACTTGCATAGCGTGGCGGCCTTCAGCTGCGACCGGAACTGTTACCTCGGCACCCATCGGGCACCTCCTCCGCTCTCGCCGCGCCGCCGGTTCCGGCTAGGCCGGCCAGCCAGCACGGCTAATCGTCAGACGCCTGGCGGCGATCGTGCGTGACTAAGCCTTCTCGCATATACCCGTGCCCGGTATAGGCATAGGTCACCAGCTAGCCGGGACCAAGGTCGGTGCCGACCTGATCGGGCGTCGGCGTCCCGCGCATTGCGCTGATATTTGGGCCGGCAACCGGACCTTCGGGGCGCGTGCCCGGTGGGCGGGCCATCAACTTGGTGCAAGAATGGCTGCCGTGACCGGTCCCTATTCGATAGCTATCGCGGCCGTCGCACTTGTGCTCGCGGCCTGGGCGTTCGGGCTGGTTGTGGCTAACCGGCGGCCCGGCGTCGCGCTGCTGGCGGGTGGGGCGGTGCTCGAGGCGCTGCTTATCGGCTTCCTCGTTGGCGGCATCGTCCAGATGATCGGAAGCCATCGGGTGTTTGCCAGGGCCGAATTCGTCATCTACCTGCTGGCATGTGTCGCGATCCCGCCTGCCGCCGCGGCGTGGGGGCTTGGAGAGCGGGGCCGGGCGGGCACGGCCGTTCTCGGCGCCGGGTTCCTGATCATGCCTGTCATGGTGCTTCGGGTGCAGCAGGTCTGGGCTGGACCCGTTGGCTGAGACCCGAGAGAGCGCGCAGGCTCGCTCGACCGCCCGCGGATTCGGCCGGGTGCTCGTAGCTGTTTACGGCCTTTTCGCCCTCGCGGCAACGGGTCGCTCAGCAGTTCAGATCGCCACCAAGTTCCATGAGGCGCCGGTGGCCTATCTGCTGTCCGCGTTCGCGGCGGTCGTGTATATCGTCGCTACAGTATCGCTGGCTCGAGGGAGCGCCGTGTCTCGCCGAGTTGCCACTGCGGCGATAAGCATCGAGCTGGTCGGCGTGGTCACGGTCGGGACGCTGAGCGAGATCATGACGAGCGCGTTCCCGCACGCCACGGTGTGGACCGGGTATGGCAGCGGCTACGGGTTCGTGCCTCTCGTGCTGCCGTTCGTCGGGCTGTGGTGGCTGCGTCACACGCGCTGACCAGGCCGCGCAGGCGGGCACGCACTCCATTCACCGATGGCCCGACATCGCGAGTGGCGATTTCCTTGAAATTCCGGAAGTAGTACCCATGGGGGGCATGGGCTTTAAGTAAATTAACTGCGATTCCTCTTGCTTAGAGCCGGCATTCCCTATACAAGATACGTAAAGATTCTTCTCTTGCTTATGCCTCCTTCGCGTGTTTTGTGAAATCGCGGGGAGAGACGGCTTGCTGGCCTAGCTCGTGGAGGCAGCTCGATGGCACAGCCTGAGACCACCGAAACGACCTCCGACGTGCACGGCTACCGCGCCAGGGTGGCCGAACACGGCCGGTTCCGCGCGGTGATGGAGTCGTTCGCCTATCTGCCGCCGTTCGGCGGGATGTTCAAGAAGACGTCGCCGTTCTACGCCGAGTCGTACTGGTACTGCATGGGCGGCATCACATTCCTGATGTTCGTCTACCTGACAATCAGCGGCATCATCCTGGCCTGGCTGGGGCCGTTCTGGTGGCTCACCAACTCGGTAGGCATGGTGCTGAAGAGCACTCACTACTGGGCGGCGCAGGCGTTCTTCTTCTTCCTGGTCCTGCATCTGATCAGGGTGTGGGCGACCGGGGCGTTCCGCGGGCGGCGCTGGCTGAACTGGCTGCTCGGCTCAGCGGTCCTGCTGCTCGGGCTCGGTGAGAACCTGTTCGGGCTGCTGGCACGGGGCGACTGGGAGTCGCAGTTCGTGGCCATGCATTCAGACGACATGCTGTTCACGCAGCCGTTCTTCTTCCACCTGTTTAGCCCGGCCAACTTCACAGCAGACCTGGCCATCCATGTAGCAGTGATACCGGTGATCTTGTTCGGGCTGATCATCGCGCATTTGACCTTGGTGCGCCTGCAGGGCATAGCGAGGCCGCTATGAGCACCACCCCGGTAGCCCCACTCGAGGAGCAGCCTGCCGCCGGCGAGCCGTCCGAAGCCGCCGTCGTCACCCAGCACGTGAGGCATGCCTACTGGAAGTATCCGATTATCGCCCTGGCTCTTGCCATCGTGCTCGGCCTGCTCGGCGCGTTCGCCGGCTCGCCGAACTCCCCTCGGGCGACCATCGCACAGACCACCCGCCAGGACCCGGGCGGCGCGGCGCTCGCCCTCACGCAGGAGCTGACACGCATGTCGGCATCGGCGGGGAACCAGCAGGAATTCGGGCTAGGACCGCCGGGTGAACTGTTCGTGACCGGGCCGCTGCGATCATTCTCCCCGCTGCTCGGCGGCAACATCGCAGCCGCGCTCGCCCAGTACCAGGCCGCGCCCTCCAGTCAGCAGGCGACCTGGGCAAACAACTACCTCAAGGCGCTAGCCACCATCACCCCGGAGTCGATGGGAGGCGGGATGGAAACCGCCATGAGCCCCGACTACGCCAAGATCAACACCTTGCACGGCGACTTCGGACCGGTCCCCACGCTGATCAAAGCTGACGTCCAGCTCGCCAGGACCGGGCACCTGGAGCAATACCTGGAGGCGCGCGACCCCGGCCATACCCTGCACCTGGTCACCATCTGGCTCTACGACCACCCGAAGATGCTCAACGACGCCGTGGCCAACGGGCTCACCGATGATCAGTGGGGAATGGTCAAGGAACGCGGCTACAGTGTCGGCCCCTGGTACCTGATCATCCCGGCGATCATCCACGTCGAATTTCCCAACGGAGTGACCGGCACCGGATTCGTGCTGTGGAACCTGCTGGTCGCGCTGCTCTTCATCTTCGCCCTGCCCCTGCTGCCCGGAGTGCGCAGTCTCCCCCGGCTGCTGCGCTTGCCCCGGCTGATCGTCCGCCGCCCGATGGCGGGGGAGGAGATTCCGCCCGACCCGGATGCCGGACGACATCCGGAACTGCAGGAAGTGGGGCCGCCATGACCAGGCGACGCGGAATCGCCGAGCTGCTGCTCTTCCTGGCCGCGTCCGCTATTGGCATCTACGCCTTCGGTCGCGGGCTTGCTCCGCTGTTCGGGCGGCCGCATGGCGATCCGTGGTGGTTGCCGGCGGGGTTTGCCGCTTTGTGGGTGCTGGCCAAGCAGATGGGCCGCATCCAAGATCGGTGGCCGCGCCGGAAGCCGTCACGCCGCCCGGCAGGCACTGCCGCACGAGGGAAGCGCATATGAGCCGGATCCATCTTGATGCCTACATCGCTGCCCTAGCCATTGTGCTTCTTGCGGGCATAATCACCCTGATACTCGTCTTGGCCAACTCGGTCCGCTGACGCCGGCTTGTGGCCGGGCTAAACAAGCCGGTTGCTCAGCCAGCCGCGCTCAGGTTAGGGCCGGTCATAGCCGCACAACCTGTCGGATCGCGCCTACCATCTCGTCGATGCTCGCCAGTCCGGCATCCTGGGATTCTCGGGCGGCTGCGAGCGCGCAGTGATGCAGATGATCGTTGAGCAGGCCGACGGCCACCTCTTGCAGTGCCCGGGTCGCCGAACCCACCTGCGTGACCACATCGGGGCACCAGCTGTCGTTCTCGATCATCTTCTGCAGCCCGCGGACCTGACCCTCGACCTTGCGGAGCCGGGTCAGGTAGTCGGCCTTGCCGGCGGCGTACCCGCGGGCAGTCCGCCGCATCGCAGCGGCGCGAATGGAGGGTGCGCACTCGCCCGCGGACGGAACGTCGGGAATGCGAGCCGCGGTCATGACGCCTTCCCCGAGCTCACCGGGCTGCCGGATCCCTGCGAGCCGATCATGTCGCGGAGCCGCCGGTATTCTGCGGTGTCGATCTCGCCGCGGGCCAGACGCTCGTCGAGGATGCGCCGCGCCTCGCTGCCATGGTTCATACTGCTGCGGGTTGTCCCGCGGATCAGGGCGTAGATCCCCCAGATCAGCAGCCCCCAGAACGCGATCATGCCGACCCACATCAGGCCCGCCTGCCAGAACGCCCAGTGGCCGCCGTACCAGAACATCATCGTCACCATCTCCCAGTTCCGAGCCGGCCTTGATGACCGGCCCACGACAACAATGAACCGGGCATACCCCAGGGGGGCAGGGCCTTCGGTCCCTTCCAGTGGTGACCCAGGACCCCCGCCCGCACGGCAGAAGGCCCTGCCCCCGAGAGATATGGCCCGCGCACGCTGAGTAGAGCGGATGTGGGTCCGCCAGCCGGAGACTGCGCAAAGGAGAGCACGAGCATGGAGCGGGGCAAGATCAGGACGCTCATCCGCCAAGCGACAGCAGCCGCGGTGGTTGCGGTCGGCCTAGCCGCAGCCGCCATAGCCGGGTGCGGAAGCGGAACAACCGCGCAGCACCGGGGCACCGTGTCGAATCCCATGTACAGGTACTACCGGTCGATGATGGGCCGCTACCACGGCGGGATGATGATGGGCGGCGGACCCGGGCGCTGGATGACGGGCGCGGCCGGATACCGCTGGATGACCGGCGTCGACGGCGTTCCCGGCTGGATGCACGGCGGTCGGCTGCCCGGATACATGATGGGCATGAGCACCGACCCCGGCAAGATCATGGGCAGATTCTGGGCCAACGCCCCCGGGCCGCGAGTCAGCCCTCACATAGCCGTCAGGCTCGCCAGCCAGGTCCCGGCCGACGCACGCGTCAACCGCACCTCCGGCACAATCGTGTTCACCACGACGAGCGTACGGCTCGTTGTAGTGGCAAGCCCAGCGGGCGGGCCAGATGAGACGTTCCGAATTGCCGGCCTGGTCAACCCCTCCCTGGTTGTCCCGGTCGGAGCCAGCGTTCACATTAAGGTCATCAACGCCGACCCGGACATGGCCCACGGGCTGGTCATCACCGGCAGCCGCGGAGCGCGGTCGTGGATGCCGATGATGACCGCTCGGCCTGCCTTCACGGGCTCTGCCCTGTGGTTCCTCGGCAATCCCACCGGCGCGGGCATGCACGCCGGCAACCTAAATTTCACCGCGACCAGGCCGGGCACCTACTGGTACCTCTGCGCCGTTCCCGGCCACGCCCGCAAAGGAATGATCGGGAAACTCGTCGTCACGACGAGCCATTAGCCGAGAGACAGACTCGCCGGCCGCCGGGCAACCGCGCGCTCGGCAGCCGCCTCCATTCCCGTGGCAGTCCTGTTAACGACCGTCTTTGCGCAGTTGCGGACCAGCAGGACACATCGCCCCTTAATCATGCAGCGCATGGCGAACACCCACAATGCTGGACGGCAGCCGAGTCCGGGCTTAAACTCCCGTCCGGGCTACCCGCACGTCGGATGACACCCCGGAGGGAGCTGATAGCCAGAAGACGGCAGCAGAACCCGGGGGGGCCGATCCGAAACAGGAGAGCCTATGCGATCCAGGTTCCTGGTCGCCATCATGGCGGCTGCTACCTTGCTGATACCCGCCGCCGGATATTCCGCCGCGGCCACCACGTCCACCATTCCCGCGGCGATCCCCGGGACGTCGAGCAACTTCACCCTGGTGGGCCACAATCCGCTGTATCACCGGGGCATGAACGCTGCCGCGGCGATCTTCGGGAACTATCTGTATGTCGGCAACCGGAGCGACGCCTCCAACACCTGCCCCGACGGGAGCACCGGATGCGACCATCCGCATCCCGGAATCCTGATTCTCAACATCGCCGATCCCGCCGAGCCGGACATCGTCGGAGAGATCGGCCCGCCCTTCGCCGGCAATGTCGGCATCACAACCCGCGAGCTGCGTGTCTGGCCGCAGCAGAAGCTGCTGATGGTGATGACCTTCCGGTGCAGCCATTTCATCCACGCCTGCCCGGCGGGCACCGACAGGCAGTTCCCCTTCCGCATCGAGTTCTTCGACCTCAGCGACCCGGTGAACCCCAGGTTCATCGAGAGCTACGTGCCCACCTCGGCGGCCGGGCGAGCGGTTAAACCGCATGAAATGTACTTGTGGACTGACCCGAATAACCCGCAGCGGGCTTTGCTGTGGATATCAACGCCGACTATCTCCACCAACCCGGCGATCCCGAACCTGATGATCGTCGACATCAGCCAGGTCCCTGGCGGAGGTCCGGTTACGGAAGTCGCCGAGGGCAACTGGAACGACCTGTACCCCGGCACAAACCAGCCCAACTATCCCTTCGACCCGGCCAGCCCGACCGGGTGCGGGCCCTACGACTGCAACCTGTTCGTCCATTCCATGGCGCCCACTGCAGATGGGAAGACCACCTTCCTGGCCATGGAGGCCGGGCAGTTCCTCGCCCTGGACACCAGTTCGGTGGTGAACGCGCCCAGCCCGCCCACCTCGGTCATGAACTTGCACCACGACCTGCTGACCAACCCCGCGAACAGGCCAGTCTGGGA
>Ga0126378_10003474_pt1 | contig 11918 bp, 8 predicted proteins | sample PanSoiMetPlot_23_FD_92587 | JGI IMG/M metagenome (GOLD analysis project Ga0126378, IMG submission 92587) | Tropical forest soil microbial communities from Panama - MetaG Plot_23 | ecosystem: Environmental > Terrestrial > Soil > Tropical forest > Bulk soil | place: Panama | collected 2016-02-17
AGGGTTCCGAGCCCCCGCTCCACCACGACATGAACCTGCCGCCCCGCAGGCCGCCCTCGCCGCGGTGGCGGAGCCCGCTGCGCCAGGTGGTGGGGCGCGTGCGCCTGGCGGCGACCCCGCCTCCCTGCGCGCGTGGGGCACCGGCTCCCCGGCGCGCTCCCGCCTGCCCGGCCGTCCCCGCCAGGCTGGCGGAGCCTGCCCCGCAGGCCGCGACCGCGAGCGAGGCATCCAGGGAAAGATGCGGCATTCCCAGTTGCCACCCCGCGACCAGGATGTCGGGGTCCGCGGGACGGTAGTCCTTCCCAAGCGCGCGGGCCAGATCCCAGGCGTGCAGGTGCCATTCGGCGCAGGCCGCGCCCAGCATGCCACCAACGGTCACCACCGTGTCCCGGTAGCTGTGGTGCGGCAGATCCCATACCGGCGCGATTCGCTGCGCGTAGGCGCGGGCGGAGGCCGCGAACGCGGCGATGTGGTCCGCGCCGCTCCCCTCGGCGAGCGCGGCGAGTTCGGCGGCGTTCTGCCGGGCCAGCTTGCGTGCCAGGCTGCCGGGGTCGGCACTGCTCTCCATCAGCCTGGCCAGCCTGCTCACCGGGGCGTCATCGAGGTACTCGTGATAGTCGTCCGCCACGCAGCGCAGATGAGCGGCCAGGTCCGCGGCGCGCCACTCCGGGCACGGAGTGGGCGCTGCCCAGGCCTCGTCCGTGAACTGGGCGGCCAGCTCACAGATGACGATTACGCCGGCGTGGTACGCCGCCAACGCGGGACCAGGTGCCCAATCAGCCATGGACTGCCCCCAGAATCCAGGTCCTCCACGGGCTTCCCCGCCAGCGACGACGGTGCCGCGGCGAAGCCCGGGCTAGCCAGCGTGCCAGAGTCACCGCCGCTCCGCCACCCCCGTGACGCACCCTGTTTTTCGCGGATAGGCCCATAACACCACGACTGGATACGAACGGGGCGGGGATACCCGGGAACTGGCCGGAAACACGGCGCGGCAAAAACCAGATGACATCCGCGCGGCCGCGCGGTTAGCGTCTTGATAATGCCCCCCGAGCTAGCTCCCCGTAACGCGCATGCCCGCTCGCAGGGGACACCACTTGCCGCCCTCTGGCGGCTCCGCGGCTATCTGCGGCCCTACCTGTGGCAGCTCGTCCTGATGCTGACGGCCGCCTTCCTCTCGGTCGGCACGGAGATCACCATCCCGCTGCTGACCAAATCCGTCATCGACGACGCGATCACCCTGGACAACCGCCAGCTACTGCTGCTGCTCGGGCTGGCGGCCACCGGCCTCGGCGCCGCGCAGGCGATGCTGAACTTCACCAGGCGCTGGATCCAGGCCCGCGCGGTCACCGGCATGGAGCAGGCGATGCGGGATGACCTGTACGCGCACCTCCAGCGGCTCGATACCGGGTTCCACGACGAATGGCAGTCCGGGCAGCTGCTCTCGCGGGCCACCACGGACCTGTCGACGATCCGCCGGTTCGCCGGGTTCGGCACCATCTTCCTGGTCACGAACGTGGTCATGTTCGTGACCGTGGTCGTGCTGCTCATCCACCTGAACTGGTGGCTGGGGCTGCTCACCGGCGGGGTCTTCCTTCCCGTGATCGCCGCCTGCGTGTCCTTCGAGCGACGGTACCGGGTGCTGTCCAGGCGCGCCCAGGATCAGCAGGGCGACCTCGCGACCTATGTCGAGGAGGCTGCCACCGGCATCGCGGTGCTCAAGGCGCTCGGCCGCCGGCGAGAGGCCGCGGCCAGGCACGGCGCGCAGGCCTCGCTCGTCTACCAGACCCAGGTGAAGAAGGCCGGGCTGCGCGGGCTGTTCTGGGCCGGCCTCGATCTCATACCAAACGTCGTGATCGGCTTTATCCTGCTGCTCGGCGCCATCGCGACCAGCCACCACGCGCTGACCCTGGGCGGGCTTGTCGCGTTCATCACGCTCACCCTCCAGCTGGTCTGGCCGATCGAGGCGATGGGCTACATTCTGGCGAGCGGCCAGGAGGCGGCCACCGCGGCACAGCGGGTGCTTGAGATCCTCGACACCGAGCCGGCCATCACCAGCCCGCAAACCGCCGCCCCAGGCCCGGGCCTCGCCGCCCAGCGCGGCACCAGCCCGCCGATCGCCGTGCCGGCCCAGGGCGGGCCGCCCACCGCGCCCGCCTTGCCCCGGCGCGACCCGGCCCGGCTCGTCTTCGACCGGGTCGTGTTCGGCTATCACGGGACCGAGCGACAGGTCCTGCGGGGACTCTCCCTCGAGGTCGAGCCCGGGCAGACGGTCGCGCTTACTGGCGCCACCGGCTCCGGCAAGACCACGCTGCTCCAGCTCGTCCCGCGGCTCGCCGACCCGGCGTCCGGGTCAATCACGCTCGACGGCGCCGACGTGGCCAGCCTGCCGCTTCCGCTGCTCCGGTCGCTTGTCGGCTGCGCGTTCGAAGATCCCACGCTGTTCTCGGTGAGCGTGCGAGAGAACGTCACGTTCGGCACGCCGGGCGCCACCGAGGCCGAGATCGAGCAGGCCCTCGCGATCGCTCACGCGGGCTTCGTCTATGACCTGCCCTGGGGCCTTGACACCAGGATCGGCGAGCAGGGCATGGCGCTGTCCGGCGGCCAGCGGCAGCGGGTGGCGCTCGCCCGAGCCATCCTGGCCAGGCCGCCGGTGCTGATCCTTGATGACCCGCTCTCCGCCCTGGACGTACGGACCGAGGAGAACGTCACCCGCGCGCTGCACCAGGTCCTGGCCGGGACGACCGCGCTCATCGTCGCGCACCGGCCCTCCACCGTGCTGCTCGCCGACCGGGTGGCGCTGCTGGCCGATGGGGTCATCGCCGCCCAGGGCAGCCACGCCGAACTGCTCGCGGCGGAGCCTCGATACCGCGAGCTGATGAGCGGGCCCGGCACCCAGCCGAGCCATCGGGACACCAGTGTGGGGGCGGTGCCGGGATGACGGCGGACGCATGGCGGGGCACCGCGGCCGAGGAGGTGGAGGAGGTCACCCCCCGGCTGTCGGCGCTGCTGCGGCGGCGGGCCAGGCGGCTGCTCGGCAACCTGCTCCGCCCGTACCGCCGCGAGGTCGCGGGGACGCTGGTCCTCATCGTGCTCGCGAACCTGGCGGCGCTGGCGGGCCCGTGGCTGGTCGGGCTGGGCATCGACCGCGGAATCCCGCCGCTGGTGCAGCGGGGTGACCTGGTCCCGCTGGTGACCATCGTGGCCGCCTTCTTCGGCGCGGTCGCCGTGCAGGCGGTCACCACCCGCGGGTTCATCGTGGTGATCGGCCGGTTCGGCGAAGGCGTCGTGCGTGAACTGCGCCAGCGCCTGTTCGCACACTTCCAGCGGCTGCCGGTCGCGTTCCACGAGCGCTACACCTCGGGCCGGGTCATCTCCCGGCAGGTCTCGGACATGGATTCCATCTCCGACCTGTTCGAGGAGGGCCTGGACTCGCTGGTGTCGGCGGTCTTCTCGCTGCTGCTTGTCGGTGTCGGCATGCTGCTGCTCGACTGGCCGCTGGCGCTGGTGGTGCTGGCCGGCTTCGGCCCGCTGGCCGCGCTCACGCTCTGGTTCCGGCGCGAGTCGGCGATCGCCTACCGGCGAAGCAGGGAGACAATCGCGCAGGTCATCGTGCATTTCGTGGAGACGTTCGGCGGCATACGAGCGGTTCAGGCATTCCGCCGTGAAGATCGTAATGAGGAAATCTTCTCTACGCTGAACGGGGCGTACGCCGCAGCCTCACTGCGTTCCTCCCGCCTGATCGCCGTGTACTCCCCCGGGATAACCCTGGTCGGGAACCTGGCGACCGGGGCGGTGCTGCTGTACGGCGGGCTGCGGGTGGCGGGCGGCGACATCAAGGTGGGCGTGCTCGCCACGTTCCTGCTTTACCTACAGCGGTTCTTCGACCCGCTCCAGGACCTGTCGCAGTTCTACAACACGTTCCAGTCCGCGGGGGCGGCGCTCGAGAAGATCTCCGGCGTGCTCGACGAGCCGCCCGCGGTGCCCGAGCCCGAGGCGCCGGCCCGGCTGCCGGCCCGCGACGGCACCGGGCGCGAGGTGCGCCTGCGCTCGGTGCGTTTCGGCTACCGGAAGGCGGTCGTGCTGCCCGGGCTCGACCTGACCATCCCGGCGGGCCAGACCGTGGCACTGGTGGGTGAGACCGGGGCCGGGAAGACCACGATCGCCCGGCTGATCGCTCGCTTCTACGACCCCGGGCAGGGGCAGGTGCTGCTGGACGGCACCGACCTGCGTGATCTGGCCGACCGCACGCTGCGGCGTGAGGTGGTGCTGATCACCCAGGAGAACTTCCTGTTCAGCGGCTCGATCGCGGACAATATCGCGCTGGGCAAGCCGGGTGCGAGCCGCCCCGAGATCGAGGCCGCCGCGGCGGCCATCGGTGCCGGCCCGTTCATCGAAGCCCTGCCCGGCGGCTATGACGCGGAGGTCGGCAAGCGGGGCGGCCGGCTCTCGGCCGGCCAGCGCCAGCTGATCTCGTTCGCCCGTGCCTTCCTCGCGGCGCCGTCGGTGCTTGTGCTCGACGAGGCGACCTCGCTGCTCGACATTCCCAGCGAGCGCGCGGTCCAGGCCGCGCTGCGCAGCATCCTGGCCGGGCGCACCGCGCTAATCATCGCTCACAGGCTGTCCACCGTGTCGATCGCCGACCGGGTGCTTGTGATGGCGGACGGGCAGATCGTGGAGGACGGCCCGCCAGACCTGCTGCTGGCGGACGAGGGCCGGTACTCGGCCCTCCACGCGAGCTGGCGGTCGAGCCTGGGCTGACCAGCCCGTCCGGACTCTGCTGGCTGGCAGGTATTCCCTTCGCCGGTGAGCGGCGGGCCGCGCGGCCAGGCGCAGGTCACCGGCCGGCCGGTGATCGAATTGCTGGGCCTGTGGGGCGGGTGAAAGCATGAGGGGGAGGTGTTATGGCGAGACAGGACACTGCTCCTTCGCGTGATCACGCCGGCCGCTGGGCGAGGTATGCGGTCTGGCGGCGCCGCGGAGGGAGCCGCTGGCGTCCGGTGCGGACGATACTGATCTGCACCGGCCTGGCCGCATACGCATGGGTGGTCGCCACTACGCGCCCCCTCACTGGAGGGTCCCTGATAGGTGTGCTCATCCCCGGCATGGTGCTCGGCGCCATTGCCTACGGGCGGCCGCCGGAACGGATTCCCGCGCCGGAGCGGCTCGACATCCGGGGGATCTCGTACTGGCTGATCTGCCTCGCCCTGCTGTTCGAGTGGGAGGCCTCAGCCTGGCGGGACAACTCCCTGTGGTGGCATCCGTCGCTCACCAACCTGATCAACCCGCTGATCGGCCCGCAGGTGACCAAAACCACGGCCATCCTGGTGTGGATGCTGGCCGGGTGGGGGCTGGTGAAGCGATGAACCTGATCTCGACCCGGGCCGTCACCATCGCGGGGTTCGTCGCGGTGGTCATCGCGATGATCGTGCTGGAAATCCTCGGGCGGCGGCCGGGGTCCCGGATCCCGACCGTGGGCGAGTGGCTCGGGTACCTGATGAGACCCCGGATCGGCCGCGCGCTCATCCTGCTCGGCTGGTGGTGGCTGGGCTGGCATTACTTTGCGCGGTAATCCGTTAGGCTTTCGGCGTGATCGGAAGGCGCGCAAAGGTCAGCCAGGACGCGATGGACAAGCATGCGGCGGACGTGGCGCTGGCCGGGCGGTTCGACGAGCTTTTCGCCCAGGCACGCCTCGCCGAGCAGGCGTTGCGCGAGGCACAGGCCGCGCGCGCGGACGCTGCGGAGTTGCTGCGCCTGGGCAAGGAACTGGATGCAGCCCTGACGGCCGTCATGCGCGCCGCGTTCGCGGCCGAGCGCGCGGAGATCGGGCCGCAGGGCTACGAGGACCGGATCTACCGGCGAAAGGCTCTGGCCACACCCAAGGTCCGGGCCTGGTCGATGGAGGCGCAGCGGCTGCTCACCTTGCGTGAGAGCCACCGGCTGACCGGGATCGTCAGGGTCCCGCACGGTGGCCTCGGCCCGCCGGACGGTCTGTCCCCGGGGGGCAGCGCCGCGACATCGGCTCCCGCCAAGCCCGCGGACAACCTGAACCCGGCCCGCGCCTGAGCCCGGCCAGGCCGATGCCAGGCGGGCGCCCCGCGGCGGCCAGAGCGACGGGCCAGCCGGCCAAAGCGGGCCGGCCCGCGCCTGAGCCAGGCAGGCCGATGCCAGGCAGGCCGATGCCAGGCGGGCGCCCGCGGCGGCCAGAGCGACGGGCCAGCCGGCCAAAGGCGGGCGGGCCCGCTGATCGTCGCCGCGAATTCAGCTTCGCTTCATTTTCACCGGAGGAAGCGCGGGTAGCCTGGCCGCGGCCGACCCGAACCGCTCATTGGAACCGCGCTGACTGTGCGCGGGCACCGCCCGGGTTCCTGATCGGCCGTACCTCACGCAAGCGACCCGGGTAATCCATAAGGCGCCAATACGGCCAAATCGGAGGCCAGCCGCACTACAATGGGTAGCGAATCCGCAACTTCCCGTGCTCGAAGCGCTGGCCACGGGGAGCTTACAAATCCGTCACAACCGGCGAGTTTGTCCACTGTAAGGCGATAGGCGCAGTAATGTGAACGGTAACAACGTTCGTCAGGAGCCAGGAGGCACGTCAATGTGCCCGCACACGCCGCCGTGTCCAGATTCGCACGCTCTGGACCGTGAAGCGGCCCGTACCGTGGTCAGCCACCCAGAGCAGGGTTGGAGCCTGCTCTGCAACGGCGTCGTAATCTTCGAGGACACGGGGGAGCTGCTTCCCGGGGGAGAAACCGTCGCGCCTCACCGGCCCACCGACATCTGGGCACCTCGGGCGGCGGGGTCATCGAAGGGATCAGCACCCTCGCCAGCCCCCCACGCGCCCGCAGCCTGACTCCCCGGGCCTCACCCGGCGCGCAAGGCCGGTGATCGGGAACAAAGTGCTGATGGATTGCCACTTTGTCCTTGATCACGCCGTCTGGTAGACGCAGCCGCGACCCGCGGGGGGCATCGCCTTGTAGCGGAGGTAGCCCGGCCCGCCTCCCGGTCCTGCTTCCCAAGCGTGCGGTCAGCTCCCAGCCGTGGCGAGCAGGCCGGCCAGCCACGACGCCAGGGCCTTGCGGATCTCATCCGGCCTGCGGGACAGCTGGTGCGTCTCCCCCGGCAGCACGACCACCTGGGTCGCGCCGCCGCTCTCCGGCACACCGAACGGGTCGCGGTCACCGCTGATCACGAGCACGTCGGTGCCGGCGGCCGCCAGCTCGTCACCCCGGGAGCGTTCCGGGTGCCCGGGCGGGTGCAGCGGGAAGGCCAGGGCGTCCACCGCCCACGCCCCCGCCGCGACGGCCGTGCGGCACGCCACGCGGGCGCCGTTGCTCCGCCCGCCCGGGACGAGCCGTGCCGCCGGGAACCGCCGCCGCAGCTCACCGATGACCTCCAGCCAGGCGGCGTCCTGCCGGTCAGCCGACGCGGGAGCCCTGGCGCCCCGCACCCGGTACGGCTGCACGACCCTGGCGACGGCCCCGCCGAGGTCGAGCCCCGCCTGCCGCGCGGCGAGCAGGTCCGCGCTGTCCACTCCCCCACCAGCCCCGTGTGTCAGCACCAGGAGAAACGCCGGATTCTCAGCATCGTCGAGCTCCACGTGCGCGGGCCCGTACCCCGTAACGATCTCCACGCGCGCAGGTTAACCCACCCCAAACCGCCGATCGCCCCTCCACCCCACCGCCCGCCGCTCGCCGCCCGCAGCTCGCCGCCCGTCACCCCCAACCCTCAGCGTTCTCCTGGGCCCCGGCGCGCGGCCGACCTGCATCTAATGATCACCGGCCCACTTGTCCTTGGTTGTGGTCGGCCAATCCGGGCGGAACGGACGTGATCATGGGCGCAGCGGACGACAAGCCGGAATGATCATGGCTCGCAGGGAGGCGCCGCGCTCGTCCCAGCCGGGCGGGTCAGCCTGCGGCCGCCCTGTCCACGTGCAGTTCCAGCGGGGTGATGCCGCCGGAGCTGATGGGCACGACGTCCATCGGGCAGGCTGACAGCACGACCAGGCAGTCCTGGACCGCGCGGAACGCGAGGTAGTCGCCCGGCCGTGAGGACGCCGGCTGGGAGGCGAGCGTGCCATCCGGCTGCACCCGGACGTCCATGAACACGTTGAGCGGCTGCGGAACCACCGGCACGTCGACCCCGTGACCGCCCAGGGCCTCGCGCAGGTTCCCCGCGCATGACCGGTGCCCGGGCGCGGCGCCGAGCAACGCGTACCGTTCCGGGTCGCAGGCGGCGTAGAGCATGTCATGGCGGCCGGGCGAGGCGTCGTCGGTGACCTCAAGGATCGGGCGGCGGCGGTTGGTCATGACCGGATCACCGGGCCGTGGGAACAGCTTCGCGATCGCCACCCTGGTGTGCTCCGCGCTGGCGAACTCATGTGGGTCATCCGCGGTGAACGCGAACAAGTCACCAACCTGGCCGCCGTACACGTCGACCACCCGGAACTGCTCGCCCGAGCGCACGAGGACGACCCGCCCCTCGCCGCCCGGTACCACGACCGTTTCCATCACGCAGCCTCCAGGCCACGATGTACCCGGCCGGGATAGCGCGCCACCCGCCGCGGGACGCGCCCGAAGATCCGGGTACGGCACGCCAGCGCGCCGTGACGCGCGCCTGCGGCGTCACGCATCGCGGTGGTGCTGTTCGGCAAGCTCTTCCAGCTGGGCAGCCTCCGCCTCGGCGAGCCGACGCTCGGCCTCCACGTCGATGCTCTTGGCAAAGAGGTAGTACAGGCCGGCCGCGATGGGAAGCCCGATGAAGACCGAGATGTCGGCACCATTCAGGGCGTTCGCGGCAGGCCCGGTGTACAGCGGGGTGCTGAAGAAGGGGACCATGGCGCCGAACGCCACTACGTAGGCGGTGATGCCCCGCCAGCCCCAGCGGCCGTAGATGCCGTGGGGGTTGAAGATCTCGGCGATGGCGTAATGCCCACGCCGCACGATGTAGTAGTCGACTAGGTTTACCGCGGTCCACGGAACGAACAGGTAGAGCACAAGGAGCAGGAAGTTCTCGAAGTTGGTCAGGAAGGACTGGCTGCTGACAAGCGCGAATACAAGCGAAGCCACGGCCGTGAGGCCGATCGTGGCAATCCGGACCACCAGTGTGGGATTCACCGGCTTGAAGGAGTCCACGCCGCTGATCAAGGTCAGCGAGCCTCCGTACATGTTGAGGGCGCTGACTGACACCAGTCCGAGCGCCGAGAAGATCAGCACCACCGCGCCGAAGCCGCTGAAGACATGATCCCCCGCCGCGTTCAGCGAAGCGATCGTGTCGAACTTGCTTCCCGCCCACGCGGCAAGCGCGGCGCCCAGCCCCATCAGCCAGATCGCGCCGAGGCCCGATCCCCCGTAGGTCCACCAGAAGGTGCGGCGGACGGTGACGTTGGCCGGGAGATACCGGGAGTAGTCGGACACGTAGATCGCCCAGCTGATCTGGTAGCCCGCGGTCACGCCGAACTGGAGCAGGAACGGCGTCCACTTGAAGGCGCCGAGGTCGAAGGATCCGGCCGGGTAGGACAGCGTGAACACGGCGATCGTGAGGATTCCGAACACGACGAGGAAGGTGTAAGTCAGCCCCCGCTCCATCCGGTGGATGAAGTCGTACCCGACCAGCGCGGCTATCAAGGCAAGGACGGTGGCCACGACGATCCAGAGCTTGGCTGGGCCATGCGCCGTCACGTGCATGGCGTCGCCCGCCAGGATCGTGTTGAAGATGTTGAACCCGGCGTACTGGAGATAGGCGAACAGCCACACCAGGATGGCGCCCACGTACCCGAACTGGGGGCGGGACTGGATCATCTGGGGCAGGCCGAGCTGGGGTCCCTGCGCCGAGTGGAACGCCATGAAGAAGGTGCCGAACAGCACGCCCACGACGATGGCGATCAGCGACCAGATGAGGTTGCCGCCGGTCGCCACGCCGAGCACACCGACCGCGAGCGTCACGATCTGCGCGTTGCCCATGAACCACAACGGTCCCAGGTGCCAGAGCCTGCCGTGCCTCTCGTCAAGCGGCACGTAGTCGATCGACCGAACCTCGACACCGGAGATGCGCGGCTGCGGACGCGCCGGTCCAACCTCTGTGGCCATCGACGGAACCTCCATCTCTCGAGGAAGCCTGTGCCAGTTACCGCGCTCAGGCGTCCGACCACGCTCGCTTGGTCCCCCGTCAGCCGTATGCAACTGCCCTTACGTCAGCGATCTCACCTTGGTTGTGCCCGACCGCGACCCGAAATGTCAAGAAAGCTCCGCGAGCAAACTTGGAGCGGCGTTTTTGCGCCGCGGGCGAGCGGGCGAGCTGGGGCAGGCGCTAGACGTTCAGAATCTTCTTCAGGAACTGGCCGGTGTAGCTGTCATCGGCCATGGCCACCTGCTCGGGGGTGCCCGTCGCCACCACGGTGCCGCCCCGCGAGCCTCCCTCCGGCCCGAGGTCGATCACCCAGTCCGCGGTCTTGATCACATCGAGGTTGTGCTCGATGACGATGACCGTGTTGCCGCCCTCCACCAGCTGGCCGAGCACTCCGAGCAGCTTTCGGATGTCCTCGAAGTGCAGGCCCGTGGTGGGCTCGTCCAGCACGTAGATCGTCCGCCCGGTCGAGCGCCGCTGCAGCTCCGAGGCCAGCTTGACCCGCTGCGCCTCCCCGCCGGACAGCGTTGGGGCCGGCTGGCCGAGCCGGACGTAGCCGAGCCCGACGTCGTTCAGGGTCTTCAGGTGCCGGTGGATGGCCGGTACCGCCTCGAAGAAGGCCGAGGCCTCCTCGATCGGCATGTCGAGCACCTCGGCGATGCTCTTGCCCTTGTAGTGAACCTGGAGGGTGTCGGTGTTGTACCGGGCGCCGTGGCACACCTCGCACGGCACATAGACATCCGGCAGGAACTGCATCTCGATCTTGATCGTGCCGTCGCCCGCGCATGCCTCACACCGGCCGCCCTTGACGTTGAACGAGAAACGCCCCGGCTGGTACCCGCGGATCTTCGCCTCGATGGTCTGCGAGAACAGCCGCCGGATGTGGTCGAACACTCCGGTGTACGTCGCCGGGTTGGAGCGCGGCGTGCGGCCGATCGGGCCCTGGTCGACGTGCACCACCTTGTCGAGGTGAGCGGTCCCGGTGACCCTGGTGTGCTTGCCGGGCACGGTCCGCGCCCCGTGCAGCTCCTTGGCCAGCGCGTTGTACAGGATGTCGTTGACGAGGGTGGACTTGCCCGAGCCGGAGACCCCGGTCACCGCGATGAAGCAGCCGAGCGGGAAGGCGACGTCCACGCCGCGCAGGTTGTGCTCGCTTGCGCCTTTGACCACGACTTCCTTGCCCCGGGTGAGCTGGCGGCGGAACGCTGGCACGCCGATCGAGGCGCGCCCGGTCAGGTACGCGCCGGTTAGCGAGTCCTCGCTCGCCAGCAGCTCCTTGAGCGGGCCGGAGACGACGATCCGCCCGCCGTGCTCGCCCGCGCCGGGACCGATGTCGACGACCCAGTCCGCGGACCGGATGGTGTCCTCGTCGTGCTCGACGACGATGAGCGTGTTCCCGAGGTCACGCAGCCGCAGCAGCGTCTCAAGCAGCCGGTGGTTGTCCCGCTGATGCAGGCCGATGGACGGCTCGTCCAGCACATACAGCACGCCGACCAGGCCCGACCCGATCTGGGTGGCGAGCCGAATCCGCTGCGCCTCGCCCCCGGCCAGGGTGGCGGATGCCCGGTCCAGCGTGAGGTAGTCAAGGCCCACATCGAGCAGGAACCCGAGCCGCGCGTTGACCTCCTTGAGTATCCGGCCGGCGATCTGCCTGTCCCGGTCGGACAGCTCGAGCGCGAGCAGCAGCTTGGCCAGCTCACCGATGGGCAGCCGGCAGAAGTCCGCGATGGACCTGCCGTCCACGGTGACGGCCAGCGAGACCGGCTTCAGCCGGGCACCGTGACAGGCCGGGC
>Ga0126378_10003475_pt1 | contig 11918 bp, 11 predicted proteins | sample PanSoiMetPlot_23_FD_92587 | JGI IMG/M metagenome (GOLD analysis project Ga0126378, IMG submission 92587) | Tropical forest soil microbial communities from Panama - MetaG Plot_23 | ecosystem: Environmental > Terrestrial > Soil > Tropical forest > Bulk soil | place: Panama | collected 2016-02-17
CCTCGAACTCCACGCCCCGCTCGCGCAACTCCGCGACCTCGGCCTCCAGGCCCTCGACGGCCCAGGCGGCGAGCTGCTGCTGCGCGGTCCCGGCGCCCGGGGAGGAGAACAGCAAGAACAGGCGGTCCTCGCCGCGCCGGTAGAGCAGCGCCTCCGCTTCTTCTTGGTCAGTGGTGAACCCGAGCTTGTCCGCATACCAGGCCCGGGCCCTCGCCAGGTCGCGGGCAGGGATAGTCACAAGCATCTGTCGGCCGCCCAGCATGCTGCCCTCCCGTTGATCATCGGTCACGATACCCATCATCACGCTGGCCGCAGCCGATGGCCGGAGCCGGGGTCACGGCACGTCGCTCCGGCCTATGACGCACAGCCGGCGCTACGTTTGCCCGCTTGACGATCCGGGGTAGACCGGCGGGAAGCCGTAGCCGCGACGACTTTGGACGGCCGGGCAGGTCTATTTATCAACGCAGCCCCGGGAACCGGCCCAACACCAGCTATGCGAGGCGATATGCGCAAATTGATCGTGAGCAGCCTGGTCTCACTGGACGGCATCCACGGTAAACCGCAGTCGTGGATCGGGGATTACTTCGACCAACAGGCCGCGGAGGAGTCGCTAGCGATGCTGCTCGACAGCGACGCGATGCTAATGGGCAGGAACACCTACCAATACTTCGCCCCCGCGTTTTCATCGCCATCGGGGCCGTACCTGGAGCGGATCTACGAGATGCCCAAGTACGTCTTCTCTTCCACCATGACGACGGCGGACTGGAACAACACGACGATCATCCCCGGCGATCCCGTCACCGCCGTGCAGGAGCTCAAGCAGCAGGGCGACCGCTACCTGGTGATCTACGGCTACGGCCAGCTCGCCCAGACGCTGCTCGAGCACGGCCTTGTCGATCTCCTGAACTTCGTCATCAACCCGGTCATGGTGGTCGACGGGACCACGCTGTTCCGCCCCGGCAAGCGCACGAACCTGTGCCTGGTCTCCGTCACCGAGTGCAGCAACGGCGCAGTCATCTTGTCCTACACAAACGCCTGAAGGACGGCTAGCTGGTCATAGGCCCGCGGAGCCGGCGAGCTTGCCCCCGTCGATCGGGATGGTTGCCCCGGTAATAAACGATGCCTGGTCTGAGCACAGCCAGGCGGCGGCAGCGGCGACTTCGTTGGGCTGGCCGAGGCGGTGCAGCGGCAGGTTGCGACCGATCCGGGCGCGGACCGCATCTTCGGCGTGGGCGAGGTGGTGCGTCAGGATCGGCCCGGGCGCGATCGCGTTGACGCGGATGCCCTGGCTGCCGTAGTCGAGCGCGGCCGTCTCGGTTAGGCCGAGGATCGCGTGCTTGGCGGCGGCGTAGGCCGCCATGCCGGGTGCGCCGGAGAGGCCAGCGGTTGAGGACATGTTGACGATCGCGCCGCCGCCAGCGGCCAGCATCGCTGGGATCTGGTACTTCATCAGCAGGAAGATGCCGCGGATATTGACTCGCAGTACGGTGTCGAAGTCCGCGAGCGCCAGATCGGCGAGCGGTGCGGGCAGGTGGCCTTGGCCGGAGTTGTTGAATGCGGCGTCGAGCCGTCCGAACGTGTCAAGAGTCCGCTGGACGAGCCGTTCGACGGCGGGCCCGTCGCCGACGTCGGTGGAGACGGCGAGCGCATCGCCCCCGGCGGCACTGATCTGTCCGGTGACGTCGTCGAGGTCGCTGCTGGTTCGGGCGGCGAGCACGACGGTGGCCCCGACGGCCGCGAATGTGCGCGCGGCGGCGACGCCGATCCCTCGGCTGGCCCCGGTGATGATCGCGACCTTGCCTTCCAGGAGGCGTCCCTCCTGCAGGGAGAGCCCCGCGGATATTTTTGCGCTAGTCATCAGTCGATTCCCTTGCTCCGGTGCCCGGGGTCATTTGGCCTGGGTGCGGGTCCTAGCGATGGGAGTTGGGGCCCGCACCTGGGCTCGGCGCACGATGGTGGTCAGCGTGACAGCGAGCGCTGTCAAGATGGAGGCGTGGTAGGTCAGGTCTGGCACGTCCTGGCGGCCGGTGGCGATGATGATCAGGCCCACGACGGTGCCGAACGTGGCGAAGGCGGTCGCGCCCACCGCGATACCCCAGGCGTGGGAACGCCGGGTAAGGACGGCCAGGCTGCCGCCTCCTAGTACGACGGCGATCACCAGTTCCGGGATGGCGGCATCAGTGAATCCCGTGGCGAAGTGGACAGTCGAGGCGACCGCGAAGGCGGCGGCTTCGACCGCCATCGCCGTGCCCCAGGCACGGGTCATTGCCACTGCCGCCTCTGCCACTTGCGGCGCCACCAGTTCAGGCGCAGCACCATGATCGGGATCAGCCACAACAGCGGCCACGGCACCCACCCGTGCTGCCAGCCGCCCGTGGCGACTCCGGCGATCAGGATCAGGGCGACCAGCAGCGGCGCCGCGAGGAGCGGGCGCGGGAACCGGGCGCGTGGCTGCGGGACGCTGAATTGTTCCCTAGCGGGCGGCAAGTCTGCGAGCAACCCGGAGAGGTCACGGCCGGTACGCGCGGCCAAGGCCGTCGTGATCCGCTCTTCGAACTCCGCCTGGTCCAGGCGGCCTTGCTGGAAGTGCTCGCCCAGTTCGGCGACCACCGAATCCCGTTCGGCGTCGGACACCCGCAGACCGGGGTGGGCATCCCAGCGGCTAACACCGGGCTGACCGGCCTGCCGGCCGTCGGCGCGCTGCGGCCGCTGCGCAGCGGTCCGCGCTGCATCGTGCATGTTCTCATCCATCGGAACGCACCTGGCTCCTGTCTGGGTCGGCGGGACCATCGTCCGCGCCGCCATGCCATCTAGTTTCAATCTGAAACGATCACGTACTGCAACTATATTCCCTCGCCATGATACCGTTGGCAAATGGGAGAACCCTCGGCGCCACTTGCAGGCCCCGGCGACGACAACTTCGCCTACCTGCTGGTCCAGCTCGGCTTTCACCTGGCCCGCCGATTCGGCGAACGCCTCGCCCCGCTAGGCCTGGAGCCGCGGCATGCCGGGCTGCTCACCCGGCTGGCCGCCCACGAAGGGCTTTCCCAGCAGGCTCTCGGGGAGCTCATCGGGCTCAACCCGACCCGGATGGTCTTCCTAGTCGACGAACTCGAACAACGCGGGCTGGTCAACCGCCGGCGCAACACCGCCGACCGGCGCTCCTACGCGCTGTACCTGACCCAGCAAGGCCAGGACACGCTCCGCCAGATACAGGCCGCCGGCAGCCGCCACCAAGACGAGATCGGCGCGTCCCTGACCCACGCCGAACGCACCCAGCTGGCCAGCCTGCTGCGCCGGCTGGCCACCGAGCAGGGAATAAGCGATGACCAGCTGCCCGGGATCCCGCCAGGGCCTCCCCCGGCCGACGTGCGACCCCGCACGGACCGCCCCGCAAGAGGCCCCGGCCCGGTCAGCTAACCCGGGCGGGGCCGGATTGACGCGACGCCCTGCACTGTGGGCCGCCGCACACCCACATCTGCCGAGCGGCCAGATCACGACGCGCACGAACCCCATCCGCGAGCCGTTCCGCTTCTGCTACGCTGCGCTAATCAGCGCAAAGGTAGCTAAAGGTAAATATCATGCTTCGAAAATTTGTCCTGTTGAATGCAGCTATATCGTTGCTGATCACCCCCGCTCTTTTACTCGGGCTTTCCGCGGCGCCAGCCGCTGCCTCCACGCTGGTGCCCGCGATCGGGCAGGCTGGTGAAATCAAGCAATACGGGACGACAAACTGCCTTACGAATTCTAATTCTAATCCTTCGCTTTCCGCATGCAGCGGCACGTTCGGCCAGCAGCTGTGGACCGTCGAGCCGGACAATACGATCCGTATCTGGGGCTACGGGTCGGCGAGCAATAATCAATGGACGGCGGCGTCGGAAAAGTGCCTTAACGTTCCGACCAGCGACCCGAACGACACGAACGACTACAATCCCCATCAGACCCTTACGCCGACCATCGTCGGCATCCATACCTGCGGCCAGCTCACTACGCTCGGCTCTAACCCAGCCCCAACGGATACCTGGCAGGTCTACGACCAGGGAGCCGGATATTATACAATTAGCAATATCTGGCAGTCTAAATGCCTCACGAACAGTTTCACGATAGACATCTGCGATCCGAGCAAACCGAGTCAGCAATGGGTATTGCCTGTCGCGGACTCCATGCATCAGGCAGCATCCGCGGCGCTCGGCCTGCAGTCCATGTACGAGCCGTCGACCGGGCTCTTCGGCGACACCTTGAACCCCGACTGCGACTTGCAGACGAATCAGTGGTATCAATCCGGCACTAATTCGCTGCAGAATGTCTATGGCGGAAACTGCTGGTGGTGGTCGGCGAACGCGCTTTACTCGATGATTGATTTCCTGGAGCTTGCGCAGGCCGTGAACGGCACCTGGGCAGGCTCGGGCGACCTCAAGACCGACATCGCGACGACTTATGATGCGATCTGCTCAGCTGGCACGGCTCACTGCCCCGTGACCGACGCCACCCAGGATCCGGCACCATGGGTGAACAATATTTCCAGTAACCTCAACCATTTCCAGAATGATTACTTTGATGACACTGGCAACTGGGCCTTGGCATGGCTCAACGCTTACGAGTATACGAATAACCTCAACTACCTTTATCTTGCCGAGAATCTCTGGCACTTCATCACGAACAATAGCTGGGGTTATGTGCCGAGTGGCTCCCCATCATGCGGCTCGGCTGGCCTGGTGCAGTTCCGGCACTGGACGGGACAGTACCCGAAGGACGGCAATGGCAATACAACGTATCCGGCGAAGAACCTGGGCACGAACGCGCTCTATCTCCGGCTTTCCGCGTGGCTCTACGTGGTCACGGGGAAGAACGTCTACTTCGACGGTGTCTTCGACTCAAGCAGTGGGACATATGACGGCGGCCTGCAGCTCGAGGCTAAATGGCTACTGAACAGCTCGGGATTGGTGCAGCTCTATCCGACCAGCACAGGCCAGACGCTGCCGATCGACCAGGCAGGTTCCAGGTACATGCTAGACGGAGAGCTCGATCCGAACGCGTCGACATCCTGCTCTATAGCGACGGGTAACGCGAAGGAGACTCAGCACGAGGGTATGGTCATCGCCGGACTCGCTTCGACCCACGACGCGGTTGCTAAGGCCAGCAAATCGACGAGTCCGCCTAATTCGCTGGCCCAGATGGAGATGCCGGCCGCGTATCTGACGATGGCTGACAACCTCGCAGAGACGGCGATCAACGACGATGCCGCGCACCATTACACCTCTCCGCTGATGATCGATCGCAATCAAGTGCTCAGCGAAACGTGCACAGCGCTAGTCCAGGGAACGACCTGGCCTGACGGGTGCGACGTAACGAATAGCTTGGGGCAGCACAATGCCTGGCTGCCGGGCAAGGGCATTTTCATGCGCGGCCTCTATTGCGCGAATAACGCGCTGACGGCCGCCGGAGTCCCGGACAGCGCGCTTAGCGCCTTCATCACGTCGAATGCCTCGCAGGTCTGGGGCAATGACCAGAATTCCGGCCAGTTCGCCGACAATCTCGATCAGTTCGGATTCCTATGGGATTATGACCTTTATCATGCAACCTGGTCGGAAGCTGGTCAGGGCTACGCAACTGAGGGATCCGCGCTCGAGGCGCTGAACGCCGACTTTGGGCTTCCGGTGAACTCGCCGATGATGTGTTAAGGGGCGACTATGGCACTCTTCCGGCGACATATCGATGCCGAGGCGACCGCGCTCGCTTGGACCAGGACCGTGGACATGGAGCAGCAGCAGTGGGTAAGCAAGCGTTCGGGATGGCAGCCAAGCGGCGAGACCCGGAACGTCCAGCGTCACCGGGAGAACTACTGGGAGACGGTCACCGACTGGCAGCCCGGTCCGCCAGGCGCCGACGGGATGCCAGGGCCCCAGCAGTCGATAACCAGGCAGGAGCTGCGGACGCGCACCTTCTACACGTACGAGGCGCTGGAGTGGTGTGAGGGCCGTTCGCTCACCGCCTCAGGCGCTGACCGGAACGACGTCCGATGGCCGGACTACGAGCTCGCGCCGGGAGAGCGCATAGGACGCAAGGCCGAGACCTACTCGGTCACGTTCACCGGGCCGGCCAAGCAGTACGAGACGACCCTCGACGAGACGCAGTGGCGCGCGCTTTCCCTCGGGACCACCTACCGGCTCAGCCTCGGCCTCCTCGGAGGCGTCCGCCAGGTGACGCCTGCTTGAGCCTAGCTTCACTGAGGGCTAGATGGCGCCCGCGCTGGCTTGCCGCGATCCGAGAGGAACCTCACTGCTGGATTGGCTGGCGTTATTGTTGCCGCATGCGGGCGCGCTGTTCTGAGCTGGTCCTTGCTTCCATCGCTGCTGCCGTGCTTGCCGGACTGGCGGCAGCTGCCGCGCCGGTCGCCTCCGCGGCGTCTGTGCAGGTGCCTGGTCATCGTCCTGCCTGGCGGATCGTCAAGATCTTCAACAAGTGCGGCATCGGCGACAGCATGCAGTCGGTGATCGCGCTCAGCGCGAACGATGCGTGGGCGCTCGGCAGGCCGAACTGGGCAAATCGGCCGTGCGGGGCCGACGTCCAGCACTGGAACGGGTCCACCTGGCACCGGGTCCCGGTGCCGCGCAACACCGACATGAACCACGGCACCATCAGGCAGCCGCTGACCGCCCTCTCAACGAAGAACGTCTGGATCTTCCCGGCGCTCTTCGGCCAGACCGGGCAGTCGTATTACCAGTACAACTATGCGCTGCACTGGAACGGATTGCGGTGGTGGCGGTCACGGTTCCCAGTCGACCTATTGGTGAAATCAGCCGCGGCAGCCAGCTGGTCGCAGGTCTGGGCGTTCGGGGACTTCTACGGCAAGCACAACAACCTCATTCCGTACACCGCCCGGTACGACGGACGGTCATGGCACCGGGCGCGCCTGCGGGTCGATCCGGCCGCGACCCTCGGGCCCGCACACGGCGGAGTATGGGCGTTCGGCCCGACCCTCAAAACCGTCGGCCGGCCGGTGAACAAGCAAGTACTGGTCCTGATGCGGTGGAACGGGCGGTCCTGGCAGGCACTGCGGGTGCCCAGGATCAAGGCACCCAAGGCCGATGACTCACTTGAGTCCGCATACCTCGCCGCCGCCGGGCCATCGAACGTATGGGTCGCCTACCAGGCGGGCGATGACCGCGGCAATGCACCAGTCGTTGTGTTGCACCGGCATCATCGCCGCTGGTATCGCGTCGCCCTGCCTAAGGAGGTCACTTTCCTGGGCGGGATGTCCCTGGACGGCCGCGGCGGGATCTGGCTGCTGGACGGAGTCGATCCCCAGGTCTGGTTCGACTACCACGCCCATGCCTGGACCTCGCAGGCAGTCCCGTGGCCCAGGGGATATAACAGCGCCATATTCGGCATGACCTGGATCCCGGGCACCACCAGCGCGCTGGCCGTCGGCGAGGCCGACAGCAACACCCAGACCCGCACCGTCGGCGTTGCCTACCGCTACACCCGATAAGCGCGGTCACCGGCGACCTGCCGGATCGGCTCCGCTGATCGTCTATGTGAGAAAGGCGCTGGGCTATGTGTGGTGGGCTGTCGCGATTATTCATCTTTCGATAGTGGATGCCAGGTCTTGCGTGCTTATATCATTCCCTCGACCTCGTACCTGATGGGCACGGGCGATTGATCGAGGGGGCCGCAATGTACCCGGAAGCCGACGGGATCCTCACCACCCTCAATACGGTGATCAACAGCAACGGGCTGCTGAGCGCGCTGCTCGTGGCGCTGATCGTCGCCGTGATCGGAGGGGGTGTCAGCGCGCTTCGCCGACGCCACCAACGAGCTCGGTACCCGGGGCGTTTCCGGGCGGGCGTCGCCGCGCCTGTGCTGCTCGCACTGCTCCTCGGTGTGGCAGGCGGAGTAGCGCTGGCGAACCGCGCCCTGACTCCAGCGCCGACCTGTGCGGCGGGAAAGATCAACTTCGACGGGTCGACCGCCTTCGCGCCGATCATGAATCAGGTGGCGGCCGAATATGAGCAAAGTTGCCCGCAGGCCCAGATCACCATACGTGCGGTCGGCAGCGCTGAGGGCATGGCAGATCTGGAGCGCACGAATACGACGCCGGTAGTCGCGATGTCTGACGGCCTGCCGCAACAACTCCCCGGCCCCCAATATGTGGGGCGGCCGGTGGGCATCGTCATCTTCGCCGTCGTCGGTAACAGGGAGTCGCTCCCACCCAATCTGTTTGCTGCCGGGAACGGCGGCGGTATGAGCGCCGGGCAGATTGCCCAGATCTTCGTGCACCCCGCTTCCGCTAGAACCAAGTTCGTGCCCGTAGGCCGCCCGCTAGGCTCAGGGACCAGGAACGAGTTCTCCCGCGATGTGCTGGACAGCCAATACACCTCTGGAGGAACTTGTCTGCGGCCTCGCCCAGTCTGCGATGAGACCTCCACGTTGGGCCTGCTCACATACGTTGATCACAAAAAGGACGCGATCGGATACGCCGAGGCCGACGCGCTGCCCTTCTTCCCGGCTGTCGCAGCGATTCCGATCAGCATTAATGGCGTCGGATACGCGCCCACCCGCCTCAACACCCTGAACGGCAAATATTCGTTTTACGCGACCGAGTACCTTTACACGAACGGCATTCCCGGCGGCCTGGAGGCCGACGTCATCAACTTCCTGATGAGCAAGGCCGTGGCGGCCCAGCTACGCGACACTTCCTTCATCAGTTGCTCGGACCTCAGCAAGTCGAACCTCGGCAGCGCGTGCCCGGCAAGCTAGCCAACCACGGTGTGACCAGTTAGCGGCACGGTTGGCACGGTCCTTCGGCTGGCGGCCCCGGCGGCGGTCACCACGGCTGGGACGCCCACCGCGCCAGCCGACGGGACGGTGACCAGGGCCGGGAGCTGGTAAGGCCGATTGTCCTTATGGTTCACCAGGTTGTCACATGCCTTATGTCCTTGATTCAACAGATTGTCATCTATCGCTTTCTCGCGCGGTTTTCGCAAGTTTACAGAACCAGGCTTTCAGCTGAACGGTTAGCGAAACTCAAGTATTTTCATTCAAGTTCGCGAAATTACCTTCGGCCTAATTGCTACGATGCCGGCGAACTCTCAAATCCTGGTCTGCGCACCATCGCGCGCCGGATTCCTAAGCCTGAACGGGCAGGGCAAATCATGGTGGATCTCACCGCGCCGGCAGCCAGAAAACCGGCGCGCCCGAGTGCCGCCGCAGCCGGCGCCCGCGGTCAGGACCGCGTCCGGCCTCTGGCGCTGGACTGGCTCGTCGTAGTGGTCCCGGCCATCGCGGAGCTGCTGGTCGGCGGTTACGGGATTGGCCGACCATCCTTGTGGCGCGACGAGGGCTACACCCGCTCAGTCGTCCAGCGCCCGCTCGGTGACATTATCGCGATGCTCGCCAACACCGATGCTGTCCACGGACTGTACTACGTGGCAATGCATCCGCTCGTCGCCGTGCTCGGCACCTCGGCCACCGCGATCCGCCTGCCTTCCCTTGCCGCCACGAGCCTGGCCGCCAGCCTGACGGCTGCTCTTGGCCGGCGACTGGCCAGGGCCGCCGGTCTCCGGTCGGCGTCGATGACTGGGATGCTCGGAGGCCTGCTGCTGGTGGCGCTGCCGCACACCACGTGGTATGCGCAAGATGCCCGGCCCTATGCCATGGCCACGCTGTGCGCAGTCGGCGCCACATACCTTTTAGTCCGCGGGCTCAGCGCGGCGAGCCGCTGGTGGTGGGCCGGATACAGCGCGGTCATCGCAGTCTTGGCCCTGCTCAATATGAGCGCGCTGCTGCTCGTGGTTGCCCATGGTGTCAGCCTGTACATCTTGCGCGGCCAGCAGGCGCGCACGGGGTCGGCGACGCTAATGCGGCCCGCCGTGGCCCGGCGCTGGCTGGCGGCGTCGGGCGCCGTCATGGCGGCGCTCAGCCCGCTGTTCATCTTCGCGATGCGGCAGGCCGATCAGATCAACTGGGTCAGGCCGCCGGGTGCTGGAACGGTGTTTCTCCTGGTCGCCGACTTCTCCGGCTACAGTGCGCTCATTCCGGTCGTGGTTCCTCTGGCTCTCCTCGGTGTCGCCGCAGATCCACACCGCCGACCACGTATTGGCTGCACGCCGGCCGCCGTCACGGTGCCCTGGCTGGTGCTTCCGCCGGCCGTCCTGCTCGCGGCGTCAGTCCTGGCCCCGGTCTACGTCCAGCGATACGTCATCTTCTGCATGCCGGCCGCCGCCCTTCTCGCGGCGAGCGGCATAACCTGGCTGGCCCAGCAGGCGCGGCTGACAGCCGCAGGTCAGCGCTTCCCCGCGCTCGCCAGCCTGCTGCCCGCCCTGCTGCTGATCACCATCGCGGCGCTGGTAGCCAGCCCCCAGCAGGTGATCAGGACCAGCGGTGCGCGGCTGGACAACCTAGCGGCAGTCGCAGCGGTCGTCGCCGCGAACGAGCGGCCGGGTGACGTGATCCTTTACGTGCCGTGGAATACCCGGGTAGTCGCCCTGGCCTATCCCGGGCCGTTCGAAAGGCTGCGCGACATCGGCCTGGGAGAGTCAGCGGTCGCCAGCGCGACGCTGGGCGGCGTTCCCGCGTCGCCCCCGATTCTGGCCAGCCGGTTCACGCACGTGCGCCGGCTATGGACGGTCCGCTGGACCAATTACCTCACCCGCCCCTCGCACACGCCCGTCGCACGAGAGCAGGCGAGGCTGATCAGCCAGATGATCCTCGTGCACCGATGGACGATCAGAACGCTAGTGCTCTCCCTATATGTGGCGGCGCGGCATCCAGCGGCACAGCGCTAGCGATAACAGCTGGTCTGGAGTTCCGGCGCCATCTCTGTCGGGCCTGGTCGAGCTGTTCGCCCTCCAGCGGTCACGGCGTGTCGTGACAAGGAACCACCTATGCTGTCACTGCGCCAGCGTACGCAGCCGTAATGACAGCGGACAGGCGTCCGCCCAGGTCAACACGGATGACGAGCCACAATACGTAGTCTTCCCAAGCTGACAGTGCAGGATTCGATCGCCTACAGATGAGATACGGCCCTAGGACCTGCTCTACACCACCTGATCATGGGCCTCGTAGTCGCTTGCATCGTAGTGTTGGCGCATGAGGACGGGCCTACGGCTGGAAAAGGTAACCCGGGAGAATGTGAGGGCCGCCTGCAAGCTGCAGCTACGGGCTGATCAAGACCATCTCGTTGCTCCGGTCGCCTGGTCTCTTGCCGACGCCTACACGATGCCTGACATCGCCTGGCCCCGGCTGATCTACGACGGCGACCAACTGGCGGGCTTCATCATGGCCGCGTTCGCCCCCGAGCATGACAACCCGCTGTTCCACAGCTACCTGTGGCGGCTCAATATCGGCGCCGACCACCAGGGCAAGGGCTACGGACGATTCGCCGTCGAAGAGCTGTGCCAGGAAGCCACCAGACGCGGGCACCACCGGCTGACGGTCAGCTATCACGCTGGTCCGCTGGGCCCGGAGGTCTTCTACCAGCGCCTGGGCTTCCGGCCTACCGGCGAGCACAACGAGGGCGAAACGGTAGCGGAGCGGCTTCTCACTAGCAGTTGACACGCCGGATGAGCCACCGCCGGGTGTCTACTCAACGGCCCAACTGGCATATACGTCGCCGTTCCGGTGCGGGTTGCGCAAAGCTCTCATTCACCACTCATTCTGATTGCCGGGGGCCTAGGCTGGCGCGATGGCCGATCACCTTATTCCCCCGTACGGTGGTGCGCTGGTCGACGTCGTCGTGGATGACGACCGCGCCTCCGAGCTGCGCAAGGCGTCTGCCGAATGGCCGTCGTTCGATCTCACGCCACGCCATCTGTGCGACCTCGAGCTGTTGTTGTCCGGTGCGTTCTCGCCCTTGCGCGGGTTCCTCGGTAGCGCCGATCTAGAGTCGGTTTGCGCTGACATGAGGCTGACCGACG
>Ga0126378_10003476_pt1 | contig 11917 bp, 10 predicted proteins | sample PanSoiMetPlot_23_FD_92587 | JGI IMG/M metagenome (GOLD analysis project Ga0126378, IMG submission 92587) | Tropical forest soil microbial communities from Panama - MetaG Plot_23 | ecosystem: Environmental > Terrestrial > Soil > Tropical forest > Bulk soil | place: Panama | collected 2016-02-17
AGATCTGACTCCTGTCCGATTGGCCATCCCGCACATGCTGAGCAAAGCGACTGGCAAAACCACGGCGTTGCTCGCTCACCTTCGCGGCGCGGCGGCCGGAACCCTCCGATTTGATCTCCAGGCGGATCTTGCCGGAGTTGACCTTCGGCCTGGAGAATCCCTGGACAAGCCTCCTGGCGAACCACTGACGCTCTCGGTATCCGGCACCAAGAGCGGCAGCGGTGATAAATCCAGGCCCTTGAAGATACAAATCTCCGAGGCGACTGCGCACATCCGGGACTCGACGGCCAGCGCCAGAGGTTCGATCGAGCATTCCGGATCTGGGCAAGACAAGAAAACTCAATTCGAGCTCTCCCTTCACAGCCCTCGGCTCGACCTCGACAAGCTGCTGATGACCTCCAAGAAGCAAGCGGCTCCGCTCGACCCGTCGCTGTTTGCTGGCCTTCGAGGACACGCGACCGCGAAAATAGACGTACTTCGCAAGTCAAAGGTCGACTTCAACGACGTCGTTGCAGACGCGAAAATAGTCGAAGACGAGGTGACGGTGCAGACGCTTTCGACGCAAGCCTTTGGAGGGAAACTTTCAGCCAATGGCACAACGGTTCACCTTGCGCGACGCAAAATGCCTTTTCACCTCATTGCACAGGCGCAGAATGTCGATGCAGCGCAGGCGTTGAGATTGGTCAGCGAGCGGAAGCTGCTCACCGGCACGCTCAACAGCAACCTCAATCTGTCTGGAGCCGGCACCGACAAGGATGATCTGATTCATTCTCTTTCCGGCTCTCTCGACGGTCACTTGCTGAACGCAAGATTTCTGGGCAGAGATCTGGTCGCGTCGATCTCCGTGCCTCTCGCCAAAGCCTTGCCTCTGGGTTTCGGGCGAGCAAAGTCCGAAGGACCAGGTACGAGCCTAGGCAAAGACGTGCCCTTTTCGATCTCGGTGGAGAACGGCTTCGCCAAGCTCAAGGCGCCCCTTCATATCAGCACGACCGAAGCACAGCTCACGCTCACCGGCGGTACTCACCTTGACGGTAACCTTGACTTGGCCGGAACCATCAACCTGGCGCCTTCCACCGTGGCGTCGCTCACCGGGGGCAAAGTGGCGCCTGGCGAAGCGATTCCAATCGCCTTGAAGATCACTGGGCCCGCGTCCAGCCCCACGGTGATTCCGGTGGACCTGAATGCTGCAGTTGGCACCATCGTGAAGCAGGTAGGGGCGAGCGCACTCGAGCGATTACTCGGGACGGGCATCGGCGGGGCGAGTGGCGAGGGCGCGCCGAAGGAAGAGCAGGACGAGGCCGAGAGGGCTCGAAAGCAGGCTGAGGAAGAGGCCCAAAAGCTACTCAAAGGCCTGCGGCGTTGAAGATTGTACTCCCTGTCAAACTAGTGTAGACAGTTGCGGCACTTCAGCGGAGAGGGGGGATCTCGAACAGCGACGAAGGGAACGAGTTTGTCTTACAAACTTTTACACAGCTTTTTCCTTTGGGGGGTTTGTCATGAAGTTGTTCAGCATTGTCGCAGCATCGTTTCTGTTTACAGGAACCCTAGCCCGGGCGGACGCTCTGTACCGAGTCGACAGCGGGCCGGCGACAGAACGTTTTAATAACAGCGCAGGCGCTGAGAACGAAGACAACTGGGTTGCCAATGCTTTCGTGGTGGTTGATGGAGGGACTCGGCTCGTCTCGATTGAATACCCGATGGGAACGCCGTTCGTCGATCAACCGGTCACGGCGGTCATCTATCAGGGGGTAGATATCACCGACCCTTCGGCTGGCGACGGGCTGGTTCGCGTCCAGACCACGGACGCGACCATTACCGGGGATATTGGTTCGATTGCAACCATCGTCTTGGATACGCCGGTTGATTTCAACGTTGGCGACGTTTTCTATGCGGCGCTTCTAATCCGAAACGTAGGCCCAGGAGATGTCGTGTTTCCTTTCTACAACCAAGGCGTAGGTCCTCTCGGCAACTCGTATTTCGACGTTGGCCCGGCGATGAGTGCGGACTACGATCTGGACCAGACGGGCAACGCGACCGTGCTTGGAGCCACTCATCCAGTCGTTGGTCCGGGCGTGCAAAGCGCTGGCAATCTCTTCCTGCGAGTGAACGCAACCGATACGCCCCAGTAAGACTTGCTCCGCCGGTCTTCCCGGCAAAAATGGGGACTCGCGCGTTGAGGCTTCCGCTGGTTTGACGGCAATCCATTGTTGGAACTTTCCAAGGCAACGAGACGACAAAGACGCGGCGCTGCTGCAGGCGGGCGGTGGTGGCTGCGAGCGCTGCGCTACGGCACGTCCCCGACCATCGGTGGACGGACGACCGACAGATCCGGCTCGCGTTCTTGCTTGGGACGAGGCAGCAGAACGGCTACTGCGCTCGCGCCGAGCGCCAGAAGCGCCGCAATGGTGAACGCGGCGGCGAAGCCCTGCCGGTCGACTACCCAACCGAGCAATGGGGCCGCCAGGCCGCCCACCGTCACCGCCAATCCAAGCGTCACGCCAGAGGCGAGGCCCACGCGGTCGGGCAAGTATTCCTGGCCGAGCGTTACCATCACGCTCGTGGGCGCAAAGAGACACAGTCCGAGCGGCACCAGCAGCGCCATCGCAATGCGTGGCTGATGCACCGCGGGCAGCGCAAGCAGCAGTAGGCCGGCGATCGCCAATCCCACCGCGATGACTTTCTTCCGAGCGTATCGATCCGCCATCCACCCGCCCAGCAGCGTGCCCATCGCTCCGATCGCCAGCACCAACGAGAGCGCTGCGCCGGCGGCGGCTCGTCCCTGCTGGAGCGCGCCAATCCAATAGACCGGCAAGAACGCATTGAGCGCTGCGAACGCCACCGAGCGACACAGCAGCACAAACGAAAGCAAAACGAACGCTCCCCAGGCATTGGCGGACACGGAAGCCGTTGCGTCGCGGGCGCGCGCTCCCAGACGCGTCCCTACCGGATAGCGCCAAAGGTTCGCGGTAAGCAGCGCGGCCATCAGCCAGGCGGGGACGACAAGCAGCGCCGTGCCTCGCAATCCGAGGGCCAGCAAGAGAGCGGTCGCAACCAACGGCCCTAGAGCGAATCCGGCGCTTCCGCCGACGCCGAAAAAGCTCATCGCCGTGGCTCGCCGCGCGCCAGCGACGGAATGCAACGCCTGGGCCGCAGCGGGATGAAACGCGGCGACGCCTGTACCTGCAACGGCGAGAGCTGCCAGCACCAAGGGGTAGGAGGACATCCATCCGACAAGAGCCAGGCCGCCGCCCGCGAGGACCAGCCCAATCGGCATCAACCATGCACGTGATTTTTGGTCGGCCCAATGACCGAAGGCGGGCTGCACGACGGATGAGCTGAGGTTGAGAGCGAGCAAGAGGCTCGCGGCGGTCGCATAGGACCAATGTCGCTCGGCGACAAAGAACGGGATCAGCGCAGCCACGGCGCCCTGGGTGAAATCGGCCATCAAGTGGCTGCCCGAGAGCAGCGCGATCGCTTTTCGATTCAAATCGAGATTCCTCTTGCACTCATACCGTCACCGCATTGCGTTGTCGAACGATGCCATTGTTCATCTTGGCAGCGCAACGCTCAGACCTTGACGAATCCAAAACATGAACTTCTTGACCGCGGCCTCGGTCTCAACTTGAACCGCGGGCGCAGTCGCAATATGTGCAGAGCGATTCTAAGGGATCACCCATGTTGAATGGAGGAACCGCGCGATGAGAGCCGCCAAAGAGTCGAATGCCGTCCACGCTCGGGTCAGCGAAGCCGAGTGGGAACAGCGCGTGAATCTCGCCGCATGCTACCGCCTGGCGGCGCTGTACCACTGGGACGATCTCATTTTCACCCACATCTCGGCGCGGGTTCCCGGGCCGGAGCACCACTTCCTGCTCAATCCCTACGGCATGCTGTTTGACGAGATCACCGCATCCAGCCTGCTCAAAGTGGACCTCGCCGGCGAGAAGGTGACGCGAAGCGCTTACGACATCAACCCTGCCGGTTTTACGATTCACAGCGCAATCCATGCTGCGCGGGAGGACGCGCAATGCGTGCTGCACCTCCACAGCCTCAACGGCGTTGCCGTTTCCGCACAAAAGAAAGGGGTCTTGGCGATCTCGCAGCAGTCGACCTTTGTCCTGGCCTCGCTCGCCTACCATGACTACGAAGGCCTCGCCCTCAACGACGACGAAAAACCGAGGTTGGTGCGGGACCTCGGCGACAAGAACTTCCTCATGCTCCGCAATCACGGATTGCTGACGGCAGCTGATAACATTCCGGACGCATTCCTCTTCATGTATCTGTTCGAAGCCACCTGCACGATCCAGACTCGAGCTCAGTCCGGCGGCGGGGAGCTCATTTCGATTGATCCGCGGATCATCGCCGGCGCGACGGCGATGGCGAAGAGAGCCACCAAGTCCGCGGGCGGCGCGCTCGCGTGGCCAGGCCTGTTGCGCAAGCTCGATCGGTTAGATCCGAGTTACCGCTCGTAAACCAGCGCGATGCCGTCGCCGGTGCGCTCAAGCCGAAGTGCACGACAATCGCATGCGGTGGTGCTTGCAGCCGAAACGACCGCGGCGTAAGGCAGGAATATGATCGAGCACATCAGTCTCCGCTGCCGCAATTCCCGCGCGAGCCGAAAGTTCTACGAACAGGCACTGGCGCCGCTGGGGTACGCGGTCGGGAAGGAATACGGCGACGCCTTCGGCTTCGTTCACCGCGGGCGACACGACTTCTGGATCACCCGAGGAAAGGTCGGCACTCCAGGCCACGTCGCATTCCATGCGGACGGCGAGAAAGCGGTCGACCAATTCTATCAAGCGGCGATGGCCGCCGGGGCGAAGGACAACGGCGCGCCCGGGCCCAGGGAAGAATATGGGTACGCGGCGTTCGTTCTCGATCCAGATGGGCACAACATCGAAGCGGTCGTCTGGGATGAAGAACTCAAGCAAAAGAAGTTGAGGCGCGCGAGCGCTGGAACGCGCGGTCGCGGGACCGGGCGGTCGCGACGCAGGAAATCGCGTGCCTGAAAACTGCTCGCGCGATCTACAGCTCAGAAATTCTCTCCTCGCTGGGCGATCAGCCAACGGGACGCTGCGACTGGTTTGCGCTGAATCTTTTGCCTGTCGGATGGAGGCGGGATGACTCGTATTGCGCTCGGCGACGTGGACATAAATGTCTGGGATGAAGGGCGCGGGACTCCCGTTTTGCTTTTGCACGGATTTCCCACCACGCAGCTGCTTTGGCGGAATGTAGTGCCCCTGCTCGCTGCGACTGGATTGCGATCGATTGCGCCAGACCTGGTGGGCTTCGGTCAATCCCAGGCAGAGGAAGGCCTGGATATCCAAATGGGCAATCAGGCGCGTTGGATGTTTCGTTTGCTGGATGCGCTTCGCCTCGACCAGAGGCCGGTTCTGGTCGCGCACGATATCGGCACCGCCGTCGCTCAGCTCATGGCGGCTCACGCTCCCGAGCGGATTCGCGGCCTGGTCCTGATCGACGGCGTCTATGCTGATCAGTGGGCGATGGAGGAGGTCGAGAGTATTCGCCGCTGGGAGCTTTCTGCGGCGGCGCGATTGCCGAAGCTGCTTGTTCGCCGGGTCGGCTCGTGGACGGAGCGGACCGAGTCCCAGGAGTTGCTTCGGAAAATGATCGCCGCGGATGAAGGAGCCATCGCCGGGGTTCGCATCATCCGCGCTGCCAATAGCATGGACCCGCGCTCGACGGTCGAGATTCTCGAGCAGCTTCGCCGCCGTCACCCGCCGTCGCTGATTCTGTGGGGCCGGAGCGACCGATTTCTCTCCCTCGACGGCGTGGCGCGGCCATTGGCGGATCTGCTCGACGCGGAATTGAAGGTCCTCCCGGGCGGTCACTTCCTTCCGCTCGACTGTCCCGAGAGGGTCGCCGCAGAGATCGAAGCTTTCGTGCGCACACTTCAACGGCAATAAAGATGCGAGAGTCAGACGTACGGGGGCTCCACGTCCGCCAACTTCGATGGTGGCAAGACTACTGCGGATCGAGCTTCGCCAGCTGCCTGAATCGCGGATCACCACGAAGCGGGGCCCAGCGGGGATCGATGCGCAGCAGTGCCGGGGAGAGCAAGCACGGGACGGAGAGCAACTGTCGAATGTGATCGATCGCTGCATCCGCTTCGCCCACGCGGCCCTCGACCGCGGCGCGATAGATTTCGAGGTCCGATCCAAAAAAGGCATCCTTGGAGATTGGGAGCGTTTCGACGGCGCGCCTGGCTTCGCGCAAAGCATCCTCCTTGCGTCCAAGCCCCGCGTAGGCGCGGGCGAGCAGCATGTGTTGAGGACCGCGGCCGGGGTCTTTCTCCAGCTCGGCTTCGAGTGCTGAACGCGCGGACTCGTATTCTTTGCGCGCCTGCGCTGCGTCTCCGAGCGCCTCGTGAGCTCCCGCGTACAAGAGCGCCTTGGGGTAGACGCCGCGGGGGGTGATGATTGAGTCGGACTCGGCGGAATCGAGCCAGGGGAGCGCTTCAGCCGGGTGATGCTCGAGGAGCATGATGAACCAATCCTGCTGGCCGACGCGTCCACGCGGATCGAGCCGGCCGCGAGTCTGGCGAAGGACGGCTTGGGCCAGCTCGCTCTCTTCTTTCCACGCCTCATGGATGACTGCCTTGAGCATCGAGGCGCCGGCGAAATCGGGAGCGATCGTCAGCGCGCGGTCCACGGTGCCGTCCGCCTCCTCGTACCTGCGCGTCAACAGCAGCGAGATGGCGACTTCCAGCAGCTGTCCCGGCGAGCGCGGATCCAGCCGGGCCGCTTCCTGTTGATCGCGGATCGCCTCCTCGAACCTTCCCTGCCTGCGGCGGACCGCGCCGATCAAGTTGATTGCCTCGGCCGGCAATCCGCGCCGGGCGATCTCAAACTCTGGCAAAGCGGCCTCGTAATCGCGCCGGCCCCAGTAGTAATACGCACCCAATGCCAGATGTGCCTCCGGCAGGTCCCGTCGGAGCCGAAGCGCATGCTCCGCCTCTTCCCTCGCCTCCTCGGCGACGCGGTCCGGCGTTCCAGCGACAAACCAGTAGGTCTCGATTCTGGTGAAAGCGAGCCGCGCGCGGGCGAGGGCGAATGACGTGTCCGCGGCGATCGCCTGACGATAAAGGCGTTCGGCGATCGTCAAGTTCTGCGGTTGATGGCCGGGTCGGTTTGCGTACTCCAGCGCCCGCAGGTAGAGATCGTATGCTTCGGGATTGTCGGTCGGTCGGCGCGCGAACTGCGCTTTCTGCGCCGGAGAAAGGCGCGCGTGAAGCGCGCTGGCGATTTCCTCGGCCACCGCTGTCTGAATGGCGAATGCGTCGCTCACGTCGCGGTCGTAGCGATCTGCCCAGATTTGCCGGTCGCTGCGCGCGTCGATCAGACGCGCCTCCACCCGAACCCGATTCGCAGCCCGCTGCACGCTGCCCTCGAGGATCGATGAAACGCCCAAGGCGTCGGCAATCTCGCGCAGATTGCGCGCGCCTTCCTTGTACTGCTGGACGGAGGTGCGCGAGATGACTCGCAGGTCGCCAATCCTCGCCACCTGACGAAGCAGCTCGTCGTGAAAACCTTGTGCGAAATAGGCGTTCTCCTCGCCCGTGCTCAGGCTGGCAAACGGCAGGATGGCGATCGACCGGTCCGCATCCGCTCCCCGGCTTCGGATTTTGTTTCGCAGGCCCCACCACGCTGCGGTAGCAACGAGCACGCCCGCGGCAAAGACGAGCGCAGCTCGGGACCAGGCGGCGTGTATGCCGCGCTGGGCTACCGCAAACGGCGCGGCACGCACTTCGGTCGGGTACGAGGCATTGGCGTCTTGGAGCCATCGCAGGACCTCGGTTGCGCTCTGCGGCCGTTCGGCGGGATTCTTTCGGAGCAATTGCGAAATGAGTTGAGCGAGCCAACCCGGAACGTCGGGGTTCGTTGTCAGAGACACAGGCTCATCGTTGACGATGCGCTTAGTGGTCGCCGCAAGCGAATCGGTTTGAAACGGCGAAACACCGGCCAAGATTTCATACGCCACGACTCCGAGAGACCAAAGGTCGCTTCGTTGGTCGACCGTTTCGCCTCCCAGTTGTTCAGGGGACATGTACAACACTGTCCCGATCGCCTGTCCCGCCTCCGTCATCGCTTCGGCTTGCGAGTGGTAGAGGAGCTTCGCCAGACCAAAGTCGAGGATTTTCACCGCTCCACTGCTGCCGATGAGGATGTTCGCGGGCTTGATGTCTCGGTGAACAATCCCGGCGCAGTGGGCGGCCTCGAGCCCCAGCGTCACCTGACGAAGGATGGAGAGTGCCTGGTCGATTGAAAGCCGACTTCTCTGCAGGCACTGCTTGAGCGTCTCGCCTTCGTACAGCGCCATGACAATGAAAATCTCGCCGTCCTCTTCACCGATGTCATAGACGCTGGCGATGTTTGGATGATCGAGCGCGCTCGCCGCTTGCGCCTCTCGAACGAAGCGCGCCTTGGCGGCCTCGCTGCTCACCAGATGCCGGGCGAGAAACTTGATAGCGACCGAGCGCCCGAGCTTAAGATCCGTCGCTCGGTACAGAACGCCCATTCCGCCAGCGCCCAACCGTTCCTCGATCCGGTAATGCGAAAAGACACGTCCGGCGAACGGATCGCGTGCGGCAGTCGCCTGCCCCGTCGGTGTCTTTGGTTTAGCAGGCGTCGACGATTCGGTCGAGGTCTCCGCCGACGTTGTTGAATCACCGCCCAGGCCTTTGCCTGGCTCACTCGGCTCACGCGAACGCACAGTACCCCTGCCCCGCTGTTCTACACCGTGTGGCGAAGGCAGACCAACGTGTCCCGTGACCCACTAACGCTGATCAGTCGGCGACGGTCCAATATCCTTTTGCATCCCGACTACGTCGTGCGACTCCCTTAGCCAGGCGCGCAGCTCGTCATCGAGATCGGCGGTTCGCTCGATGCGGAGGTGATGCATCTGCCAGCGGGGACCGTAGTCGATGAGTTGAATAATCCTCGGGTTCTTCAGCCTGCGCTGCAGCGCAAAGGCCGCCACGAAGTGATCTTTACGAGGCATGAGGCCGGCGAAGCGTACCCGCGCCACGAAGACGAGCCGAGTCTTCTGCGGAATCACTTGGACGTCTCCGAGCGACTGTACCAGTGCGATGTATCGCCTCGCGAGCGCGAGCACCGCGGGCTCCGAAGCGGCGAGGAGCGCCTCCAGCGTGAACCGACCGCAGGAGTGCCATTGATTCCTGGTGACCAGGCGCGCGCCGCACTTCGGACACGTCCATACCGGCCGGAGCTTCTGCGGACTCATCGCTGCACCTTACGCCGATGAATTCTCCGCCGAAACCGGTTCGCTGCATCCCGCGTACTGGGCAAGTCATGTTACGAATCCAACGGGTCGGTATCGAGCAACGCGCAGCAGCTGTTCGTCTGCTCCAGGCGCAATTCGAAGAACATGCCATTTCGATCGCGCCCGAGCGCCTCGAGGCTGCCGTCGCAGGGCTGATCGAAATGGCCGATCGCGGCGCGCTGCTCCTCGCGCTCGACGGCGATGAACGGGTCGGCCTGGCAGCGCTGGCTTATACCTGGACGCTCGAGCACGGCGGGCTGGTGGCATGGCTCGATGAGCTGTACGTCATTCCACAGCGTCGCGGCGAGGGGTTGGGTGGAGCTTTGCTCACTGCGGCCTGTGATTTGGCCACGCGAGCCGGCTGCGCGGCGATCGAGCTCGAGGTCGATGCGGCCCATCGACGCGCGGAGAACCTGTATCGGAGCGCGGGATTTCAGCCGCTGGCGCGGTCTCGATGGTCGCAGCGCCTTTCCCCGTCGCGCTCCGGGCCCCAGAGCGAAGTTGATGCGTGAGCGCTCTGGCGCCGCGATAGAATAGTCCCCCATCGAGGCTCGGTCTCCCCGAGCTAAGCGAGGGGAACACGTTGCGTACAAATCTTACCGTCGCGTCTTTAGCTGCCCGCGAGACCTGGCCGATGCGCAACGCGCTCATCTCCACCTGCGCGCTTCTTCTGTGGAGCGCCACCGCCGTCCTCGCCCAGGATCTCGGCAAGCCCGCTCGGATGGAGGCCGTGTTGCTCGGGACCGGAAGTCCGTCGCCCGATCCTGAGCGCGCCGGCGCTTCTACCGCAATCCTGCTCGGCGAGAAGCTCTTCATCGTGGACACCGGTCGGGGCGTGACGATGCGCCTTGCCGCTCTGAAGCCGCGTCCTTCCCGAATCGATGCAGTGTTCCTGACCCATCTTCATTCCGACCACATCACCGGGCTTCCCGACCTGTTCGCCACAACCTGGGTGATGGGCCGCGCAACGCCCCTTGAGCTGTACGGCCCTGCTGGAGTGCAGCAACTCGCAGAGGGAATCAAGCAGCTCCTCGCTGCCGATGTGCACATACGCCGCGACCTCACCGAGATGCTTGCCCCCACCGGAGCTGAGATAAATTCCCACGTCGTGCAACAGGGTGTTGTCTACGACGACGGAGTAACCAAGGTCACCGCTTTTGCGGTGGACCATGAGCCAGTGAAGCCTGCCTTCGGCTACCGCTTCGAGGCGCGCGGCCGCAAGATCGTGATCAGCGGCGACTGCCGACCGACCGATAACTTGATTGAGAACGCGAAGGCCGCCGATGTTTTAATACACGAGGTATACCTGCCGGAATATTTTGACGGGGTCGAGAAGAGGCAAGAAGTAGCTGCGCGTTTGAAGCGCTATCACAGCACGCCCGAGCAGGCCGCAGAGGTCGCGAGCAAAGCCGGGGCGAAACTCCTTGTCTTTACACACCTCGTTCCCCCCAATCAGGACGGTACGATTCTCGAGAGGGCACGCAGACATTTCAGCGGAAAGATTGTGGTCGGGAGAGACCTGATGCATTTTTGATTGTCTGATCACCGACGATGGAACACCCCAGACGGATCGAGGATGCAATGCCCGTCCCTCACATCCCGACCACAGCGATTCCACCCATCGACACCGAGCGCCTCAGCCTGCGAGGCCACCGGCTCGAGGATTTCACCGAAAGCGCCGCGATGTGGGCGGATCCGGAAGTCACGCGTCACATCGGCGGCAAGCCCTTCTCTGCCGAAGAAGTCTGGACGCGGCTGCTCCGGTACGTGGGGGAAGTCGGCTTCGCCGATTACAAACGAAACATCGAACCGTCGCTCGGCGGTGTGCCCGAAATCGGTTGGGCTCTCGCCTCGTGGGCGCGCGGAAAGGGATTCGCGACGGAAGCAGTCCGCGCCGCCGTGGCATGGGGCGCGGTGCACTTCGGGTCCGCGCGCACTGTATGTTTGATCACGATCGGACGACCTACAAAGGTCAACCGATTCTGATCTTCGAGCGGTAGCGCGGGGCCGACGGGTCAGGTCGCGCCGCGCCAGGCACTTATCGCCGCTCATCGGAAGAAGGCGCGCCAGGCAAATCAATATCATCTGCAGCTTGACCTTCTGCGCGAACGTTGCCATAGGCGCCATTCGGGATTCACAAGCTGTGAGGAGCAATGCGCGCGGCTTTTAAATACGGTCTACTCATCACCGCCGGGGTCGCCGCGTGGGTGATGCTCAAGCATTTCGCGTTGAAGCACTCTGTGCCACCGTGGATGGATGCTTTGGTATTCAACGCGTTCGAGCTCGTTGGTCTAGCGCTCGGAATTCGCGACAAACGGATCCGACAGGGGAGCCTTACGTTCGGGGAAGGAGTGAAAACGGGGCTTTCGATTACTGTCGTGTACGCGCTGGGGGCTTGTCTATTCTTCGCAATTTTGTACGGTGTTGTTGGCCCGGAGCTCTTGCGCCAGGCGCAGGAGCCGGGGTTCGGTGGGCGTTCTAATTCGGCGATTCTCGCAGGCGCGTTCGGAGGCGTTCTCGTCGGAGCGCTGCTGAGCGGTCTGGTGTTTTCACTCCTGCTTTCCATGCTCATGCGCCGAAGCGCGTTGCAAGGATCGCCGCAAGAGCCTACGCCTGG
>Ga0126378_10003477_pt1 | contig 11915 bp, 9 predicted proteins | sample PanSoiMetPlot_23_FD_92587 | JGI IMG/M metagenome (GOLD analysis project Ga0126378, IMG submission 92587) | Tropical forest soil microbial communities from Panama - MetaG Plot_23 | ecosystem: Environmental > Terrestrial > Soil > Tropical forest > Bulk soil | place: Panama | collected 2016-02-17
CCTTTGCAGATCCATCTGTCTTGGGCGACCCGGCAATCTACGGCTACCTGGCCAGACACTATATCTATTATTTGTGGACTGGTGTGCTCTCATTTAGTCAAGCGTTGCGAGCCGGCGCTGGTAGCATTGGAGGTCCTTGGTACATTATCTTTTCTCCTTTTATTAATCTTTACAGGGTGCTCGTTGGCTCAGGCACTCTGCTATTGGCTGGTAGCCCGCCAGAATTGGGCATGGATATCGATCCTACAAACATCGATCCCGAGGGTGGAGCCAACACCTATACCATGTTGGGCACTCTTTATTTTTACCTGGGCCCATTTGGTGCCGTGCTCGTCACGATCGCTTTCGCATTCTTCTGCTACGGACTACTGCTGGTTTGTAAGACCCAGAACAAGATTTGGTGGCTGACCCTCTATTGTATTGTCGGGAGCTGGCTAGTGTTTGGATTCCATGAGTATTACCTTTGGTCTCTGGGCTTTCTCGAAACTGTGGCCGATTGCCTGATTTTGGGATCTCTGATTAGATACGCGAAGAAGCGCCAGGGACCAAACGGGCTTGCAAACGTACCTGCGCAGCTGTCACCGCAACCGCTGTGACTCCTGTGCGAACGATAATTCATCTTCAGTTAAATGAACTTGCATTTTTAGATTTGGCTTTGATTTTGGACATTAAGACAAGCGATGTATGGCTTTCGGTCAATCTAGGGAGGGCATTTTGTCTGCCAGCGTAGGCCCGCTGGTAAGCGTCATAACGCCGGCCTTTAACCACGAGTCTTTCATCGGTGCATGCATAGAAAGTGTACTGTCGCAGACCTATCCGCACTGGGAACAAATTATCATCGATGATGGTTCCACAGACCGAACAAGAGAACTCGTTCGCGAATATTCTGATCTCCGAATTCGGCTCGTCGAACAACCACATCAAGGAATCGAAGCACTTGCCAGCACTTACAACCGGGCCCTGAGCACAGCGAAAGGGAGCTTGATCGCAATCCTGGAGGGGGACGACACCTGGCCAACTGACAAGCTTGCAACGATGGTGGCAGTTTTTCGAGACCCTGGGACAGTACTGGCTTTCGGCGACGCACATGACATGGACGACAAGGGAGTTGTGGCAAACTGGCGAACAAGAACGAGCCGAAGCAGAGCACTCTTGCCGAAGTCAATTTTCTTTAATGACCCGGTGCGTTCGGCTACCTCCTATCTCCTAAGTAGCGGCGGGCAATCCTTTATTCCACCATCTACTGTCGTTATTCGTCGGAATGCTTTGGAATCGATCGGCGGATTTCAACACGTGACTGGGATAGGCCCTGTCGACGTTCCTACGTTTGCTCGACTCAGCCTTATGGGGAAGTTTGGATACTTCCCACAAGTGCTGGGATACCGCAGGCGTCACCTAAACTCAGCAACGGTTCAATATCTTGAACCTATGAGCAACACAGCTAGAGATTTCGCACTGGCGGCCGCGACAGATTCAGTGTTCGGATTGACCGCGGCCGAGCGCAAATCAGTCGAGGAGAGTTGGCGCGCGACGCCTTTTACTGCCGCGTTTTGGCTTGGAAGAATTTGTTTGATCAACGGTCACACGAAAGAAGCGCGAAGGCACTTTGCTGCAGCGATGGGGGCTCGGGACTTCCGCATGGTTCTTGCATCGGTCATAGGCTGGGGGCTTTCCTGGGCAAGGTGCGACATGGAGGGTTTGGCTCGGTTTGCCGGTCAATCAACCTTGAAATAGGCCGGAGTCTAAGTCCACCAAGTTAAATGAATATCAATGAATATCTCGAACACCTCAAGGCAGGCGGTTTCAAGGTGGTACTCGGCTCACACAATACGCTATGGTCGAGCAGCGAGCGTTTTTCTATGCAACGTCAGCCCGTCTTCGCGCTCAACCCACCTCCGAGGGGCGAGATCTCAAGTGTCTTCAGGCGGTCGCATGCCGCAATGTTGAGTTTCGTGGTAGAACCTTCTGACGTACGTGCGGCGAATTGTTCTCTCTACCTTTGCAATGACCCCACGTACTCCCTCAAAAAGCTTGGTAGAGGTGCCCGTTATGATACGTCTCGTGGCCTCAACGAATTGAAAATCAGGTTCCTGGAGCAGAATGAAGTACTCAGATTAGGAAAGCAATCGTACTGCGATACGCTTGCGCGCACAGGCTTATCTGTTGACAATAGAGAACCCTTTGAGGTCCGATTTCGCCAGCCTCGTACCGAGAACCGCTATCTGGGTGCATTCAAGGGAGATCGGCTAGCTGCATTTTTCCTCGTAACAGAAGTTGATGATTGGGTTTCACTGGGCGGTTATTCTACCAATGAGTTCCTGCCTCTTCGTCCGAATAATGCTCTGATCTTTTACGCGGTGCACCATTATCTCGTCGAGAAGAAGGTCCGTGTCGTCAGTTACGGACTCAGTTCCGTCCAAGCGTTCTCCAAAGCAGAAGGGCTACACAAATTCAAGATCAAGATGGGTTTTGAGGCAGCCCCAGTGCATCGCGTCTTCGTTGTCAATCCGCTACTACGACCCTTTGTTAACCGCGTCTCGTGGCGGTTAGTCAACGGCATTCTGAAAGTTGCACCTCACCATCCGATGATCAAAAAGGCGGAAGGCGCTCTGCGAATGGCCCTCGAGGATCACAACTGATGGATGCTCTCATGGAGGACAACAGGCTCACGTCCCCTGAACTGATTTGGGAGCGACTGATGGCGCAAACCCGTTATGGCAGATACGCGCACAGCGTGGAAAGCAAAATGGTTTGGAACGTCCTCGAGCGCTCTTTGGAACCAGGTGTGCTCTTAGATGTCGGGTGCGAAGGGGGACGCTGGGCCAAGGTTTTCGCAGACCGCGGATGGCAAATCATCGCAACTGACGTTGATGCGAGGTCCTTACGGGTCTGCAAGTCACGCATTCCGAATTCACATTGCATTCTTTCGGACCCTGGCGCACGTCAATTGCCGGCGGAGGACAACTCAATTGATGTCGCGCTGTGCATTGAAGTCGGACCAGTTATTCACACGGATTGGGCTGTCTCCGAATTCGCAAGGATCTTGAGATTAGGTGGTAGTCTCGTTGGGGTGTGTTGGAATCGAAGGTCTTGGCGTGGCTTCCTTTACCACAATGTGCGCGTTCTTCGACGTTCTGGCTCTAATGCACTAGTGGGCTATCCAATTGCATATAAGGATTTTCGGCGGCAAATGGTGGAGCATGGGTTCAGGTTTGCGAGGGAACTCGGCTACGCCTGGGTGCCGTTCCGCCGCACAAGCAACTCCATCCTCTTGAACCCATTGACGGCTATCGAGCGCTTTTCAGGATTGCAGCACTTCGTCTCTTCGGCACCAATGGTCGCATTTGTGTCCGAGAAGGTGACTCATGCTCCGGCGCAAACGAAGAGGTCTGATCACACATCCGGGGACAGAAGACTATCTGCCATTCGCTAATTGTAGAGCGATGGCAGGGCAAGAGCGAGAATGAATCTTTCCCACGAGACCGAAACTTTCGTACCATCTCATGTGGAGATGCTTCAGTGTCCGTGTTGTTGTTCGCGCAATTGGAAATCTGCTCAGAGGGTTCGGCGAGCCTCGCTGTCACAGTGTGCAAATTGTGGACTCCTCGCGACGACCTCCTTCCTGAAGAACCACGGTGATATTGATGAGCTGTACGATGTGACTCAAGAGAATCATGAAGAATACTGCGAGCGTTATCTAGGAAGCCGACTTGCGTTTTACAGGCGCGTTGTTCTCAAACTCAGTCCATTTCTGCGGAACGGTCGTCTTCTGGAGATTGGTAGTGGTTATGGCTATTTTCTTGAAGTGGCCTCGCTGTCAGGTTGGAAAACAGAGGGAGTGGAAATCTCAAAATATGCAGCTGCGGTCGCACGCTCTCGCGGCTGCCAAGTGCATCGGGAAGATATTCTTACCTTGCCCCTGCCTGCAGAATCTTACGACGTCGTGGCGATGTGGGATGTGGTTGAGCATTTCCTGCGTCCCGGAGAGATCCTCCGGCGCTGCGTTGAGCTGCTGCGACCTGGGGGCGCTTTGGTTCTTCGAACCCCGAACGCCCGGGCGCTCCGTGATAGAGGCGGACTAGTTCGCGCGGCCTACCGCCACCTGGCCTATCCAGCGAACACTCCACAACATGTATTTCATTTTACTCCACAGGATCTCACGACACTGGTGGCGACGCTTGGCCTTGAAGATATAAGCGTCGACTCCGCCGGACTGTGGGACGAATGCGTCGTGTCGGGCAAATATGCGGTCGTCCGCGCTGGGCGGTGGACGCTATTGCGGCTTGCCGTTGCTCTACATTGGCCGTACGAGTTCGTGTTGACAGCGACAAAGTCCCACCTAGCATAATCTCTTGTTCCGGGAGTGGCTTGCCCCACGGCGCAATACCCAGTGAATCTTGAGCAGCCAAAAACCGAGCAGCAGACCAGTGCCACGGAAGAAGTAGCCGTATCGAAACCATTTCAAGGCAAATCTTTATTACACGTGGTTTCGATTTTTCCGGCGCTCACGGAAACATTTGTATTAAGGGATGCGCGAGAGCTGATAGGACTTGGATGGACAATCCACCTCGGCCAGTTGCGACCTGCTGGGAAGCGACCAACTGCGCTGGGATTTGAAGATCTTCGACCCTGCGTGACGCGTGCCAATCTATTAAGCATTGATATGTTGCGTGCGTTGCTGTTTTGGATTCGAAAGCAGCCGCGTCGGACGTGGGAATTTGTGAAGATTGTCTTGCATTCTGCAAAGCAACCAAGAGATCTACCAAAAATCGCCTACATCCTGTTGGCTTCCATGGAATTGGCTTACAGATTCCAGGATTCAACGTTGGTTCATGTGCGCGGTCATCATCTGCATAGTGAAGCCTTGGCCGCGATGTTCATTGGGGGATTTCTTGAAATCCCCTTCAGTTTCAAATGTTATACAGTCAAGCTGTACTACCCGAAGTCGGTTATTTTGGAAGTCGTTCGCCGATCTGAGTTTATAGTGGCTGACACTCTCCAGGTGTCAGATTTCCTAAAGACGCTGGGCGCCAAACAAAAGCAACTTGAGCTCATTCGAAATGGTGTCCGACTTGCTGAATTCCCATATCGCACCACTCAATCGATTCTTGGCACACCCGTCATTTTAGCTGTCGGGCGCATGGACCAGAAGAAAGGATTCCACGTCTTGCTTAGCGCCTGTGCCTTACTTAGAGATCGAGGCGTGAAATTTCAGTGTGTCTTAGCGGGCGACGGAACTGAACGTCATGGACTTGAGGATTTGAGGAGCCGGCTGAATCTGAATAGTGAAGTTTCCATGACCGGAAATCTCAGTTTCGCCGAGATTCAATCTTGGTATCAGCGAGCCGCGATACTCGTCGTTCCTTCTGTCGTTGCATCTGACGGCTCTACTGATGGTCTTCCTACCGTGGTTACGGAGGCGTTTGCGATGGGCGTACCTGTAATTGGGACTGACACAGCCGGGATTCCAGAGGTTATCCGGGATGGGAGCACAGGATTCGTGGTCCCTTCAAACTCCGCCGATGTGTTGGCCGAACGTATTGCAGTGTTGCTGGAAAACGGAGACCTTCGGAGTTGCTTTGCAGCCAAAGCTCGGAGGCTAACTGAGGAAGTATTCGACATTGAATATAACTCTATGATTCTGTCTAGATTAATTCTCGGAGAGCGACATCCAGGTCACTCATCCCCTGATCCGACTGGCTGCACATTTGCTTCCACGGCCAGAGCTTGAGGAGTTGTCGATCCTAAATCAATTGCGTCAGCCGACCGTTCTTCGATGAAAGTCGCAATTCTCACACAGTATTATCCACCAGAGATGGGCGCACCGCAGGCGCGACTCTCAGAGTTAGCAAAATACTTAGTCGGGTGCGGCCACGAGGTAACGGTCTTGACCGCGATGCCCAACTATCCGAGTGGCAGAATCTATCCAGGCTATGGCGGAATGCTCAGGAAGGAGAGACTGGGCGGAATCCGAGTCATCCGCACATTCATATATCCCGCAAAGAGCGCTAGATTTGTGCCAAGGATGGTCAATTACCTTTCGTTCGTCGCTTCTTCTTTGTTTTTCGGCACATTTCTCCTAAAGACATCAGACTTTCTTATCGTTGAGAGTCCACCGCTTTTCTTGGGCTTAGCGGGCCTCTGGCTCCGCTGGTGGAAGGGTTCGAAATTGATCTTCAACGTATCGGATCTATGGCCTGAGAGTGCGATCGAGCTTGGAATGGTGAGAAGAAACGGACTCGCTGCTCGAATTGCATGTTGGCTCGAAGCGCAGTGTTATGTGCATGCGTGGCTGATCACTGGTCAATCGCACGGAATCGTGAAGAACATTAGCGAACGATTTTGTGGCCGACCTGTCTTTCATCTATCGAATGGCGTTGATACCACGCTCTTTGCACCGGAATACAGAACTGATGCCGCCCGCGCGCTGCTTGGGCAGGCCGGGGAATTCGTCGCGGTTTACGCGGGCTTGCACGGTCATGCGCAGGGGCTCAGCCAAATTTTGCAAGCGGCACGGCTACTCTCTTCGGACTCAAGAATTCGTTTCGTGCTGATTGGAGATGGTCCTGAAAAGGCTCGCCTTAAAGCAACTGCAGATGAGATGAGGCTTACCAATATACGGTTTCTTGATCCCCGTCCGCAGTCGGAAATTCCTGCAATTCTCGCGGGCGCAGATGCAATTCTTGTACCCCTCGTCGGACAGATTACCGGTGCCGTCCCTTCGAAAATCTATGAGGCAATGGCCAGTGGGCGTCCGCTGATTGTCATTTCCAAAGGAGAGCCAACAGGAATCGTTTCAAAGTTCGGCGTGGGTTTGAGCGTAGAGCCCAACGATACCGGGGGACTCGTGCGTGCCTTGCTTACGCTGTGCAAGGACGCCAGTCTCGCCCAACACTTTGGCAAGAATGGGCGTAACGCGGCGATCCAGTATTTTGACCGCAAGGTGATCCTCGAGCGGTTTACGAAGTTCCTCACAGAGTATCAAGACTTTGCCGTGCCAGGGCCATCGTTCACGTTTGCTAAGGCAGAGCCTCCTCGCGTCGATGGGTGACCAATTCAGGGCCGGAGTACCAACGGAAGGCTCAGTTCTTGAGCCTTAATATATTTGAACTCGACCGGATTCGCATAGCTTATGCACGGCGGTCTACGGCAACCAGAGCACGCATTCGCTTTGGGACTACAGCCATGAACGAGAGTACGATTTGTTTTCTTTTGCGATGTGGCGGACACGAAGGAAGAGAATCCTGGAATTGGCTGTGGTGTAGGCCGCTGGATTCGGGCATTTTTTCACACTATCTATGTCTCACCACGAAGAGATAGCAGCCGCTCCCGCTGACCCGCAGATTCCGTTTCATCGGGCTTCGGTCGGTGAAGAGGAAGTACAGATGGTGAGCCAGGTCATCCGTTCGGGCTGGCTGACGATGGGGCCGAAAACCATCGAATTCGAAACCGAATTCGCTCGGTATATCGGGGTGAAGCACGCTATTGCGGTTTCCTCCTGTACTGCAGCTCTGCATCTTGGCCTGGAAGCAGTTGGCGTCACCCCAGGCGATGAAGTCCTGGTTCCCACGACTACCTTTACCGCCACCGCCGAGGTAGTTACTTACTTGGGTGCCAAACCTGTTCTAGTTGATGTGGAAGAGAACACATTAAATCTGGACCCAGGAGATATTGCTCGTCGGATTACCGCGCGGACGAAAGCCATTATTCCAGTTCACTTTGCTGGACAGCCGTGCGAGGTGTCGAGGATACGCGAGTTGGCTGACGAGCACGGACTGCACGTGATCGAAGACGCTGCTCATTCCCTCCCTGCCACCTATCACGGAGTCAACGTCGGATCCCTAAGCGAACTGACCGCCTTCAGCTTCTACGCTACAAAGACGTTGACGACGGGTGAAGGTGGCATGATCACTACGGACAACTCGGACTACGCCGAGCGGATGCGAATCATGCGTTTGCATGGGATTGGCCGTGACGCTTGGAAGCGTTATAGCGCAACCGGTTCATGGTATTACGAAGTCCTTGCGGCAGGGTTCAAATACAACATGACCGATATTCAAGCGGCCCTTGGACTGGTTCAGCTTGGAAAATGCTCCGCCATGCGAAATCAAAGATGTAAAATCGCCACTCTGTACACATCTGCGTTCAAGAGAATCGAAGTGCTCCAGCCTCCCGCGACGCTCAGCGACCGGGAGTCATCCTGGCACCTTTATGTTCTTCGACTTCACAGAGATCGTCTAAAGGTCAGCCGTGACGATTTCATTGCTGCATTGAAACAACGCGGCATTGGAACGAGCGTCCATTTTATTCCATTGCATCTGCACCCTTATTACCAAAAAGCGTTTGGTTATCATCGGGGAGATTTCCCGATTGCTGAAAAAGAATACGAGCGCTGCGTGTCTCTACCCATTTACCCCGGCATGACTCAGGAAGAGATCCAGCGAGTGATTGCAGTGGTCTCTGACGTCAGTGAGGAATACGGTGCATGATCGCGGCGAGGTTTCTTCGGACGTCGCTGTTCCAGCAACGCTCTCAGACTCATATGGGGCCTCGATCCGGCCCGGTTCCCATTTGGCGGTTCAACGAAAGCTTTACCTGCGTGGCGGCAAACGTTTCTTTGATTTCGTTGCATCTGCCATTGGGCTTGTTTTGCTAGCGCCGATTCTTGTGGGCATTGGAATACTCGTTAAGTCCAGTTCGCGCGGTCCGGTTCTGTTCCGGCAGCAGCGTGTGGGAAAGGATGGGAAGCCTTTTTGGATTTTGAAATTTCGGTCGATGATGGATGGCGCCGAGCGGGCAGGGGTGGGTATTACACCCAATAGCGATCCAAGAGTGACGCGCCCCGGCGTCTTGCTAAGAAAATGGAAACTTGACGAGCTGCCGCAGCTGTGGAATGTCCTGGTTGGTGAAATGAGCCTTGTGGGCCCACGTCCGGAGTTACCTTCATATGTTCTCGGATATACGATTGAACAGAAAGAGGTACTTAAAGTAAGACCTGGAATTACAGATCCCGCCTCCGTTCGGTACCGCGACGAAGGCAGTGTCTTGGAGCGAAGTAGTGACCCTGAACTGCTCTATCGCAAGAAAATTTTACCCGAGAAACTTGCGCTCAACCTACAATATCTCAAAGACATTTCGTTTGCTCGCGATCTCTCGTTAGTGCTCGGCACGCTCAGGTCAGTGATGAGGTCCTCTGAAGCCAAAAAACAGGCCTGACTTTCGCAGCTTCGTAGGTTGTCCATTAGATTTTCCCATTGGCGAAGTACAGAAACTCGTGGTTAATCCTCTTCTGAATGCAAATCTTTGGACTTCAAAACAATCGCTTCAATCTAGCATAGTGACCTTACGATGACTACTCGACGACTTATCCGCTTTTCGATGCTGTTGTTGCAGCGCCGAATCTGGTTTATCACTCTCTTGCAGGCGCTGATCGTGCTTGGCTCTCTCGTCTTCGCTTGGTTTCTTCGTTTTGATTTCTCGCTTCCTGACCGTCGCGTTCTACTCATTGCGATTGCGGTTCTTCCGTTAATTCGCCTGGCTGTATTTGCCAGGTTTAAACTCCTACACGGATGGTGGCAGTATACGGGTGTAAGCGACGCTTGGGATATTACAAAAGCTATCCTATCAGGAACCATCTTATTCTGGCTCGTAATGCGTATCTTGCCTGCTGCAGGCGGATTTCCGAGATCCGTGTTCATTTCGGAAATGCTCTTTAGCGGCATTTTTCTCTCCGGCGTGCGGCTGATTTCGCGAGGGGTTTTTGAATCTGTGCGAAAGGACGAAGCGTCCCAGAGGAAAGTTATTCTGATCGGAGCAGGTTTCGCGGCGCAAATGATCATTCGCGAGTTCGCCCGTTACGGAAGTGGGTATCGTGTAGTGGGCTGCTTGGACGACGATATCACGAAACAAGGGATCAGGATTCATGGGATTCCCGTGTTGGGTACCGTTGACGAACTAAAGGAAATCATTGAGGAGTGTCCGGTGGATGAAGTACTGATCGTTGTTCCCTCGGCAACCGGAGCACAAATGCGCAGATTCGTAGGAGTATGCAACCGGGCAAAAGTGAGTTTCCGTACGGTTCCTACCTTGAGTGACATAGTGGCCGGTCAGGTCACCGTGAGTCAGCTGCGCGAAGTCAGTCTGGAAGATCTACTTGGAAGGGAGCCAATTCAGATCGATCTGGAATCTGTTCGCAAGGAGATTGGGGGGAGGACCGTAGTAGTGACCGGAGCGGCGGGCTCGATTGGGTCCGAACTCTGCCGGCAAATAATCGATTATAATCCTGCCCAGCTCGTCTGTCTGGATCAAAGCGAAACGGGACTATTCTTCCTCAGACTGGACCTTGATAGGCACCGCAGCGGTAATCAACCCGCCTATCGCGTTGCCGATGTAACTGATGGCGAGCGTCTCCGAAATCTTCTGGCGGAATTCAGACCAGATGTTATTTTCCACGCGGCCGCCTATAAGCATGTGCCTATGATGGAATCCAATGTCCAGGAGGCAGTAAAGAACAACGTCCTAGGCCTGCTAGGCTTGCTGGATCTTGCTGATGAAGCCGGGTGTAAGAATTTTGTCTTAATCTCGTCGGATAAGGCTGTTAATCCAACGAACGTCATGGGTGCGACTAAAAGAATCTGCGAGTTGATCCTCTCTTCTCGACCCCCAAACGGAATGCGCTGCGTGTCCGTACGATTCGGCAATGTTCTGGGATCCAGCGGAAGCGTGATCCCGGTGTTGAAGCACCAACTGCGCAACCATGAGCCGTTGACCGTCACCCACCCGGAGATCAAGCGGTTCTTTATGATGACCCGAGAAGCAGTCGCCTTGGTTCTACAAGCCTTCGCGATTGGGAAACACGGTGACATTCTTGTTTTGGACATGGGCGAGCCAGTGAAGATTTTGGATTTGGCTCGCACTCTTATACGTCTTTCTGGCAAAGCAGAGCATGATGTGGAGATCCGTTTCACGGGGCTGCGTGAAGGAGAAAAGCTCAACGAAGAGCTTTTCTACGCCCACGAAGAGGTAATTCCCACTTCATGTGAAAAGATCAAGCGGACAAGCGGCGCACTGAAAGACTGGTCAAAATTGTGCGTTCAATTGGACGAGCTTCGCGCTTCAATGATCGTCGATGGTGCGGCACCAATCCGCTCCAAGATCAAGGAAATCGTCCCGGAGTATTCGTTTCAGCCCGGCAATTCAAGAAAGGGCAGCGCCCAAAAGCATGCAGATAGATATTTCCGAGCCACTGCAGGCAATGACTAATTCAGGTCCTTTGACTTCCTCGCATTGTTTCATGTTTCATTCGCATGCGCTCGCGCAGAAAAGTGTGGTTGAATCCGTTTATGGTTTTCTGATTCTTTCAGAGTAGCTAGAAGAAATGGAATTGTAGTGAAGTGGGCCTTGCAGCAAAGCAACCGGGAGAGCGGCAATTCTGGGAGGTTCAGATGAAAGGCGTTGTGCTTGCTGGTGGAATGGGAAGCCGGCTGTATCCCCTGACGCGTGTAACTAACAAGCATCTGCTGCCCGTATATGACAAGCCGATGCTGTATTATCCCCTGCAGACACTTGTGGACGCGGAAATCCATGACATCCTAATCGTGACGGGAGGGAACAACGCGGGAGACTTTCTACGGTTGCTGCGGAACGGCAAGGACTTTGGCCTGAAGCAACTAAGTTTTGCGTATCAGGAAGGCGAAGGGGGAATTGCGGACGCCTTGAGACGTGCGGAGCCATTTGCGGCCGGAGAGAAAATCTGGGTCATCCTAGGAGATAACATCTTAGATAACGGCTTGGGGAAGGCGCGGGAGAGGTTCGACCGGCAAAACGAAGGCGCCCTGATATTATTGAAGGAAGTGCCGGACCCCGAGCGATTCGGCGTGCCGATATTCGACGGCAACCGAATTGTGCGTATCGAG
>Ga0126378_10003479_pt1 | contig 11913 bp, 14 predicted proteins | sample PanSoiMetPlot_23_FD_92587 | JGI IMG/M metagenome (GOLD analysis project Ga0126378, IMG submission 92587) | Tropical forest soil microbial communities from Panama - MetaG Plot_23 | ecosystem: Environmental > Terrestrial > Soil > Tropical forest > Bulk soil | place: Panama | collected 2016-02-17
CGCGAAACCTTGACCCGAATCTTGCCGAACGAGGTTTCAATTTCATGGATCTCGCGAGGCAACTTGAGGCGCGACACGGGGTGAAACCGCATGCCGATCGTCGAAGTCTCCGTGAAGATAATCCGCGCCAGGACGTCGCGGTGCTGCGCTTCGGCAAGGACCCCAAGCACCACCCCGGGCCGCCCCTTTTTCATCATGGTGGGGGTCAGCGTTACGTCGCGTGCCGCGGCCGCGAACAGGCGTTCCACCACGTGATCGTAGACCTGCGGGTTAAGGTCATCGATGTTGGCCTGGATTTCGATCATCTCGTCGGCATCAAACGTGGCCTGCCGATTGCCGATCATCACGCGCAGAACGTTCGGTCGGTCTTCCAGCGTGCGCGAACCGGCGCCATAGCCGACCCGTTCGATCTCGAAGGACAGCGGCACCGGAGCCGGGCGGGCAAGCGCCTTGAGCACTGCGGCACCGGTGGGAGTGACCATCTCGGCGGCGCCATCACCCAGGCGCAGGGGAAATCCGGCTAGCAACTCGGCGGTGGCCGGCGCGGGCACCGGAATGATTCCGTGTTGTGAGCGTGCGAAACCCCGGCCGCCAGGCAGCGGAGAGACCAGGACCTCGCTGATCCCCAGTGCCTCCAGTGCCCACGCGACTCCGACCACGTCGATGATCGAGTCGACCGCGCCGACTTCATGGAAATGCACAAGATCGGGCGGGGTGTTGTGAATTTTGCCTTCCGACTCCGCCAACACCTCGAACACTGCTTTCGCGCGCCGCTTGACCGTTTCTGAAAGCGCGGTGGCCTGGTCGATCATGGCGGTAATTTCGCCGAGGTGCCGTTCTGGTTGGGGTTCGCCGACTTCTACCTCGAATTTCACCGCGGAGATGCCGCTCATCACGCGACGGTTCTGCGCGAGGCGATAACCGCTCAGCGGCAGAGAGGCCAGGGCGCGTGTCAGGCTTGCGAAATCGAGCCCGCAATCGATCAGCGCGCCGACCATCATGTCGCCGGCGAGGCCCGAGAACGCATCGAGATACGCGGTTTTCATCACTGCGAGCTTTACATGGTATCAGGGCGCCGATAGAATCAAAAACTCGGCTCAGCGCCGAGCCTAAAGTAATGAGGCAACGAGACCTCAAACTCTTCCGCAAAATTCTGGAAGACCGAAAACAGGAAATTCTGAGTGAAGCGGATCGCGCCGTCGGAGAGATGAATAACGGAACCGAGGACGGGTACGCCGACCCCACCGACCGCGCTTCGCTGGAGAGCGATCGCAATTTTCTGCTGCGCCTGCGCGATCGAGAGCGCAAATTGCTTGGCAAGATCGAAGAAGCTGTCGCGCGGATCGATGAAGGCAGCTACGGCCGCTGCGAGGAGTGCGGCGGCGACATCGGGATCGAGCGATTAAAGGCACGCCCGGTCACCACCTTTTGCATATCATGCAAGTCGGCACAGGAAGCGCGCGAGCGCCAAAGCTGAACGCCGAACCAGCCGTTGCGCGCCGAGTTGCGGGGCACTCGTAGTAACCCGCCAGGCGCTTTCCTGAAGCGCCGATTCGGGCAATAATTCCCATCTCGCCTGCGATGGGGCAGTAGCTCAGCTGGGAGAGCACCACGTTCGCAACGTGGGGGTCGAGGGTTCAAATCCCTTCTGCTCCACCAAATTTTCTTTGTAAACAAGGGGCTTTTTTTGGACGTGCTACGCCTCGGAGGGGCAACGGGGGGCAAACTGCGCCAATTCGAAACCGCGGGACTCGATTTTGGACAGCTCCAGAGCGTCCGCCGCGTCGGCGTGGATGAACTTCCCGTAATGTCGATGAAGTGTTGCATCCGACACTCCCGTCTGCTCGGAAAGCCACGCGAGGTTGACCCCGCGAGTCAGTGCCGTCGAGACGCAAGTGTCCTCGTGGCGTAGAGGTCCCGGATGCGGATGCCGATCGCCCTTTGAGCCGAGCAAAAGATTTTGTAAAAGCTCCGCTGGTCGATCGGCTCGCCTAGTGTGTTCTTGAAGACGTAGTCGGACGGTTCAGCGCGCAGCTCAATCAGTTGACGCAGCAGTTCCACGTTCCTCGGCGTCAGCCTCACCACTCGCGCAGCAGTGGCGGTCTTTGGCGCTGCCTCAGCAGCGAGCGCTGCGAACGCTCGACGAAGAGCGTGCCGCTGCCGAGGTCAAGTGATCTAACTCTGAGCGCCACCGCTTCGGACGGGCGCATAACGGTGTAAAAAAGCGTGAAGAGAAAGGCAAGGTAGGGGAAGTGCGCCCTTGCTTGGTAACGACCTTGATAACGGCCGACGCGCCATCGCTTGCGCGAGAAAGACTCAAGCAAACGATCGCGTTCCTCCTCGATAAAGGGGTCAGGTCCGGGCACGACTCGGCGCGGCCAATCCAGATCGCCAAAGGGAAACGCCGCCTCGAGACCCCCCTTGCGCGCGTCACGAAACATCGCTCGAAGCGAACCGTCAATAACGTTTCGTGTCGTTTTCAGTCCGATTCCTTGCTGTGCCTGAAGACGTACCCTCAGATCCTCCAAATGTTCCAGTGAGAAGCGGGCATGCTCCACGTCGGCGATCGCTTAACGACCAAGCCTTTGCGTGATGAAGCGTCGAGCAACTGTGGCGGACCTAATTGCCGCCGTGATGAGGCCGTCGATGACTACCGTTGCCAGGGAACGATGAACTTCAGCACCGGTGCTGGTGGCCATAGCCATCGAGATGAAGCCTGTGCTCGCGACCAGGGCGGTCATTAGGACCGGTTGCAATCAATCCGCGGCGCCCACCCATATTGCCCGATCGATCAAAAAGCCCCGGATACGGCGCAGAGTGATGTGACTTACCATTACGACGCCATTCAGGACGGCCACCCCGAACAGAGCGATATCGGCTGAGCATCGACGACAGGTCGGAAACTGCTACATTCGACCCAAGGGAAGAGTATGCCCAAAGCTAACAGAGGTGGCTGGAAGACCTGCTCCAGAGGCCATAAGTACCGCGGCATGAGTGGCTGTCCGATCTGATGGAAAGGAAACCGACCCGGCGGGTCGAGCAAAGCCATCAGCAGTCGCAGAACAAAGGAATCTCCAATACTCCCGCGCCGGGGCTCGTAAAGCGAGCGTGAGAAGACCGGTCCATATCGTTTACTATCGCATGATCGCGCCCGAATTGATCGAAATCGTCCGGGTGCTCCACGAGCGCATGGACCCCAGCCGTCACTTGCATGACAGCTCCGAAGACAACGACTGAACACTGCGGCCGAATTTCTGGCTGGCATGCGAACGATCAGCGAGGAGCGGGCAGGGGCGTCACATCGACGGCCCCGCCGACGTAGAGAGCATAAAACGCATGGATGTGGTAACCGAGGCGTTTGGCAGCGCTCCGCTCGGTTTGGAGTTGAACGCTATCCTTACCTAGGTTCGGTGGAGGTGAACCTCAGGTATGTTTGTCTGGCCGCGCAAATTTGAGTCCGCCGCTGCCATTCACTGAACAAAAGTTGTCCGCACGGAGAAAAACAGAGAATGGTGCCGTCTACTTTCAAAATTCAGGGAAACGAAAGACCTCTGAGCAAAGCGGTTGCGGAGCGCCGTGCAACGTCAAGTTTCGACGGTTCCGGGATGTCCGGGGATGCGCTGTCCGCGATTGTGCGTGCGGGAATGGAAGCACCCAGCGGTTTCAATCTTCAGCCATGGGGTTTCATTGTGGACCGCAGTGGAGAGCAGAAGCGTAGCTTGCGTGAGGCCGCAATGGGACAGATGAAGGTTGAAGAGGCTGGTGCAGTGATTGTCTGCTGGGGCGATCCGTCTGACCTGCGCCGGCGGCGCAGCCATTTCAGCTGCCCACCTTTCTTTCGACGTTTCGGGACAGAAACGACCCAGCAGACTCGTAAGCCTTTTGGCCTTAAAAGTGGTGCAAAGTCGATGAAATTCCTTTGCAATTTCAGGTATTCACGGCGGCGCGCTGTATCTGCAATTCGATGCACCCAGCGGCGATCTTGGCGGTTTCTTCACTCCGCCGTGCTGGTCGCCGGCGGAGCAATCCTGAGTCGGCGTAGATTTCTCATCATCTGGATTCCTATGATCTCGCCGACACTAGGGAATAAGCGATACAGGCGCCAGGCAACACCGATGGCTGATGGGAAGACGACCACTGCTTTGTTTCGCGAGACGCCGCGCAAGATAATGCGGGCCGCCTTCGCTGCGCTGACAGTTCGGAATCGTGCCGTCACCTGTTCGCGCGGAATGTTCATGGTGACCGAGGAGCGCAGGATGTTCGTTTCGACTCGCCCCGGACATACGGCGCTCACTTTTACGCCCAGGTCGTAGCCCTCGCATCGTAGGGACAGTGAGAGCCCGACCACCGCGTGCTTGCTGGTGCAATATGGCAGATTGCCCGGTTGAGGAAGCAAGCCGGCCGCAGAGGCTGTATTGACGATATGGCCGTAGCCCTGCCGCGCCATTACGCTATAAGCGGCGAGAGCTCCATAGATGACTCCGTACAAGTCGACGTCGAGCACGCCCCGCCATTGCTTCATGGACAAATCGCGCGCGTCGCCGCCGATCGCGATCCCGGCATTGTTGAACATATAATCGAGGTGTCCGAACCGGGATGCGGTTTCAGAGACAATCCGATCGACTTCCGCCTGGTTCGAAACGTCAAGCCGAATAGCGTGCGCCCGCAAATTGCGATCGGCCAACACGGATACGACCTCGCGCGCCGACTGCTCATCGATGTCCGCGACCACCACGACCGAGCCGCGCGTCGCCAGTTGCTCACATAGGGCGCGTCCGATCCCCGACCCTCCGCCGGTTACGATCGCAACTTTGTTTTCGAACTGTGTCGATGTACCAAACATAGCGATACCCGATGTTTCATACCGCTCCAAAAAAGCCGGAGTGTTTCTATCGGATAATTACGATACACCAATGTAGCGGTATAGCAAAGAGACGCTCCGTGCTTTAAGAGCACAAACCGGTTCTTCTGCACAGCCTTCGCCACACTAAGACCTTGGAGGTGCCGCATCACCAGCCCAATATTCGGGCGGATCAAGCCACTTTTAAGGCGGGTGGGTCGTGAGCCGCGATGCGCGACCGACCCAGCAACCTTTCAGCTGATAATCTCGCTCAGCCCTTCGACGACTTGGTCGAGTATTTCCGGCGTCGCGCGGCCCCACCGCGCGCAGATGCGTTCAATCGAGAGCGTGCGTCTTTGGCTGATCTTGACCCAAGATTTCTTTGGCAAACCTCGGACATCAAGCTCCAAGGTCAATGGGAAGCCGGCACACTGCGGTCGGCTCCCAAGAGCGACGGCAATGATGGTTCCGGAGCGTTCGTTGAATACATCGTGACTAAGGACTAGAACCGGCCGTGCGCCCGCTTGCTCGCGCCACCGTAGGGGGGTCGAGGTCGGCCCAGCGAATCTCTCCTCTTAGTATTCGGGCCATTGATTGCGGCCTCGCGCGAGACCTTCATCAGCCATTGCCTGTTCTGCCTTGGAATCGAGCTTCGCGCACTCGCGGGCGAGCCGCGAGCGATCCAAACGGGCGATCTGCTCCTGGACAGCCAACTGGATGGCTTTACTACGATTTGGGAAAGCCTTCTTCTTGACCAGCGCGTCGAGGCGCTCAAGGAGCCGTCGCTCAATGGTAACTGCGACTTTGCTAGTACTCATCGGCGATGAGCCTCTTCAGATCGAGAGCTTGTACAGGCGTGCAGCGTTGCGACACAAGATCAGCTCGCGATCCCTCACAGGGACCTCGGCAAAATTGCTCTCAATCATGCGCGTTGATTCGGGATACGTCGATGCCGATCGCGGAAATTCCGATTCCCACAGTATTCGGTCTATTCCGACGTAGTTGCGGTTGCGCAGCCCTACCCGTTCCCTCCACGTTGTCACGTAGCACTGTCTATGGAAAATCTCAGACGGACGCTCGGTGAATCCTTCGTTCTCGACCAGATGTTGGCGTTCCCATTGATGGTCCAGCGCTTCAAGCGCGAATGGCACATAGTCGATCGCGCTGCCTGGGAAAACCGGCTGCAATTTCGGAAACCGATACAGGATCCCTGACAGCACCATCCCATTGATTAGCGCTGCGCTGCCAGCCGATTGGCGGACGTTATCGAATGCGCGGGCACCGGCCGGGTCATACGCTGGACTGATTTCGAACATGACGCTGGGAGCGCTTCCGGCGTGAAAGCATACCGGCACGTCCAGTTCCTGGATTGCGGTCCACAACGGGTCCCAATCGGGTTTGTATAGATGTGGCGCGGCGGGATTTATTTGGGAGGGCTGCGCCGGCATGATCAAGCCCTTATGGCCACGGGCAACCGCGCGCTGGGCTTCGCTGACCGCTGCTTCGACCGATCCTGCAGGGAGGATGGCTTGCGGAACAAAACGGGAACTGGCCGCGGTCCAGACGTCGATAATCCAGTCGTTGTAGACCCGCGCACACTCGATTTGAAGATCGAGAGCCTTAATGGCGCAGATTGCCTCACCGCTGATGCCCGCCGCCGAGGGGTAGAGCACGGAATAATCAATACCGTCGACATCCATCGCGGCCAGCCGCGCATGCGGGTCGTGGACGCTTTGAGGAACCTGACTCCAGACCTGAGGTTCGGCGCCGCGATCCTTCGACAATGCGCCCGTTGGGGCCAGCGAATTGGCGGTCTTTACTTGTCCTTCGATCACCCAGCGTTCGGTCCCGTCAGCCTGCACGGCAACATGCGGAATGAGATCGCCCCATTTTGCCTGCGACATGCCTTGCACCCACAGGTCAGGCACTTCCACCACATGGTCGTCAACGGATATCACGCCAAATCGCAATCCCACGGCATCACCTTATCCAACGAGCGAGGCGAGGAACGGCGACACCCTGAAACTGCCACCGTTTTTTCACTTGGCTACAGCTTGTAGACCCGCTTCGGATTTTCAACCAGGATCTTGTGCTGCTCCTCTTGCGGAACTCCCTCGAAGCTCCATTTCAGCCACTTGTCAGCCGCAGGCCAGATCGACGTCGGATGTGGGAAGTCCGTCTCCCACAGGATTCGGTCGACGCCAATGTAGTCACGCAGCTTAATGCCTGCCTGCTCGTACCAGAAGTCGACGTAGCATTGCTGGCGGAAGACATCACTTGGCTTGCGTTTGAGCCCGTTTTTGTAAAGCTCATTGCGTTCCCATTCGTAGTCGCAGGCTTCGAGCACGTACGGAACCCACCCGATGCCGCTCTCTGCGCCAACGAAGGTCAGCTTTGGAAAACGCTCGAGCACGCCGCCAAGCAAGAGATTGGCAAAAATTTGTGAGGAGAGGGCGAAGGAGTTGGCACTCCCCATTGCGAGCGTTTTCATGTCGCTGGCGCCAGGTTCAGAGCCAAGGTTGAGCCGCTTGGCGCCCGCCACATTGTGAAAATGCACCGGCATGTCGAGCTCCTGAGCAGTTGCCCAGAGTGGATCCCAATAGCGTTCCGCAAACGCGGGTAGACGATACTGCTCGGTGGCGCCAATCATGAGAAAACCGCGATGCCCGCGATTGGCGGCGTGCTTCAGTTCGGCGACCGCTGCCTCCACAGTTGCAAGTGGCAGTTCGGCCAGCGTGATGAAGCGATGCGGAGCGACATCGTAAAATTCCTCGGCTAGATAGTCATTGTACGCCCGTACGCAGTCCTTCTGCAGCTCAGGGTCCATTCTCATCATGAAAGCCTCGCCACCGACCCCGGCGGTGTTAGGGAAGAGCACTTGGGCAGAGACGCCGTCGCGGTCCATCGCTCGCATCCGCCCGTCGGCCGTATAGACTATCGACGGCACGTCGCGCCAATGCGTAGGCAGGCTTTTTCGGTCGGGAATCACGCCATGACACAAGGAGACCCATCCGTTCATCATCACCCTACCGTCGCACATCCAGACCTCACGGCCGTCTCTCTCGACGATCTGTGGTATGCGGTCACCCCATTTCGCTTTGGACATCCGGCTGGTCCAGGCGTCAGGTTTCTCCTGGCAGTGACTATCGACGTCGATGCGCTTGTATTCGAAAGCCATAACCTGAGTCTCCTTCACGGCGCGGCATTTCTGCTTGTCATGATCGATTTCTGAAACCCTCACAAGTCGCAGATAGGATCTGCAGCCAGGTGGGAGCGGCACTGCCTCGAGCGACTCTACTGACGGTCAACAACCCCGAATAGAAATTGAGCACCAGGAAAATCGGACTTCCCATCGATCTTAACCTGAATAACAGAAAAAAGCATTGAATGCTCCGCGATCGAGGTCCTGGGCCAGTTCGGTCCGAGTCCTTAAGTACCGCGTAAAAAGCAGCGCGGGGAGCTGGCTGTGCTGGCAGCTCGTCACACGATCGCCCGCATCATCTGTTCGAGCTTCGATGCCCGCAATCCATCGCGACGTCCTCGAAAGTAGCGCGCGTTAGCCTCATTGCTGGAAAAATAGAACACTTTCGAAAAACCCATCGAGCTGAGCTTGTTGGCAAACCGCTCTGGGGAATATCGACTCAGCCATGGCTCCCCGTGCGCTCTGGCGGAAGCGGCAGAGATTGCAGCCAAGGCACGCTCTTGCCAAGAGAGCGTACTGGCCGTGCTTACGAAGCTGAAGACGATTTCGCTGGCAGATGGCAGAGAAAGAACCAAACTCAAAGAAAGATCCCACGCCTCTTCGGTCAGGTACTGAGATACTCCAGGCGACGAAAAGAAAGTCGGCACGCGGAAATCCAAGCAGCCCCCGGTCAGCCCTTCTCCGGGTGAAATCCGCTCGAAATCCACCGGGACAAAGGTAACGTTCGCGGGAATAGGGATTTTGGCGGCTGCCAGTCTCTCTCGTTTCCAGCTCTGGGTGGTCGGATGATCGACCTCGAAGATTCGAAGCGACCTCGCCCACTCGGGTTGCCGATAGGCAAAAGTGTCGAGTCCGGCGCCGAGCAGAACATGTTGGCCTATTCCGTTGCTCAGCGACTCCGCCAAGCAGTCCTCCGCATATCGACTCCGCAACGCGAACATCGCTCGAAGGCGCCTTCCGATCAGACAGCTTGCAAGCCCATGACCTTCTAGTTCCTGTCGAACAAGTCGGGCGGCAATCGGGTCATCGAGGATCTTGGGTTCATCGTCGAGGTCTGATGTAAGGCTCGTACGATCGCCGCCCCTTGCGCGGAGGCACTCGCCCTCTCCTTTTCCATACGTATCAACCCAAGGCGTGGTGGCGTCGGGCATGACGTGACTTTAGTTCGTCGACTGAAAAGGAATCGGGCGAAAACCACTCCGTCCAATCTCTCTCCAGATGCTTCGTTAATCTTGAGTAGTATCGAGTGATGAACCGACGGTCGCCAGACGTCCGTATCGGTGTGCTCGTCAACTTCCTTTTCAGGTTGAGAACTACATCCTCAAGCCGGAACAGAATTCGTAATCAGGGGCTATCGCGTCGAATCCATCGCTAGACTTTTTTACGCTTTCGGAGTTTTTAGTAGGAACAGGAACTTTTATGAGTCTGCCGCTTCACGGTTACCGGGTCATCGAACTCGCTCAGATTTATGCGGGTCCCTACTGTGGCTTCCAATTGGCCCATTTCGGCGCTGAAGTCATCAAGATAGAACCGGTCGGAACTGGAGAACTTCTGCGCAAACGCCCGCCCGCCAAACACGGCACCAATTACGGCTTCCTCATGCTCAACACGGGCAAGAAATCCGTCTCCCTCAACATCAAGGATCCGCGCGGCCGCGACATTCTCTTCCGCATGCTGGCCGATTCAGACGTGCTCCTTGAGAACTACGCCCCCGGCGCGCTCGAACGCCTCGGGCTCGGCTACGACGATCTAGCTCCGCGTTTCCCTCGTCTCGTTTTCGCTTCCGGCAAGGGATATGGTCAAGACAGTCGGTTTGCCCAACTCGGCGCGATGGATTTCACGATCCAGGCTGCCTCCGGCATCATCAGCATGACAGGGTATGCCGACCGTCCGGGCGTACGCGTCACAGCCGCACTAATCGACACCAGCACGGGGATGCATCTTGCCGCAGGCATCCTCGCGGCTCTCCTCGAGCGCCAGCGCACTGGCCGCGGTCGTAAGGTCGAGGTTGCAATGCTCGATGTCTGCATGCCCGCGATCAATGGCGCTATCGGTGTCGTTCAGGACGGATTCAAGGTCCGCCGCCTCGGCAACCGTCATCCCACCAGCTGCCCCTGCAATACCTATCCATGTTCCGACGGCGAGATCTGGATTTACTGCCTCACCGAAGCCAACTGGCACCAACTCGCGCGCCTTATGGGACGGGAGGAACTCATTGACCATCCTGACTACAGGGACCATCAGAGCCGCTTCAGGATGGTCGACCAAGTCGACTCCATGGTCGGGCAATGGTCCTCCACGCAGAAGCGAGACAGTCTGGTCAAGCTTCTCCTCGCCCACGCCATCCCATGCGCCCCCGTGCGTGAAATCGATGAAGTCGCGGCCGACCACGAGCTTGCCGAACGTCATATGGTGCGCAACGGCACCATTGCCAATCACGGAGACATCAAGGTTCTAGGGTCCGCAATCAAGATGTCCGGCCTTCACGGCGACGAAATCCCACCGCACGTCCCCGAGCTCGGCGAACACACCGCGCAAGTACTGGAAAGGCTCGGTATCTCCGCGGCCGAGGTTGAGGCGTTGCGCCGTGATGGGATCGTCTGAATTGCTCGGCTCGTTATAGCCGCTATTTTCGGGTCTCGTTGGCCCTCATGATCACTCGCGTAATCCCGGACGTAGTCATTCATTCAATAGAGTTGGTCGGCGAGCGTGTTTCTGTCTTGCGTCAAACAAATAGTATCGAAATCTAACCGACTCGGGTTTACAGCGCAGTTGATGCCCAGAGGATCCTGGAGGCAACGGGATTCGGTGGTTGGGGTGTGTAACAGCGTGCTTGCAGAACGCTGTCATGGCTGGCATTATGCCAGCATGGCGGTCCAAATTACGATTCGCGACGTTCCGGAGAAGGTCCGCAATGAACTGGCCGGACGCGCCGCGTCGCAGGGCAAGTCGATGCAGGAATTTCTCCGGGCTGAGCTCGAACGCCTGGCTGCTCGCCCGTCAATCGAAATGTGGCTCGAACAGTCCCGGAGCAGAAAACACGCGGCCCCGACAAGGGTTAGCGCCGCGCAGATCCTTAAATATCGCGAAACGGACCGTCCTTGAGCCCTGTAGTCGATTCATCGGTGCTGGTCGCCTCGCTCGTCGATTCAGGTCCGACCGGGACCTGGGCGGAAGGAGTTCTGGCCGGCGGAAATCTATGCGCTCCGGAGTTGGCAAAAGTCCAGGCGATCAACATAATTCGTCGACTCGAGCGGGGGAAGCAAATTCCCCCCGCCGAGGCCAACGCCGATGTCCACGCGCTGAGCCAGCTTGAGATCGAGCTGTTTCCGTTCGAACCGTTCTCAAGGCGTGTCTGGGAACTTCGTCATGCCGTCAACTGCTATGATGCATGGTACGTAGCCCTCGCCGAAGCTGCCGACTTGCCGCTCGCAACGCTGGACCATCGTCTATCCCGGGCGAACGGCCCTGCCTGTAAATTCCTCATGCCCCGGTGACCACGCCAATCGCTACGGGGCGCTCGGAAGACCATCCTGAAGATTTACACATCGCGCTACCGACTCGCTCCTCACTGACCTATCGCTGAACAAGAACGCTCCGGCTTTTTCGACGTCAGTAGGTCATCGCGTTGAGTCCGCCGGCCAGGTCACGTATTTCGGGATTGCAGGTTCAACGTGATCTTCAGACGCCTCTTTCGCACGCTAGCGACGGCGAAAACCATTCTGAGGGGAGTTGTCGAGATAGCTTGGCTCAGGGCTTTCGACGTTCAGCGCAGTCCGAACGACCCGGGCTGCTACCCGAGGTCTGGAGGCAGCTTTTTAGAGTCTCACATTTTCGATGGCGATACCTAGACGAGGCGCGCGGGAGAGCG
>Ga0126378_10003480_pt1 | contig 11913 bp, 10 predicted proteins | sample PanSoiMetPlot_23_FD_92587 | JGI IMG/M metagenome (GOLD analysis project Ga0126378, IMG submission 92587) | Tropical forest soil microbial communities from Panama - MetaG Plot_23 | ecosystem: Environmental > Terrestrial > Soil > Tropical forest > Bulk soil | place: Panama | collected 2016-02-17
GAGATCTTGCTCTTGGCCTTGCGCAGGTTGAAGAACAGCTTCTTCTGGTTGGCGGTGGTGCCCATCTTCACCAGCGACCACGAGCGCAGGATGTATTCCTGGATCGCCGCCTTGATCCACCACATGGCGTAGGTGGCGAGCCGAAAGCCTTTGTCGGGCTCAAAGCGCTTGACCGCCTGCATGAGGCCGACATTGCCTTCGGAAATCACCTCGGAGATCGGCAGCCCGTAGCCGCGGTAGCCCATGGCAATTTTTGCCACCAGGCGCAAATGGCTGGTGACGAGTTTGTGCGCTGCGTCACGATCGCCGTGCTCGCGCCAGCGCTTGGCCAAAATGAATTCGTCCTGCGGTTCCAGCATCGGGAACCGCCGGATCTCTTCGAGATACCGGGACAGGCCGGATTCGGCCGTTAAAATCGGCAATGCCGCCGTACGGGCCATATATAAGCGCCCTCCAAAGTTTGCCCCCGGTTGCACCGGCAGGCGGATCGCACCGCCGCTCCCCGAGCCGGCGGTGCTCGTCATGCTGCGACCGCGAAGGACGTGATCGCGGCTGCAACACTACAGGACAGGCGGTCCGAAAGACAGTTAACTCGGCGTTACGTCGCCGTGATCCCTTCGTGTACACCTAAGTCCTTGATCCGGGCCGAGCTTTTGTCTCAGACCGTTGCGCCCTGCGCACGGAGGCTCCGGCGTAAACGTAGGAGATCGTCCGGCAGTTCCGAGCGGAACTCCAGATTCGTGCCCTGCGATGGGTGTTCGACAGCCAGTAGATAGGCATGAAGTGCCTGTCTGCCAAGGGCTTGCAGCGCCGCTCGGGCGTCGTCACCCAGCTGATTCGCTTTCGTCTTGAACCCGCCGCCGTAGACCTCGTCGCCCAGCAGTGGGTGTCCGATCGCGGCGAGGTGGACGCGGATCTGGTGCGTGCGCCCGGTCTCGAGCCGGCAGGCAATGAGGCTCGCGACCGTCGCGCCGTCGCGCCCCCCATAGCGTTCGAGCACCTCCCAATGCGTGACCGCCGCGCGGCCGCCCGTGCGCACCGCCATCTTCTCGCGCGCGTGCGAGTGGCGGCCGATCGGCTTGTCGATGGTGCCGCGCGGGCGCTCCGGTACGCCCCAGACAAAGGCGAGATAGCCGCGGGCCAGCGCCTTGCCGCGCCCGTGGTCGGCAAACTGCCGGCTCAACGCGCGGTGCGCGCGGTCGGTCTTGGCCACCACCAGGAGGCCGCTCGTATCCTTGTCGAGCCTGTGCACGATGCCGGGGCGCTTGACGCCGCCGACGCCGGCGAGGCTTTCCCCGCAATGGGCAAGAAGCGCGTTCGCCAGCGTGCCGCTCCAATTGCCGGCGGCGGGGTGCACGACCAGCCCTGCCGGCTTGTCGATGACGACGAGCTCGTCGTCCTCGAACACGATGTTGAGCGGAAGGTTTTCGGGCGCGAGCGCGGCGTCCGCGGCGGGCGGAAGCTCGAGCACGATCTTTGCGCCGGCGTTGACGCGATGGCCGGGATCGCGGATCGTGGCGCCGTCGATCGCGACCCGACCCGCGAGAATCAGGGCCTTGTGGCGCGAGCGCGACAGCTCGGCCAGGCGCTGCGCCAGCACGCGGTCGAGCCGCTCGCCGGCCTCTTCGGCGGCGACCACCAGTTTGCTGCGGCGCTGCGTTACGGCCATGAGCAATCCGTCGGCGGAGATTGAAGCGCCACTCGATCCCGCGGCCGCGCGCATCCTCGCGCGGGTGCGCTGGCTGATGCTGATCTCGGCCACCACCACCTGCCTCGCGATCGCGGCGGTGATCGGCGTCATCGGCTATCGCGTTTTCAAGGCCGAGGGAAGCGCGGGAGCCGACGTCACCGCGCTGTTGCCGAAGGGCGCACGCGTCGTTTCGACCGCGCTCGCCGAGGACCGCATCGCCGTGACGCTCGACATCGGCGGCGCAATCGAGATCCGCACCTTCGACGCCAAGACGCTCAAGCCGATGGGTCGGCTCAAATTCGCCCCCGAGCCGTGAGGGCGGCATCGTAACGCGAGGCGACTGGAGACTCTTCATTTTGCGATGGGTGCATAATTAAGCCGCGCACTCGGTGCGTTCCCTCTCCCGCTTGCGGGGGAGGGTTAGGGAGGGGGCATGCGACAAGATTCGCGCGTGCCCGCCCCCTCCCCAACCCTCCCCCGTAAACCGGGGAGGGGGCACACCGACTTCGTTGCTCGCGCTGACGCCACTTCACCCGAATGCGTTTCAACATGCTGACGCGACGCAATCCACCTATCCCGACCGGCCGATCAAGGTCATCCTGCCGTACACGGCGGGATCCCCCAACGACACCATCGCGCGGGCCGTTGCTCCGATGGTGTCCTTGCGCCTGAAACAGCCGCTCATTCTCGACAACCGGCCCGGTGCCGGCACGCTCGTGGGCGTGAAATCGGTGATAAGTTCGCTGCCCGACGGCTACACTTTGCTGTTCACCAATACGCCGACTCACGTCATCGCCCAGTTTCGCGCCCAGGGCCTCGCTTACGATCCGATCGGCGACTTCGTGCCCATTGTCGCGGTTGGAACGACCTCGCTCGTGCTGGTCGTCGCGGCGCGAACGCCGGCGGATACGCTGCAGGACTTCGTCGCCTATGCCAAAGCCAACCCGGGCACGCTGAACTTCGGCTTCGGCCAAGGGACGCTGCCGCATCTGATCGGCGAGGCGTTCAAGCTCGCCACGGGAACCGACATCGCCAGCATTCCTTATCGCGGTGGGGCGCAGGCCATCACCGACATGCTGGGCGGCCGCGTCGACATGAATTTTGGCACCGAGACGACGCTCCTGCCTTTGATCCGCGAAAGAAAGATCAAGGGGCTCGCGGTGACGAGCCCGGCGCGCAGTGCCGAGCTTCGCAACGTTCCCACCATGATCGAGTGCGGCTTGCCGAATTTGACCACGGTCACGCATTACGGATTTTTGGGGCCCGCCGGCATTCCCGCAGATGTGATCGCGACGCTCAACCGCGATACCAATGACGCTCTCGAATCCGCTGACGTCCGCGCGAACCTGATCAAGGCGGGCATCGAACCGGCGGGCGGATCGCGGCAGGACTTTGCGGCCGTGATCGCGCAGCAATTGCAACAATGGGCGCCGGTCGTGCAGACGACGCGGTTCCAGCTGGATTAGCGAAACGTGGCCGCCGCGCCTCTCTTCCGTTCGTCACCGCGAGGGGCACCCCGCGACGCTCGCTTCGCGGGGACCCCGTTGCGGGGACCCAGCCTTTGGCCCTGAATTCTCGCTGTCGCGGGAACGATCTGAATTTGCTGCGCGGCCGGTGATGTGCGGACTGACGGGCGCATGTTCGCCTTGCGCGCGGCGGTGATCGGCGCTATTTGCCAAGCTTCTCGCCTGCTCCCTTCGTCTAGCGGCCCAGGACGTCGCCCTCTCACGGCGAAAACAGGGGTTCGAGTCCCCTAGGGAGCGCCAGCAATAACAAGCACTTAGCAATAAATTAGGGCTGGATCAGCCCTATTGACCAAACATGGACCAAACGTCGGCCACTGCCACGGCTATGATGCTAGTCGGTTAGCCGCAGAAATCGGGCATTGGCGATTCCGGTGTTTCTTTCTCGCATGGTGGCAACGCGTCCTCAGTTTTCTGCTGAAATTAATGCGAACTTGAGCGGCGCGAATTACCGACCAAACATCCGGGTTACTAGGCGACATTGTTCGCCGCCGTTTGCTTGCGCTTGCAATTTTCCGCGAATGCTTCTAGGTACATCGCGCCCGCCGCCCGCCTGGTCCGATTCCAGACGTGAATGTGCGCGGACGGCGACACTAGCCCGGTCGGAGAAGTGAACGAAGGGCACCGCGACGTAGCCGGTTGAGACGGAAGCGTTCACAACATAGGGGCCAAGGCCTCGCTCCGTCCCGGTTGGTCGCCAGCGCTAATTGAGCGCCGGCGACTTTTTATTTGGTGTTGTCTCCGGCGCACATTCGGAGACGCCAAATGGAAGACGAACCCTCACTAACGTTTGGCGAGTTCTGTCGTCTCGAAGGAGTCTCAAAATCGTGGCTCTACGAGCAATTGCGGCTTGGCCTAGGTCCTGAGATCACAGAGCTCGGTCCACGCGTACGCAGAATTACGCCGAAAGCCCGCGCTGAGTGGCACGAGCGCATGGCCGAGCTCGCGAAGAGCGAATCTCGTCAGCTCGAGGCCGAACGGCGGCGCGCGCAGGCGGCCTCGGCTGCGAGTCCGCGTCATATTTCGCGGCGTCGGCGTCAGGCGACATGAGAGAGCGCGCAGCGCAAGCGGCACACCGGCACATGTGCGGGATCAACCACCTGCGCCGGCACCGGTGCCGGTCGTGTGCCGGCCTAAGTGGCTGACACGTCAGCGTAGTGCCGGTGTGACGGGAGACAAGGGATCAAGCCATGGCTAAGCACTTCGACGCGGGCAAGGCTGCGAAGATTCTCGCGTTCGTGCTCGGCTCGCCGTCCGCCGGGGAGGGGGCCAGCGCTCGGCACACGCTGATCCGGATCCTGGACGCCCACAGCATCGCTGGCCGCGACCTGCTGCCGCATCACTATCTCGACAGTGGTGACGCTGCTGTGGTCGAGCAGGTCAATAACCTGTTACAGCCGCTGTGGACTGGTGACGACGATGCTGCGCGCGAGCAGCAACGGGCTTTCGTCGATCGGCGCCTAATCCGCTGGCGGCTGGGCTGGTCAGATCTGATCGAGCGACTCCGCAGTGGAAGTAGCGACGCGGCCACGTGGTACTGGTGGCCGCGGAAAAATATCCGCGACCTCCAAAACTGCGCGCGGCACGCGCGCCGCGCGATGTGTGTGCATTACTTCACAGACGCTGCCCGGACGATGGTCTACCATCGGCACACTGAAACACCGAGGTGGGGTCTGCTTGGCAAGGTCATTTACCATGAACCTTCTTGTCGATGACTTGGGCCGCCTCCGTGCTAAGATCGTGGAGCTAGAGGAGCGCGGCACACCTCACTTTGGAGGCCGAGATGGGCCTGTTCGACTATCCCACAGGGGTCGACTATCCCACAGGGGCCAAGCCGGACGCTTCCCCCACGTTCACACTTCTCGCGGACTTGCCGGAGGCCACTTGGAAGAAAATTTTGGCAATCGTCGGGGAAATCCATTTCCGCAAGGGCGATTGCATCATCCGACAAGGTGAACCTGACAACGCCTTTTTCATTCTGACCTCTGGCTCGGTTGAGGTGGTTTTCGATCGGCCCGGGCACGAAACCGTGACCATCAAAATCCCGCAAGGCTCAGTCTTCGGTGAGATCGCATTCTTTGACGGATCGCCGCGGATGGCCACGGTCCGCGCCCTCGAAGATGGTGTTGCCGTTCGCGTGACTAGAAGCAATTTCGAACATTTGGCGGCATGGGAACCGCAGATTGCTCGTCGCATCCTGCTTGAGCTGGGGCAAGTCATCGCGGTCCGCTTGCGCTCGGCAATGCAGCAGGTCGTCTAGGTCCGCAATGGCGATATTGAGCAAAGGTATGACGTCGCCAGCGATCATAAATCGATTTCCGAACTATTCTGAGATGCCGGGTCGGGTCCCAGCCTCGGTCTGGAGCGTTCTGCGCATAACGACGCTCGCGGTCACTTGCGCTCTAATTGTCCTCCTAATCGTGACACCGGACCTCGGGCTTCTGCTGGTGTGGGGTCTGACGATCCCGCTCATGCCGGGGATTTTAGCCTTCGCTCCCGGGCTGTGGCGGCAAGTCTGTCCCATGGCCTTCCTCAATCAATTGCCGCGAATGTTCGGCTTCGGATGCGATCTGCCGCTCCCGATGCGGACGAAGCATTTGGCTTACTATCTGGCGATGATCCTGTTCTTCGTTATCGTCAGCTTGCGGCACGTCGGCCTGAATGACGAGCCCCTGACGTTAGCCGGTCTCATTATCGCAATGCTGGTCGCTGCCTTGGTGGGCGGTGTCGTCTTTAAGGGGCGAAGCGGCTGGTGCGGTACATTCTGTCCACTGGCGCCAATCCAGCGCGCTTATGGGCAAGCTCCGATCGTGATCGTGAAGAACGGGTATTGCCCGACCTGTGTAGGCTGCCAGAAGAATTGCTACGACTTCAACCCGCGCGCGGCGGTGCACAGCGATCTTGCAGACCCCGATCGGTGGTATGCCGGGCACAAGGAAATCTTCATGGGTGCGCTGCCCGGGTTTATCATCGCGTTCTTTCTTGCGGAAAACCCTGCGAATACCGGGCTCCTCCACTACTACTTACATTTTGCGTCGTGGATGGGAATCTCGCTTGGGCTCTACATGGCCCTGACACGACTCATCTTTGGAATCCGCTACAAGGTCGCCCTCGCCTACAGCATGTCCGCCCTTTTGATATATTACTGGTTCGCCGTACCGATCATCCTGGAGACGCTCGCCAAACTGTCCGGCGCGCCTTTCCCATCATGGAGTGGCAGTGCGGCATGGGCTGCGATCTCACTTCTTGGAGTGAGCGTTCTGATCGTCGGACTGCTCACCGAGCGGGACTTCAAGCGCGTCAGCGTCACCAGTGCCGATGTCAAACAAACCATCAATTTAAATGCGAAGGTTTTGGGCGCGGCGGCCGCTGTTGATGCCAAGGACCTCGTCATTGACCGCGGCACCGATCGCAGTTTTCCCGCCGATCCGGGCCAATCGCTGCTGGAGGGCATCGAGACGCTCGGCGTCGCGATGGATTTTGGCTGTCGGATGGGCATGTGCGGTGCAGATCCGATCGTCGTTGTCCAAGGTGCCGACTCCCTAACCAAGCCGACCGACGACGAACTCGTGACGTTGCACCGTCTCGGCCTTGAGGGTCGGGCGCGCATGGCTTGTGTATGCCGGCCGCTGCGTGGCGGCGTGGTGATCGACACCAAGACCAAGGCAAGCGACCTCCCAGCGCCGGTCGCAGCGCAGCCCCAGGCCGATGCCGCGCTCGCTACCGGCATCGGCAAAGTCGTCATCATCGGCAATGGCACAGCCGGTATGACGGCCGCTGCCGAGATCCGACGGCTCTCCCCGTCCTGCCGGATCGACGTCGTCACGAAGGAAAGAGAGCACCTCTACAATCGCATGGCGATCGGACGATTGCTCTATGGACGCTCTGCGATGGCCGGGATGCATCTGCTGGCGCCGGATTGGCAAGACAAGAACAACGTTACGGTGTGGTTGAACACAATCGCGATCAAAATTGAGCTAAACAAGCGTGAGGTGCATCTCGGCACTGGAGAGGTGCTGTCCTACGATCGCCTTATCCTTGCGCAGGGCAGCAGCGCGTTTGTGCCCCCGATCGACGGCATTACCCTGCCGGGCTGCTTCGTGCTTCGTGATGCCGCGGACGCCATGGCGATACGGGCTTGGAGGCAACAGCGCAATTGCCGGACTGCCGTGGTGCTTGGCGGTGGAGTTCTTGGCGTGGAGGCAGCCGACGCACTGCGGCATCTCCATCTGGACGTCACCATCATCGAACGTTCGCCGCGGCTGATGGAACGACAACTTGACGATAAAGGCAGTGCAATCCTAAGCCGCTATCTGGCCGGACTCGGAGTGTCGGTAAAGTTCAGCGCCGCCGTCGCACGCATTCATGGTGAGGGCCACCTATCGTCGGTGGAACTTGCTGGCGGAGAGCGCATCGGTGCCGATATTCTCGTCGCCTGCGCCGGCATCAAGCCGAATATCGAAATCGCAAAGCTGGCGGGACTCAAAGTGAACCGCGGGGTCATCGTCGATGCCGGCATGCAAACTTCTGACCCGAACGTCTTTGCCATCGGAGACGTGGTCGAACTGTCGGGTGCCATTAGCGGTTTGTGGGCGGTCAGCACCAATCAAGCGCGTGTGGCAGTGGGCAAGATATTCGGCACTGAAATTTCCGCATCGCGGCCGAGCATGCTTGTCAGCTTAAAAGTCGAGGGCATCGACGTGAAGGCTTTTGGTCTAGTGAGGCCCACCCACTCCGGACAGGAGGTCATCCAGTCCGCTGAAGAGCCGGCGGGAGAACACCGCATGCTGATCGTGGAGGGGTCGAAAATCGTTGGCGCAGTTTTCGTTGGCCCGCCGGGCGCGGGCAAATTCATCGGAACGATTATCCAATTGAACATGGATATCGAAAGTGTCATGGCCGACTTACGACGTGGCAATTGGGAAGCACTTGGTCGCCTGGTGACCGGCGAAGCGGTCGCAAATACCAAGGAACGCCTTGCTCAATCATGCGAGCCTCGAAGCGCAGTGGGGCCGGTCGTGTCGGACCGCTCGCCGACCGAATCCCTCGGGGCAGGCTCCCCGCGGACGGCACCAGCCTAGCATGGGTGAGCGATCAGTTAGGCCGTCAACCGCACCAAGCTACCGTACCGGCCTCCTGTCCAGCGATATTGATGAACTCGCGGCGCTTCATAGCGAATCCAATTGTGGAAGATCCCAACGGTGAGCCAGTATGGCAAAGCACACCTAAGACCAGATGCTTCTTTGCTCCGATGCACTCTTCCTAGTCCAACCACGCATGTGGCGGATCACGGGCTCGACAGGACGAGCAGCGTCTGTGTTGATGCAGCTCGTCGATGAAGGCTTGGTAAAGCGTGTGCCTTCAACCAGACCAGGATAGCATATGCCGAGCGGCTCGACGGCCATGGGGAGGGGGGCTGCATAAACCACGCACTTATCGAATTTACGGTATTCATGTCAGGCCAGCGCGGAGCATCTTAAGCAATGCGCTGAATTTCCGCTGCTCCGCTATCGCGGCCTTCGCGCGCTCGCCGTGACTGCCCATTCCGCTTGCCAGAAGGGCCGCCGCTACTCTGCGGTGGTACACCAAGCCGCCACGTCAATACGGATCTGCGGTGATACACCAAGCCGCCACGTTAATACGGACTTGGTTCCATTTCGGGAGCTGCGGTTCTAAGTCCCCAGGGGTTGGACTTACAATGTTCACAAACTTTTTGGATGTAGGAGAAGCGGCGCTTTTTCGTCCCGAGCGCAACGCAGAATCTACGCAAATAGAGGAGGACGATCAAATATGTCTACTGAAACGCTGACCACGATGGGCGCTGCATTTGATGCTGCGTGCCAGGGTTTCCCTGCCGATCTGAAAGATCATGAAGGGGCAAGGAGAAGACTGGCGTTGCTCATTCTTAGACACATGGATCGAGGAGGCGTGATGCAACGCGCCTTAGCGACCTAGCTTTGCTCGATTTCATGAGACCGCTCGCGCTTAAGCAGCAGTAGAGAAGCGACCCCGATGGTCATGATGCGCATTATTGCCGTGTCTATTTTTGCGGCCCTGCTCGCTGCTTGTTCCGGCAGCAGCAGGGTTGCAGATATTTTTCGAGCAAATACACCGTCACATCCACCAACACCGTACACGGCAAGCAAGAGCAGTTTAGACAATCGCGGTACGCCTGAAACAGGAACGCGCACCACGGTTGAAGCGGTGCCACAAGAGCCGCCAAAATCAGTGGTTCGAAGCCTCTCCGAAGAGTAGACCGCCTCAGCGCAGGCGGCACCGTACCTGTCGGTCGGCGAACCCGCACCAGCACCGCCGGCACAGCGCCAGCATAAAAAATCTCAGTGGCCTTTGTATTTTTTTGCGATGATCTGCTTCGGGTGCAGGGTCAGTCTCAGCGGAACTTCCAACATAGACCACACCCATCAACGGGCTCGCCTCAGCTTCCTCATTCGTACCTGTAGCTGTTGTGGCACTTTGCCGTCGAGGTGCTCGGCCAGAAGAGCCATAGCGTGTGCATTGCCGCCGGCTACCCGTGGGCACTGCTCTACATCGAGCGCTGGTTGAAGGCGGCCCGTGCAGATGGAGGACGGTAACGTCGTGCCGCGCATGGCGGGAACACCGCAGGGTGGGGTAATCTCGCCCCTGTTGGCGAACCTATTCTGCATTACGCGTTCGATGCGTGGCACGTTTGCGTGCATCCCATTCGAACGGTACGCGAACGACATCATCTGTCATTGCAAACAGCCGCCGCCAGCCCGAAGGCATTGACGCGCATCAGTCGGGAAATCTGGATTGGACGTTACATCACCGCAGCGACAAGTCCCTGACTGAACTGGCCCAGATGTACAACCCATGCATCCGTGGCTGGATCACCTATTACAGCCACTTCTACAGCAGCTCTCATCGCGCCCGCGGTCGTCGGTGGTCCCCGCTGCCATGAGTGACGCGGCGCGTGAGTGCGCACGGGTGCCATGCAAGTGGGAACCGCGCAGCCACCGGCGAGGTTTTCAGAGCGAAACGCTCAGCAGGAGGCCGGTTATGATGAAATTCAAACACTTCGCAGGTATTGGCGCGACAACCCTACTGACGATGGGCTTGGCTGTGCCGGCTGTAGCGCAATCGCCGAACGCCGCGCTCAAGGGTGCGAACGGGCAGGACGTCGGAACGGTCTCGATGTCGCAGACTCAGGCCGGCGTCCTGCTCAAGGTTTCCCTCAAAGGATTGCCGCCGGGCGAGCACGCCTTCCACGTCCATACCGTCGGGAAATGCGACCCGCCCTCGTTCGAATCGGCAGGCGGCCATTTCAATCCGACCAACGCCCATCACGGCATGCTGAGCGGACCGGGCCATGCCGGCGACATGCCGAACCTACACATCCCGCCGACGGGCACGCTCGAACTCGAGGTGCTCAATGCGACGATCACGCTCGACGAAGGCAAGCCCAATTCGGTGTTCCATCAAGGCGGCGCCTCTGCGGTGATCCACGCCGGCAAGGACGACTACATGAGCGATCCCGCCGGGAATTCCGGCAATCGCATCACCTGCGGCGTGATCAGCGAAAGCCCGGCAACAGTTGGCCGCTCGCCGGCGCGCTAGCTCGGCGTCCCCCAGCCACTAGGCGCACGTTACGGGGTGCCGCAATCCAGATCGCTGCCACAGAAATGATGCAACACGCGATGACCAGAAGAAAGGCCAGCCTGTAGCTGCCTGTGGCGTCATGAATGATATGTTCGAGGGCGATCAGCGCAAAATAGCAAATCGCGAAGCCCGCGCACCCGTCCCGGCCGAACCGGTCCGACAATGCCCCTATGATAATCTGGCCAGGAATGCCGACCACGCTGACGACTCCAAGAGCCCAAGCCGCCACGAGCGGCGTGAACCCGAATCTCGATGAGGTACTTCGTCTGGTGGGCCTGCACGGCGTACCACGCGACGGTGCCGCAGAAGTAACCGAGCGCGATCCACCAGAAGCGGCTTGCGCGCGGCCCGCGCAAACGCGAGCGCAGTCTACAGGTTAGTCCACAACAAGTAAGCAAGGCCAGCCGCTGCTAACGCGAGGCCTGCCCATCCGATAGGGTTGCGCTCGGATGGCGCTGCGGCCGCAACGGCTATCAAGGCAGTCTTTGCCGCCAACGATGTCCGCGCAGTCGATGTCAAACCAGCGATGCCCATGGCAAGCCCCCATTTCGCGTTGAATGCGCTGAGTAGCAAACCAAGCAATCCGCTCAGCAGTGGGGCTTTTTTTCGAAATTGTTAAAGTGTTGCAACAGAGCCACAGTTGCTGGGGCTCTATCATTGAGCCCGGCGAGGTCATTGTTTTCGCTCAACTTTCGTCTCGACGCTTGAATACAGCGAGCAGCCGTGCCTCAACCCGATCCAGCATCGACTGACAGACGCCGCAGCAAAGCCGCCGCCCACCACCCCCCTCGAAAAAACCGTGCGCGATGGGTGCCAACGGCGCGCGGATGCACTGCGGTGGATTAGGCCCCCAGGGCGAGGGGGGAAACGTTAATTTAAAATTTTACTCATAACGTTTTTTGGGTGTTACGGACATAGGAGGCTACCCATGCGATTAACGCTCATCGTAGTGACCGTAGCGGTGGCAATGTTGCTCGACCTTCGCGTCAGCCAAGCCACTCAAATGCCGTGGTGCGCGGGCATGAATAAGGGCGCTGCCTTTCCTTACAATTGCAGTCTGCC
>Ga0126378_10003481_pt1 | contig 11913 bp, 16 predicted proteins | sample PanSoiMetPlot_23_FD_92587 | JGI IMG/M metagenome (GOLD analysis project Ga0126378, IMG submission 92587) | Tropical forest soil microbial communities from Panama - MetaG Plot_23 | ecosystem: Environmental > Terrestrial > Soil > Tropical forest > Bulk soil | place: Panama | collected 2016-02-17
GACAATGGCAAGGCAGTTTAACCGCCGCTACGGCAGGCTCGGGCTACAGCTCGCACTGGCGTTCGTGCTTGTGGCGGTTGGCGCGGTTGTAGCGGCGAACATGATCGCCTCAATGACCGTGTACGGGGACACGCGTCAGGTCGTCGTGCGCCAGGAGGCCAGCGAGACACATGTGGCGGCGCTTGACGCCGCGGCGACTTTTCCGAGCTCCGGGTCCGCTCGCAGAGAGCGCGCGGTTTGGGCCCGCTCGCTCACGCCGCTGATCGCCCTCGCTGACCGGTCAGGAACGTCGCTGCGGGTCAGCGACGCGGCCGGACGGACGGTGCGATCGTCGCCAGGGTACGCCGGCCTCGCGCCTGGCCCGACCAACAGGGCACCGGTACTCGTCCACGGCCGGCGGGTCGGATTGGTAACGCTCAAGTTCAATAACCGCGGCGTCGGGGCGTTCGTGCGCGGCTTCGAGACGCAGACCTGGCAAACCCGTCTCGGCGCGGCCGGCATCGGCGCGCTCTTCGCGCTCGTCGTCGCCTTCTTCCTTGCACCGTTGATCGCGGCCCCAGTAGATCGGCTGATCTGGGCGGCCAGGGCCAGAGGCTCGGGCCTTACAGACGCGAGGGTCGGTCGAATCCGCGGGTTCCGCGACATACATCAACTAGCTGCGACCTTTGATGAAATGGCCGACAATCTTGATCAACAAGACCGGCTTCGACGTGACTTCGTTGCGTACATCACCCACGAGTTGCGCACGCCGATCGCCGTCCTGCGGGCCAGTTCCGAGGCGATGCTTGACGACATTTCCGAGCTGAAGCCCGGTCAGGTGGCGTCGCTGAAGGACGAGACCGTCAGGCTGGGCCACATGGTGGATGACCTGCAGCGGCTGGCGTCCGCCGAAGCCGCAGCGGTGCAGCTTACGCTTGCACCGCATGACCTGGCCGACCTGGCGGCAAACGTGGCTGGCAGCCTGACCGGCATCTTCGACCAGGCCGGGGTCCAGTTGGAGCAGCGGCTCGAGCATGTGCACGCGCTATGCGACTGGTCAAGGATGCGCGAAGTGGTCGCTAACCTGCTCACCAACGCGGTCAAGTACACCCCGGCCGGAGGCATGGTCGTGCTCGAGACGGAGTCATCAGGCGCGATGGCGCTGCTGCGAGTCAGCGACTCCGGGGTCGGCATCGCTCCTGAGGAGCTGCCGCACGTGGCGGAAAGGTTCTACCGTGGCCACGCCGCTGCTGAGGTCAGCGGAAGCGGCATCGGCCTGGCTATCGTCGACGAGATCGTCCGCGGCCATCACGGCATGCTGGACATAGCTAGCGAACCCGGCGAGGGGACGCAGGTCACAGTCGGTCTCCCCAGCACGGACGCGTCAGGACGCCGCAAGCACAGCTCGGCTCGCTGGATGCGTTAGCTCAGGCAGCGAAATCGCTCAGGGCAGCATCTGGCCGGAGAAGGTCAACGCGCTTGTGGCCAGCAGGACCACCACCTCAACCACGACGAACAGCACGAACCGGTAGCCGGACAGGCGTCGGCCCCAGACGATGACCGCGGGGAATGCGATCAGCGTCATGCGGGCATTCGGCGGGGTCAGGATCGACCACAGCGTCACCGCGACTATCCCCAGTGGCAGGGCAATAGCCCCGGCCGTCAATTCGCGCCTGATCCGCACCAGGACGATGATCGACCAGACCAGGAACACTCCGCCGAGGAGTCCGTTGACGATATTCCAGGTGAGAACGTGCGAGATGAGTTGTCCTGTGTGGCTGAGCAGGTGCTTGGCCACCGGCAGCGCGAGTAGCGCGAGCGGCTGGTTCTGCTGGTGCCACCCGTAGTGCTGGGCGAGGTACGCCGCGAACGGCGTGCCTGTCCATATCCAGAAGAAGATGGCGAGGCAGCCGATGCCTAGGGGGGTCAGTAGCGGCGCGGCAAGGCTGCGCCGGGCCACGGGGTCGCTCCAGCCGCTGCGGCGGATCTGCCTGACGGCGGCGACGATGCAGACCGGAACGAGAACCAGGGCCACTGGCTCGACGGCTGTCGCGAGCCCGGCCAGGATGCCAGCGAGCCACCAGCGCTGCGAGCGGAGCGCGAGCAGGCAGCCGACCGCCAGCGGAAGCGTCAGGCACTCGGAGTAGGCCATGGAGAAAACGACGGATCCAGGGAACAGACAGAAGATCAGTACCGCGCGGCGGCCTGCCTGTTCACCCCACCAGCCGGTGGCCAGCCGCTGGACGAGCACCGCGGCGGCCAAGCCACCCGCAAGCGACGTCAGCAGGGCGGCCACGGGTACCGGCATGGTGGTGACCCAGGCAAGAGTCCTTGCCACGAGGGGGTAGAGCGGGAAGAAGCCCAGAGTGGACTTCGCGTGCAACGCGGTTACTGGATACCCGTGTTCCGCCAGGAGCAGGTACCACCGCCCATCGAAGCGGGCGGCCGCCTCGTCGAACCGATGGTGGCCGAGGATGGCAACCCCGCTGGCGACCGCCAGCAGGAGCAGCCTCGAAACGCAGTACGCCGCGATCGCCCACCGGGCCGGCCCGAGTACCGTCGCCAGCCGGTCCCGGAGGCGCGCAAGCAATTCCGCCGCCCGGCGAGAGCGCGGCCCGACGTCGGTCGCCGCGGCCTCATCGGCGGTCGGCGCGGCGGCGGCAACGGCATCCTGATCAACGTCGGCATCGACGACCGGCTCGGTCGCGCCCCGCGGCCTGGCTTGCACGTCTGTCCGCTCCCTCGTTGCCGAACTCGCTCGTCGCGCTTGTGGTCTCGCACGGCATCTCCCCGGCCCCTGGGTGGTGGCCGTGGGCGCGCGAATGCCGCGTGGATGATGCGATCACCGATGCGGACACCGGGTCATGCGCGCCCCACTCGCAGTTCCCCTCCTGGCAGATCATTCCTGGCCGCGCCGACCGACGGGGGTTGGCCGCCAGGCCAGGCGACGCTGCCAGAGGCGGGGTAGACCTGCACTCAGCGGCGAACTGTGTCGCGGGCGTAGTGTTCACTGTATCTGGGCCCCGGAGTTGCACCTCAAGTTCGTCGCAACGAGGCTGGGTCGGGAACTCCTCCCTGGCCTGCATATCACCGCGCGCCGACAATTCGCGTGGCGCGCCGAGACGCGATGCTGTTAGCCTCGATCGCGTACCGCACCGATAGCGGCCTCCTTATCGATCAACGCTTACCGCGCTCAGGAGGCCCCGCTATGTCAACGATCGAGGTGCGCCCGTTCCGCCGCAGCGACCGGGATCAGCTCACCCAGCTTGTGAACGCCCACGCCGCCGCGGTGGTACCAGGAATGAGCGCGTCGGTGAGCGCCGTCCTCGCGTCGCTTGAACGCCGGCCTGGCGAGTTCATCGTGGATCCGTGGGTGAGCGAGCGCGTGACGCTCATCGCAGAGCAGGCCGACCGGGTGGCAGCCGCCGCCCACCTGCTGCGCTTCTTCCCCGACGAGCGAGCAGGACTTGCGGCACGCAATTCAGGCGAGATTCACTGGCTGCTTTTCTGGCCCGAGGCGCCCGCCTCAAACCCGTACTGGCCGGACGCCAGGCCGGCCGCGGACGCGCTGATTCACGCCTGCATCGAGCAGCTCGAGGAGTGGGAGGTGACCAGCCAGGACGCGGGCGGCGAGCTGCCCGTGCGTGGAGTCTACGGAGTCCCTGAGCAATGGCCGCACATCCGCGCGCTGTACGCCGACGCCGGGTTCGTGCACATCGGTCACACCGAGATCGTGTACTTGGCCAGGGTCGCAGATCTGCCGAGACCGGCCGTGGCTCCGATCCCGGGGCTGGCGGTGAGGCGGGCGGTGGGAATGAACGGCGTCAGGCTCTCAGCCGTCGTCAGCGACGAAGTCATCGGCTACGTCGAGGTCGAGGTCTTTGACGACGGCGAGCGGCTGACTCGGCAAGGCGGCTGGGCCGACGTAGGCAACCTGCGTGTCGCCGCGCCTTACCGGCGCCGCGGCGTCGGATCGTGGTTGCTCGGCCAGGCGGCCGAGTGGCTCAGCCTGGCAGGCGTGGACCGGCTGCTCGACTACGCCTGGCTGGAGGGCACCGATCCCGGCGGGATCGATTACGCGGATCAGCGCGCGTTCTTGCCCGCGGTCGGATTCCGCGAGCTAACCCGCACCCGGCGAGGGTGGGCCAGGGACGTCCTCGGGGCGCCGCGCTAGTCCTCGAAGCCTCGCTTGATAGCGTCGCCCGGCCGGGAGCACGCCGCCGCCAGCGCGGAACCCCAGGTCAGCGCCCGGTCGCGTTCGCCGGGAACGAGCTGGTCCTGCTTCGTAACCAGGAAGCTCTCCGGCTCAGCGACCAGGTCATACCCGAGGTGCCGCAGCGCCTTGCCCGCGCCCTTGGCCGCGCTGCCGGTGAACGCCGCCGGTCCTTTCAGCCGGGTGTCGAAGGCTGCCGCTTTCGCGTGCGCATTGCTCTTGCCGAGCGAGTCAAGCCATTCGCGCAACCCTGTCCTGAGCGCATCTGGCTCGAGCGCCAGCCCGCCCGCGGCCGCTGCCTTGACGGCCGCCTTCCGCGTCGACCGCCGCGCCATCCCGTGCATATGCGTCGGACCGCCCACAACGAGGAGGTCGGCCTCAGCGAGCGCGCGTCCCGCCTCTGCGACGCGAACGACGTCGACGTCGAAACCGCCGGCCAGCCCAGCACCGATGGCGTCGCCGATGACATGGGTGTTGCCGTACATCGATTCGTAGACGACTACAGCCCGCATGACCATGCCCCCTGATCCATATGTTCGCTTTCTTTCACTTTCAACGATCTCCAGCCCGCTAATGCCACAGGTAGAGGCCAAGGTCATGAAGCGGCGGCCATGCGTCACTCGGCGTCTGGCTGACCGGGATAGGTTGGTCTGCCATGACCGCGATCAGATCGCTCTGCGTGTTCTGCGGCTCGTCCTCGCCGCCCGACCGGCGGTACAAGGAAACGGCCAGGGCTCTGGGTGCCCTGGTCGCCGGTCGCGGCATCGATCTGGTGTACGGAGGCGGCAGCGTCGGCCTGATGGGTGAGCTCGCCGACGCCGCGCTTGCGGCCGGCGGAAAGGTGTTCGGCGTCATCCCGACCGGGCTATTCAGCAGAGAGATTGCGCATACCTCACTGACAGGGCTGCGCGAGGTCGGCACGATGCACGAGCGCAAGCAGCTCATGTACGACCTTGCTGATGGGTTCGTAGCTCTCCCTGGCGGGCTTGGGACCCTTGAGGAACTGGCCGAGGTGACCACCTGGTCGCAGCTCGGCCTGCACGCCAAGCCGGTTGTCCTGCTCGACGTCGACTGCTTCTGGGACCCGCTCGTCGCGCAGCTTGACCGCATGGTCACCGTCGGCCTGCTGAAGTCGACCAACAGGGCGCTCATCCAGCGTGCGGGCACGGCTGAGGCCGCCCTTGCCGCGCTCGCCGCCGCGCACCCGACGCGGGAGCAGAAGTGGATAACTCCGGCCGAGCGCTGACCAAGCGGGCCGGATAAGGGAAGTCTTAATCAGAATTCGCCGTCTGGCGTGGTCAGAACTACAGTCGGAAGCGGACAGCGCCATGAGGGCTGGGAGGTGAGCCTGGTGATCGGCCGGGAGTCGGCGGACGGGTCAGACCGGGAGGCATCTCCGGGCGCGAAGTCGGCAACTAGCGCAGATCCCGGCGATCCGGTCGACGTGCTCCGTGCGGTGTGGACCGCGAAAGGGCAGACGAGTGCGGACCTCGATGACCTCTTCGGCGTGCCTAGGACCTGCAAGAACATGCGCAACGTCGGATTCGACGGACTCGACGCCGCCGACGGCGGCCTTCGCGAGGCCTGGCGCGCCACCCTGGAGCGCGAGGGCAAACTCAGCAAGGAGCCGGGAAGCGTCAGGGATCTGGTGTTCGGCCCCGCCGAGCCCGGCAGCCGGTAACGGCCCGGCACGAGCGCCGCATGGACCGTCCGGAATCCGTCGCCGAACTAACCGCCGCGCTGCGTCAGGGCGGTTACCTGGCGGACCGGGGACTGGCGACGGCGTTGTTCGTCGCGATCAGGCTGCATCGACCCGTGCTGCTTGAGGGCGAAGTCGGAGTCGGCAAGACAGAGGTAGCCAAGGTGCTCGCGTCGATCTTCGGCCGTCGCCTGATCAGGCTCCAGTGCTACGAGGGCATCGATACCAGCCAAGCTCTGTATGAGTGGGACTATGCCCGCCAGATGCTGCATATCAGGGCGCTGTCCGAGCAGCAGGTCGCCGACCCGGACGCCGTCGACAAGCTGTTCGGCCCGAAGTTCCTGCTCGAACGGCCGCTGCTCGAGGCGGTCAAAGCCGGCGATCGCGCGGTCCTCCTGATTGACGAGGTGGACCGCGCCGACGACGAGTTCGAGGCGTTCCTGCTTGAACTGCTGTCTGACTTCCAGATCAGCATTCCTGAAATCGGCACCATCGCGGCCGACCGCCCGCCGCTTGTCGTCCTCACGTCGAACCGGACCAGGGAGTTGCATGACGCACTCAAGCGGCGCTGCCTGTACCACTGGATCGACTACCCGGCCGCCGAGCGCGAAGTGGAAATCGTGTTGCTGAAGGAGCCAGGAGTCGGCGAGGCGCTCACCCGAAAGGTCGTCGCCGCGGTGCAGCGTTTGCGCGAGCTCGACCTCGCCAAGCCGCCCGGCGTGGCCGAGACCATCGACTGGGCGCGCACGCTCAGCTTCCTCGGCGAGACCGATCTTGGTGCCGCGGTCGCCAGCGACACCCTCGGCGCGGTGATCAAGGAGCGCGACGATCTCGACGTGGTGCGGGACAACCTCGCGGAGATCACGTCAGGTGCCTGAGCGCGCTCAGTTCGTCGACATGCTCGTGCGGTTCGGGCACGAACTGCGCGGTGCGGGCCTGGCGGCCGGTTCCGGCGACCTCATGACCTACGCCGCAGCGCTAGCCGAGCTCGATCCGTCGGACCTAGCCGACGTGTACTGGGCTGGCCGGACGATCTTGGTTACGAGGCGCGACGACATCGCGGCGTACGACCGGGTGTTCCGCCGGTTCTTCCTCGGTGCCGACGACCCCGTGGCGGAGGTGCTGCGGCTGAACCCTGGAATGCCCGCCGGGACGTCCGAGGCCGCGCTTGTAGTGCCGGCCGCCGATCAAGCGCTCGATGAGCAGCAAGACCGGCAGGCCGTGCTCGGACTGATGGCGTCTGATGCGGAGGCGTTGCGGCACAAGTCGTTCCCGGCGTGCACGCCTGAGGAACTCGCGGCGGTCCGGCGGATCATGGCGAGGATGCGGCTGACGCCGCCGCGCCGCCGGACCAGGCGGACCGTTCCGGCGCGAGACGGATCCGCGCTTGATGTGCGGCGCATGATCAGGCAGTCCCTGCGCGCGCACAGCGAGCCCGCCAAGCTGTACTGGCGGCAGCGCAAAACGCGCCTGCGGCCGCTGATCTTGATACTGGACGTTTCTGGCTCGATGGCGGATTACTCGCGCAACCTGCTTCAGTTCGCCTACTCCGCCAAGCGGGCCGCGGCCAGAGTTGAGGTGTTCTGCTTCGGCACCCGGCTGACCCGAGTCACCAGGGAGCTCGACCACCGCCGCCCGGACGATGCGCTGGCGCGCGCCGCCAGGACGGTGTTCGACTGGGAGGGCGGTACTAGGATCGGCGGCTCGCTCGAATCGTTCGTGAGCGACTGGGGCCGCCGCGGCCTGTGCCGCGGCGGCATCGTCGTAATCTGCTCAGACGGCCTAGACCGGGGCGACCCCGCAGTACTCGCCGCCGCGATGGAAAGGCTGGCCAGGCTCAGTCACCGCATTGTCTGGATGAACCCGCACAAGCGCGACGATGTAGCGTTCCGGCCGAGCACGCTTGGCATGATGGTCGCGGCCCCGCACGTCGATCTGCTGCTGTCCGGGCACGACCTGAACAGCCTCGAGGAACTCGCGGCCATGCTCCCATCGCTTGATTAGCACGTTGCGAATCGGCGCAGCCCGAGTGGCTAAGGATGCGAACGTGGACGACAGCCTCGACATCGCCGCGCTGCGAGCGCGGCTGCGGCACGTCGGGATTGCTGGTCGCCGGACAGCGGGTAGACCCTGATTAGCGGCGATCCTTGGCCAAGGTGCCAGGAGGGAGCACAGATGGGCGCCTTCACCGTGGAGCTAGAAAACCAGCCAGGCGGGATAGCCCGGCTGTGTGACGTGATGGCCGGGAGCGGCGTCAACCTGCTCTTGTGCGCGACGACGCACGGAGCAAGTGGAGTCGTTGCGTTCATCGCCGACGATGAGGCGGCCGCCCAGCGCGTGCTCGACCGGGCCGGAATCGAGTACCAATTGCGGCCCGCGATCACGGTCAGGATGGAGAACGTGCCAGGCGCCGGCGCCGCGACTTTCACCAAACTCGCCGACGCCGAGGTCAACGTGGAGCTGCTGCTGCCGATTCGCATCTCCGAGTCAGAGTTCTACGCCGTGATCTGCGTCGATGACGCAGCAGCGGCCGAAACCGCGCTTGCGGACCAGGTCATCAAGCGCTGACGCGCCACGTCCGGTTCAAGTTCGTCGCGCCTAGGCACGGGCGGAGTTTGTTACCGGCGGCCGCGGGAAAACCGAGTAGCCGAGTGTGCAGGGCATGATCATCGGGGGTTCGTCGTGCGCTTCATTAACTTCGCTGTAGCCGCCGGTTGTGTGTGCGGCGCCATCGTGGCTGGGCCGATGCTGGCCGACCTCGCGCCAGCGGCGGCTTCGGCGATGCCGCGCGGGTCAATCCGGTGCCCGGCCAGGGGGCGCTGACCGCTGACCGGGCGCGGCAGGAGGAAGCGGACGGCGCGTCATGGCTGACCACTCCGTGCGCTGGTGGCTTGCCTGCCTGAGCGCCACGCTGATCGCGGGAGGCGCGGTTGGCTCCTCCATCGGCTCGCACCAGCTGCGCTTGGTGGCCCCGGCGACGCCACCAGGCTGGGCGTCACGCGCGGGCCTGCACGGCAGGTGGACCGGTAAGCCGCTCGGCAGATCGGTGCCCGAGGTGATCTCGATTCCGCGAATCCGGGTCAGGGCCCAGGTCATTCCGCTCGGCCTGAATCCGAACGGGACGGCAGCGGTTCCTCCGCTGAGCAGGCCCGACGTGGCCAGCTGGTTCGACCGCGGGCCGACGCCCGGCCAGCGCGGCACGGCGGTGCTCTACGGGCACGTTGACGCGAGGAAGGTGGGGCCTGCGGTCTTCTACCGGCTCGGCAAGCTCAGGCCGGGAAACTTGATCTTGGTAAGCCTGCGCGACCGGCAAGTCGCGGCGTTCCGCGTCTACAAGGTGGCGCTGTATCGGAAGTCCGCGTTCCCGACGGCCACGATCTACAGGCACACGCGCCGGCCGACGCTGCGGCTGGTCACGTGCGGCGGCACCTCCGACCGGCGAACTCAGCACTACCTGGGCAACATCGTGGTGTTCGCCGCGTTCGCCGGCGCCCGCGTCTAGCCAGCTGACCGCCACCTCATCTCTCCCGAGCATGCGTCCACCCAGCACCTGTTCACCCCTCGGCGGCGGCCCTTCGGTCCGCCGCCGAACAGCATCCGCGGACCCCTGATGTCGCCACAGAGCAGCATCATCGAGCCGCCGATGTCGTTAGGTTGGACCGGCCGTCGTCACGGGGGGACCGGGCGTCGTTGGGTGGTGCCTTGGCGATGCGGGAAGATGGTCGTTATGAGGTGGAGCGTCGGGATTCAGGCCCAGTCCGACCGGGTGCTGTCGCGTGAGGAAGTCGTCGAGCTCGCCGACGCGGTCGCCGGGTACGACGGCATCGCGACCGGAATCGGCACCAACCGGTACGGGGCGCAGCTCGTCGTCGATGCCGACAGCCGTGAGCAGGCGATCGAGAAGGCAACGAGGCGCTTCGCTCGGGCCGCCGAAAGGGCTGGGTTGCCGGCCGGTCCGATCGTGCGCGCCGAGGCGATCAGCGAGGACGAAGACGGGACTTCGGGCCCGTGATCAGGCTGGGTTCCGCCGCTGGCTACCCGTTCGAGGGGCCGAGGCTGCTGGCCGGCTGGACGCCGGCGGCGCGCCCGGCCGTGTTCGCGATCATGTACCGGCCCGAACAGGAGCGCTGGCCTGACCGGTACGCCGTCAGCTACGTGGGGCACAGCGACGACCTGTCAGCCGAGCGCTTCCCGTTCCGGCACGCGAACGCAGCCTGCTGGATCCGCCGGGCGGGGGACAGGTGGAAGGTGTACGTCGCGACGTATGAAGTGCCGGGCGGAGGCCGGTCACACCGCGAGCAGATCACCCGTGAGCTAGTGGCGGTCTACCGCCCCGGGTGCAACGCACAGCAGTACGACCAGGCGTGGAAGCAGGAGTGGATCGGGGACTACACCGCCCCGACGACAAGCTCGGTCACTCGCCGCGGGCCGGATCAGCGACGCTGACGAGTTAGCGGTCGGGGGAAAGGCCGACCGACTCGAGCAAGCGGGACCTGCGGCGGCCGGAGGCCGGCCTGGCGGGCTCCGGCACGGCCGGCGCCTCCGCGCGCGGGGTGACATCAGCGACGATCTCCTCGGCCATTCCGTAGAGCAGCGGCAGCGCCCCGGCGACAACGCCGCCGGTCCGGTTGATGTGCTCAACGCCCGGGCAGATGAGCTTCGCGTCGCCGACTATCGCCGCGGCCGTGTCGAAGCCCTCCTCGAGGTTGCCCGCGATGGTGTTCAGCAGCGACCCGACCCAGAACAGGTACACCGCGAGCCCTGCCACGAGCAGGCCGATGACGACGACGGTCAGCACGACGAGCGTTGTCATGTCTTCACCTTCCCGAGCACGCGGCCGAGGAACAAATGGTGTTGCAGGCCCTCGGCGAGCACGGCCTCTACTCCGCCGGCGACTTGCGGGATCAGGGCCGTGTCCGCCGTGTTGGCCGCGGCGGCCTTGAGCGAGTCCCTGACCTCGACCACCCGCCGGTCGATGATCCTCACGAGGTAGATCAGCAGGCTCAGCAGGCCGGCGACCGCGAGCACGACGACGAAGCCCACGATGATCACGCTCACCCAGAGCGTGTGCTCTGTCGATGTCATGGCCAGGTTGTGCATCGCTACCCTCCCAGCCGCGCGCGGCCGCGCTGCAGTCCGCCGATGATGATCGTTGCGTGCTCGATCGTCGTGCGCAGGCCGCCGAGCGCGGCCGTGTTGTGCACCGCTTTGGTCAGCTCGGCGTTGATCGAAGGCGCCTCATTGCCGATCGAGCGGGCAAGCATGAGGATCGGCACCACGAGCGCAACGACCACGAGGACGATCAAGCCGCCGATCACGTATCCGAGGGTCCAGCCGAATGTGCTTGTTGCGCTCCCGGCGGCCAGCACCAGAGCGTGATGACTCATCTGCGCAGTCCCTTCGCTCATACCGTCTCGCAGAAGTCCCTGACCGGCTTGAGGCTGGCGTTGACCGAGGTAAGCCGGTCGGGCACCGAGCTCGTCAGCCGGGCGACAGCGGCCACCCCGCCCGTGACCTGGCGCAGCGTCGCCAGGATGGCTCGCAAATGAAAGATCACGCGCAACAGGCCCACCGCGGTAATGCCGACGATGAGCGCGCTGATGATCAGGGTGACCCAGGCGGCAGCAGGCATGACTCGTGCTCCTTTCTGACTCAGCTAGCCAAGCAGTTTCGCGACGGAGCCGGCGTATCTGACCGCGCCGACCGAGATGGCTGCGACGGTGGCGTCGGTGGTCGCGAGCCCTTCAGGGACGCATTCGAGCTCGCCGACCAGCGCGCCGCCGCCCGCCAGGATGTTGTCGCAGGCCGCCCTGATCCGCTCGAGCGCCGCGAGGACGCGATTGAGCAGCGCGATCACGACCGGAAGGATCACGACTAGCAGGATTGCGTTGCCGATCCACCACAGCACCATGGTCGGGTCTCCTAGCTTGTGGCCTGATAGGGGACAAAGAAGCGACGGAACACCCGCCGAAGCGCCATCAGCGCGGCGCGCAGCCCGATCGCGAGGCCGCCGGCCGGCGCC
>Ga0126378_10003482_pt1 | contig 11912 bp, 8 predicted proteins | sample PanSoiMetPlot_23_FD_92587 | JGI IMG/M metagenome (GOLD analysis project Ga0126378, IMG submission 92587) | Tropical forest soil microbial communities from Panama - MetaG Plot_23 | ecosystem: Environmental > Terrestrial > Soil > Tropical forest > Bulk soil | place: Panama | collected 2016-02-17
TCGTGCCTGCCTGATGCGCTACGACTGGTCCGGGAATGTCCGCGAACTCGAACACGCGATCGAACGAGCCGTGGTACTGGGGTCAACGGAATTGATTCTCGCAGAGGACATGCCAGAGACCATTCTGGAAGAGACTGCCGCTTCGGGCGAGCCAGTCAACGCGCTGGCTGAAGGCATTCGTCAGGCGAAGAAGGAGTTGATCGAGCGCGCGATCGAGCAGACGAATGGGAACTACACCGAAGCCGCAAAACTGCTGGGAGTACATGCCAATCACCTTTTCCGGTTGATACGGACACTCAATTTGAAGCCGAAGCGGGCGCGGTAAGTGCGCACCACTCATGGGCTCTTTGCCACATTTCGCTCTATCGAGGGGCACCGCCAATCGTGGTGAATGCTACCGAGTAAAACGCTGTGCCACCCGCGCATCCAGGTGAAACGTTGAGAATGTCGGATAAACGAGCCCTCGATTAGCGAGAAGGGGCCCTTCGCACGGCTGCTACGAACTGTCCTCATGGCTTTCATGCACAACCAGGATGTGACTCTTTCCGGATCCGCACCTTGCCCCATCGTCTGGAAACGCCTCGATGGCATCGACCTGTTGCGCGGTCTTTCTATCTTTTTCGTTCTGATGAACCACATCAACATCCGCCTGCTCGGTGCGGATGTTCAGTACACCGAGGCCCTCCCTCAGCAACTCGTGCACATTCTCGTTTGGAATGCTCAACTGGGCGTACAGATGTTCTTCGTCATCTCCGGATTTCTCATCACCTCAATCTCTATCCGGCGCTGGGGTTCGCTGCCTCAGGTTTCTCTGCGCGGCTTTTACCTGTATCGGTTTTCACGTATCGCACCACTGCTGTTTCTGCTGCTTGCCGTGCTGTGCACTCTGCATTTCGCAGACGTGCACCATTACGTGGTCACGGCAGAGACGGGGGGGTCTTGGACGTGCTCTGCTCGCCGCGTTGACCTTCCACACTAACGAGTTGGAAATTCATCGCGGATATTTGCCCGGCAATTGGGACATTCTCTGGTCTCTTTCGATAGAGGAGATGTTCTATTTCTTTTTTCCATTGGCTTGCCTCCTGCTTGGCAGCAAAAAGGTGTTTGGTCGCAGCATCGTCTTCCCCGCGCTGCTCTTCGTCTTTGTGGTTCTTGGTCCGTTCGGCCGAACTCTATTCGCTCACGGGAACGAGATCGCAGAAGATTATTCTTACCTGGGAGGCATGGAAGGAATCTGTTTGGGCTGCCTCACAGCTTTGATCATGTCGAGAAGAACCTTCTCGCGCCGAGCGACGTTGAGTCTTGCCATTGCGGCGACCGTGATCGTTTCGGCAAGTCTCATCTTTTCGTGGCAGGCGTACCGAGGTTGGCCTGGCAAAACAGGGCTGAATTTCACGGTACTTGGCGTGGGGACGTCGATGTTCATAGCTGCCACGACGCAAACCAAGTGGAGAAGTCCTCGGGTGTTGGCTCCACTCGTGCGGCTCGGCCGGTACAGCTACGAAATTTACCTGACGCATATGTTCGTAGTGTTTTCGTGTTTTGACGTGTTTCTTCGTGCTGGAAGACCCATGGGGGGCGTACCTGTTTTGTTCGCTTTCGCCATTCTGTTGGCAGGATTGTTAGGAGCTGGCGTCGCAAAGCTGTATTCCGAACCTGCGAATCGTTTCCTGCGGAATAAGTCGAGCAACCTGGTCGGGAGCGCAGCGTCAATCTCACTTGCACCAGCACCGGAAGCAAACGTTACAGCTGTTGGGTCCGGATAAGTTTGGACAGGAAGCCCATCCTTCTCTCGGGTTATTCGGTTGACACTATTCCTGGAGTAGGACGCCCCATCGGTTCGCCGATTGTGCGCAAGACAGGCACGGACCACAATTCGAAGCCGAAACATTAAGCGATCTAGGTCTGAGGTTCCCACCCTTGCAAACAACGCAAGGGTGGGGCACCCTCGGTCGTGTTGAATTAAACAGGGTAAGAGTAAAAGGGGGCATTCGCCTTTTCCTCACAGCTTTTATGGATCTGGAAAATCCTCTTCCCAATACTCGGAAGGACGGCGGTGTGGGCGTACTTGCGATTCGATGCCGCGCAATTGAACCCTCCGGATCTTGCCTGAGATGGTCTTGGGCAATTCGGAAAATTCAATTCGCCGGATACGCTTGTAGGGGGCGAAGCGAACACGGATAAATCGGAATATTTCGCGCGCCATATCACGTGATGGCTGCATGCCGGGTTTCAGCGTGATAAATGCTTTGGGAACGTGCCAGCGGATGGGATCCGCACTGGGGACAACAGCTGCTTCCGCAATACACGCGTGCTCGATAAGCGCGCTTTCCAGCTCGAAGGGGCTTAAGCGGTAATCGGAACTTTTGAAGACGTCGTCGGCTCTGCCGACGTAAGTGAAATACCCATCGGCGTCTCGGTGAGCCACATCTCCTGTGCGATAGTAGGCGCTAGCGAAGGACTGCGCGGTTCGCTCAGCATCATCAAGGTAACCGGACATCAGGCTGGGAGGCTTGGGCTTGCACTTCACTGCGATTTCCCCATCGTCGGATTCTCGGCCGTCCGGATCTAACAAGACGACCTCATGGCCGGGCGAGGGCCATCCTACGGCGCCGGGCCTTACAATTTGCCCAGGGAAATTCCCCAGCAGCAAGACGTTCTCCGTCTGGCCAAAGCCATCGCGAATCGTGATATTCCAGGCAGCGCGCACCCGCTCGATGACTTCCGGATTCAGCGGCTCGCCTGCACTTGTCAACTCTCTAAGCTTGACCGGAAAAGACTTCAAGTCTTCGAGGATGAATAATCGCCAAACGGTTGGGGGGGCACACATGGTGGTGACGCCGCAACGGGTAATCACGTCAAGAGTGCGCTTTGCACTAAACCGATCGCAGCTGTGGACGAAGATAGTGGCTCCCGCGTTCCAAGGCGCAAAAAGGCTGCTCCATGCATGCTTGGCCCAGCCAGGGCTACTGATGTTGAAATGGATGTCATCGGGGAGAATGCCGATCCAGAACATGGTGGCCAAGTGGCCGACGGGATAGCTTTGGTGTGTGTGGAGCACGAGCTTGGGCAGGGCAGTCGTACCCGAAGTGAAATAGAGCATCAATGGATCGTTCGCATTGGTGTCCCGATCGGGGATGAAGTCGGGGCTCTGGTCGTATGCTCGCGAGTACGGGATCCAGTCTTTCGCCTCACCGCCAGCGACGATTCGGACGTAATCGCCACCGAGGCTGGAATATTTTTCGATCTGGGCGAGGTGCGCAACGATGTGTCGGGCCTTGCCGCGCTCCAGGCGATCGCGCAAATCCTTGAGAGTCAGCAGGGTGGCCGCGGGGATAATGATTGCGCCCAATTTGATGGCCGCAAGCATGATCTCCCACATTGCGACATGATTGGGAAGCTGGACGACGACCCGGTCGCCGCGGCGGACACCTTGTTCGCGCAAGAAGTTGGCAACCTGATTGGAACGTCGCGATATTTCCCTGAAGCTCAGCTTTATTTCAGGACCGTTCTCGTCAACAATCCAAAGCGCAGTTTTGTCGTTGGCTCGGGCATAGCCATCCAAGTAGTCGAGCGCCCAATTAAATGTATCGAGCTGAGGCCAACGGAAACCGCGGTAGGCCTTTTCATACTGTTCGCGATTCTCGAGCAGAAACTCGCGCGCCCTCAAAAATGCGTGCAGACCTTGCTTTATACCCTCCGTTACAGGTTGGTCGGCCTTGCATGCACTCCTCGAAGATGTGCGGCCAGAGAGTTAGCACCACGAGATGCGTGGAATATAAGGGATACCCGCACATTAGCGACGATTCTAAAGCATCGTTCGACTCGCCGAGAAAAAGAAGGTGTTCATAAGAACCGCGACTGTGTACTGTCACAGGTTTCGCAGACGTACTGGTCAGCGATTTCCGAATCCTGTATATTCTTGGCGTGACTCTCATCTGTTCCCGCCTCCGGTTCTGTTGCTCCTGTAGCTGCCGCTAAACGCAGGTTCTGCGTTGGCGGCTTAATCCACCGATCTCTGATTCCCGAATCGCAGCGAATTTCCCGACCTAACTCTTCTAACGAACGCCCGAAAACCTTTAGGAGGAGCCTATGAGCAACATTCTCAAAGAAGTACTAGCCGCCAACGAGAAATATGCCGCAAACTTCGCCGACAAAGCGAAGCTTGCCATGCCGCCTGCACGCCACTTTGCGATTCTCACTTGCATGGATGCGCGACTGGATCCAGCCAAATTCGCGGGCCTGGCCGAAGGCGATGCGCACGTTATTCGGAACGCGGGTGGACGAGCCAGCGACGATGCCATTCGCTCGCTGGTTATCTCTTACAAGCTGCTGGGCACACGGGAGTGGTTTGTGATTCATCACACCAGCTGCGGCATGGAATTCTTCAGTAATGAGGTGATGCGCGGGCTTCTCGCTAACAGCCTGGAAACGGCGGCACTCACCGATAAGGGATTCCAGGACGTAGGCAAAGGTCCGGGTTCGAGCGCCGGAGAATACATCGAATGGCTTACCATCCGCGACCAGGCGCAGAGCGTCCGGGATGATGTTGAGCGCATTCGAGAGCACCCGCTGGTACCGGAGAACATAGCCGTTTACGGGTATATTTACGATGTAGCCTCGGGAAGACTGCTAGAAGTCCCGGAGGCTCAACGGTCGGCTGTCGCTGCCTAATCGACGAACCTTCGCCGATCTGATTCGAACTACAATCCAAAAAGATACAGGTCTGTGGTTCCCACTCTTGCAAACGATGCAAGGGTGGGGCACCCTCGCCTTACACCCCGCGCACCAACGGCAAGGCCGAACGCTTCATCCGGACTGCCCTGCGCGAGTGGGCCTACGCTCGCCATTACCTCAATTCTGAGGAACGCGACCAGCAGGTCTCCCCTTGGCTAGAGCATTACAGCCTCCGCCGCCCACATGGTAGTCTCGGTTACTCCGCCCATCAGCCGGGCTGCTCGGGTGGGTACAACGTCTTGATAGATCACCGGCACCCTCGGTTTTGGTAGATTCAACTAGTCACTCACTTCAAGCCCCTTACCAGGAACAAATTCGCCAGATCGCGCTGGAAGGTAGTCGCGCAAGCTTTTCCATCGGCCGACAGCGCCAAGGGTCCGAAGAATGTCGCTCCTGGCTCGGGGACTTTTACCACCAGCCAGGGCTCTTTGCGGTGCGTTGCAAGCTCCACACGGCTGATTTTGATACTGGCCGCTTCGCGCTGTTGCAGGAAGAGGTAACGTCCGTCGCCGCTCCAACGCACTGCGCTCTCGCCGGGCTGAAAGTCGGCAATAGCTTGCGAATTTCCTCCGTTTACCGATGTCATTAGGAGCTTATGCGGATCTACCGTGATGAACCACTTTCCGTCGGGAGAAACCCGCATGCCTCGCGTTCCTTCGGGCGTGACCGGCGTCGTTTTGCTCGATTCGAGATCGTAAATCCATGTGCGCGTCTGATTTCCGGTTTCGTTGCCGGTGAATAGAATGCGCTTGTTATCGGGGAACCAGTCGACGCCGTCGAAGTGAATGCCTTCAATCTTCGCGAATTGGGATTCGCCGGGTCCGGTCGGCAGCAACATCAGGCGTGAGCGGTCGCCTTCATGATGAATGCAGGCCACCCACTTGCCATCGGGTGACAGTGAAGGGCGGTTCCCGTATCCGAGTTGGATTGCCGGAGAACCGTCGGTTTTTCTCAAATAGATTGCCGAATTGCGCCCTTGACCATTCGAGAGCTCTACGAAAACGATGGATTGGGCGTCGTTTGAGATCTCGTAGATGAGCGAAGAATCGAGCCAACTCAGGTCACGCTGCGCCGCGCCGTTGGGCGGCGCATACAGAATTCCCAATCGTGAGTTCACAGTGCTCAGCAAGACGCGTCCGTCACGCGCCACGTCTTGCATCACAATCATCCCACCGGTCTGCGTGATCAAACGCTGAGCACCGGAGAGCGTGACTGCGTAAAGGGCAGGATCGCCGCCGGGCTGTCCTCCCGAGAACCAGATTTCACGATTGTCGTGCGACCAGTTCAGGGCACCGATGGCGCGCCAGCCCCGGGAGAGAACCTGCCGGGTGTGATTCGTTCCAACAATGCAAAGGGCATAATCGCCGACCTCCACGTCGAAGTCGAAAAACGCCACCAGCTTGCCGTCAGCAGAAACGCGCGGCATCATCGGCGGACGCTTCTCCGTTTCGTATAGCGCCGTACCAATCGGATATTCCAACCTAAACTTTCCCCCGACGGCGCGCACCACGGCCAGCGAGTCTCCATCGGGGCCCCAGTCGGCTCCGCTTACTCCTTCCAGTACAGATCGAGGCGAGCCGCCGCCAAAGGGCACGCGAGCGAGTGTACCGACGTCTTCGCCACCCAGCAGAATCGCCATTTCGCCACGGGGCGAAATCGCGAGAACTCGCGCGTTCGGCAGCGGCAAGGCTTGGCCTTCGCGATTGCCAGGCTGGGCGGAAAACAATGTCGATGGCGCACCGTCCCACTCGGCGCTGTAGACGACAGATTCGCCAGGTGCGAACTTGGCGGAGGTGACGTCTCCGCGGCGAAACGTCAAACGCTGGAACGATGGCGGTTCCTGGGGCCGGGAAAATTTCTGCTGGTAGGTAAAGCTCAAGGCGATTCCGAGCAGCACTCCAGCCAGGACACCCAGTCCCGCCCAGAGTCTCGTGTGCGGCACGCTTGGAGCTTTCGGAACTGGGATTACGCCAGAGAAGTTGCTGGCGTCCAGCTCGTCACGCAACTCTTCGAGCGCGACTTTCACATCGGCGATGGTTTGCCAGCGGCGCTCGGGATCTTTCTTGAGACAGCGGGCGATGACGCGGTCGAGCTCCGGAGGAATCTCGGCAACTGCCTGGGATGCCGGTTGCGGGTCCCTGTAGAGCACGGCAGAGAGGGAGGACAGCTTCGAACCGCCGGGAAACGCGCGTTGACCCGTCGCCATTTCGTACAGAACCGAGCCGAAGGAAAAAACATCGGAACGGCTATCCACCGGTTTGCCATCCGCCTGCTCGGGAGACATGTAGGCGGCGGTTCCCATGATCGTTCCTTCCTCGGTCAGCGGCGATCCTTCGCCATGCATGGTTTCGGCGTAGGCGTCGGCTTCTTCCGTCTCGCTCAGCTTGGCGAGACCGAAATCGAGAATCTTGACCACGCCCTGAGACGTGACGATCGCATTCGACGGCTTGAGGTCGCGATGCACAATTCCGGCGGCGTGAGCGGCGGCCAATGCGTCGGCGATCTGGATGGCGTATTTGAGGATGTCGCGAACTCGCAAACCCTTCTTGCCGATGAGGTGGTCGAGAGTTTCTCCGGCCACGTACTCCATAGCGATGTATTGCAGGGGCTTGCCATCGATCTCCTGCGTGTCGACGTCATAGATCGTGACGATGTTGGGATGATTCAGGGAAGAAGCCGCCTTGGCTTCCTGAATAAATCGGCACTCGCGTTCCGCACTTAGCGCAGTGGTGGAAAGAACCTTGATGGCAGCCGTTCGGCCGAGACGGGAATCCACGGCCTTGTAGACGACGCCCATGCCGCCGGCCCCCAACTTAGCCTCAATGCGGTAGGAGCGAAGTGATTTGCCGATCATGGGTCCCGGTGCAGACTGGATTTATACGGTCGGGATCAGGCGAGCCACTGTTTCCCGGCCCTCTTGCACTGCGCATTATAGGCTCGAGGAACGTCCCTGACGACAAACGAATTTAGATTTTTACAGAATGAGAACATCTCTGGCCAAGGGAGTTTGTGACCAGAAATACCACGCCGGGGATTGGGCCCTTAGAGGGGCTAACATCGTTATTATTGGAGACCAGCCAGTGCTCTTCTGGCCGCGTGAAAACCGCACATTCCATGCACACCACCACCGGGCGGTGTCGACGACGAGCATAGATATAGTCCCGGGGACGAAGTGGCATAGAGTTTTCGCGTGGGGCGAAACAGCATCTGCCGAAGATCGATGACTCCGCCTGAGATGTCCCCACCGACGAGATTGGCGTCCATTGACTCAAGATTTGATGGGGACAGAACGTGACGCGCCATGACGGTTTCGCGAAATCCTGGAGCGAACCTTTCAATTTGATCTTCGATTCTGGAGAGCATGTCAAAAGTCGATGCATTGGGAACGTGGCAATACGCCCAGACTGTATGTTGCTCCGCGGGTGCGCGAGAAGGATCAAATAACGTCGGCTGCACCAGCAATACGAATGGTCGTTCGGGATTTTTGCCGCTCCGTACTTCCCTTTCCGAAGCGCTGATTTCATCGAAGCTGCCGCCCAGATGGACAGTAGCCGCACGGGCACACTCGGGTGCCTTCCAGGGAACTGGAGCGCTGAGTGCGTAGTCGACTTTGAAGGCTGCCGGGCCGTATCGGAATTTTCTTAATTGCTGTTTATATGTTTCTGACAGTCGTCGGCCGCCGATCGCCAGAAGCTGTTGTGGCGTGATATCGCAAAGAATCAAGTCATATCCCGAGAGGGCATCGAGCGAATCGACGCGGCAAGAAGTCGTGACCTTGCCTCCGAACCTCGCTAGATAAGCACACAATGCGTTTGCGAGGGATTGGGATCCTTGGCGAGCAATCGGCCAGCCTACGGCATGTGCTGGCACTGCCATAAGAATGCCGAAAGCTCCGCTTAGCGGCTCGTCCAAGGCAAGAAACGAGTGTGCGGCCAATCCGGCAAACAGCGCTCGAGTACGATCGCTTTTGAAGCGGCAGGAGATGACTTTTGCCGACCGGAGTGCGTTCATCCCGAAGCGCGCGAGGAGCCAGGGATGCCTCGGAATCTTCAAAAACGGTCTTAGGACTTCGGGCGCAAGATCGTGCCAGTGAGTAACGAGCGGCTCCATTAGCGCACGCCATGGGCGGCCATCAGGACCTAACTCAGCCGCTGCAGCTTCGACGTTTCTCTCGAGAACAACGGCCGTGCCGTCATCGAGGGGATGGGCGAGGGGCGCCGGCGAATGAACCCATTCGAGTCCGTGATCCTTGAGCGGCAGCGTGGAAAAAAAGGGAGAGCTTGCGGCCAACGCATACACGGCCGAACCGAAATCGTGCGTGAAACCCGGGAGGGTTAACTCCATGCTGCGCGTGGCGCCGCCGGGAAGTTGCTCGGCTTCGAATACCTCCACCTGCAATCCCGCTTGCGCAAGGACGATGGCTGCTGCGAGGCCGTTGGAGCCAGATCCGATAACGCACGCTTTCCGGTTGCCCGCCATAAGGATTGGATGCCTGACTGCACGATACAAGAACTTTCGAATTTACTCTCTTGGCGGAACATCAGGCCATTCCAGAACCTTGATCTCGCCCTCTGGCGCTTTCTCGAGGGTTGGCGCGTAACGGCCTATCAGTTCCCTTCTCCACCACATCCCAGTTCGGCGCTTCTCTTCCATCGACGTGAACCAGTATTGCCACAACAACGTGCGGATCTTGTGCGGCGGCCTTTGTGGGAATGGATTGTCCGCAAACAATTGCAGCACGTCTTGATCGTTGGAGAGCAAGCGGACCACTGTATTGGCCACAATTGAGTTTTCGCGCCAGCTTCCTAAAGAAGCAAACCATAAATTCCAGTCGAAGCGCGGCTGATAGGGAGCGTAGATCCTGGGCGCCTGGTTTAGTTCCTGCGGTTTGTAGCAGAAGAGATAGGGCTTCCAATTCTCGCCGTCGTCGGAGCCTTGAAATTCAATTTCGTATCTGCCGCGCGTCATCACGGCAAAAAGTCCGTAACGATTCGCGATTCGGAATGGCTCAAGGGCTGCGATGGGGGAAGTTGGTAAAGGATAGTTCCCCAGCATTTCGGCTGTAGTTGCGTAAAATACCCAGGAAAGCAGGATCGCGCTAACGGCCACTCCTATCCTGTTCCGGGATTCGCGTAGCTTTTCACGATACAGGTTGGATGCATGCTCCGGGACCTCGCTAGTTATCGCAACTGCTGTGGCGCTGGCCCATTTTGCCGGAACGAATTGCTGAAGAAAGCGATCATCTAGCAAGAGCACTCCGAGCGAGAGCCCCACGTAATTGAAGAACGTGTAATTCGCCGTCAGGATGACGCCGTTTTCCCACGGCGTCACGATACAAAAGCACACGATCCGCCAGCGGCGCGGCAGGAGAAACATCCAGACCACTCCGAGCTCCATCGCCAGTGTGGCGTACACCGTAGCTGCGTGAAACCAATGTGGGAGGTGCTGCACGTACCAGCCAATCCACGTGGGTAATGGGCCGTTCTGGTAATACTCGTCCATCGCAGTAAAGTTGCGCCATTCGGAATCACCACTCAGGATCTTCGCCATCCCGGACTCGAAATAGATTCGAAACCATTCCCATTGCAGCAGGAAGTGGCTGGCACGCGACGCTGGATGAGCAACGGCCAACCCTGGGCGGTGTCCGGGTGGAGCGAAGAATAATGAAATGAAACCGGCTTCCAGCAACATGCCGTCGGACTGGTAGCTGGAAAAATCTTGTGCCGCAGTCACGAAAGACAGAAAACAAAGAAAGCAAATCGCCAGCGTGCCGCGTGGCCATAGATTCAGCAACAGCAGTAACGACGCAGTCATCCCTACCCAGCAAAGCGCACTCAGCATCGCGGATCCGCTTGAGAACCAAAGCAGGGTTGGCGCATACCACAGGCGCTGCCAGTGTCCCAGCGATTGTGCAACAGCCTGAAGGTAGGGTTCAGCGGGCAAGATTCCTTGCGGGCCGATCAGTCCCCGGATTTGAAACGCGAGGGAGAAGAACGCGGAAAAGTAGATAGCGCCGAGCGCACGCAGAAATAGCCAGCGCACGATGATTCTCCTCGGTTCTCCTTCCATCAGAGCAAAAAGCCATCGAAAAGCCCGCAAAGGAGACAAGGCCATGACCGGAATTATATGGAGATCGTTTCTAACAGCGCAGGAGTATCGCCGAGTCTGTTAGTAGTCCGTGAAGCAACTGGTGCCGGGAACAGGGCTCGAACCTGCAAGGTACCAAGTACCGGCGGATTTTGAGTCCAGCCCATTCACTTTTCATCCTCCCTGCTGGTGTTTGCAAAGACTTAGCGCAGATCACGCAGTCGTTCTGTTCACTCCTGTGTCGTTCAGTTACGAGCGATCGGGCAGAGTTTGGGCAGAGATTGCAGCTGCCTGCTATCGCCTCTTCTCACGCTGGCCTGTGAAAAATGCTCGTGCTCGGCAGCCACAAAGACGATGATTCGCGGAAAGGCGACCGATGCCTCTGTAGGCACCGCCAGTGATGGCCGCCGCGAGACTGGCCGGCCTTTTTGGCTTCTTCTGGTTTGCTTGCTGCGGGCAAGGGCTAATGCGAGGGGAGGCATGCTGACTGTGAACTGGTTTATGAGCGGGTAGAGGTCTGGTCGGGGGTCGAGGGCTCGTGAAAGTTGGTTGAAAGCCGCTTTACCGAATGCGGACATGATGTACAAGAGTTCCAACCAAAGATCGATAGCTATCAATAGAACGTATCGATGAATATCAATGTTTAAGCTTTAGGATGTGGGCTGTTCCGAAATACCTCAATACGCGGGCGCTGGGCGGCGTTCGCTCCTGGCATTTCGCGGAGAAAGGATGGGAGCTACAGCTTTTTGCGCTCCTCGATGTGGCCTTTTAGATCACTTCGCAGATCTGGTATGGGTCTCGCTTGCGATTAGGCAACTGAGGAAAGCGATGCTCCATCTCGCGGTAGAACACAGCTACATCATTTTCCGTCCGCTTGCCATCGGGACGCTGAGTCCACAGGGAAAGTAGCCGCGATTGGCTTTCCTGTTCCGGCATCGAGTAAGAGAAACGAGGCCGCGTGGTAGAGAGTCGCGTCAGAAGAAAAAGGCCGCTCCATCGCTAGGAGTCATCCCCCGACGACCCGGCGAAAGTCGGCCTCTGCCCTCGTTCTGATATTTAGCGTAGCCCGCTAGAATTGTGAACTGGAA
>Ga0126378_10003483_pt1 | contig 11912 bp, 12 predicted proteins | sample PanSoiMetPlot_23_FD_92587 | JGI IMG/M metagenome (GOLD analysis project Ga0126378, IMG submission 92587) | Tropical forest soil microbial communities from Panama - MetaG Plot_23 | ecosystem: Environmental > Terrestrial > Soil > Tropical forest > Bulk soil | place: Panama | collected 2016-02-17
AATTTGAAAAAGCAGGGTTTGTTGGCGCTGACCTTTCAGAACCCGGCAGATTATGACCGCATCCGTGCCGACGATCGGCTGAGCCTCGTCGGATTGGCCGGCATGGCACCCGGCAAGCCCGTCGAATGCCTTGTCAGACACGCGGATGGAACGAGCGAGACGCTGCGCCTCAACCACACTTTCAGCGCCTCCCAGCTGGAATGGTTCCGCAAGGGATCGGCGCTGAACCTGTTCCACCACTGACCGAGCGGGACTCCGCCACTCGCGTCGACGCAAACGCGCCGAGATCCCCGGTCCTACGGGCTTGTGCGGGGACTGCTAATCGTGGTCGCGTCACTGCACCATGAATATGTCCAATTTCGGTTCTAACCAGTGGATGATCGATCGTCATTCAACGAGTCGCATGACCCGATGATTCTCCGACCCGATCCGATTGCACGGCCGTTCTCTGCGCGGCCGGACCTGCGGGCCCAACCGCGCCGGTGCATTCCGGTCGGCCTCACCGAGGACCCGCGCCACCAACAGCGCGGTTTTACGTTGCTCGAGCTCCTGGTCGTGCTCGCTATCCTCGGACTTCTGATCGGACTTGTCGCGCCCGCCGCGCTCCGGCAGCTCGAATCCTCTAAAGAAAAAATCGCGCATCAGTCGATCGAGCGCATAGCCAGCGTGCTTGACATCTATAAGCTCGATGTCGGGACCTATCCGACGACCGAGCAAGGTTTGGCTGCGTTGATCGAGCGTCCTTCCGGTATCACGCACTGGAACGGCCCCTATCTGAAAGGAGCGAATGTCCCGGAGGATCCATGGGGCCGGCCTTTCATTTATCACAACCCGAGCCAGCGCGCCGGGCACGATTACGATCTCTACTCGCTGGGTCGAACCGGGCAACCCGGCGGCACCGGTAACGCGGCGACGATCTTCAACGAGTAGCTGGCGGATATCCGAGCAGATGATAGGCGAGCTAGGCCCAAGCTTCCCGGAGATCGCCTAGGAGCGAGCAAAATGGAAATATGGCGCGTCATTCAACACCAGCTCGTGCCCTAAAAAATATCGTGATCGGCGCCTTTGCCGCTTTGCAGCATTACCGCAGGAATTCGTAGCAAATCCCCGCATCACAGGCCAACGAATAAATATCTTCACTTGGTGTGATTCTGCCGAGCGGAGGACGCAGATGGCGGGAGACGCCGGTAAAAGCACATTCAGGGGATCGCATCCGGAAGTCGTAAAAAAACGTTCGGCTGATCATCGCCACCCCGGTTCATCTGGTCCGGGATGGCCTGGCCGCAACACTGCGCGGCCGCGCTGACCTTATCGTGGTCGACGTTACCGATCTGAGCCCGTGCGGCATCGCAAAAATCGCCGATGCCCAACCGGGTACAGTGCTCGTCGACTTGGGCCAGACGGATCCCGCTGCAACAGCGCGGGCGATCAAGGCTGTCTGCCGTCGGGCGAGGTTCGTGGCGTTTGCAGTCGACGAGACCAGCGATCACGACTTTGCCTGCGCTACCGCAGGCTTCTGCGGCCATGTCGCGCCTGAAAGCGGCGCAGAAGAGCTCTACCGGGCCTTGGTGGACGTGAGATGGAAGGCCGCATGCACTGCGCGTCGTATATCGCGGCGGCAACGTTTGCTCGCCTCGCTCGGTTGCAGCGAGAGTTCAACCCGCAAGCGCCACTGCCGGCGCTGTCGTCACGCGAGATTCTCGCCCTCGTCGAGCAGGGCTGCTCAACAAGGAAATCGCGCGCTAATTGGCGACCAGCATTGCCGCAGTCAAAAACCACATGCACGGCATTCTGCAGAAGTTGCAGGTAAGCTGCCGCGCCCAAGCGGTCGTCCGGGTGCGTGGGCCGCACGCCGCCCGAGCCTCACTCTGTTTGCGATATAGCCTACTGCTTTCCGATCAGCGCGAAGTGGCCGCACCCGGTTTGGTCTAGATCCCTTGATCGGGATCATCGTAACCCGCGTAGACCTTATAACCCAGCCCAAACGGCCTATTCCCCACTGCTGACGGCCTAGGCCATCACGTAGCCCATTTGATCCACGGCGTCGCAGCGCAATGGTGCCGATACTGCACTGGCTAATCAATGGCGGTAGTGTGCCCATGACAATACTCCGGCTCCAACTGCGGAAGGATTTCTTGGGCGCAGCTGCCTATACCATCATTGCCTACGGGCTCGCTGCAGGCGCATTGATCTTGATCTTGCTTCTTGCGCAAGCGACGCAAGGCCAGCAACCGACCAGTACCAGGACGCGAAGATTTTTCCAGATCCCACCTCTATGGGGCTACTCGCAATGGTCTGATCTGCACACACCTCGCGCTTCGGCTGCCCCAGCCTGATGCCGTGCGACACTCATCCGGTTCCGGTCTGCCCACGAGCCCTTGCCGGCTTTGTGCTTTGTGCCTCGGGTCAGCGGAGGTCTCTTACTTCTGTGGTATAGGTTGTCGCTCGCTGGTCATCCGCTAGCAAGGCGACAAAAGAGCGAACATTACACGTCGAGAAGCTCTGTTGAGTGGACCGGCGTCCGCAGTGGAAATTATCGGCGAGCCGCCAGGCAGCTGCTGGATGATGAGTCCATCGCTTTTCTGTGGTGCGTCGATACCGTGCACGCAGCGGCAGCCCGCACTCTCCTGGCGATTCGGTGTTTCAGGGGCAGGAAGCGGCCGGAATGGCGAAGAGTCAGCCAACGTTGTGGGTGTTCCACGGTAACCGCATTGCAAGAGGCGGGGGAGGTTCGACGGAACCCAATCCGTATTACCCGTGCGTCAAAACGGGAAATCGATTAGGCTTTCTGCGCCGCCGGGAAATCGACGGTTTGTCGGCTAGCCTGCCGTGTGGGTTTTCGGCGCGATGGTTTGGAGAGGAGCGACATGACGAAGCGGTCGATGACCTCCGGCGGGATTGCCGCGGGATTGATTTTGGTACTGGCGGCATGCACGAACCCTTATGACCCCGCACAGCGCGCGGTCGGCGGCGGGTTGCTCGGCGCCGGCGCGGGTGCCGCAATCGGCGGCGCGGTCGGCGGTGGACGTGGCGCCGGGATCGGCGCGGCCATCGGCGGAGCGACGGGCGCCCTCGGCGGCGCCGCTACGACGCCGCCTCCGCCACCGCCACCCCCACCGCCTCAGGGCTATTACGGACCGCCCGGCGGCTACAGCCAGGCGGCGCCGGGCTATGGTTACCCACCCTCCGGCTACGGACAACCCGCACCGGGTTACGGCTACCCGCCCTCCGGTTATAGCCAACCGGCGCCGGGCTACGGGTACCCGCCCCCGTCCTACTGAGCCGAGCCGGTCAGCTCTCCGGCTGCGGAGACTTGATCTCCTCGGCGATACGCTGCACGGAGGCCATTTGCGCCGCGTGATCGGCCGGGATCGACGTCTCGATGATGCGCGATGCGTTGGGTTGACGTCCCGGCGCCGGAACTACAGCGGGCGGGGCCTGGCGCGCACCAAAGGACGGGCTTGTGCCGCAGACGTCGCCCGATGTCTTGACCACCACCTTGGGTTCAGAACCGCTGCCGGGACTCGAGTAATACATCGTCCTGCTGCAGCTGCCGGAGTTCGAGGTCACCGAGGTGACGACAATGCCGGAGACTTGGCCTGGCCCAAACTGCGGCATTGCAGCCTCGATCGCCGAGCCAGGCCCAACCAACCACATCGGCGCATTGGCCAACGCTTGGGCGGAAGCAAGGAGCCGCTCGACGGCAACCTGCTGGTCAGCAATAAGGCGATTGGTCCATGCCGGCCGCGGCATTACGACGTCGAGACCCTGAGCTGTCCAGAGCGCCGGGTCGCGGGTTAGCACATCGCCGATCGCGACGGCGCCGGGTAGAAATACGACGACCGCAGCAGGTACAGCGTCCTGCGTCGTGTAGATGCCCAGTTCAGGCAACGTGGCAGCAACCGCAGCCGGAGGCACACCCGCCTGCGGAGGGGGAGCGGTGAGGCTGCCGGCGCAGCCGATCAGCGGCAACGCTGCCACGCAGCATGCGAGGATCGAGGCAGGTGGTTTCCACATCGATGCATCTCCTCCCAGAGGTCCGTCAACAGGATCAAAGATGTCCTCGATTTGGGCAAATTCTTGGTCCCAATCGGGCGAAGATGCGGGCCGCTTCAGACCCCGAGCTCCTCCAGCCGGGGTAACACCGCCTCGCTGAACAGCGTCAGGTTGGCGACCGTCTCCTCGTGGCTCAACACGCCGCCCTGGCCCATCATCAGGAGGTGGCCGAAGCCGCCGACATGGTCGTAAAAGGCGCCCAGCTGGTCGAACACGTCATCGGGCGTGCCGGCGAATGAGAGGCCGGCATCGATCGCGTCGGCGACCGTCATCTTGCGGGGGTCGATGGCGCGCCCATCGCGGGATTGGATGCGGCCGGCGCGGAAGCCACCCCCACTCATTCGCAAGGCTTGCGCGCTCTGCGAAACCGAGGCGTAGCCCGGCGGGTTCATGAATTGGGGTGCGACGATGCCCGAGGTGCGGCTGTAGTCGAGGATCTGGTCGGCGCGGCGCTGGCCCTCCTCGCGCGTAGTGCCGACCCCGATCAGCGCCATATAGGCGAGCCGCTGCGGCGTCACCGGCCGGCCGGCCGCGGCCGCCCTTTTGCGGTAAGCCTCGAATATCGGGGGCGTGCGTACCCAGCCGGTGTTGAGCACACCAATGGTCATGCCGCGCTCCGCTGCCTCCGCCGCACTACCCGGGCTGCCAACCGGCATCCAAACCGGCGGGTGCGGCTCCTGCCACGGCCGCGGCCATACATTGACCGATCGGTAGTGGAAATGCGTCCCCTCCCAGTTGAACGGGCCGTCATGGGTGGTCATCGCCTTTAGTATCAGGTCGTGCGCCTCCCAGAAGCGCTCCATCAGATCGGCCGGGTTGGTGTTCGCCGGCGAGATCTCGAACGGCACCCCTTTGACAAAGCCCATCTCGATGCGGCCGCGCGAAATGACGTCGAGCATCGAATATTCCTCGGCGACGCGGATCGGGTCGTTGCGGTTGCCGATCGGCATGCCGAGCGCCAATAGCCGCACCTTTTTGGTCTCGCGCGCGAGGATCGCCATCGGGATCGTGCACACCGAGTCGGCGCAGGTCGCCGTGGCGTGGTGCTCATTGGTCATGATGTTGATGCCGAGCTCGTCGCACAGCGCCCATTCGTCGAGATAGCGGTGGTAGAGGTCGGCGCCGATTTTCGGGTCGTAGAGCCGGTTCGGGACCACCACGCGGTACGAGTCGCGCAGCTCGGGCCACGCCGGGTGATAGGCCATCTCGCTGAAATGCCAGACTTTCATGATGTCACCTCCGCGCGCGCGAAGCGTTCGATCGCATCGGCGACCGCCTCGGGCCGCTCGATGTGCGGGTAATGCCCGGCCTCCGAGATCAGCTCGAACCGAGCATCGGACAGAGACCGCCAGAGTTTTTCGCCGTAATCGAGCGATACAATGCGGTCCCCTTGACCCCAGATGACCAAGCTCGGCACCCGTACCCGGTGCAGCCATTGGCGCAGGCCGGGGTCATGCATATAGGGGCGCCAGCCGTAGAGTGCGGTGGCCGCCCGGTCGCTTGCGACCGCCGCGGCCTCGGCGTCATCGAGCTTGCTGTAATCCGGCGCGGCGCGTTCCGGGGTGAAAAATGTCCGCCGCAGAACCTCGTCGGCGGGCAGCGCATAGATGTCGGCGATGTCCTGCTCCTCGCGCCCACCGAACTTGACGCCGAGCGTGTCGATCAGCACCAGCCGGCCGATCCGTTCCACCGAGCGAACGCACATCTCGAGCGCGATCCAACCACCGAACGAGGAACCGACTAGCACGACCTTGCCGAGGCGCTGCCGGTCAAGGAGATCGAGGTAGAGATAGGCGAGGTCGTGCACGGTACGGAACCCGCTGGGCCGCGCGGACCCGCCAAACCCGGGATGGCGCGGGATCAGAACCCGCCAGCGCCGCGCCAGCTTCTCCAAAAAACCCTGATTTTGCGCGACATAGTCGCCGCCATGAAGAAACAGCAGCGGCGGGCCTTCGCCCGCTGTTCGCACCTCGAGCGAGACATCGCCGATTTGGATGCGCTCCATATGCGTCACCCCCTCCTGGGCCCTGAGGGATTTATCGTGACCTCGTGGCACCCGCTCGGCGGAGATTAATTCCCTGCTGCGGCATTTTGTCCTATGCTCATGTGCCATGGCGGTTGCTTCGGTGGCCGCGTCAAGCTCCTGCGAGGCTTGCGATGAACGTCGAGACAATCCTGCAGAACAAGGGGCGGGAGGTGGAAACAATCCGGCCCGAGGACACCGTTGCCGCGGCGGTCGATGCGTTGATCTCCGGCAATATCGGCGCGCTCGTTGCCAGCGAAGACGGCGTGGCCGTCGACGGGATCATTTCCGAGCGCGACATCGTCCACGCCTTGGCCCAACATGGTTCTGGTCTCCTCGCGCTGACCGTCGCGGAGGTGATGACGCGGCCGGCAGTCACCTGCGACCCGAGCGAGAGTGTCGGCGAGTTGATGGCCGAAATGACCAACCGCCGGATCCGCCACCTTCCGGTGGTCCGCAACGGGCGGCTCTGCGGCATTGTCAGCATCGGCGACGTGGTCAAGAACCGTCTCGACGAGATCGAATACGAGGCGAAATCGCTGCGTTCGTTCATCGCCGGCGGCTGAGCGACGGCGCCGAAGTTGCACTACCCGAAGGCCGCTGATGGGATCAGCCCAAAAGGTTTTCCCAGCAGAAGGTAATCCGTCATTCGCGCGAAAGCAGGAAGGAGGCAGGCAAGCGTCCGGCGATTGATCCTGGACCTCCGCCTGCGCGCCGTTTGCGCCGGGTGACGATCCCTTATTGATGAGACGGCTTTATTTCAGCTCCGGCCCTGAGACGAGCTCGCACTAGGCCATGCCAGATTATCAGATTTTCGAGGCCGGGGATGTCGTTCTGCAGTCGGGACTGACCTATCGCGGTGCGCGCCTTGCCTACAAGACCTATGGGGCGCTCGACCCCAGCAAGTCCAACGCAATCGTCTATCCGACCTCCTACGGAGCGCAGCATTACGATCTCGAATGGGCGATCGGCGAAGGCAAAGCGGTCGACCCTTCAAAGTATTTCATCGTTATCCCGAACATGTTCGGTGACGGTCTCTCCTCCTCACCGAGCAACACCCCGGCCCCGCTCGATCGCGCCCGCTACCCCCACTTCACGACGACGGACAATGTGCAGATCCAGCAGCGGCTGCTACAGGAAGTCTTCGGCATTGAGCGGGTGAAGCTCGTTTATGGGTTCTCGATGGGCGCGCAGCAGGCGTTCCACTGGGGCGCATTGTTTCCCGATCGGGTCGAGCGCATTGCGCCGATCTGCGGCTCGGCAAAGACCTCGCCGCACAATTTCGTCTTCCTCGAGGGAGTCAAGGCGGCATTGACGGCCGACCCGGCCTGGCGGGACGGATGGTTTGCGACACCGCCGACGCGCGGTTTTCAGGCGATGGGGAGGGTCTACGCCGGCTGGGGTTTGAGCCAGGCTTTTTACCGCGAGGAAGAGTGGCGCAAGCTCGGCTACTCCTCGCTCGAAGACTTTCTCGTCGGTAATTGGGAAGGCGGATTTCGGCGGCGCGACGCCAATGATCTGCTGGCAATGCTGTGGACCTGGCAGCACGCTGATATCAGCGCCAACGAGCTCTACCGCGGCGACCTCGGCAAAGCGCTCGGCGCGATCACGGCCGACGCCATCGTCATGCCGTCGGAGACCGACCTCTACTTTACCGTCGAAGACAATCGGCGCGAAGTCGCCCTGATGCCAAACGCCGAATTGCGCCCGATCCCGTCGATCTGGGGCCATCGCGCGGGTAACCCGGCGCAGAACCCGGAAGACGCCAAATTCATCGACCTTGCGGTGCGCGAGCTCCTGGCGCGCTGAGATCATGCGTAGGTCGGCGAGCGCAAGAGAAGTGCCGTCTCTCAGGCCACCGAGCAGGTCGAGGAAACCGGTCTGATCGTCGGCATTGTCCTCGTCGGAGCCCTTGCATTGGTGTCGTTTATCGTGGCTCTTGCGGCAGTCTCACACCATGTGCACCAGCTCAAGAACCGCGTCCGGGCATGATGGCCGAACGGCTCGGGGTGCATTGCGCTTCGACGTTGAAATTGGTCAGCCGAATCCCTTCGGCCGCGAGCTGGTCAATGCGCGGCGTCGGCGCGCCGCGGCTAATGCCACCGCCACAGACCCCCGGCTCGCCGTAGCCGAGATTGTCCGTCAGGATAAAGACGATTTTGTGCTTATTGGCGTTGCCAGGTTGCGGGGCTTGCGCCGCCGCGGGATCGACCGAGAGCAAGGTCCTCATCAGCACCGCGGTACCGGCGAGCGAGCTCAGCCTGCCCATTTGCTCGATCTTACTGCTCATTTCCGTTCCGCGTTCGCCAATTTGTAGCTGCCGTCGAGGATGGGCGATGTCGGCACATAGGCCCGCACTATCAGCGCGAACTGGCCGTCCGGTGCCGGCAGCAGTTGGCGCGCCCCTCGGCATCCGCCGGCTCGTCATGCGATATCGCGATCGTCAGCGAGCCGTCGGCGGCAAACTTGAGCTCGTTGGCGTCGAGACTGACGGTGGCGATGTTGGTGCGGCCATTGGGCGATTTCGTCAGCATAAAATTATCCTTGCCGTGCATCATCAGCGACCAGAAGCCTCCTCGCAACTCGCAGGCCGAGGGCGCACAACGCAGGGGTCGAGCGTAGCGGGATGTGCATCTCGGCCTCCCAGCGAATGAGGCGGCGACGGCGATCGTCGATTATCCCAAGCTAGGCGTAGCGGAACGGTAGGCAATCGAGTTCGCCCGAAAGGGCGCACCGTGAAAAACCCACGGAAGGAATTGTCCCGTATGGTGCGCGCGGGAATAGTCGGAAAGGTCGGCTTCGGGGCATAGAGAGCAGTTCGCGCCGCAAAGGCTGAGCGGCCGTTAGGGGTTTCGAAGCAGTGCGTTGGCGTTGATGATCTGGCCGGGGCGCTCTCGTCCGTCTTCTTAGACATCTCGGTCAGGATTTGATGGCGTATCCGCTCGACCAGTTGTTCCAGCACCTTCTCGTCCGCGGCGGTGAACGGGGGCGGCTCGGGTGCCGGTGCCGCGACGCCGGCCTTCTGCTCGGCCTCCTTCATCATGTCGAACAACATCTTGGTCGCGCGCAGATCGGCCGTCGTGGATTTGTTGACCAGCTGATTGACGTTCGCCTCACGCTTGGTAATCTGGCGGCGTTCGCCGTCGATCGTGACAAAGACAGTTTCGCTAAGCGGATCGGCCAGCAAAGCCGGCAGCTTCTTTTTGCCGCGGCAGCCGCCGGGGTTGCCGGACTGGCCTTTCTTGAAACGGGTGCGTAGCGGCGGGCGCCCGCGTCCGACCTTGTAATTTTTCTCGTCATCCGCCATATAGGCATCCTATCGTTGTGATTATAGAAACGATATGAGTTGTGTAAACGATTTTAAATATATTGTCAATGCAGCAACATACAAGACAGTCGCGTCTTCCCTGCTCGCTCCCTCAGAGTAGGGTTGGCTTCCCTCAGAGCCTTCCCTGACGGCGCCCGGCGGGGGCTTCGTAAGCGCTTGATTTTGAATGCGTTATTTGCGATCGACCGACGTCGAATCAATTTTTCTCCCTGCTGTCAGGGAAACGAGCGACGCCAGTCTCAATCGAACCGGCCGCTGCCGGCCCAAGCGAGCACGGCGTAACCGCCTGGCAGCATCGCCCCGATGCGGACAACGGCCGTCTTGCTGACGCGGGCGTTGTCCAGCCCCAATGCGGTCGCCGTGATCCGCACGGTAGTCATTTCCAGCTGCAGCTGGTTTGGCGGGACCGGGACCGCGGCAACCTGAGCTATACCGGCGAGCGCCGCGGCCACAACCGGGTCGGCGCTCGCCGGGTTTGGCTGGGGCGGACCAAAAAGCGTCAGATGGGGCCGGATCGCGGCGAGCACGGCCGGCGTCATGCCGAGCACACGGCCGAGCTCGTCGAGGGTTTCGAGCGGCTCGCCCGGCGGTCCATAATCGAGCCCCGCCGCACGATAGGCGGCCATAGCATTCTGCTTTCCCACGGCCGGCGCCGACCCGACCCATTGGCCGATTGCCAAGGCCAAGCTGCGTGCGCTTTCCGGATCGCTTCCGGTAGTGCGCAGCAATGCTTCGAGGAGGACCGGTGGAGCAACGCTCGGATTGATCCGGTCGGCCTCGTCCTCGAGCCGCACGGTCACCCGAGTGTTGCCTACCGTGAGCTGGTGCGCCTCACCATTCAGCGGCCAGCGCTGGTCCGCGTTCGGGTCCAACTGGTTGAAGATGGCTGCTGAGATTGCCCCGTTGGCGGCCGCGTCGGCGACCGCATTGGCGACGAGATTGCGAGCGATCTGGATTTCGGTTCGCCCGCTCGCCGTCAGATGCGCGACGATGAAGGCGATCAACACCAGCGTCCACAGCACGATGAGCAACGCAAAGCCGCCGCTCCGGCGCCCAACCAAGGCTCGCGCGCCCTGCCGCCAAGCCACTCGCCTACAACCCGTTTGGGTTGGCCAGGCCCGGGCTCCCTTTGCGCTGCACCTGCTGTGGCACGAGGCTGGCGCCGAGCAGCTGGCCGCGCAGATCCTCGGTCAGCGCGCGGGCATCGCGTTGGTCGTGCACGACGTGCGGGGTGATCAGCACGAGTAGTTCCGTGCGCATTCGCGAGTTGTTTTGTGTAGAAACCAGCGTACCGAGGATCGGGATGTCCTTCAGAAAGGGTATCCCGCTGTTTCCATTCGAGACATTGTCGCGGATCAAGCCCGCCATGCCTATTGTTTGACCGTCCTGCACCACTACTCGCGTGCGGAATACTTGATCGTCGAAGGTCGGCGAGCCCACCACCGTGTTCGTTGCCTGGGCCGCCACATCGCTGACCTCTTGGGCGATATCGAGGGCAACGAGCCCGCCCGAATTAACGCGCGGTGTGACCTGCATGATGACGCCCGTCGAGTGATAGTCGACGCTATTTACGACGGGAGCGGTGGTGGTGATCGTGCTCACCGCCTGCCCTGTCAGGACCGGGACTTGCTGGCCGACCTGAATACGTGCCGGCTCATTGTCGAGGACCATGACCTGCGGTGCCGACAGCACCTTGACCTTGGTCACCGCGGCAAGCGCGGCGAGGGCGAAATTCGGCGACTTGCTCAAAATGTAGAAGGGCGAAGTCGAGGGGAAGGTCAGGCTGGTCAGCGAAGGAAAGCCGGTTACCGGCGGAGTGCCGAGGGTGTTGGCGACATGGTCGGCCTTAAAGAAGAATTGGGTGCCGTATTGCAGCGTATCATTGAGGGTAACCTGGGCGATCGTCGCCTCGATCAGCACCTGCAGCGGGATGATGTCGATTTTGCGCAGCATCCCCTCGATCACCGCGTATTCGCTCGGCGTCGCATAGATCAACAGCGCGTTGTTGCGCCGGTTGGCGATGATGCGCATACGGTTTTCGGGTGCAGCACCCCCGCCGGCGCCGGTCTCGGCCGATAACGGCTCGGTGGCGGGCGGCGCGGCTTCGGCGGCGGCCGCTTGCGGCTGCGGAATGCCCGCGCCGAGCCCGCCGGCGGCTCCCGCCCCGCCGGCGGCCCCTGGAGTGCCTGGCAGGCCCGTTGTGGCACCGGCGCCTCCGGCGGCCCCGCCGAGACCCGCCGTCGAACCTTGACCACCGAAACCCATAACATTGCCACCCGGCCCAGCCCCTCCGCCGATCGTCAGCTGCGCGGCGCCGGGTGCCGTGGTGCCGGGCGGTGCGGCAGTCGGGCTGACGTTGCGTGGCGTAAATGCGCGCTGCAACAGCAGCTCGAGATCGGCGCTCTGACCGTTCTGCACGTAATAAACGTGCCAAGCGCGTGCGGTCGCATCCTCGACCCGATTCATCAGACCGACAAAGCGCCTGGCGGCATCGATGTAGCGCGG
>Ga0126378_10003484_pt1 | contig 11911 bp, 13 predicted proteins | sample PanSoiMetPlot_23_FD_92587 | JGI IMG/M metagenome (GOLD analysis project Ga0126378, IMG submission 92587) | Tropical forest soil microbial communities from Panama - MetaG Plot_23 | ecosystem: Environmental > Terrestrial > Soil > Tropical forest > Bulk soil | place: Panama | collected 2016-02-17
ATGCCGCGCCGTTTAGCTTCTTCAACGCCGTGAGCTCGGCGCCGCCGGTGGTGGTGCTCGGGATCAACCCGGGCGCTGCCAGCGAGGACGGCTACGAGGACACCGAGCGCAACATCCGAGACAGCGGCGAGTTCGTGGTCAACCTCGTCGATGAGCCCGCGCGGAGCGTATGAACATCTGCGCCGTCGATTTTCCGGCCGGCAGCGGCGAGCTCGACCAGGCCGATCTTACCGCGGTGCCCTCGGTCGGGGTTCGCTCGCCGCGAATTGCGCGATCTCCGGTCAGCTTCGAATGCCGCCGCATCACCGGCTGGTATGCCGGGGCCACCAATCTCTTCCTGATGGAGCGCCTCGACCTGGCAAACCTGGGATCGCGACAAATCATGAACGGAAAGCCGCGGTCCGAGTAATCGATTCTCCCGATACGCCGGGCGGATATTGTCCCAATCGGCAGAATTCTTGGGTTAAAAGCCGAAATTGGCCTCCTGCCGCTGCCTCGGCTATTGGGATGGTGGGGGAATACTCAATGCCAAACAGACTGACTATCACCTTGCTTGCGGGTATGCTCGCGCTTGTGGGTTTGCCGGCGTTTGCCTTGGATCTGCCGGATTCCGGCACGAGGAACTTCAGCCCACCCATCGACACACCGAGCTATTTCAGCAACGAGACCGCACCCGTATCCGCTCGGACGGCCGACACGACCGAGCGCGATTGGTCCGCCGTTGACGCGCTGGCTGCGGACCGGCCGGCCGCGCAACCTTCGGCCTCAGCACACCGGGGCAGAACGAGGCACGGCAAATACGGCTCAGCCCAAAGGTACGGGAAGCACGCCTCGGGCAAAAATGCGAGCGGAAAGCCGGTTTGGGCGGCGAACGGTAAAAGCGCAGGAAGGGGTGGCGCGCCGAACGCGGCAAAGACGACGGCGTGGCGGTGAACTAGATAAGGGCCCTCCCGAACAGAGCTTGATACGCCGGGCCGGTGCCCTCGCCGTTGGACAAGGTCGGGCCTGCCGCCATATAAGCGGCGCCATGACCAAGGTGCCGTTTTTCAAAATGCACGGGCTCGGCAACGACTTTGTCGTGCTCGATTTTCGCTGCACGGCCGAGCCCGTCGGCGCGACGGGCATCCGCGCGCTGGCGGACCGGCGCACCGGCATCGGATGCGACCAAGTGATCCTTCTCGAGCCGCCACGTAATCCCGCCGCACAGGTGTTGATGCGTATCCGCAATTCTGATGGCAGCGAGGCGGAAGCCTGCGGCAATGCCACACGCTGTGTCGCCGAGCTGCTTTATCGAGAGACCGGCGATCTGCGCGTGCGGATCGAGACCGCCGCCGGACTGCTCGAAGCAGAAGCCCTGGCGGGTGGCCGCATCTCGGTCGATATGGGGCCTGCACACGCGGGTTGGCAAGAGATTCCGTTGGCGTGGGAAATGGACACCGATCACGTCGAATTATCGGTGGGACCGCTTTCGGATGCGGTGTGCACGAATATCGGCAACCCGCATGCGACGTTCTTTGTCGAGGACGTGGAGGCGATCGATCTGGCTCGCTTTGGACCACGCCTCGAACATGACACGTTGTTTCCACAACGCGCCAACATTGGGGTCGCAGCGATCCGTGACCGGGGCCACATCCGGCTGCGCGTCTGGGAGCGGGGTGCCGGAATAACCCCGGCTTGCGGCAGCGGCGCCTGCGCGGCGCTCGTTGCCGCACATCGCCGGGGGCTGGCAGACCGCTGCGGCTGCGTCGAACTCGATGGCGGCAGCCTGTACATCGCCTGGCGGGAGGACGGGCATGCGATCATGACCGGACCCGCCGCTTTGAGCTTCGAAGGCACCTTCGACCGAGATCTGCTCGCGGCAAGCTGAGCAAATGCGAGATAACGAGATCATCACTTTCGGCTGCCGGCTGAACGCGTTCGAATCCGAGGTCATTCGCCGCGCCGCAGCGAGCGCGGGCCTCAGCGATGCGATCATTGTCAACACCTGCGCCGTCACTGCCGAGGCCGAGCGACAGGCGCGCCAGGCGATCCGCCGCGCGCGGCGCCGCCATCCTACCGCCCGCATTATCGTGACGGGCTGCGCCGCAGCGATCTCGCCGGAGCGCTTCGCCGGGATGCCGGAAGTTGACCGGGTACTCGACAATCAAGCGAAGTTGCGCGCGCAGAGCTACGTCAGTGAGGCGGCGCACCAAGCAGATTTGGCCGAGACAGCCGCCCATTTCATCGATGGCTTCGAGGGGAGGTGCCGGGCCTTTCTGCAGGTGCAGCAGGGTTGCGATCACCGCTGTACTTTTTGTGTGATCCCCTACGCGCGCGGTCCCAGCCGGTCCGTCCCGATGGGCGCTATCGCCGATCAGGCGCGCCGGCTCATCGCCGCTGGTTATCGTGAAATCGTGCTGACCGGCGTCGATCTGACCGCTTATGGCAGCGACCTCCCCGATAAGCCGAGCCTGGGGCAAATGGTGCGCCGGCTCCTCGCTGCGGTGCCGGAGATCGAGCGGCTACGTCTCTCCTCGCTCGACCCTGCCGAGATCGATCCTGAGCTTTGGCGGCTCTTCGCGGAGGAGCAGCGGCTGATGCCGCACCTGCATCTCTCGCTGCAGGCGGGCGACGACCTGATCCTCAAGCGAATGAAGCGACGTCATTCTCGGACAGACGCGATCACCGCCGCGCGGCGCGCCCGTGCATTGCGCCCGGAAGTGGCGCTCGGCGCCGATCTGATCGCCGGCTTCCCGACAGAGACCGAGGAAATGTTCCGTCGCAGCCTCGACCTGATAGGCGAGTGCGGCCTCGCCTTCGTGCATGTCTTTCCGTATAGCCTGCGGCCGAGAACACCCGCGGCACGGATGCCGCAGCTTCCCGGTCCCGTTATCAACGAACGCGCAGCGCGGTTGAGGCAGGCCGGAGAGGCGGCGCTGGCGGCTGAGCTCTCCGCCCGGATCGGCAGCGAAACCGATGTGCTGATCGAGCGTCCGGGAATGGGTCGCGCCACCTTTTACGCAGCCGTGGGCTTCATGACTCACGCTGTGGAAGGAACGGTCCGAAGCATGCGCCTCGTCGGCAGCGACGGGTGTAGTCTTACTGGGGTGCCGGTTTCATGAGGTTCTGGCGACGCTCAACATCCGAGCCGGTTCCCGGGCCTGATCCGGGAGCTGCTGGCGCTGTTGCTCTTGCGGTAGACAAGGAACAGCAGCAGCCGACCGAGCCTTCGACGGAAGAGACCCGCCCTCCTGCGCCCATACTCGAGTCGGTCGAAACCGCGGAGCGGGGGGATTGGTTCAGCCGGCTCCGGGCGGGGATGGCGCGCAGTTCGGCGCGGCTAACAGAGGGTATCAACACGATCTTCAACCGGCGCCGGCTCGATGAGGAGGCGCTTAACGAGCTCGAAGAGCTGCTGATCGCGAGCGATATGGGCGTCGGAATCGCCTGCGAGGTCACCGAGGCGTTGCGCAAGACCCGGTTCAACCAGGAAGTTGCGCCCGAAGAAGTGCGCGCGGCGCTCGCCGAAGAGGTGATCCGGCTGGTCGAGCCGATGATGAAGCCGCTCCGCGTCGATCCCGATCGCAAACCCTTTGTCATTCTCGTCGTCGGCGTCAACGGCAGCGGCAAGACGACGACAATCGCCAAGCTCGCCAAGCAATACCGCGACGCGGGCCGCGATGTCGTGCTAGCCGCCGGCGACACGTTCCGCGCCGCGGGAATCGAGCAACTGCAGATTTGGGGAGAACGCACCGGCTGCCGCGTCGTGATTCGGCCGTCCGGTGCGGACGCCGCAGGGCTCGCCTACGACGCGTTCGAGCAGGCCCACGCCGAGGGCAGCGACATTCTGCTGATCGACACTGCGGGGCGGCTGCACAACAAAGCCAATCTGATGAGCGAGTTGCAGAAGATCGTCCGCGTCCTCAAAAAGGTCGATCCCGAGGCGCCGCATTCGGTGCTGCTCGTCCTCGACGCGACGACCGGGCAGAACGCGCATGCGCAGGCCGAGATCTTTCGTGAGATGGTCGGCGTCACGGGCATTGTGATGACCAAGCTCGACGGCACCGCGCGCGGCGGCGTTCTCGTCTCGTTGGCGGAGAAATACGGCATCCCGATCCACGCCATCGGAGTGGGCGAGACCGCCGACGATCTGCGGCCGTTCGAAGCGCGGGCCTATGCCCGTACCCTCGTCGGGCTCGAGCCGTGACCGGGTTGGCGCCCTTCATCCAGTGCGCGCCGCTCACCCTCCCGTCGCTGCCGCGCCGGGTCCCCTCCCCCGCTTGAGCGGAGAGAGGGTGGGGGTGAGCGGCATACGCCTAATTAGCAAATCTTAGCTCGCGCTCGCCGATCGGCGCGAAATAAGCCTCCGAAACCTCGTCCGTTACTTCGGCGAGCGTCGGCGGGTGCCAATGTGGCTGTTGGTCCTTGTCGATCAGCACCGCCCGGACGCCTTCGTAAAAGTCGTGCGATGCCATGACATGCTGTGTCAGCCGGTATTCGAGGGCGAGCGCTGCTTCGAGATCGTAATCACGCCCGATCGTAAGCTGCCGGAGCGTGATTTTCAGGCTTGTCGGGGATTTGGTCAGCAGGCTCGCCCGGGTCTCTTGTGCCCACGCTGCATGCGTCCCGCCGCCCGCCGCTTCCGCAGCGAGCGCGTCGAGGATCGCCTCGACACTTTCGCCGACGAAACAGCGGTCGATCGCCGACTGCAATGCCGCGATCGGCGCCGGACCCGAATCGACAGCGAAACTGCCGAGCACCTGCTCGACAGGCCGCCGAGCCGGCTTCGTGGCGGCGAGCGCCGCCATGAGCTCGTCGATCCGATCGCGAGTGACGTAGTGGGTTGCAAAGCCGCAATAGAGAGCATCCGCCGCGTTCAGCCGGGCGCCGGTCATGCCGAGATAGCGGCCGAGATATCCCGGGCAGCGGTTGAGAAACCGCGTCGCCCCGACATCGGGGAAGAGGCCAATCCCGGTCTCCGGCATAGCGAACAGGGTGCGCTCAGTTGCGACGCGATACGCGCCGTTGACCGATATGCCGGCCCCGCCCCCCATCGTGATTCCGTCGATAATCGCGATATAGGGCTTGGGGAAATGGTGGATCCGCTGGATGAGCTCGTATTCTTCGCGGAAAAAGATGCCCGTCAGATCGGAGGGGCCGCCGATCCTGCGCCCGGCTTCGTAGACCGCCCGTACGTCGCCGCCGGCGCAGAAGGCGCGGTCTCCGGCGCCGCGTACGACGACGGCATTGACCAGTGGGTCCGCCGCCCACGCGCGCAATGCCGGCCCGATGCGGCGGTAATTGGCGAGGGTCAGTGCGTTGAGCGCCAGCGGCCGGTTGATCGTGAGGATGGCAAGGCGGCCGTCGCGACCGAGCAGGATCTCGTCATTTTCCGCCATCAGCTGCCGAGCAGGCGGCGGGCGATGATGATGCGCATGATCTCGTTGGTGCCTTCGAGGATCTGGTGCACGCGCACATCGCGCAGGTAGCGCTCGATCGGAAAGTCCTTGAGGTAACCGTAGCCGCCGAACAGCTGCAGCGCCTCGTTGCAGATGCGGAACCCGCCATCGGTCGCGAGGCGCTTGGCCATCGCGCAATGCATTGTCGCTTGCGGGTCGCTGCAGTCGAGGCTTGCTGCGCCGCGCCGCACCATCAGCCGCGCCGCATCGAGCTCGGTTGCCATATCGGCGAGTTTGAAACGCAACGCCTGGAAATCGGCGAGCGGCTGACCGAACTGACGGCGTTCGAGCATATGGTCCCGCGCCGCCTCGAGGCAAGCACGCGCCCCGCCGAGCGAGCAGGCGGAGATGTTCAGGCGGCCGCCATCGAGCCCCATCATCGCGATCTTGAAGCCGTCGCCCTCCTCGCCGAGACGGTTCGCGACCGGCACGCTGCAATCCTCGAAGATCACCATCGTCGTCGGCTGCGTATTCCAGCCGAGCTTTTTCTCCAGTTTGCCAAAGGACAGACCGGGAGCGCCCTTTTCGACGACGAGGCAGGAGATGCCTTTAGGCCCCTCGCCGCCGGTGCGCACCATCGTCACGTAGAGATCGCTGACCGAGCCGCCCGAGATGAACGCTTTTGTGCCATTGAGCACGTATTTGCCGCCGCGGTGCGCTGCTCTGGTGGCGAGCGCCGCCGCGTCCGAGCCACTGCCCGGCTCGGTCAGGCAATAGCTGGCGAAATGATCCATCGTCATTAGTTGCGGCAAGAACCGCGCACGCTGCTCGCGGGTCCCGAAGTGGTCGATCATCCACGCCGCCATGTTGTGGATCGAAAGATAGGCCGCGGTCGACACGCAGGCGGTGGCGAGCTCTTCGAAGATGATTGTAGCGTCGAGCCGGCCGAGCCCGCTGCCGCCGAACTCCTCCCCGACATAGATCCCGGCGAATCCCAGCCTCGCCGCCCGGCGCAACGCTGCGACCGGAAACTCGGCGCGCTCGTCCCAGCCCGGCGCCTGCGGCAGCCATTCCTCGCGGGCAAATGCCTGCGCCGTCTCGGCAAACGCCCGCTGCTCGTCCGACAGCTCGAAATCCATGCTGCAGATTATGGGCGGCGAACTGTTCGCAGCAACCGCTTTGCTATTTTGAGCTCAATCCGCCGCGAAACCGCTCGAGGCGTTCGAATTGTGTAAGCACGGTCTTGCATGGCGGAATGGACGCGTGCCCGTCGCTTTCAGGCTGGGCGCTCGCGCGGAAGGTCGCAGCGAAGCGCGATTTGGCCGCCTTCTGCTCGTTTGAATTGTCGGAAGCAGCGACGATCAGCTCGCGGATCACTTTCCCCGCACGCACCAGCCGCTCGTCATCCACGCCGCAGCGATGAGCGTTGCCCAGCAAAACGGCTCCGGTCTCGGCGATGCGAGTGGAATTGGCCGTCGCAGCGGCCCCGGTCGCGAGCAGCAGGAGCGCAGACGCCGCAAGGGTCGGAAAGGGATGCATGGCGTTCTAACCTGAAGCTTCTCGGCTGAACGCCGGCGGGCGCTCACCCGGTTCCCACAACAGTCGAGCTTAAAATGGGAATTTGTCGGTTTTATTGGGGATATTTTCGCGGCCAAACAAGGGCGCCCTCGCCACTATTCGGCAAAATAATGGATTTCATAGAGCAGGCAGCCGCCGTTCGACTTGAACGGGCCGTGGACCGCCCCGGGCGGGCGGCAGGCATAGGTGCCCGGCAGGAAATTCTCGCCGCCTTTGCCCTCGGCGTCATTGCCGACCGTCAGGTCGCCATCGATCAGATAGACCTCTTCCCAGTATTCGTGGACAAAGGGCTCTGTCGTGAACACTCCGGGCGCGAAGCGCAAGAGCCGAGTGCGGCTGCCGGTTTGCCCTTGTTCGTCGAGAGCGCCGGCCAAGATCTTCTGCTCGATGCCGGCCGGGTAGCCCGGAGGAGTCGACCATCCGGAGCTCATGTCGACGCGATGGAATTCGAGATGGGGCTTGTTGACGAGCATCGGCGTATCCTCCTGCTGGCGCTTTCGGCGCGGCACGGTGCTTGCTAGTTATTGCCACGCTCATGATCGAAGAAGAAGAGGAGGCTTCGATGCTGTCACGTCGCTTGTTTGCCGCAGGAGCGGCGGGAGCGCCTGCGATCCTGGCTCGGACCGTGCGCGCCGAAGAGCAACCGGCCGAGAGCACGATAGACCGGATCAAACGAACTAAGGCGCTGCGCATCGCCGCGCTGCCCGGTGAGGCCCCTTATTTCAACAAGGATATCGCCTCCGGCGCCTGGTCGGGGATGTGCATCGAGATGGCCAAGGACATCGCCGGCGTCTTCGAAGGGCAAGTCGAATACATCGAGTCGACTTACGGCAATTCGGTGCTCGATCTACAGTCCAACAAGATCGATTTGGCTTTCTAGCTGAACCCTACGCCGAAGCGAGCGCTCGTCATCGATTTCACGCACCCCTTCTATCTGCACGGCTTTGGCATGGTCGGGAAGAAGGGCTTTCACGCAACCAACTGGAGCGAGCTCAACAACCCCGATGTCAAGGTGGCAGTCGATATCGGCTCGGTGCACGAGATTGCCGCCCGCCGCTTTGCCCCGAAAGCGACGATCATCGCATTGAAAGCGCGCGACGACTGCATCCTCGCAGTGCAGTCCGGACGGGCCGATTGCGTCATTCTTGCAGTCAATCTGGGGCTGACCGCCGTGAAGAAAAACCCGACGCTCGGCGAGTTCCAGATGCTGCACCAGCCGCGCGTGCAATTGCCGACCTGCATGGGCGTGCGGATGGAGGCGGATAAGCGCTGGCGAGAGTTTCTCAATGCCTGGGTCGACTACAATCGGGGCATTCAGCAGATCCGGGAATGGCTCTATGCCGGCCTCGCGATCAACGGCGTCAAGCCGGAAGATGTTCCGCCCGATGTCGAGCTGTAATTGGCGGCCGCGCCCCATTATAGCCGCTGCTAAATCTCTGCCGCCCTAGCGAAAGCGGGAGCCCAGGAATGTGCTGGTGGCCCCTAGATCCCCGCTTCCGCGAGGATGACGAGAATGGGGGAGGTGAAGGCATGCCGAGATGACCGGCGCCGGCTATGCGTGGGACTTCTCGTTTCTCTGGGCCTATCGCAGTCTGATCCTTACCGGTCTCGAGGTCACGATCGCCTATACGATCGGCACAATCGTGTTGGGACTAGTCGTGGGACTGGTCACCGGATTGCTGCGGCTGTCGCGCAATCCAATCATAACGGCGCCACTCGTCGCCTATGTCGAGATCTTCCGCTGCACGCCGCTGTTGGTACAGATCGTCTGGTTCTATTACGCCTTGCCGGTCGTCATCGGCGTCGACATCCCGGCGCATGTCGCAGCGACATTGGTGCTGTCGCTCTACACCGGCGCATTTTACGCTGAGATCATTCGCGGCGGCGTCAACTCGATCGAGCGCGGCCAATGGGATGCCGCCCGCGCGATCGGTATGCGGCGCGGCCAGGTCATGCGCCATGTGATACTGCCGCAAGCGGTCAAGCGCATGATCCCGCCCTTTATGAACCAGTCGATCATCCAGCTGAAGAATACCTCTTTGGTATCGACGATCGCGGTCGCCGATTTGCTCTATGAGGGCACGATCATCACCGCCGCGACCTATCGCCCGCTTGAAGTCTACACAATGGTCGCAATCATTTACTTCATCGTGCTGTTCCCGTTGACCATTGCTGCGCAGCAGGTCGAGCGGCGCCTGGCGCGGGCGGATTAAACGCGATGATCGAGATCGCCGATCTGTGGAAGGCGTTCGGTCCGCACCAGGTGCTCAAAGGCGTTTCGTTGCGAGTCGAGCGCGGTTCGGTCGTGGCGATCATCGGGCCGAGTGGCTCCGGAAAATCGACGCTGTTGCGCTGCATCAACCTGCTCGAGGACCCCGATCGCGGCTGCATTCGCGTCGGCGATCGCGAGATGCATTTTGGCGGCAGCAATCGTGCCAGGCCCGGCGATCGTGAACTGGCAGCGTTCCGTGCGGCGACCGGGATGGTGTTCCAGCACTTCAATTTGTTCCCGCACATGACCGCGCTGCACAACGTCATGGCCGGGCCCAGCATCGTCAGACGCCTGCCGAGGCGCGAGGCCGAGGACATCGCCCGCGGCCTGCTCGCCAAAGTCGGGCTCGCCGACAAGGCGGCGGCTTATCCTTCACACCTCTCGGGCGGACAGCGCCAGCGCGTCGCGATCGCCCGCGCCTTGGCGATGAACCCGTCCGTAATGCTGTGCGACGAGGTCACCTCGGCGCTCGACCCCGAACTTGTCGGCGAAGTATTGGGGGTGATCGAGCAGCTCGCGGAAGAAGGTATGACAATGGTGATTGTCACGCACGAGGTCGCCTTTGCACATGAGGTCGCCGATCTCGTCGCCTTTATGAGCGACGGAGTCATCGTCGAGAGCGGCCCACCCTCCCAGCTTCTTGAGCATCCGGAAAACCCGCGCACTCGCAGCTTTCTCGCCCGCTTTCACCGATTTGTAGGAAGCTTTTCCGGAACCCAGTAAACTGCGGCTATTGGACCGGCGCGAACACGTTCGCGGCGGTGGCATCATCGCTGATGCCGGCGCGCAGCGCATTCGGCTGCTGAGCGCCGGATTTCGGCAAACCGTACATCGCCTCAAGCGTGCGCAGGATGTTGACATGCGTCGTTCCACTGGGCCCGGCGTAATTCGGCTTGATGAAGGCCCCGGCGAAGATGGTGGCGATCCGGTTTTGCCGATCGTGACGGGATTGGTCGTGATCTGGGTCGATGGCGGGATCGGTCAGCCCGGTAATTCCTGTCTTGTCGTCATTCTCGTCGAAGGTGACAATCAGCAGGCTGTTATGGGTCTTCGCCCACTGGTAGTAGGCGTCCAGATTCTGCTTTAGCCACAAATCGCCGGCCGGAACACTCTCCTTCGGCGCGCCATTGTGCATGTCGTGTTCCATGTCTGGGATCACGAAGGCGACTGTCGGCAATTTGCTGTAATCCGACGGGAAATCGGCAAAGCGCAGGTTCGAAGATGTCTCGACCGTCGTGCCGTTGGGGACATTGGCAAAGCTGATCCACGGAACATGTTTGCGGCCATACACGCAAGAATGCCGGCAATTCGGCGGGATCGTGTCGATCTCGGAGCCGATCGCCGGCAGGGACTGCGAATAGCCTTTGAACGAGAGTCCCTTCTCGATCAGCTGCTGACCGAGATTGCTCGCCGTGAATTTGGTTTGCGGCACCTGGTCGAGGAAACCGACATTCTGATTGCTTCCTGAGAACAGCCAGAAATAATTGCCTTGGCTGAAGTGTTCCTCGCCAAACATGCGCAGGAGATTTACACCTTCGGCGGCCAATTTGTTGAGGTACGGCGCGGCCGGATTGCCGATGATCTGGTCGTAATCCTTATTCTCTTCGACGACGATGACGATGTGGTCGTATTTGGGGAGCGAAGCAGGCTGACTGACGCGCGATACCGAGGCCGGTGCGCACGAGATCAAGGTCGGCGCAACGAAGAGGGCGACGGTGCAAAGGCGGGGGATCCTCGACATTTTCTTTGCTCGACCAGCAGTACCGGACGCCAACGAAAAAGCGTAGGCTTGGGGCCTGAGATTGGCAACCAACGGAGCGGAGGAAGCGATGCGCGGCGTGGTCTTCACGGGTGAACGCGAGATCGAGCTGATGGAATTTCCCGACCCGACACCGGGCCCGGGCGAGGTCGTCGTCGAGATGAAAGCCTCGGGGATGTGCGGCAGCGATCTGCACCAATACCGCCGCCCCAAGTCAGGCGGACAGGCTATTGGCGGTCTCCCGGTCAACCCCGATCCGGTGATCGGCGGTCACGAGCCCTGCGGTATCGTCGCGGCGATCGGCCCCGGTGTCAGTGAGAAAATGGCGCGAATCGGGCAGCGCGTGATGGTGCATCATTACAAGGGCTGCACGGTCTGCGGACACTGCCGCTCGGGCTGGTCGCAGCTCTGCCAGGAAGAGCCGGTATTGGTCTACGGCAACAATGCCCATGGGGGACACGCGAAGTATTTGAAGGTCCCCGCCTTCACGATGGTGCCATTGCCTGACGAGCTGTCCTTCACTGCCGGAGCCGCGATCTCGTGCGGAACGGGCACCGCCTATGGCGCACTGCGCCGGCTCAAGATCTCGGGCGACGACACGATCGCGCTGTTTGGGCAGGGGCCGGTCGGGCTGTCGGCAACACAGCTCGCCGCGGCGATGGGGGCGCGCGTCATCGCGCTCGACGTCAGCCCGGAGCGGCTGTCGCGGGCCAAGGAGTTCGGTGCCTGGGAAACCGTCAACCCGCGCTCCAACGACCCGGTCGGCGCGATCAAGGACCTGACTCATGGTGGCGCCGATTTTACGCTCGACACGTCGAGCCAGCCCGAGGGCCGCATCGCCGCGGTGCGTAGCGCCAAGGTCTGGGGCACCGTCTGCTTCGTCGGCGAACGCAACAACGTGACGATCGAAGTCAGCCCCGACAT
>Ga0126378_10003486_pt1 | contig 11908 bp, 12 predicted proteins | sample PanSoiMetPlot_23_FD_92587 | JGI IMG/M metagenome (GOLD analysis project Ga0126378, IMG submission 92587) | Tropical forest soil microbial communities from Panama - MetaG Plot_23 | ecosystem: Environmental > Terrestrial > Soil > Tropical forest > Bulk soil | place: Panama | collected 2016-02-17
GCGGCCGATGGCCGCGCCAGCCATCCGGTTCGCACCTCCCGTCACCGGCCCGAGACCAACCGCTCCCAGAGACCATCAGGCGCTGCTAACGACGCCCCGAACGCCCGGCGAATAGCCGGTCAAATGGCCGATGACCCGACGTTTCTGCAGGTCACGATGCTGCTGGCAGGGCTCTGTAAAACCGTCGGCTCAGCCTACGTTGGTTCGAACCCAACACCTGCCACCACCAGCGAATATTCCCCCTGAGCTGCACAAACCCGGCTCAGATGCGATCTTGCCGTGTGCGACTGCATGCGGCGCCAGGTACCCGTATGCGGCCCGCTGTGCCAAATACGTGCCAAAGCCTGGCGGCTCCGCGCTTGATCATCTACTCATGGTCCTTGGGACGGGTGGCTTCTTCAATGCGACGTTTCGCTTCGTCTTGCTGCCCGAAGATGCACTTGGCGTAGACCCGCAGCAAGACGTCCACACTGTGGCCGGCCCAAGCGGCGACCTGCGGGGCTGGTACCCCGGCGTTCAGCCAGGTGGAGACCGCTGCATGCCGCAGATCGTAAGGGCGCTTGGCCAGTAGTGATGCAGACTCGCTCGCCGTGAAAGCGACAGCACGAGCTTTGTGGAAGATCTTGAGGTAGGCGCGGTCGTTGAAGATGCCGCCACGGGGCCGGTGAAGATGCGACCTTCCGGCCCCGTGGGGTACTTCTTGAGATGCTGGCTAAAAAGCGCGACCAACTCGGGATGAACTCGCGCGCTGCGGCATCTCGGCTTCCGCGACAACCACGCCCGAGGGAAGTTGGCTTCCGCGGCCTGGTCGGGTGGGCTGACTAGCTCTGCTGCAACCAGTTCCGGATAAGGCTTACAGCCTCGGTGGGGTCGGTCGTTTCGTGCCGTAGGCCGTTCTCGTTCTCGATCAGGAACGACGGCTGGCCGTCGCGGTAGGTGTCAACCTGGACGCGGTCGAACTGGTGCTGGTCGCCGATGAAATAGACGTTGTCATCGTCGGCGGGGTGAGTGACTTCCAGGCGCTCGATGATGACCCCGGGCACCAGCTCACGGAGCTCGCTGAACACCTCATCGATCAGCCCGCCGGTGCGGTCAGCTTTTGTCCAGGGGCGGCCGCGCATGTCTTCAATCATCGTCGAGGCTGCCTGTGGTAGCACCCTGCGAGGCGTTGGCTTCTGCAGCAGCGGACTTCGCTGGTAGTTGTACGGGCACCACTGTGGCTGTCTCGCCGACTATTACGACCCGGAAATCGTTGTCCTCGCAGATGCGGCGGAAAGGACCGGGCGCCCCGTACGCCACGGAGCTGGAGCGGTTGCCATAGGTCGCAGCCAGCATGCCGGCAGCCACCAGGTGCCCAGCCCGTGGTGCTTAACCGTAATCCGGTTCTTCGAAGGGCAGCGGATCGGCCTCGGTTGATCCTTTACGCGCTCTAGACGTTTTGGACATCTGCAAATGATGCTAGGAACTCGCCGAAGGCCAATATGAAATTAGGGCCAAACTGCAAGTGCGAACATATTGACGCCGATCTGAGGTCCGTGACATGCTTCGCTCTCATAGGGGCGGGTCATTCTCGGTTTCCGCGCGACATTCCTCATTGGTGCAAGTGGCTCTTGCCCGGTTACCCCGGTTTCCCGCGCCAGCAATCAGCATTCGCTTAGGAGACGGCGGGGGTTGCGATGCGTGGTCTGAATCACGGGGCAGTGGCCGGTGCAGCAGTGGTGCTGCTGGCACTCGCGGCAGGAGGCGCAGCGCGCGCGAGCGTTACGCCCACCCCGTCGGCCAGCGCTCACAAACCCGGATGGTCCGTTACGCCGAGCCCGAACCCGCGCGCCCGGAACGGCTCGTTCGCCGCAGTGGCTGGGCCCTCGGTTTCCTGTCCCACGACGTCGGCATGTACGGCCGTTGGCTTGCATGTCAGGGCATCTGGGCTGGGGGTGACCCTGGCCGAGCGGCGCAGCGGCGGCGTGTGGACCGTTCAGCCGACCCCGAATCCCCGCGGGGCTGCGTCGAGTGCCCTGAACGGCGTGTCGTGCCCCTCCGGCTCGGCGTGCACCGGGGTCGGGCAGTTCGTCACCGGGTCGGGCGCGCGGCTGACGCTCGCCGAGCGGTGGAACGGCAGCAGGTGGCACATCCAGCCCACGCCCAACCCGGCCGGGTCCCCGTCGAGCACGCTATTGGCCGTGGCATGCCCGGCAGCTGACGCCTGCACCGCGGTGGGGACCGCGAACTCGAAGGTCCTGGTGGAGGGGTGGGGCGGTGCCCGCTGGCGCATCCAGCCGGCTCCGGTGCCGCACGGGGCCCAGTTCAGTGAGCTGAACGCGGTCAGCTGCACTACGGCAACTTCATGTATCGCGGTCGGCGATTATGTGAATTCCTCAGGCCTCGACGTGACGTTGGCCGAGCAGTGGAATGGCAGCAGCTGGCTGATCCAGCCCACCCCGAACCCGTCCGGGTCGCAATTCTTCAGCTTCCTCGAGGGTGTCTCCTGCACTAGTCTGGGCGCTTGCGAGGCGGTCGGCGGGTCGGACGCGGGCGTGTTTGCCGAGCGGTGGAACGGCACACGCTGGAGCTTGCAGGCAGTCCCGGCCCCGCGCGGGGCTCAGTTCGCCGTGTTGCTCGGCGTCTCGTGCGCGGCGTCCTCGTGTGAGGCGGTCGGCGGCTACACCAATAGTTCGGGGGCGTTTGTGCCGCTGGGCGAGCGCTGGAACGGGGCAGCCTGGCACGCCCAGCCGATGCCCAACCCGGCCCGGGCGAGCACGAACTTCCTCTCCGGCGTGTCCTGCCCCTCGGCATCTGATTGCACCGCGGCGGGCCAGGGCAACGGTGACGGGACGCCCTTCGCGTTGGGCGAGCGGTGGCGGGACGGCAGATGGACGATCGAAAACGTGCCGAGCCCGGTCGGGGCCGCGGAGAACCAGCTGAACGGGATCGCCTGCTCGGCCAGCGACGCGTGCGTGGCGGTCGGCATGGTGGGCCCGACGCGCGGCGTGGTGTCGACCGAGGCCCTGCGGTGGAACGGCCGGCGCTGGCGCCTGCGGCGGATCCCCACCCTTCCCGGGGCGGGCCTGAACGGGGTGTCCTGCGTTTCGGAAACCGACTGCGTCGCCGTCGGCGCGTCGAACGCGGGCACCCTCGCGGAGCGGTGGAACGGCGAGGATTGGACGATCCAGGCCACGCCCAACCCCTCCGGCTCGGCGGGCAGCGGCTTCACCGGTGTGGCGTGCACGTCGGCTTCGTTCTGTGTGGCGGTCGGCTTTACCTTCGATAGCGCGGGAAACCCGGTCGCCACCCTGTCCGAGCGGTGGAACGGCAAGAGCTGGCACATCCAGCGCACCCTCAACCCGGCGCCGGGCAGCGGCTTCGGCGGCGTGTCGTGCAGCTCGGCTTCGTTCTGCGTGGCGGTCGGCGGAGGCCCGGCCGGGGTCAGGACACTGGCCGAGCGGTGGAACGGCAGGAGCTGGGGCATCCAGCGCACCCCCGAACCGTCACAGGGCGGCGGCCTGGCCGCGGTGTCCTGCACGTCCACGGTCGCCTGCACCGCGGTCGCGGACCTCGGCGCGGCCGAGCGGTGGAACGGGGCGAAGTGGACCATCCAGCCCACCCCCAGCACCGGATCGTCGGGCATCCTATTCAACAGTGTGGCGTGCACGTCGGCCTCGTCCTGCACGGCGGCCGGCGAACTTACCGACAGCTCCGGACACCAGTTCGCCACCCTGGCCGAGCGGTGGAACGGCGCTAGCTGGCGCATCCAGCCCACGCCGGTTCTTCCCGCGATTGGCCTGGTCAACAGCTTCACGGCTGCCTGCCCCGCCCCATCGACCTGCATTGCAGCCGGAGGGTTCGAAAACGACGGCCCTGGCGCGAAGACGCTGACCGAAGTGTGGCGGGCAGGAGAGTCTGCCGCTCGACCCGCCCCGGGCGGTGTCTCGCCCCGCACATATCGCGGCATTGCTGGTTGCATCCGCGCAGCTATCGGCGAAGGCTTCGCGGTCGCGACGGCAAGACCACACATCGAGCCGATGTTCAAGGCCCCGATGCTGCGACTATCTCGGCCCGCGTCGTGGATCGAACGGGTCACTTCCCTCTGTAGCGCGGCCTGACCGAGCTGGAGGTCCTGGTCGAAGGAACTTGCGTCCTGCCGAGCCTTAGCACGTACGGTCGCGCAACCATGGCAAGACAGCAGGCCATTAGCGGAGGTCACTGAGAAGATGAACGCCCAGCTGAGAGCGTCGGCACCTATCGCGAGGTCGGGGGCAGAGCCGAGTAGGCTGTAAAAACCGTGCCACCGGGCGGAACGACCGACGGTCCCGCCGGTCACTCAGCGGAGAGCTGATTGCCCAGATACCCAGGCCGCCCAGTCGATATCGGGATAGCGCAATCGTATGGCGCTGACAGTTGCAGGAGTCCAGAACGGGTGGCCGGGCGGGGGGAACCCGAAGAGCCGGAGCTGCCGCTGGGACGCGCGGCTCACGAACTCGTACCAAGCGGGATCGTGGCTGCGACCGGCCCAGCCGCTTCGCTGGCCCCATTCCGCTCGCGCGGGTCGATAGCACAATTGCATGCTGTAGCGGGCGCCACGAGGCGCGGTGAGCGCGGTGCCGCGGTGCACCGTAGCCGGACTGAAGGCGACCACCGTCCCCGCCGGGCCTGCCGCCGACTGTTCCGCCACGTACAGATCTGGCCGTCCAGCGGCGGATACAAAGCCGGACTCGGGGTCCGCTCCGTCCGCGCGGGGATACCAGTTCGGTTTGACGGGCAGATCGGGCGTGTGCGCTCGGGAGACAAGATGGGGAGGCCCAAGTTCTTCGGGCACGTCGACGAGGTAGACGAACAGCTCCAGCTGCTGGCCGCCGGGCTCAGGCGTCGGCACCAGAAGGGTGTGGTTGAGGTAGTCGCGGTGCAGGCTCTGGTCATAGTCAGCTGCGCCCGTGTACTTGGCCCAGGCCTCGGCCGAGTAGATCCTGACGTCATCGTCGGCCAGCAGCAGCTCCGCCAGGCTGACCAGGCGATCGTGCACTGCCAGCAGGCTTACTTCAACCGCAGCGAATGGGAAGCTGTCGATCCCGTCGAATTCGTCCGCCAGATAGCGGCTGCGACGCGGGTCACTGCGATCATGAAACCCGTCGGCGGACGGGAACATCGCGCCGAGCTGCGCCACAGCCGGATCCAGGTCGGTAGCGGAGAGATAGCCGGGCAACATCACGAACCCGTCGACCTGCCAGGCGGAAAGTATCTCAGCTTCATTCATCCCCGTACTTTGCATGACCGCCATCCGGAGCGCACCTGCTTTTCCCGCTGGCCGGTTGGCGCAAGCCCGCGGCTTGACCACAACGAGACGGAATGCGAGTTAGGCGTCCTGAGTGACCAACTGCGTGACAATCGCGGTGACACGCACAGTACGGCAGCGGACGTCTGCGGACAGTCTGGCCAGGTCAGCGGCGCCATCTTCACTGGCCCATTCGGGTGTCGCTTTGCCTGATAAGGAAACAGTCGTTGGGAGCCAACATGGGAGCCAGCGACGCGAATGACGTGGCGGCGCTGCGAACGACCGCCAACGGCCGGTTGAGCCGATGCCCAGGTCGTAGACCATGTTGCACCGGTTCGGACGTTGCCAATGGCATCTACGGATCACGACGTTGGCATTCGAGTCCTCCAGGATCTACGTTCGACAGCAACGGCTGCGGCGCCCACAACCGACACCAACGGCCCTGGACATTGCGCGGACGCTGGCGTGCATCTTCCGAGGCCGGCGAGGATGCTGGACATCTTGACTGAACCAGCTCCGCAACGTCTAAGCTTCTCGATCAGCCGAGCGAATAAAGAAAGCGGCCAGCTTATTCCCGAAATTACGTCGAACCTCGTCAGCCATCTAAGTCGTAGCGAGAGTTGTAACACCAGCTGACGGCGCACTGCCACTGCAGCTCTGTAACTCAGCACGGCCAGGATTGCGTAAGTTGCGGCCCGGATGACCGCGCCAACAATATTGGTTGGGACAAACACCAACAGGGTGACCAGCGCAAGGCTCAAGAAAGTCAACGCAAGCATACAATAGGGACAGAGCCGAGACTGATATTGTTCGAACATCGTGCCTGTGGTTGTTCGCCTGTTCGAAGGGTATTGGGGATCGAGAAGGCTCAACAGTTGGCTAGCTACCTTGCTAACTGGGCGTCGTCGCCTTCATCTTCTACACATCGAGCGCGAGTACGGCAATTACTCCAGCGAAGTCGCTGTAATATTTACGCGGTGGATTTAAGGCTAGGGAACTGGCAGTTCGGCGAAGTTCGTCCCGTTGTTTGTTGTTCCATACAATGCGACAGTCTCTGTGCAATTTGTCTTGAATCCCGCGCAAGTTTGTTGGTCACCAATAACCCAGCCGAGGCCAGCATCTGTAAAAGTAGGATCGCCGTATCCAGCTGAAGATGGCAATCCGGACGAACATACCGAAACTGCATTTGCACCGTCGTTGGTGAAGCGCGTAATGGTGTTACCGTCAGTTGCCATTACGATCCACTGGCCATTCCCTGTTACAGCCGCGGAGCCCTGGGCGCTCCCGCTAGGTATACTCGCCGCGAGCTGCCAAGTACCGCCGCTGTCTGAAGTCTGATAGAAACCAGCCGCAGAGCTGGTCCCGTTATCGAAAGCGACCTGTATGAGAGTTGCCGGAACAGTGAAGTCTGGGATGGTGTAGGTAGCTTGACCCGCGGCGTACCCAGCGGGGGGCGTGACAGCCGTGGGACTCCACGTCTGACCACCGTCTGAGGTCACATACAGTCCGGTGCCCTGCTCTCCGGCTGCGAGCCATCCGACGGAAGAGTTGACAAATTCGACGTTACCGCCGAGAGGCATCCGCACCTCCTGCCAGGTGGCACCGCCGTTCGAAGTACGGAATAGCATGCCCCTTGGCAGCACCCCAGAGCCCGACGCGATCAACGCGACCACCCAGCCATGCTGAGCGTCTACGAAGTCTACATATGCCGGGATATGCGCCGAGTCAATGAACAGTGGATCGGGATTGCCCAGCGGCGATGTCGTCCAGGAACTACCTCCATCAGTAGTAGTGCTAATCTGTAGCTGCGTCGGATTATTTGCTAGGGCGGAGACGGCCCACCCGTGCTGAGTATCCAGGAAGAATACTCCGCGAATAGTGCTGACGGGAACATCCGGTGGGGTGATCGTCGCCCAGGTCTGGCCTCCATCATTTGTCTCTGACAGTGCATTATTAGTCAACGCCCATCCGCTGCTACCAGTGATCAGCTGGATAGCTTGAACAATGACAGAAGACGTAGGCTGAGTACTAACGCTGCTCGACGGGCAAGTAGTTGATTGCGGCTGTTGTCCGGCCGTACGCGTGCCGCACGCTGCGGTGGCGAGCCCCAATGCTAGCGATATCAAAGCGAGCATCAAAGGATCTCGCCGCCGCGCGCTTGCTCGGGTGGCGCATCGGCTCCATGATGGTGGAACCAGGTGGCGTCGTGGGCTGGTGTGGCTTGCTAGCTGCATGGTGGCACGTCCTCTGTCTCGCCATCATTCTCCACCGTTCCTGACGGCTCGGAATTCTCGGTAAAGGTGAGGTTGGCCATCGCTACCACTCCAATAGAGCAATTTCGGTCAACCTTCATGCATAGGCCACCATGACAGTCTTGACTCGTACTGGAGTCACGGAAATACTGGTGAAAGCGATGGTCATCTACCCAGTCGCCATCAGGAACGCCCGGGTTACTATTGGTAAGGTCCCAAGGATTCATCCACGATTCATCTCCGGGTGCCACGTAATCAGCGACCCAGGCTTCGGTAGGGCGCGGATTCGTGTCAGTATAGATAGAGTCCATTCTAGATGAAGCTGCAGATCCATAGAGCCCTCCAGTCCATCCAAGTGCATTGAGCTCGTGCTCCCAGCCTTCGATGAAATTTTCGGCCGAGGTCAAACAATCACCACCAGTGCCACCCCACCCTTCGAGATCGAAGTAAATGACCGAGTTTGAAAAGCCCAAGCCTACGGCCGCGGCCTTCGCATGGTCGGCGGCAGTTTCTCCGTCCGCGTAGTCAGCGGTGGGATTGTCCGGCGGGAATGGGTTGGCGTACCCGCTAGGCAAGGTGCATAGCGGGAGCCCTGGGCGATCTGCTAAGCGTGATCGAAGGCGTGGCCGGATACGGACCGGACGGCTAGCACCAGGTACCCGCCAGCGCACATACTTGTGGCATGGTCACCTGGCGGACAAGAAGTCTCGCCATTATCGGCGCAATCGGGCTTGCCGCGGTGGCAGGCGGCTTGATCGCGTTGCAGATCAGCGGCGGCCGTGCCGAGAACTCACAACCTGCCCGTAGCCACAAAGCCGCTGGAGTGGAGCAGCCTGCGGCCAGCAGGGCACGGGTGATCACCGCATCGGCGGTGCAGACGACCATCACGATCAATCCGTACGGCACGACATTCGCGCCGCCTCCGGCCAATGCAGCGCCCGCCCTGACCGCGCAGCAGGCGTGGGCTGAATTCATACTGTCATCAACCGTCGGTTCAGGCGGTACCGCGATCCCGTCCGGTACCACCGCGCAACTCGGACTCTTTACCTTGGAGGTCGGGCCAGCCGCAAACTGCGGACCCGGGTGCAGCAAGCTCATCGTCCAAAACGGCACGGCGTACAGCGCACTGAATCAGCTGGCGTACGGCTATAGCTATCCGTCCACTTGTGTAGGCGGAAACGACATAAATCCGCTGCCCGCCACGTCGTGCACCCAATGGATTTTCCTCGACGCTAACACCGGGCACATGATCGTCGGGATGGAGCAGCTTCAGGCAGGCTAGCCCATCGCGGGAGCGGAAATGCGCTGCGGGGCGGCAAGAATCGTGCATGTCACATCGGGAACGAGTTCCCACATCGACGTCATCTGCTCGGTCTACTGTAGATAGCCAGGGCTGACCGGATACGACGGCCCGATCTAGAGGGCCAGGGGTGAGCACATGCGGCGGCGCGGACCACTCGTCGCTACCGGCGCGCTCGGGCTCGCCGTTTTGGCGGTCAGCGGGATCGCGGTTTGGACCAGCGTGGGTCACGCTCGCGCCTTCCAGGCAATGGCGCCAGTGACCAGGGCGACCAGGATCGACGGCACCGAGAACGTGTTCGCGCCGCCGCCGTACGGCGCCACGCCCGCCAAGACCGCCAAGCAGGCATGGCCAGCCTTCTTCGCACCCAACGGCGCGGACAAGAAGGCGCCCGGAGCCACGATCCAGCTGGGCCTCCTGACGTCGCCGGTCGGGCCGTACTGCGGCGTCTCCTGCGACATGTGGACCGTCAAGGACGGGATCGCTTACCGGGCACTAGATCAGCTCGTGTACGGATATAGCTGGCTGGCCTTCCCGCACCGTCACCTCAGGAGCAGGAACTGGGTCTTCGTCGATGCGAATACTGGCAAAATGCTCTTCGGGGTCCTGGCCCGCGAACCAGGCCCCTCGATCGGGTACTAACACCGACCCGACTACATCGGCATACGGATCCCATGCCATTAGCGTGCAATTGCCAGTGGCGGTTGGTGGAAGTACGTGTACAGCAACGCACCCTCACAGCCGCATGCGTGAACCATCGCCTTCCTCCGACCACCCGGTCTGTCAGTCCACCCCTCCGAGCACCAGCGTTTGCCGGTTGTGGGGGACCAAGAGGCCATCGCAACCACGGCGAAACACCTGCAGCTGCAGGCAACGCACGCGGGTATATCGCCCCAGGTAGAGGTCCCGCACGGAGCCGCGTGCCCGACTCACTGATGCGATGAAGGAGCGGGCCTCCGCTCCTGGCGGATGCTGGAAGTTGCATGCATCCGTCTCCACCAGGTTGGGAGGCCCTTATGACCGAAGCCTACGACGGCCGGGAGGTCGTCGGGATGGACCTGCACCGGCGCCGTAGCGTGCTGGTGCGGATGACCGGCGACGGGCAGAAGCTCGGAACCGCGCGGATCACGAACAGCCCGGCGGAGCTGCGCCGGCAGATCGCCCGTGCCGGGAAGCACCCGAGGGTGGTGCTGGAGGCGACGTACGGCTGGTACTGGGCGGCGGACACGCTGGCCGCGGCCGGCGCGGAGGTGCACCTGGCGCACCCGCTGGGGGTGAAGGGGTTCGCGTACCGGCGGGTCAAGAACGACGTCCGGGACGCGGCTGATCTTGCGGATTTGCTGCGGATGGGGCGGCTGCCGGAGGCGTGGGTCGCCCCGCATCAGGTCCGCGAGCTGCGGGAGCTGACCCGGTACCGGGTCAAGCTGGTCCGGACCCGCACCAGCTGCAAGGACCAGGTGCACGCCATCTTGGCCAAGCTGGGCATCGCGGTGACCGTTACCGACATCTTCGGCGTGTGGGGGAACATGTGGCTGGACGGCCTGGCTCTGCCGCAGCCGTACGCGGGGAAGATGGCCTCGCTGCGCAAGATCTGCGCGCTGCTGGCCGCCGAGATCGCCGCGCTGGAAACCGTGATCGCCGGGCTGCTCGAGGACCACAAGGGATACCAGGCGGTCCGCGCGCTGCCCGGCATCGGCCCGGTGCTGGGCGCGGTGATCGTGGCCGAGATCGGCGACGTCACCCGGTTCCGGCGCCCGGCCGAGCTTTCCTCGTGGGCCGGGCTGACCCCGCGGCACCGCGAGTCCGACGTCAAGGTCAGCCGCGGCCACATCACCAAGCAAGGCTCGAGGAACCTGCGCTGGGCGCTGATCGAGGCCATCCAGCACGTGCCGGCCGGCCACCCGCTGCGCCAGCGCAGGGACGCCATCATCGCCCGCCGCGGCAAGGAAGCTAAGAACATCGCCAAGGTCGCCATGGCCCGCCAGCTGCTCACCTGGGTCTACTACGCCATGCGCGACGGCCAGGCCCGGTCCCTGGCCGCCGCGCTCCGGCAGGCCGCGTGAGCAGGCCGCGGACGCGGGCAGCGCGTGATCGCTGGTTTTACTGGCCCCGCCCACAGCGGCACCGCCGACTGTCTGATTGATCCCGCTGCCCGCACGCGAATCCGCCCCATGCCCCCACGGCACCCAGCCGCGGGCACCCCCGAAGGGATGAACGCAGCCGCGAGCCTGCCCAGGACACCACCGCGCACGGGGCGCGCCACCACAAGCCCGATACCGTTTTCCGGCCCTCGCGAGCGTGAGCCGAGCCGAGAGCCGGCGTCAAGGTCGTACGTCCAGCCGGGCGCTCCACCTTGACCCCGGCCCTCAACTCGGCATGCCCGAAGCCCGCCCGGAAACCACACAAACGGGGCGGTACAGCCCTTGACCCCAGCCCGCTCCTTCAGGGATGTAAAACCGTCGGCTCAGCCTACGTTGGTTCGAACCCAACACCTGCCACCACGCAAAGCTCCAGGTCACGGCCCTACCCGCAGCTGTACAACTGGGAAATAGGCGCCACTGCGCGGTACCACGGGCCGTCTGTGAGCGTCGGCGCGTTTCCGCTGGTTAGGAGCTTGGACGCTCAAGCCGCGCACCGCAGCGTGTCCCATGGCGCGGCGAATGCACGGCGAAGTTGCAGGGACCGCATGCCCGAACCCCAGCCCTGCGATAGCGAAACGCCAGGTCAGGCGCGGGGCACCGTGCCCGAGCCTGATATGAATGGAGCGGTCTATGACACCGTCGGCGATATGTGACTGAAAGCTCTGCCCGGGTCGGCGCGAACCGCGCTCGCCAGGGGCAGCCGGGAGTCGCGTTCCGTCTGATCACTTGAGCCACCGAACGGACGATCTGCGCACCTGCACGGAAGAATTCCTGCCAGACAATAGGACCCCGCTCGGCGATTTTGGGTACCCGGCGTTCGTACGCCAGCATCCGATCTGGAGTTGATTCTGAGCGCGACGAGCCTGACGGTGCTCGATATCGGCATGGGTCGCCGAAGCCAAGCCCGAACACGCCGACGGTGACGCTTCGCATGCTCCAGAGCTCGCCC
>Ga0126378_10003488_pt1 | contig 11903 bp, 10 predicted proteins | sample PanSoiMetPlot_23_FD_92587 | JGI IMG/M metagenome (GOLD analysis project Ga0126378, IMG submission 92587) | Tropical forest soil microbial communities from Panama - MetaG Plot_23 | ecosystem: Environmental > Terrestrial > Soil > Tropical forest > Bulk soil | place: Panama | collected 2016-02-17
CGGCCTTGGCATCGAGGTTCCCGTCGTGGCCATCGCCAAAGGGGCGGACCGCGATGCCGGCCGGGAAACGTTCTTTGTTCCAGGCCGGGATTCATTCAAGCTGCCGCCGCGCGATCCGGTGCTTTATTTCGTCGAACGCCTGCGCGACGAGGCGCATCGTTTTGCCATTGGTTCACACCGGGCGCGCCGCAAACGCGATCTCCGCGAAGCTGGTCTGCAGGAAATTGCCGGCATCGGACCGACCCGCAAGCGCGCACTGCTCTTGCATTTCGGCACGTTGAAAGCGATTGAACGGGCCTCGCTGACCGATCTGATGGAGGTCGATGGGATCAGCGCCGAGACCGCGCGGCGCATTTATGCCTTCTTCCATGACGGGGCGACCTGCCCGTGATCCTCAAGCGGTCATCCCCATATACGCACAGGTGAGGAGCCCCCTGGGCCTGTCGGCCGAGCCGTCGCGGCGCTATGGTGGGCCAGGACTCGGCCAAGAAGCAGACATGAATTCGAGCACGACTAGCACGTCTCGACACGCCGCCGGGCATGCGCCGGTACATGGTCCGGTTCATGTTTCGACGCATGTTCCGGCACAAGGAGCTATGCGATTACGTGCCAACCCCATGGCGCTGCCGAATATTTTGACTTATGGCCGCATTGTCGCCGTGCCGCTCGTGGTCGGCTGCCTGTTCTGGCAGAACATCCTCCATGGCGGCCTGTGGCTGCGCTGGTTCGCGCTCGTTATCTTTATCGCAGCGGGCGTTTCGGATTTTCTCGACGGCTATTTTGCCCGCATTTGGGGTCAGCAGTCTTCGCTCGGCCGCATGCTTGATCCGATCGCCGACAAGCTCCTCGTTGCGTCCTGCCTTTTGATCCTCGGGGCCGAAAAGACCATCCATGGCTGGTCGCTGTTAGCGGCGATCGTCATTCTCTGTCGTGAAATTCTGGTCTCGGGCCTGCGCGAATATCTCGCGGAATTGCGGGTCAGCGTGCCGGTCACCCGCCTGGCCAAATGGAAAACAACGCTGCAACTCGTCGCGGTCGGTTTTTTGATCTGCGGCGAAGCTGGTGATGCGATTGTACCGGTAGTTACCGAGATCGGCATCATTCTGTTGTGGCTCTCCGCTCTGCTGACGCTCTACACCGGCTGGGATTATTTACAGGCTGGATTGCATCACCTGACGCAGGAGGATGTGTGAAGGTTCGTTATTTCGCCTGGGTGCGTGAGCGCGTCGGCAAATCCGAAGAGGATATCGATCCGCCCGATGGCATCGCGACGGTCGGCGATTTGGTGGCGTGGCTCACCCGCCGCGGCGAGGGCTATGCCTATGCATTCGAAAATCCGAACGTGGTCCGCAGCGCAATCGATAAGCGCCACGTGCGCGCCGATGCGCGAATTGCAGGCGCGAGTGAAATCGCGTTTTTCCCGCCGATGACCGGCGGTTGAGGGGCGGTTTGCCAAGCCTGCGGTTTGCCAAGTCTGCAGTTTGCCAAGTCTGCGGTTTTCCAAGTCTGCGGTTGCATAGCCAAAACGGAACGGAATGAGCGTCACTATTCGTCTGCACCAGGAACCATTCGACGCCGCCGAGGAGATTGCCACACTAACGCGCGGTCGCGCCGATATTGGCGCGGTGGTCTCGTTTACCGGGATCTGCCGCGCCGACGAAAATGGCGAACCGATCGCGGCGCTTAATCTCGAACATTATCCCGACATGGCCGAAGCCGAGATCGGCCGCCATGTCGAGACGGCGTGGCAGCGCTGGCCGCTCCTCGGCGTCACCGTGATCCATCGCTACGGCCGCATCGCGCCTAGCGAGGGTATTGTCCTGGTGGTGACGGCATCGAGCCATCGGGAAGCGGCATTCGCGGCCGCCGAATTCCTGATGGACTACCTCAAAACGCGCGCGCCGTTCTGGAAGCAGGTTGAAAAGGCGGGCGCAAAAACAGGTGACAAGATCTGGATCGAAGCAAAGGCGGGCGACGATACCGCCGCCGAACGCTGGAAGCCGGCGCTGACCAAGCGCGAAACGGCGAACTAATCCGCGACTATTCCGCGGCAACGCGGGACGGCTTGCAGTGAGCCTGGGAATGATTTCGCAAGCCTGTTCACAGCTCAGCACGTCGAGCAATTTGACGAACTTGCCGACGAGAGTCCGAGCTGGCGGCAAATTCGTGAATTGCAAAGCTTAGACTCAAGACCGATGAGGTGCTGTTTGTCTCGTCCAACAGCTTTGATATCACGGGTGCAAAACATTTCGGCTTTGAGGTCGCCTGGATCAGGCGCGGCGGGTTGGCCGCGCCCGCATCGCCGATCGGCCCCGCGCAAATGTATTGGCTGTTGCGCGGCAATGCTGAAACTCTCGGCTACTCCCAGGATTACACGTTCGCAGCTTTGACCGATCTGATCACTTGTTGTGAGCACGATCGGCCATACTCCCAGGACCCTCATCACTACGCCGTGATCCCGAACAACCGGCGATCAGTTGAGGGAATAAATCTGCACCTTCGCAAGTCTCGTTGGACGCGAACCGTTACGGCTTTCCGCAGCGCTGACGCCGTTAGCCGCGCCGTCGTTTTACCGCGTGCGCCGCCATCAATAAGCCGCTGCTTCAAGGAGTCGAACATGCTCAAGCTCTTGAGGGGCGCCGTCACCGCCGTCGCACTAGCGACAGGTTTATCGGCCATGCTCGCTGTCGCCGTCTCTACAGGGTCGGCTGCCGCCAGCGATCAGGAAATCGCGCAAGCACTGCAGGCCGGCGGCTTGGTGATTGTGCTTCGTCACGGCGCCACTTTTCCCGATCAGGCGGATACGGACCCGCTCAATTTTGACAACGTTGCTGCGCAGCGGAACCTAAACGACAAAGGTAAGATGCTGGCGAATCAATTTGGCGATGCGCTGCGCCAAGTCGGGGTGCCGGTCGGAAAGGTCTACACCAGCAAATATAATCGCGCCTACGAAACTGCCGTGCTTGCCGGTTTTAAGAATATCGAAAAAACGGCGGATCTCACCGAAGGCGGCTTGATCGTATCGCCCAACGAGAATAATCGCCGCGCCGAGGCGTTTCGTGCGCTGCTCTCAACGCCACCCAAGCCAGGAACCGATACCATCCTTGTCACGCACTATCCGAACATCATTGCCGCGCTCGGCAAGGACTGGTTCGACGTTAAGGAGGGTGAGGCCTCGATCTTTCAACCGGAGAATGGCAGTTATAAGCTGTTGGCGCGCATTCAAATGGATGAATGGCCGCGTATCGCCGCGACTGCTAAGACAAGCGCGCAGCGATAATTCATGGCCACTGCCATTGCTGCTAGCCCAATGTACCAAGCAAGACCTCTATGGCCCGACCAAGGTCCGGCCATAGCATTTGTAGCTTCTCAAAATTGATGAAGGTCGGTCGCGCTTAGGCGGCCGCGGCCTTGCCCTTCGGTTGCACTTCCGCGCTGTAGTCGTTCATCAATTGCTGCGTAATGCGGCCTGGCGTGAACTTCCACTGCGCAATCTCGGCGACGGCGGTCACCTCGGCGGCGGTGCCGGTAATGAAGCATTCGAAAAAGCCGGAGAGCTCCTCGGGCATGATGCGCCGCTCGATCACCTCGATGTTGTGCCGGCGCGCCAGCTGCATTGCAGTGGCGCGGGTAATGCCGGCAAGGAAACAGTCGGCGATCGGCGTGTGGATCTTGCCGTCTTTGATGAAGAAGATATTGGCGCCAGTGCATTCGGCGACGCGGCCTTGCCAGTCGAGCATCATCGCGTCGGCATAGCCGCGCTGCTCGGCGCGATGTTTGGAGATCGTGCAGATCATGTAGAGCCCGGCGGCCTTGGCGAGGGCAGGAATGGTTTTCGGATCGGGCCGGCGGTACTCGGCAAGATCGAGCTTTAATCCCTTGAGACGTTGTTCCGGATCGAAATAGCTCGGCCATTCCCAGGTGGCGATGGCGAGATGAATTTTGTTGTTCTGTGCGGAGACCCCCAGGGCTTCCGAGCCACGCCAGGCGATTGGGCGCACATAGGCATCCTTCTGTTTATTCTTTTCGAGCACGAGTTGTTTGGCGGCGTCGATCTCGGCAACGGAATACGGAATCTCGAAATCCAAAATACGCGCCGAATTCTTCAGCCGTTCGCTGTGCTCGGTACCCCTGAAAATCTTGCCGCCGTAGGCGCGCTCGCCTTCAAACACGCAGCTCGCATAATGCAAGCCATGTGTGAGCACACTAATCTTGGAGTCGGCGGTCGGGATCAGCTTGCCGTCGAACCAGATGAGATCAGGACGTTGGTCGAAGGGCACTGCCATGGCATTGCCTCCCTCGCATCGTTATTCCCAATGCGCGCCACGACCAGGCCCGCTATGGAGCTTTTGCACCGAAAGCGCAGACCGGTTATGGTCTGCGCCGCCTCTTGAGACGGTCAGGGCGGGCTTGTGCGGCTATTGGCCGGCAAGTGCGGCACAAAAGCTGCGGTACTGCCACAGCAGTACTGTCCCGGACGATCCGGCTTCAAAACTATCTTGCATTGGCAACTTAACAACCGCGTCAAAATATGTCAACATAGCTGACCTAATGGCCAATTTCAGTATCATACGAAGCTCGCGTTCGGCTGCCGCGCCGATGAACGTCACCTTGACGGCGGACGAACTTTATTTCGATCTCATCGAATTGTTGTTTTTCGCCTATCGCGATTTTGTCAGCGATCCTGATGAAGTGCTGGCGAAACTTGGCTTCGGCCGCGCACACCACCGCGTCTTGCATTTCGTCAACCGCAATCCCGGCATGAAGGTTGCGGAGCTGTTGGAGGTTTTGAAGATCACGAAGCAATCGCTCGGCCGCGTGCTCAAGCAGCTGATCGACCAGGGCTACATCGTGCAAAAAGAAGGCGCCAACGACCGTCGCCAGCGGCTGCTTTATGTCAGCGCGGCCGGCGAGGCGCTGGCCTTGAAACTTGCCGGCCTGCAAACCGCGCGCATTGCGCGCGTTATCGCGGAGCTCGGCCCGGGCGCGCGCGATGCAGCGCGCCACTTCCTCGCCGGAATGATCGATGCCGAAGACCGCGAGCATGTCCTGCGCCTGATCGCACGTTCCGATTCGCTTGCCAACGGTTCACGGGCGCGGAACGGCGGCCAATGATCTTAACAGCCGATTCATCGCAACGAGCGGCGCCAAAGTCTGGCCCCGATCCTGCAGACGATGCTCCGCATCTGCTGGTTGTTGATGACGATCGGCGTATTCGCGCATTGTTGTCGCGCTTTCTTCGCGCTGAGGGTTACCGGGTCTCCACTGCTGACACTGCGCTCGACGCCCGCGCCAAGCTGGAAGGGCTGAGCTTTGATCTGCTTATTCTCGATGTGATGATGCCCGGCGAAAGCGGCTTCGATTTCGCTCGAACCCTCCGTGCTTCCTCCTCCGTGCCGATACTGATGTTGACCGCGCGCGACGAGAAGGAAAGCCGGATCATGGGACTGGAAATCGGCGCGGATGATTATCTTGCCAAGCCTTTCGAGCCGCGCGAGCTGTCCCTGCGGGTGGCGAACATTCTCAAGCGGGCGCGGCCGCTGCGCGCGCCGACGCCTGAATCAGTGCGCTTCGGCCAATTCGTGTTCCATCTCGCCCGCGGCGAGCTGCGCCGCGGCGACGAGATCATTCGGCTGACCGACCGCGAGCGCGATATGCTGCGGATACTCACGGCAAGCGCGGGCGAGACGGTGTCGCGCCAGGCGCTTGCCGGCAATGGCGGGCCCGTCAGCGAGCGCACTGTGGACGTGCAGGTCAACCGGCTTCGACGCAAGATCGAGCGCGATCCCGGCAATCCGCTGATCGTGCAGACGGTACGTGGCATCGGTTATCGTTTGGTGTCGGCGACATAAGCGGCGTCACGATTTTGCGCGGCTCCATAGGCTTGAGCGGCCCATGACCAGTCTCGACGATGGCATCGGACGATTGCGCAATGCCGCTGGGCAGCTGATCGCCGCAGCTAGCGCCATTACCAGTGCCGCCGGTACGGTGACCGCGCCAATCACGGGCCCGTGGGATCGGCTCAATCGCGCGATCAAAGCGATGTTGCCGAAAGGACTCTATGCGCGTTCGCTATTGATCATCATTGTTCCGATGGTGGTGCTGCAATCGGTAGTCGCGTTTCTGTTTATGGAGCGGCACTGGAATCTGGTGACGACTTATCTGTCATCGGCGGTGACTCAGGAAATTGCCACGCTGATCGACGTCTATAAAACTTTTCCGGAGGATCCCGATCACGCCCAGCTAAAACGAATTGCCCAGGATCGTCTCGGCCTTGTCGTCGACTTCTTGCCTGGGACGCAATTGCCACCGCCGGGGCCGAAACCATTCTTCTCGCAACTTGATGCCGCGCTCTCCGACGAGATCAGAAAACAGATCGGCCTGCCGTTCTGGATCGACACTGTCGGGCGGTCGAATATCGTGGAAATCCGGGTCAGGCTGGACGATACAGTAATGCGCGTATTCGCCAAGCGGGCTGACGTTTATGACCCGAATTCGTGGATCTTCCTCGTCTGGATGGTCGCGACCTCGCTGGTAGTGCTCGCCATCGCGATCGCCTTCCTGCGCAACCAGATTCGACCAATCGTGCGGTTGGCCGACGCCGCCGAAGCCTTCGGCAAGGGCCGCGAGGCTCCGAATTTTCGCCCACGCGGCGCGCGCGAGGTGCGCCGCGCCGCCGCTGCGTTCTTGGAAATGAAGAGCCGCGTCGAGCGCGCCATCGAACAGCGCACCACGATGCTCGCCGGCGTATCGCACGACCTACGTACCATCCTTACTCGCTTCAAGCTCGAACTGGCGCTGCTTGGCGACAGCCCAGAGATTGATGCCATCAAAAAAGACATCGACGAAATGGCGGCCATGTTGGAGGCCTATCTGGCCTTTGCCCGGGGCGATATGGGTGAACAGCCGGGACCAACCGACATCGCCGCATTGTTGGAAGAGTTGAGACTAGACAGCGAACGGCACGGCCATCGTGCCAGTGTGGACTTCCACGGCCAGCCGGAGGTCACCGTGCGGCCCGCGGCGTTCAAACGCTGCCTAGCCAATCTGGTCGGCAACGCTTCGCGTTTTGCCTCGACCGTGGCGATCACCGGCCATCGCGATCATCGCTGGCTCACGGTGACTGTGGACGATGACGGACCGGGCATCCCGCCGCAAATGCGCGAAGATGTGTTCAAGCCATTCCTGCGTCTCGATGACGCCCGCAACCAGGATGAAGGCGGGACGGGGCTGGGATTGGCGATCGCTCGCGACATTGCCCGCTCGCACGGCGGCGACATCACGCTCGCCGATAGCCCACTGGGCGGACTGCGGGCGACGGTGCGGGTGCCGGTCTAGCCTCTGCCTCTGCCCGGCGCGGAGCGCGCTCTGCGGAGTTGCCAGAGCGTTTATCGTAATTCTGTTTTTAGCTCTTCCGCCACAAGCGGCGGTCGGCCCATTTTATTCTGCCTTCAGGCCCGCCTCTTTGATCACTGGTCCCCACTTTGCCATCTCAGATTGGAAGAACTCTGCACATTCCCGTGGCGTGGAGCCGATCGGCACATAGGCCATTGCCGCAAGCTTCGTCTTCACGTCGGGTTGCGCGAGGCTCGTGACGATGATGTCGTGAAGCCTCGCAATAATGTCCTTGGGCGTGCCAGCGGGTGCTACGAAGGCGGTCCATGTCCTGCCCTCGACCTCCGGAAATCCCGCTTCAGCCATAGTCTGGATTTCGGGTAGTGCCGGGGATCGCTCCTTTCCGGTCACCGCCAGCGCCCGCAGCTGGCCAGCTTTGACCAGCGGCACTGCAGGCGCCATGGCGCCGAACGAGATCGGCGTGTGTCCGCCGACCGTCGCCTGCACAGCGTTGCCACCGCCATCGAACGGCACGTGCACCAGATCGAGCTGCAACGCATGCTGGAATAGTGCGCCAACCAGTTGAGGCGGGGTGCCGGTGCCGGGCGAAGCGTAGCTCTCCTTGCCTGGATTGGCGCGGATCCAAGTGACCAGCTCTTTGACAGTAGTCGCCGGGACCGACGGATTGACGGCGAGCACCACGGGAGTGGCGGCCGCGAGCGTTACCGCGTCGAAGTTCTTAAGCGGATCGTAGCCCGGTTCCGCGAACAGATACTGATTGTTCGTGATGTTGCCGCCGGTCACCAGAAAGGTGTAGCCGTCGGGCGGAGACTTCGCCGCCCGGACCGTGCCGACATTGCCACCGGCACCCGAGACGTTCTCGACAAAGAAGTTCTTGCCGGTTTGTTCAGTGAGTTTTTGCCCCACCAGACGCGCGACGAGATCGGTCGGACCGCCGGGCGCGAATCCCACAATGAGCTTCACCGGGTGTGTCGGCCAGGACTGGGTCCTTTCTGTTTGTCCTGGGGCGCTCAGCGGCCATAGCGCCAGGATACTTCCTAGCGAGGCAATAAGCTCTCGTCGCCTCATGCGCATTCTCCAAGGCGGCATTTTGCAGATCGTATGTCGATAATTTGCGGCGCGCCACACTCACCCTGAAACTACCGGCCACGCCGCCGGCGGCCCGACAAATTCGCCGGTCCTTCAAGGGGCTTGAATCGCCGATGTTGTCTCGCCATCTCGAAACCGGCCAATTGCAAACCTGCCGGGGGTAACTGTGGCTGGCGCGGAAACAGCTGAGAGCGCACAATCGGAACGCCGTCCATTCGAGGCGGACGTCGCGAAGCTTCTGCACCTGATGGTGCACTCGGTCTATTCCGACAAGTCGGTGTTTTTGCGTGAACTGATTGCAAACGCCGCCGATGCCTGCGAGCGGCTGCGGTACGAATCGATCGCCACGCCATCGCTTCTCGGTGATGATCCCAAGCCGCGCATAACTGTGGCGATCGATCGCCGCCAACTTTGCGTTGAAGACAACGGCATCGGCATGAATCGTGACGAGCTGATCGATGCGCTCGGTACGATTGCGCGCTCCGGCACCAAAGCTTTTCTGGACCGCGTCGAAGGCGGGCAAAACGGGGAGGGCGCCGAGGGGCAGGCGCTGATCGGCCGCTTCGGTGTCGGGTTTTATTCGGCCTTCATGGTCGCCGACCGCGTCGAGGTCATTTCCCGCCGCGCCGGCGCAGAGGACACATGGCGGTGGTCGTCAGATGGCAAAGGCGATTTTTCGGTCACCCCGGTCGCCGGCGCGCCGGCCCCACGCCGCGGCACACGCGTCGTGCTGCATCTTAACGATGAGGCGAACAGCTACACCGAGCGTGCGACCGTCGAGCGGTTGATCAAGGATCAATCCGGGCACGTACCAGTTCCGATTGCAATCGTGGAGGAAACGGGGGCCGCCCCGGTCGAGATCACCGATGGCGCCGCGCTGTGGGCCAAGCCCAAATCCGAAATCGCGCCCGCCGATTACACCGATTTCTATCGCGGCGTGGCCGGCGCATTCGACGAACCGGCGCTGACCGTTCACTTCCGCGCCGAGGGACGTCAGGACTACAGCGCGCTGTTATTTGTTCCAAGTTCGCGTCCGTTCGATTTGTTCGATCCTGATCGCGCCGGTCGCATCAAGCTCTATGTCAAGCGCGTGTTCATTACCGACGACGCGGAGATTCTACCGCGCTATTTGCGCTTCGTGCGTGGCGTCATCGACAGCGCCGACCTGCCGCTCAACGTATCGCGCGAAAAGATCCAGGAAAGTCCGCTACTGGCCGCGATCAAAAAAGGCGTAACGAGCCGCCTGTTCAGCGAGTTGGAGCGGCTCGCTGAAAAAGACCCGCAAGACTTTGCCAGGATATGGGACGTATTCGGCGCTGTGATCAAAGAGGGCATTTATGAGGATTTTGAACGCCGTGACGCGCTATTGAAGCTCGCTCGCTTTAAGACGACGGCTTCCGATGCCTGGCGCAGCCTGAGGGAATACGTAGCGTCGCTGCGACCCAACCAGACGGCGGTTTACTATATCGCCGGTGATGATCTCACGCGGCTTAAATCGTCGCCGCATCTGGAAGGTTTCCGCGCCCGCGGCATCGAAGTGCTGCTGCTGACGGATCCGGTCGATACGTTCTGGGTCGTGCCAAGCGCCGGCTTCGACGGCAAGCCGTTCAAATCGGTAACGCAAGGCGCCGCCGACCTCGCGCTCATTTCCCATCTCGATGCCGCACAAACCGCGGCGCCGGCCACTTCAGAGCCGGTGAAGGAGTTCCTCGCTTTCCTCAAAAGGACACTTGGGGAAGCGGTCGCGGAAGTGCGCGCCTCGGATCGCCTCACCGACAGCGCAGTCTGTTTGGTTGCCCCGGACAAAGGGCCAGATCGCGCTCTCGAGCGCCTCCTCGCCGGCGCTGGCCGTTTGACTTCGGCGTCGAAGCCGGTGCTCGAGGTCAACCCGCAGCACGAGCTGATCGCGGCGCTTGCCGCGCTTGGCGAGGCCGACAGCACGTTCAAGGAGGATGCCGCGCATCTGCTCTTTGAGGAGGCGCGCCTGCTCGATGGCGACCGGCCCGCCGATGCCCGCTCATTCTCGGATCGGCTGGCACGCGTGCTCAAGCGCGGAGTGCGCTAGCGCCTTAGTCCGATTGCATTGCGCGCAGCGGATATGCGAATCCACTTTCGGGAATGAGTGGAGATCATTCCGCCGGCGTCGCCGGCACGCGTTGCGCGGCAAGGCCGGTTGGAGCTTCGCCGCTCACGGCGGTTTCGGCGGCCGGTTCGAGGTCGGCCTTCGCGCCGCGCAGGCGGAAATAGATCTGCGACCCGATCAGGATCACGCATAGCGCGATGAATACCGCGCTGATTGGCCGCTCGACAAAGACGAAGATGTCGCCGCGCGAGATCAGCATGGCGCGGCGGAAATTCTCCTCGAACCGCGGGCCGAGCACGAAGCCGAGCAGGATCGGCGCCGGATGGAAGCCGAGCCGCAGCAGGACGTAGCCGAACAGCCCGATCACCGCGACTTCGCCGACTTGGAAGAAATCATTGTTGGCCGCGTAGACGCCGATGCAGACGAAGAACATCGCGCTCGGGTAGAGGAAGCGATATGGGATCGCCAGCATCTTCACCCAGATGCCGATCAGCGGCACATTGAGCAGGACCAGCATGATGTTGCCGATCCAGAAGCTTGCGACCAGGCCCCAGAAAATGTCCGGATGCTGCGTGATCAGCTGCGGGCCGGGCACGATGCCTTGAATCATCAAGGCGCCGAGTAGCAGCGCCATCACCGCGTCGCCGGGAATGCCGAGACTCATCGTCGGAATGAAATCGCCCTGCACCGAAGAGTGCGTCGAAGCTTCCGGGCACACCACGCCTTCGATAAGGCCGGTGCCGAATTTTTCCGGGTGTCTGGAGATTTTCTTTTCGGTCGCATAGGCGACGAAAGAGGCAATGGTCGGCCCGGTGCCCGGAATGAGCGCGCACAACGAGCCGACGATCGTGCCGCGCCACATCGGGAAGAACGCCCGCTTCATGTCGGCCTTGGTCGGGCGCATGTCGCGGATGCCGACATTGGTGTACTTGGTGTTGATCGGCGCTACCTGATTGACGCTGTTCATGAACTCGGCAATGCCGAACAGACCGAGCGCCAGCGCGATCAGCTCGATGCCGTCGTCGAGCTCGGTCATGCCGAAGGTGTAGCGCTCCGAACCGGTTTCGAGGTCGGTGCCGACCGAGCCGAGGAACAGCCCGAGCACGGTCATCGCCACGCCCTTGACCGGCGACCCGCGCGCTAGCGTCGAGCCGGCTAAGAGGCCCAGCAGCATCAGTGAGCAAACCTCGGCTGGACCGAACTGCAGCGCGACTTTCACCAAAATCGGCGACAGGAAGATCATTTCGGTGATCCCCCAGGAAGCGCCGACGAATGACGCAAACACAGTGAGGCCGAGCGCTACGCCGCCGCGCCCCTGTTTGGTCATTGGGAAGCCGTCGAGACACGTCACCGCGTGCGGCGGGTGGCATGGCAA
>Ga0126378_10003489_pt1 | contig 11903 bp, 11 predicted proteins | sample PanSoiMetPlot_23_FD_92587 | JGI IMG/M metagenome (GOLD analysis project Ga0126378, IMG submission 92587) | Tropical forest soil microbial communities from Panama - MetaG Plot_23 | ecosystem: Environmental > Terrestrial > Soil > Tropical forest > Bulk soil | place: Panama | collected 2016-02-17
CGCCACCCGAAACCCGACCCACCAGGGATACAACGTGAGTAGAACCGTCAAACAATTCCTGCCCGGCGCCGCTTTCGGCATCCTTGCCGGCCTGGTGCTTTCGGCCGATGCGGGGGCGCGGGCGGGAAACCTGTCATGCGTGCTATGAGCACATCTGTCCCGGACGAAACGACGACGAGCGGCATCCCCGCAACGGCCAGGCCCTATTTTGCCGGCGGGCTGGCCGCGCTGTCCGCAGGCGCCGCGGCGATCCATTTCGCGGTCACCTTTGAGCACTTCAACGAATACCTCCTGTACGGCGTTTTCTTCCTCGTCATCGCCTGGGCGCAGATGATCTGGGCGGCCGTCGCGGTGTGGCGGCTGCCGCGGTGGTGGCTGTGGCTGGGCATCGCGGGCAACGCCGCCGTCCTGGCCGTCTACCTGGCCTCGCGCACGACCGGGCTACCGTTCGGCCCGGACAAGGGCCACACCGAGCCGTTCGGCGCCCTGGACGTGGTCAGCGCGCTGCTGGAACTCGCGCTGATCGCAGGGTTGCGCGGCGCGGCTGTGGCGCCCGTCCCTGGCGGGCCGGCCGGTCCGCCGGCGCACCGGCTTCGCGGCCATTGCCAGCATGGCCGTGATCCCCGCCGCAGTGATCGCAGCGACCGTGGCGGTGATGACGCCGGGCTGGGCCGGGCCGGAGGGACCGACGGGCATGGCGTCGGGGATGACATCGACGTCGTCGGCGGCGGCGCCGGGAGCGCAGCCCGGCATGGGTGACATGGGAACCACCGACGGCCTGCCGGACATGCGGATGTACGGCTCGGCCGCGCCCGCGACCGCTGCGCAGATCCTGGCGTCCGGGCAGCTCATCAAGCAGACCGACGCGACCCTGGCCAGGTTCCGCACAGAGACTGCCGGTCCCCGGAGCGCCACATGACTGCGGATGCGATCATCTGAGCTGGTGAGCCACAGCGCAGCATGGCCGGACAAGCCGCGGCGGTGCATGATAAGAACTAGCCGCCGCACCAGTGGTACACGATTAGAGCAGATCGCGGCGGCGGACTGCGGCGTTGCCTGGAAGGCCGCGTGTGCCATGAGTGATAGCGCAGAGGGCACCCCGGCGGCGACCGGCCCGGCTACCCGGGCCGGCGCACCGCGTGGGAGTGCTCCCGTCCAGGGGACACGGCGGCAACGGCGCCCAACAGGTACCCCTCCGCCCCTGCCGCATCCCATCTCCGTCAGTACCACGGCGTGGGTCCTGCTCGCGGTCGTCATCGTCGCCTTCGCCTTCGTGTTCTCCGAGATCACGCCGGGGCTCCGGTCGGATGATCAGGCCAACACCTGGGTGCTGCTCCGGCTGGCGGACGTGCGAACGCCGTGGCTGACCGATGTGGCCAACGGGATCAACGCGGTCGGCTCCGGCTGGGGGAGCACCGTGCTCGGGGTGTCGGTCGTGGTGCTGATCATGGTCTTCCGGCGCTGGCGGCACCTGGCGGTCTTCCTGGGCAGCCTGTTCTTCCTTGAGATTGTGGGGGGGCAGCTGATTTACAACGGCCTGAGCCGGCCGCGCCCGTACGGCGTGCTCATCATCGGCAGCTGGGGCGGATACTCGGCGCCGTCGGTCCCGGTCGCCGCGGTCACGATCTTTCTCATGGCGGCGGTGTACTGCCTGGTCGTACCGGGCCGGGCGCGTACCTCCGGAAAGGCCGCGGCGGCCGTGGCGATAGCCGTGTTCGGCCTAGCCCGCCTGTACCTGGCCGTCGATCACCCGGACGATGTGCTGTTGGGCGTCGCGCTCGGGGTGGCGGTACCGGTGGCGGCGTTCCGTTACTTCACCCCGAACGAGTTTTTTCCCGTCGTGTACCGCCGGGGGCGGACCGCCCATGTCGATGTCGGCGGCCGGCGCGGCGATGCGGTCCGGCTGGCCACCCGCGACCAGCTCGGGCTGACCGTGGGTGAGATCAAGCCCGTCGGCTTGGAATCGTCGGCCGGCTCGACGCCGCTGCGGCTGCGGGTGGAGGGAGGTCCGGAGGAGTACCTGTTCGCCAAGCTGTATACCAAGGGCCACGTCCGCGCCGATCGCGGGTACAAGATGTACCGGATGATCCGGTACGGCTCGCTCGAAGACGAGCATCCCTTCCAGACCGTGCGGCGGCTGGCCGAGTACGAAGACTACTTGCTGCGGCTGCTGGACGATGTCGGGATCCGCACGGCTAAGCCGTACGGGGTCGTGGAGATCACGCCCGAGCGCGAGTACATGATCGTCACCGAGTTCTTCTCCGGCGCTGTCGAGCTGGGCGACGCCGATATCGACGACGACGTGATCGACCAGGGCCTGCTGCTAGTCCGCAAGCTCTGGGACGCGGGGGTCGCGCACCGGGACATCAAGCCAGGAAACCTCATGGTGCGCCGGGGGGAACTGCTGCTGATCGATGTCATGTTCGCTCAGGTCCGGCCCTCCCCGTGGCGGCAGGCGGTCGACCTGGGCAACATGTTGCTGGTGCTCGCGGTGCGCACCGACCCGGAACGGGTGTACCGGCGGGCGCTGAACTACTTCACCCCGGCTGAACTGGCTGAGGCGTTCGCCGCCACCCGCGGGGTGGCGAGCCCGACCCAGCTGCGCGCGTCCCTGAAGAAGGACCGGCGCGACCTGCTGGGCACGTTCCGTGCCCTCGCGCCGCCCAGGGAGCCGATCCGGCTGCAGCGCTGGAGCTTCCGGCGGGTAGGACTGGCCTTGGCGATTCTCGCTGGTACCGTCATAGCCGTCTTCGGCAGCGCCACCGCGTTCAAGCCACCGGGGAACGCGGGGGCCCTTGCTCCGGCGTGCGGGACCGGGCACTCGATCATCCTGGCCGCTCAAGCGGTTCCGTCCGCGGCGCTGGTGCCCTGCGCCGCCGCCACGCTCCCGGCGGGCTGGTCAGTGCGCGACAGCGCCGACATCGCTAGCGGGCACGCCACGTTCTGGCTGGATTCTGACGTGGCGGGCGGCCAGGCGCTCGCCATCACCCTGTCCGCGAGCTGCGACGTCTCCGGCGCTCAGCAGGTCCGGTCCGACCAGCCGGGAACGCGACGGTTCGATCGCCCGCTGAGCCAGCAACCACAGTTCGCGGAACTGCGGTTCTACACCTTCCCCGGGGGGTGCGTCAGCTACCAGTTCAACCTCGCGGGCGGCGGGTCGCCACTGCTCGCGAGTCAGGCCAGCGGCGCCGTGGGCTTCATGCCCCGGTCCGCTCTGGTGAGCCACGTCAAGAACACCGAGGGCCTGGCGCTGTGCGGGCGAGGCGCGGCATGTCCCGGCTGACGGCAGCGAGACGGCCGGAGCAGGCCATCCTGAGCTCCCCCGGAAGGGACACCGCGGTCACCGCGGCAATGCTGGCGCTCCCCGCGGTTGCCTTCGCAGCGACCGCCGACCACGGCGTGCTGGCCCACATCCAGCGGGTCGACGATGCGTGGCCGCGGCTGATGGTCTCGGCCCGGGCGGCGCCGGTCACGGTGATCGCGAAGCTCGTCAACCTGCTCGGGCTGGCGTGCGTGACGCTGCCGGTCCGGATCGCCATCGCCGGATACCTGCCGCGGCGCCGCAGGTGGTCGCATATGGCCGCGTTTGTCGCGGCCGTGGTGGCCTCGGAGGTGCTGATCGGCACGCTGAAGAACGCCTACGGCCGGACTGGGCCGCCTGGGTCGCTGGTGGCCACGAGCGGGGTGCCGTTCCCCTCCAGGCACGCCATCGCCGCCCCGGTGGCCGTGGTCGCGGCGGTCATCGCGCTGGTGCCCCCGGGCCGGCGCCGGGTGGCGTGGGGCACGGCCGCGCTTGGCTTCTCGGTCCTGATGGCAGCCTTGCGAGCCCACCTGGCCGCCCCTTGGCTGTCCGACGCCATCGCCGGGATCCTGCTCGGGACGTCGTGCGCGCTGCTGGCCGTGGTGGTGGTGGACGCACTCGAGCGGCGCTGGCAGGCGCGCCGGGCGGGCGGGGCTAGGGGTCCGGCCCGAGCGCACGGACCGGACACGGCCCGGCGGGCCGACCGGCCATGAGCGGGCATCCGGTCGCGGTCGCCATGCGGCGCGTGCTGCCGTCCTCCCGGTACCGGCACCCCGGCGACGTTATCCGGCTGATCGCCGGGAGCGTCCTGCTGCTGGTTTCGCTGGTGGCCTCGAAGGCCGCCGCCCGCTGGCTCCTCGGCCCGGACGCACCGGTGGGCGGCATCGCATTCGGCCCGGCCAGCGACGTCCTGACCGGCATCGTGCAGGTGGCGTGCGTGGCCGCCGCGGCGCTGGCCGTGGCGGCCACGCTCTGGCACCGCCGGTTCCGCCTGCTGCTCGGGCTGGCCGCGGCGGCCGCGGTCGCGGCCGGGGTCGCGGCCGCGATCTTGCTCCTGGTCGGCGCCCGGCACCCCGCTGCGCTCACCGGCAATCTCGCGCACGGCTCGTGGCTGGCCAGCGCGGCGTTCCCCGGCCCGGCGCTGATCGCGGGCGCGGTGGCGGTGATCGTGGCCGCCTCGCCCTGGCTGAGCCGGCCGTGGCGCCGGGCGGCCTGGCTCACGCTGCTCCTGGTCGTGGTGGTGCGCCTGGTCACCGGCACGGTGCTACCGATGGAGTTGCTGCTGGCCTTCGCCGCCGGGCTGACCGTCGGCGCCGCAGTCCTGGTGGCGTTCGGCGTGCCCGACCGGCGGATGGGCGCCGGGGAGATCGCCGAGGCGCTGCGGGCCGCGGGCCTGCCGGCCGAGTCGGTCCGGCCGGCCGACGTCACCGCCAAGGGCTCCAGGCCGTTCGAGGCGACCGGCGCGGACGGGCAGCGGTGGTTCATCAAGGCCCTGGGCTCCGACCAGCGCGACGCGGACCTCCTGTACCGCGCCTACCGGGCGGTGCGGCTGCGGAACGTCGGCGACACCCGTCCCGCCGCGTCGCTGTTCCACACGGTCGAGCATCAGGCCCTGGTCGGCGTCATGGCCGAACGGGCCGGGGTGCTCGTGCCCCACGTCCAGCGCGTCATCAAGGCCGGCGGCGACACGGCGTTTCTGGTTATGGACTGGGTGGACGGGAGCCCGCTGGAGCAGCTTCCGGCCGACCGGGTCACCGACGACCTGCTCGGCCGGCTGTGGGCCGACGTGGACATGCTGCACCAGGCCGGGATCGGCCACCGCTCGCTGCGGGCCGCGAACGTGATGGTCGACCAGGATGGCCTGCCCGTGATCGCCGACTTCAGCTTCTCCGAGCTGTCGGCCATGCGGCGGCAGATGGACCTGGACGTGGCCGAGCTGCTCGCGTCGCTGGCCGCACTGGTCGGCGAGGACCGGGCCGTATCGACCGCGGTCAAGGTCCTGGGCACCGAGGGGGTCAAAGGGGCGGTGCCGCTGCTGCAGCCGCTGGCCCTGTCGGCCGGTACCCGGCGCGCCGTCAAGCAGCAGGACGGCCTGCTGACCCGGACCCGGTCCGCGGCCGCCGCGGCCAGCGGCCTGGGCAGCCCGGAGCTGGTCCGCGTGCAGCGGGTGCGGCCGCGGCACCTGCTGGCCATCGCCGCGCTGGTCGGCGCGTACTACTTCCTGCTGCCCGCACTGGCCAAGGTCGGCAACCCCTTGCCCGCGCTCGAGTCGGCCCAGTGGGCCTGGGTCCTGGTGGCCATCGCCTTCTCGGCGCTGACCTACCTGGCCAGCGCCATCGGGCTGCTGGGCGGCGTCTCGGTCCGTGTGCCATTCTGGCCCACCGTGCTGACCCAGGGTGCCTCCTCATACGTCAACCGGGTGTCGCCGTCCAACGTCGGTGGCATGGCGCTTAACGTGCGGTTCCTGCAGAAAGCCGGCGTCGAGCCGTCGGCGGGCGTGGCCGCCGTGGGGGTCAACTCGCTGGCCGGAGCCCTGGTCCACCTGGTGCTCCTGGCGATCTTCTTCGCCTGGGCGGGCCGCAGCGGTGCGAGCAAGGCGTTCAAGCTGCCGCCGAGCAGCACGTTGCTGGCGGTCCTGGCGGGCGTGGCCGCGATCATCGGCATCGTGATCGCCACCCGCCGGGGCCGCAAATTCGCGGCCAGGAAGGTGCTGCCTCCACTGCGGTCGTCCCTGGCCAGCCTGCGGAAGGTGGCCCGGAGCCCGGTCAGGCTGACGTTGCTGTTCGGCGGCTCGGCCCTGGTGACCCTGGCCTATGTGGCCGGCCTGGTCGCCTCGGTCCAGGCCTTCGGCGGAGGGGCCAGCATCGCCCAGATAGGCGCGGTCTACATGGCGACCTCCGTCGTCGCGGCCGTCACGCCGACCCCTGGCGGTGTGGGCGGATTCGAGGCCGCGGCGATAACGGGCCTGACCGGCATCGGCATCTCCTCCGGGGCAGCGGTGTCGGCGGTGGTCATCTACCGGCTGGCCACCTACTGGCTCCCGGTGCCGCCCGGCTGGCTGTGCTGGCGCCTGCTGCAGCGCCTGGGCTACATGTGACGGCGTAGCAGCGCTCGCCGGAGGGTGCGGCCGCCCGCCGGGACAGTATGGTGCCAGATCGTGGCATCAGGCGCAGCCGCGGGCAGGCCAGCCCGGTCAGAGCGATCGCTGCCCGGCCTGGCTCGCACCATGCAGAATGCCCACTTCTGCGCGGGCCGCGTCTTGGTCGAAGTACAGCCTGCTGGCATGCATAACAAGTCCTCTTTGCTTTGCGTGTGAAGCAGTTGTAGGGGGCTCTTCAAACCGGCCGGAAAGTGCTCAGGTCGACGGCGACGGCTGTGTGCGCCTCTCCCGAGCAAGGCCCAACTACGCACGGTTAAGAGAAGTCCGTCTCCACGGCCCGCCGCGGTGCGCGCAACTGTCGATTGTCTATGGTGTTCGAAGGCGCGCAGGGACCGAAAGCCCAACTGCGCCCAACCCGCCATGGCTTGGCAAGGGCAAGCCTGCCAGGCAGACCGCGCAAGTCACAGTAGGTGATGGATTGGTGGTGTCACTCCCGCCAGATCACACCTAGCGCCGAATATCTGCGACTGAAATGAGCACCATCCTGAAATGCATATTGTCCGCATATGGCGTGACGGTCGCGACGGCACATGCCGGCGATCGCCGTGGGCTCGTGGTGCTTACCCGGGGTCGGGGCGGAATACCTGTACGAGCACCCGCACCGCGAGGATCGCGGCGATCACCAGGAGGCAGTAGCCGAAGAAGGAGTACAGGCTGACGGTTTTGCTCAGTGCTGGCCCGCCGTGCAGCCCGATCATCAGCACCGCCATGATTCCGGCGGCCGCGGCCAGGAAGGCCAGTAGTGCGCGGTGCAGCATGTTGGTGAGGTACCGCCGGTCGGAGGGGTCGGCGAGTAGCCGGACGCTGATGGTGAGCCGGCCGTCCTCCAGTGCGCCGCCAAGCCGGTCGAGCCGCCGGGGGAGGCGCCGCAGCTTCGGCACCAGCATGGCCAGGTCGGCGGCGGCGGTGTTGCTGATCGCTTCCGGGCTGAGCTGCGCCGCCAGCTGTTGATCGCCGAAGCGCCTGGCTTCCGCCACGATGTCGAACCCGGGGGCGAGCTGCGTCAGCGTCCCCTCCATCGTGGCCAGCGCACGGAACACCGCGGCTATCTCCGGCGGGATGGCAAGGCCGTAGTCGGCGACGATGCGGAACAGGCCGGTGAACATCCGCACGTCGGGCGTGGTGCCTGCCGCGAAGTGCCGGGCCAGGAAGCGGCCCAGCGCCCGTTCCAGCCGCGGCTCGTCCAGCTGCTCTGGCCGGTTCACCACGTCGAGCAGGGCGTCGTGGAGCATGACTGGGTCGCCGCGGTCCAGCGCCAGCAGCAGCCGCTGCAGCGCGCCGCGCAGCCCGGCGTCGATCCGGCCGACAGAGCCCCAGTCGAGCAGGCCGAGGTGGCCGTCGCCCAGCAGCAGGATGTTGCCCGGGTGCGGGTCGGCGTGGAAGATCCCGTCGAGCATAACCTGCCGCAGCAGGCTGTCCAGCAGGACGCGGGCCAGCGCGGCCCGCGATTCGGCCGGCAGGCCGGGCGCGGCGGTCAGCAGCGGGCGGCCGTCGAGGTACTGCATCACCAGCACCCGCTCGCCACAGTACGGCTGGTAGGGCGCCGGCACCCGGAGGTTTTGTTCCCCGGAGGCCGCCGCGACCGCCGTCAGGTTCTGCGCCTCGATCCGCAGGTCGAGTTCCTCACGCAGCGCGGCGGCGAAGCCCTGAGCCAGGTCGACGGCGCCGACCGAACGGCCCCACCGGGTGTGGCGCTGGAGCCGGACCGCCAGCCGCTGCACGATGTCCAGGTCGGAGCCGACCACGCCGGTCACGCCCGGGCGGCGCACCTTGACAACCACCTGGTCTCCGGATGGCAGGGTCGCGGTGTGCACCTGGGCGATCGAGGCGGCCGCGATCGGGTCCTGGTCGAGGTCGGCGAACTCCTCGGTCACCGGCCCGCCGAGCGAGGCTTCCAGCACCTTGCTGATGTCCGGCCACGGCACCTTGGGCGCGTCGTCCTGAAGCCGGCTCAGTTCGGTGATGAACTCAGGCGGCAGCAGGTCACGCCGGGTGGACAGCACCTGCCCGAGCTTGACGAAGGTGACCCCGCCGTCCTCGAGGGCCAGCCGGAGCGAGCGGGCCAGCCGGGCCCGTCCCTCCGCGGTGGCCAGCTCCGACCGCCGGCCGCCGCGCAGGTAGGGGATCAGCCCATGACGGGCGAGTATCCGGCCGATCTGCACGTAGCGGCGCGCCCGGCGGGCCATCCGCCGCGCGCCGCGCAGCGCATACAGCGGGCCCGGTAGCGAGCCGCTGGGCACCAGCGCCTCCGAGATGACCAGGAACAGCATGCCCACCAGCATCGCGATGACGACGCCGAGGAAGACGAACCACAGGCCCGGCAAGATGCCCGCATGCTTCGACGAAAGCGCGGCGCCTGCCATCGCCGTGATGATCGGCGAGGCGACAAAGAACGCGATGAGCGCGGCGATCACCGTGCGCAGCGGCGACAGCTCAATCCCCATCAACCGGCGCAGGCCTACCGCCAGCACGAGCACGGTCAGCACGGTGAAGATCGCGAACAGCGGAACGTTCAGGACATACACGGCAAGCCACCCCGGCTCAACGGAAGGCAGGGCCGGCGGCCGTGACCATCACATGGCCGGACGGTTCCGGCACATCGGCCGCCCGCTCCAGGCGGCGAGGGTTGCGGCCGGTCAGGATTATGCTGACGCCCTCGGCGCGAGCCCGCCGGGCCGTCTCGGCCACAAGGTCGGCGCCACCGCCGGTCACGACGGTCTGCCTGGTCAGTTCCGGCTGGCGCTGGCTGGTAGCGGTGGTCATATTTCCTCCTGGATAGGTCGTCGCCCGCGGGTGCAGGACCGGCAGGGCGCAGCCGTGGCATCTTGGCGGCGGTGCGAGCCGGGGAGCGGCTGTGCCGCCGTCCGAGACGAACAGCCCGATGACGATGGCGGCCACGGCGCAGGGCCCGGCCATGACCATCATCGCGGGCTGGTAGCCATCCGCCAGCGCCCAGGCGATGCTGCGCCTGACCGCGCGACGCCGACTCACCTGATGGCCGACCCCTCGAGCGCGGACGGTAAAGACCGCAACCGGGCTTTGGGCCAAGAGAGCGCTGGGATGCACGACATCTTGTTATGCGCGCGGTTGGTGGCGCGGTGCTGTGTTGTTCAGGGTGGCCACGGCCCGATGGGTGTGCCGATCTCCCAGTGGTGGCCGAAGGGGTCGGTGATGCGGCCGAGCCGCCAGCCGTGTTCGTCCGCAGCCGGCGAGGTCACGGTGGCGCCGGCGGCGCGGGCGGCGCTGATCACGGTGTCTGGGTCGCCGGTGACCAGCAGGGTGCGGCTGGTGCCGCCGCCGATCGCCGCCGCGCTGAGCCGGCCCCTGCTTGGGTCGGTGTTCGCCACCCAGAAGCACGCGACGCCGACGGCCAGCTGCGCGACGATGTCCTCGCCCTCCCCGGCTTGGTGAACGACCGTCGCGCCGAAGGCGCCCCGGTAGAACGCGATCGCATCCGGGGGATGGTCGACCCATAGCTGGGGCTGGATGCCGGTCACCGCGACCCCCGGCTGCCGGAGGTTTCTTGCCAGATTCCCAGCACGTTGCCGGCGGGGTCGGCAAAGAGCGCAACCTGAAGCGTGCCTTCGGGGTAGGGCGACATGACGACCTGCCCGCCCCGGGCGGTGATGGCGTCGAGGGTGTCGTCGACGTCGGCGACGTAGATGTAGGCGCGCAGCCCCTCGGTACCGGTCACGGCCTGATCGGTGACCCAGCGGCCGATGACGTGCCCGGTGCCGTCGCTAAAGCCCGGCGCGTCCGGCGGCCCGTGCACCTGCCAGCCGAACACGTCGCGGTAGAACCCGGCCGACGCGGCGGCATCCCGGGCCGGGATGTGCAGATAGGACACACCGGCGATCCGGCCGGCCAGCGCATCGACAGCCACGCGCCACCTCCGCCCTCACTTTGGCTACGGGTATACCATAGCTAATATCGGGACTGTGCCACGAACCGGCCCCGGCGGCAAGCCCGCCCGCGCCTACCGCTCCGCGCGGCGCGCCGCGCAGGCGCACCACACCCGCCAGCGCATCGTCGCCGCGGCCACCGAGCAGTTCGCCAGCGTCGGCTACCCGGCCACCACCATGCGGTCGGTCGCCGCCGCGGCCGGGGTGTCGGTGGCCAGCATCGAGCTCGCCTTCGGCACCAAAGCCCAGCTGCTCAAGACCGCGATCGACGTGGCCATCGCCGGCGACCACTACCCGGTCGCGGTCCTCGACCGCGACTGGGCCACCGCGGCCCAGAGGACCGACACCGTGCATGACTTCCTGACCGCGGTCGGCCGCACCCTGCGCCCGGCGATGACCCGCTCGGCCGGCCTGGTGCTGGCCGCTTTCGACGCCGCCGACACCGACCCCGCACTGCGCGAGCTCGCCAACCAGCTCGCCACCCAGCGCGCCGCCACCGTTGCCTGGCTTATCGACGGCATCCGCGCCCGCGCCGCCCTGCGCGCGGGAATCACCCGGCGTCAGGCGATCGACCAGGTATGGCTGCTCATGGACCCCGCCGTCTACCAGCGCCTGGCCCGCTACCGCGGCTGGAGCCCCGCCGACTACCAAACGTGGTTCACCGGCACCATCACCCGGCTGCTCCTCGACTGACCCCCCAAACCCCCTCGCCGGGCCGCAGCCCGGCAACTGGAACCGCCCAGACGGAGCTAGCGCGGCCCGGCCCCTGCGGCCTGCCAGCGCATGCCAGGCGAGGGCCCACGCAGAAGGCTCGCAGTTGCGCGCATCCGAACGAGGGCGCCACCTGCCAGCCAGCCGCACCTACCGGCCGATACTTGCGCACCAGGATTAGATCTGGCGCTAGTCACGGTGCGTGATCTGTTCCGGGACGCAGCGTAACGCCAGATCGCCGACTCTGCGCTGCGTGTAGATGACGAGTTCCTCGTGGCGGGTCGGCACATGATTGTCAGTTATGGCGTTACCTGTTCGGGTGCTTGTGGCGGGCCGGGATGTCCTTGGTTAGCAGCAGTTCTTCTTCGTGGTAGCCCAGCCGGTAGTAGAGGCCGCGGGCGGGCTGGTTGGCCGCCCCGGTGTGCAGGGTCAAGAACGCTAGGCCGCGCTGGGCGGCCCAGGCTTCGGCGGCTTTCATCAGCGCGGTGGCGATGCCGCGTCGTTCCATGCCGGGTGCGACGGCAAGTTCGCCGACGTAGGCGTCGGTCTGGCCGGTGAAGTGGGGCTGCTCGCGGATGCCCACGACGCCCACGACCCGGTCGCTGGTAATGGCGACGTAGACAGCGTGACCGGGCTCGGCGGCGGTGTCGATGGAGGTTTGGACCCAGTTCTGCGCGGCGCGGCGCACCGCGGCCGGGTCTCGCCATGGGGCGACGCCCTGCGTGAGCCGTGGCGCGAGGGCCAGCACCTGGCTGCGGTCGCCGGCCTGGAACGGGCGGATCTGGGTGGGTGCGGCTGCTGTCATAGGGCGAGCCTGACACGTGGTGCC
>Ga0126378_10003490_pt1 | contig 11901 bp, 6 predicted proteins | sample PanSoiMetPlot_23_FD_92587 | JGI IMG/M metagenome (GOLD analysis project Ga0126378, IMG submission 92587) | Tropical forest soil microbial communities from Panama - MetaG Plot_23 | ecosystem: Environmental > Terrestrial > Soil > Tropical forest > Bulk soil | place: Panama | collected 2016-02-17
AGATGCTCCCAAGCTCACCATGTCCTTTTACAAAGATGGACAGTATCTCGGTGCGGCGGAGGCGCCGTTACCGGAGGCGCAAAAAGACGGACGGATTCCCTACATCGCAAATTTGCCTGCGGATAAATTCACGCCGGGCGCCTATCAGATCGGCGTCGGCGTCACCCAGGGCAGCTCGAAGACCGAGGAGAAGGTGGCGTTTCAAGTGGACTGAGCGACTGTAAGGAGTCGCCACACCCAGCCTTGCGCTGTCGGTTACAAGAAACAACCATGATTGCACAGAGGTCCGGCAACAGCGCCGGTGAAGGTGGCCGACAAACGAATGAATTTAGAGGATCGTGTGCAGAATGATCATCACACGCCGCAGATTTGCACAGTTGGGGCTGGGTGCTGCGGGGTTCCTCAGTCCCGAATCGCTCCTGCCGCAAGGCCTGTCCTCACACAGCGCCAGGCCATTACCAAGATCGGCTCCTTCCGGCCGGCCTTTTCATGCTCATTTTGTGGATGTCGCAAAGGATGCCGGGTTGCGCGCGCCGGTTATTTACGGCACCGGCGAGGAAACGAAATACATCGTCGAGACCACGGGCTGCGGCTGTGCCTTCATTGACTACGACAACGACGGGTGGATGGACCTATTCGTTTTGTCGGGAACGCGTCTGGAAGGCGCGCCCGAGGGCACAACCAATCGCCTCTACAAAAACAATCGCGACGGCACTTTTACGGATGTCACCGAAAAAGCCGGACTTCATTCGCTTGGCTGGGCCTGCGGCGTTTGCATCGGCGACTACAACAACGACGGCTTTGATGACATTTTTGTAGCCCGGTTTGGGCAGAACATTCTCTATCGCAATAACGGCGATGGCACCTTCACGGATGTGACCAAGGCCGCGGGACTATGGAGTCAGGAGCACCATTGGGGCGCCGGCTGCAGCTTTGTGGATTATGATCGCGACGGTCATCTCGACCTCTTCGTCTCGAACTACGTGCGGTTTTCCTTTGAAGAAGCTCCCGCTCCCGGCCAAAACAGCACCTGCATCTGGCTGGGAATTCCGGTGGCGTGCGGCCCTCGCGGGTTGCCGACTGGCAGGCATTGGCTCTATCGAAATAATGGGGACGGGACCTTCACGGATGTAAGCGAATCTGCGGGCATCGCGAAAGCGACTTCAAGTTATGGTTTGACGGTTGTCACGGCCGACTTTGATGAAGATGGCTGGCCCGACATTTATGTCGCTTGCGACGCCACTCCGAGCCTTCTTTTCATGAACAACCACGATGGCACCTTTCGCGAAGAAGGCGTCCTGCGCGGCGTGGCCCTGAACGACGATGGCATGGCGCAGGCGGGCATGGGTGTCGGAGTGGGTGATGTCAATTTGGATGGGCACCTCGACATCTTCAAGACGCACTTCGCGGATGACCGGAACATTCTCTATCACAACGACGGCAAGGGATATTTTGTTGACGCGACAGCTTCCTCGCGGCTGGGAGTCGAGACTCGTTATGTATGCTGGGGCGCGGGGATTGTGGACCTAGATAACGATGGATATCCAGATTTGTTCATGACCACTGGTCACGTTGACCCGAAGGTTGAGAAGAGACTCCCCCAGTATCCGAATAAAACTCCGCGGGCGGTCTTCCGGAACTTGGGGCAAGGCGTATTCGAGGAGCTGATCGCCGAAGCTGGTCCTGGTGTTGCAGCCCTGCATTGCAGCCGGGGTTGCGCCTTCGGAGATTTTGACAATGACGGCGACGTCGACATCGTCATCATCAACCTCAACGAACCGCCGTCGTTGTTGCGAAACGATCTGACCGGGAAGTCGAACTGGATCAAAATCAAGCTCGAGGGCGCAAAATCCGGCCGCAGTGCGATCGGGTCCCGCGTTTTGTTGCATTACGGCGGGAAGACGCAAGCCCAGGCTCTGCTCAGTCAGTCGAGCTTTTTCTCTTGCAACGATCCCCGGTTGCACTTTGGCCTGGGACCTTCGCTCTCGGCTGAGATTGAGATATTTTGGCCGAGCGGTTTGCATGAAAGCCACAAGGGCATTGCCGCCAACCGGCTTGTTACAATTCGGGAAGGGGTGGGCGTAGTCCCCAATCGTGGCTGGTCCCGCTGACATCCCGAACGAGGATTCCGCGCATCCCTGTATCGAGATACCCGGAGCGCCAACGGTTGCGCAAAGGAGAACTCCCAAGTTGAAGCGTAAAGCCTGCGTATGGCTGCTATTCGCTTTCGCGCTCGTGCTGAAAGCTGAAGATAAAAGCGCAATATCAGCGGTCATCAAGAACGCGACGTATGTATATGTCATGGCGTATTCCGGCGACGTCGTTAGCCCCGAGGTGATGCCCGACGACCGGCACGCCGTGCAAAACGTCCAGAGCGCGATGGAGAAGTGGGGTCGCTACAAACTTGTCTACAACCGCGGAGAGGCTGATCTGGTCCTGGTGGTGCGCACCGGCCGGTTGGCGGAGGCGAAGGGCGGAGTCGTGGTGGGCATGCACGGCTCGGGGCAGTCAATCGGCGGAGAGGTCGGTGATCCACAAGATACGCTTGAAGTCTACAGGGCTTCGCAAGGAATTAACGGACCGCCGCTGTGGAGAGGCCGCGCGCAGGATGGGCTGAAAGCTCCTGAGATGCGGTTGGTGCAGGAACTTCGTTCCAAGGTAGAGGCTCCTGAAAAAAAGAAGAAGCCTTAATGGCGCTGGGTCGACTCACAAAGTGCCGCGAAATTCACTGGAACAACTCCTACCGGAAACAGTTTGGAAGATTTGGCGGAATGACTAAGGTCGCATGGAGCGGTTCCCACCGGGGTTATACTGGCTCAGTGGCTAGAAGAAAAATCTATAGCGCAGTCATTATCTGCCTTCTTTGGGTGTGTCTGGGGCGGGCACAGGATGATTCCGGGCAGCAGGCGCTAAAGCGCGCAGTCGAACTGCATCAGTCTGGGCACTACGCCGAGGCCATCATCGAGTATCAAACCTTTCTGAAAGCCCATCCGGAAGCGGTGGCCGTACGTTCAAACCTGGGAGCGGCTTTGGCGCACGAAGGCCGCTACACCGAAGCGATTCGGGAGTACCAGCAGGCTCTGGAGAAAGAACCGACCAATTATGGAATCCGCTTCAACCTTGCTCTTGCTTACTACAAGATGAATGAAGTTGAACAGGCCCTCAAGGAATTCGAAGCGGTTTACGCCATTCAGCCGGCAAGCGATCCCCAGCATCGGCGGCTCCTGCTGCTGCTTTCGGAATGCTACCTTCGGCGTGGAGAAGATACGAAAGTGATCGCCCTGCTCGATCCGATCGCGGATGCCGATCCGAACGACCTCGCCCTCGCCTACTTGCTCGGAACCGCGCTGTTGCATCAAGGTCAGGATCAGCGCGGCGCCCTCATGATCGAGCGCATCCTGCGAAACGGCGACACCGCCGAAGCGCATATGCTGATGGCTTTCACGCGCATGAAAGCGGATGACAAGAGGGGGGCGACCGAAGAAGTAGACCGCGCCATCGCCCGGAATCCAGATCTGCCGGAAGCCTACAGCCTGCGCGGGAGACTGGCTTATCTCGCGGCAGATTTGGATGGCGCTGAAGCCGCGTTCCGCAAAGCCTTGGCGCTGGACCCCACCGCCTTTGACCCTCTTCTTTGGCTGGGAACGCTGCTCCGGGAAGAAAGTAGGCTGCCCGAAGCGCGCTCGCGCCTGGAGCAAGCCAATCAGTTGCGTCCCAAAGAAATCCGCGTCCGCTATCAGTTCGCCCTCTTGTGTTCGGACGAAGGAGATGACAAGCGCGCAGCGGAGCTGTTGAAGGCGCTAATCAAGGACGCTCCGGAGTACACGGAGGCGCATCGCAGCCTATCTACGATTGACTTTCGTCTGGGGCGCGTGGCGGAGGGCCGGCAAGAAAGAAAAATTGCGGAAGAAATGGACGCGGCGATTCAGGCGCGTGAGCAGGAGCGTGGAAGGAAGCTGCGGAAATGCGATCAATAGGCCTTCTTCTGTTGTTTGCAGCCGCAACGGCAGCGCAGAGCCCGCCTGAAACCTTTGAAGATCTTTCCGCCAAGGCGCAGCAAGCCTACGAGGCAAATCATCCCGAAGAGGCCGCTGAACTTTATAACCGCGCCGTCAAATTGCGTCCTGATTGGGCCCAAGGCTGGTGGGCCATCGGAATGATCGACTACGAGCGAGATCGGTATCCGGAATGCCGCGAAGCGTTGACCCGGATGGTGCAGCTTGACGCCTCGGCTGCTCCGGGCTGGGCCCTGCTTGGGCTCTGCGAGTTCCGCACCCAGCAATACGACTCCGCCTTCCAACATCTCAAAAAAGCCCACATGCTAGTGCCGGTCACGCAGCCCGGCGGGCAGTTGATGAATATTGCCGACTACCATCTATCCATGCTGTTAACCCAACAAGGTGCTTTCGAGCTTGCGCAGGAAATGCTGATGCGTGTTGCCCGGAAAGTTCACACGAACTCGGAAATGATGTTTGCCGGCGGCTTGCCGTCGCTTCGCATGGCAATCCTGCCTTCGGATGTGCCGGCGAACCAGCGCGAGGTGGTGACCATGGCGGGCAAGGCTTTTTGGGATCTGGCTACGCAGGAGCCTGAAGTCGCGGAAGCGGACTTCACCGCACTTGTCTTGAAGTATCCAAAGTTTCCTAACGTCAACTATTTTTATGGCACGTACCTCGCCGCACGCCATCCCGAACAATGCGCGGCGGAGTTCCTGAAAGAATTAAGCATCAGTCCGGATAGCGTGCCCGCAAGGGTTGAGTTGGCTCTCCAGTACATTCTTGACGGCAAACTGGACGAGGCCCTGAAATTTGCCCGCCAGGCCGTGGCGCTGAGTCCCGATTCTGTGGGGGCGCAATTGGCGCTTGCGAAAGGGCTGCAGAACAAAGGCGACCGCGAGGGTGCCCTGGCGGCTTACCTGGCTGCGAAACGCCTCGATCCCGTGAGCCCGGTGATCCGCCTGTACATTGTTAACACCTACCGCGCGCTCGGCCGCATTGAAGAGATGAAGAAGGAAAAAGCCGAGTATGACCGGCTCAAGGCCGAGCAGGCGAATTGGCCCTAACCCCTGTAAACGCTTACATTTCCGAAACTTTGCATTGCTTTTCGCCGCCCCAATGTTCGATGCGGCTATCATCGGACGAGATCTTTGAATCCCCTGAGAGGGGCGAAGAAGCGACAAAATCGATATTCAATATAAAAAAGACAAAAAAAGACTTGACAGCCCGTGAGCTGGCGAAGTAAAACCTCACCCAACGTAAACGATTACGGTGGCGCTTTCCTGTCCCGCGGGGGAGTGTCGTCCGTGGTTTTTAGCGTTTGGGGCACTGTGGTGGTTCTAAGACTCAGTTAAAGATGGGGTGAGGCGATGACTCAGAGCGCGCGATTTTCGATTTCCAATATCGATTTTCTAGGTAGGAGCGCTATCGCGACCGTTGGTGTTTTGGCCGCGATGCTCTTTGTTTTTGCTTTTCTTGGTCAGCCGCCGGCGGTGGCTCAGACGACCAGCGCGAACTTGACTGGAACTGTGCTTGACGCGTCGGGCGCGGTCGTTCCGGATGCGACCGTGACGCTGAAAAATGAAGCGAGCGGCGACACCCGAAGCACCAGGAGCAACGGCGAAGGTTACTTTACTTTCGCGTCCGTTCCACCCGCCACTTACTCCGTTACCGTCGAGAAAGAGAATTTCAAGACCTGGACTGCGAAGGGCATCACCCTTACCTCCGACGACAAACGGAATCTGGCGGGAATCAAGCTGGAACCCGGCATGGCGAAAGAGACGGTGGTCGTAGAAGCTTCGGCTGTCCAGATTACCCCGAGCGACTCGGGCGAGAAATCCACGCTCATCAACGAACATATTCTGCAGAACGTTGCCATCGTTGGCCAGAACGCCGCCGAGTTCATCAAGATTATCCCGGGCGTGGCGATGACGAGCGGCACGATGAACGTGTCTTCATTCGCAGCGCAAGATGACCGTACCGGCTCTGGCCCGGTCGGGAATTTTTCGGCGAACGGATCGCGTACCGCCGCCCTCGACATCACCTCGGACGGCGCCCACATCATCGACCCTGGTTGCAACTGCGGCCAGGCCATGAACACCAACGCGGACATGACTGCGGAATTGAAGGTCATGACGTCGAACTTCGGCGCGGATGAGGCCAAGGGACCAGTGGTCATCAGCGCCATCGGCAAATCGGGCGGCCAACAGTTCCACGGCGAACTCTACACCTACGCTCGCAGTTGGCATCTCAACGCCAACGACCCGCAAAATAAGGATGCCAAGTTTGCGCGTCCCGAAACAAAGTATTTTTACCCCGGCGGCAATATCGGCGGACCGGTCGTCCTCCCGCACACAAACTTCAATCACAACCGCGACAAGCTGTTCTTCTTCTTCGGCACCGAGTACTACAAGCAGAACGTGGATAACGGCGTGTACCACGCGGTGGTTCCCACGGCGGCGATGCGCAATGGCGATTTTACGAATAAAGCGTATCTAGGGAGCCTCAACGGCTACGCGGTTACTGGCGTGCCAAACGGTGGGGGGTTAAACACGGGCCCGAAAACAGGCGGCCCAGGCAACATGGACCCGCATACGCAGGGACCCCTGTTCAGCAATGGGGTGCTCAATACAAATCAAATCTGCTCGGGCACTTGGGTTTATACTGATCCTGTAACGCTAAAACAAACTACATACCCACAATGTCCCATAGATCCCGCGAGTTATGCGAACGGCCAGGTCCTGGCAAATCTGTACCCGCTGCCTAACGAGGATCCAACGCAACTAGGCGGTTTCAATTATGCGAATGGCGAAACGCGATACTCGAATATGTTGCAGTTCCGCGGGCGCGTGGACTACAACCTCAGCCAAACTCTGAAGCTGTATGTCTCATACAACCATCAGCACGATAACGCCTTAAACAGTCTAGATGTTCTTTGGGGGCCCGGTGGCTCGAACACTTGGGCAGCGCCGACAACACCTTACCCGACGCCGATTGTCGAGAAGTCTCAGTCCGACGTCGTGACCGCGAACCTGACCAAGATCATCAGCCCAACGCTTACGAACGAAGTGATTTTCAGCTACACCTATTTGAACCTGCCCAACAGCTTTAGTGATCCAACCAAGGTGGAGCGCAGTTCGCTGGGCCTGAACTATGGTCTGCTCTTCAGCCACCCCAATCAAAACAACCTGATTTTCCCCCAAATGACTGGCTGGGGCGATGGCATCTCGAACATGCTGAACACCGGCTTCGAGTTGAACGGTACTGTCTATGCCAAGAAAACTCTGCCGTCCGTGGCTGATAACCTATCTAAAGTCTGGAGAACTCACACTACCAAGTTCGGCTTCTACTGGGAGCGCACTTGGAACCAGCAGCCGGGCAACGGCTCCGTCAACGGTTCCATCGCGTTCGCCAACTGGGCAGGAGGGTCCACCGGGAATGCCTACGCAGATATGCTCGTCGGCCAGACGGGGCAGTATTCGGAGTTGAATTTCGACGTTGTTCCGGCCTTCCGTTACATTTCTGCGCAGTTTTACGGAACCGATTCGTGGAAGATCTCACGCCGCTTTACCCTTGATTACGGCCTGCGCGTCTCGCACCTGGGTCCTTGGGTCGATACCACCGGCTTTGGTTTTGCGGCTTGGTATCCGGGCCTTTACGCTCAGGACAAGGGTGGTTCTGTGAATGGCGGGATGTTCCCAGGCATTGAATGGAACAAGGTGAACTCCGCGACGGCGCTGTCGGGTTCGGCAGGCCGGATGTTCTTCTATGACCCGCGTTTAGGCTTTGCCTGGGACCTGCTCGGGACTGGCCGGACGGTCTTGCGCGGCGGCTATGGCATGTACCATTACCATGATGAGCAGAACGTCCAGAACCCTGCTTATGGCATTGTTCAAGGGTCCTTTTCGTCTCCGACGTTGTCAAACCCGACTCTCGGCTCCCTTGGCCCCGGCCTCGCTGGTTTGAGCATACCAAGCGGACTTGTCGCCTTGGATCCTACTGATGACCAGGAGCCGCGAACCCAGAGCTATAGCTTCACTGTCGCCGAACGGATGCCTTGGCATAGCTTGTTAGAGGTGGCCTACGTCGGCAGCAAATCCGATTACTTGAGCAACTACAACAATAATTTCGATCAGATTAATGATATCAACGTAGGTAATTTATTCAGCGCCTACGGCTGGATGCCGAATTGTTATCCGACAGGCAAGGCGACCGACGGCGGGGCTTGCGCCGCAAGTGGTGCCAACACCGGTTATACGACCTCTCAGGTGCAAAACGCCCGCCCGCTCCAGGCTGGTCCTTGCGTTGCCGCGAAGAATTGCCTCGGCACCCTGAAGATCATTGACCACAAGATGTATTCCAACTATAACGGCCTCCAGGTGACTTGGAACAAGCAAGCAGGACATTTAACCTTCTTGACCAACTACACCTTCAGCAAGGCGTTGGGGATTCGTGGCGAAAACGGCGCCGCAACCGGTGACCCCCTCAATCTCGCCAGTAACTACGGAACACTGCCCAACAATCGCACTCACATTTTCAATTTTGCTTATGTGTATGAGTTCCCGACACTGCACAGTGGCAATAGTTTCGTGAAGGGCGCGGCGAATGGCTGGCAAATCTCGGGCCTTACGCAGTATCAAACCGGCGCAGACTTGCAAGCAGTTATCAGTTCCAACTTCAACTACACTGGTTTCATCCCCGCCGGGACCACGTTTATGGGCGAAACCACCACAACGGCCATTCAAGCGACCGATAGCAACATCATTGGTACTTCGGATATCACTCTGATGCCCAGGCTGACCTGCGATCCCCGCCAGGGACTCAAGGCCAACCAGTACATGAACGGCGCCTGCTTCTCCCCGTTTGCAACACCGGGCCAGCAGGGCAACTATATTTTCCCAACTTTGACCGGCCCGGGATTCTTCAACACTGACATGTCGGTGTTCAAGAATTTCACGATGGGACAGTCCGAGAGCAAGAAGCTCCAGTTTCGGTTCTCAGGCTACAACTTCATCAATCATCCGAATCGTACGTTTATTTCAGGCGATTCCGGTTTGAACCTTACCTTTAACAGCAGCGGGGCTCTTGCGAACCCCAATTTCGGGTACGCCACCAACACGGTTGGCCACCGCATTATCCAGGGCGAAATTAAATTCATGTTCTAGTCTTTCCGTTTTCTTGCATTTGCGAAAGGGGCGGCTTCTGAAGCCGCCCTTACTTTTTTTGTTGGGAACTGACGGAACTCACAAACGCTGGTCTAACCGAGAAGAGCACATGGAGCGGAAAAGAGAACCGGGCGCTCAGTTCTTCTTCTGCCCCGTCCGAAGCTTCTCCAGCACGGCCGCGGTCTGAGCATCGGCCGGGTTCAGGCGGTGAGCGCGCTCCAGCACCGGTAACGCTGCGGCGTCGTCACCCAGCATGTAAAGCGTTGCACCCAGGAGCACGACCGAGCCGTAGAATTCGGGCCTAAGTGCCACCGCCTTCTCGAGCGGCCCTCGCGCTTCTTTGTATTGATCCAAGCGAAAATAAGTGACTCCCAGGTTGTGCCACGCCTCGAAGGAGTTTGGATCGAGCTGCACCGCCCGCTTCAGCGGCTCGAGCGCTTCCGCAAACGCGCCGGCATCGCCGAACAATTGCCCCAGCAAGGTAAGCTTGTCCGGGTCGTTGGGGTCGTAGATGCGATGGCAGACCTCGCGCGCGTCCCCTGGCGGCCTGGTCCGCAGCGCGCTGGTGCAGTCGCGCACGTCTTGTTCCGTGTTCTTGTGTTCGTCTCTCAGCTGCGAGTAAAGCTCATACTCGCGAGCCGCTTCCTTCTTGTGCCCGCCGCTCGAGTACGCGCGCGCCAGCCGGTAATGGACGCGATAGTCGCGCGGCAAGAGCTTGGCTGCGCGCTCCAGCCATGTGGTTCCGGCGGCCACTTCGCCTGAAGAGATGTATGCCACTCCCAGATGGAAAGCTGTGTCTGGAAACGGCGGGTCCTCCGCCACCGAGCCGAGCCGCTTAATGGCCGAAGCATAGTCGTTGGCCAGCAGGTCGAGCCGCCCGAGGTAGTAAGTGACATAGCGCGATTCGCCTGCCAGCTTCTGCACCTGCTCGAACTGGCGGCGCGCTTCTTCGTTGCGGCCCAATGACAACAGGCAGACTGCGAATTGAAGGTGGGCCTTCGGATCTGCCGCATTCAACGCCACAGCTTGTTCGAACTCGCTCGCCGCCGCCTCGAACAACTGCTCCTGCATCAGCTGTACGCCCCGACTGAGGTGCGCCTCGGCGCCGGCCCTTGGCGTTTTATCCGCAGACCTCTGCGCCTGAGCCGGAGGAGCCGGTGTCTGTGAGGTTCCGGCTCCGCCCGTGAAGCCGAAGGCGATTGTTGACAAGAAGGCTGCCGCAGTCCCTATCACGACGCAAATCGCTCCCGCGCCACTACGCCAGCGCCTTCCTTCACCGTTACGAGCTGGTCTGCGCTAAGACCCTTCACCAACTCCCGGACACCGCTCGGCCAGACAATCTCCACATCCGCTGTCGTGGCTGCTCCTAGCCCGAAGTGCAACCGCCGGTCTCCGCAGGAGAGATAACTGGACGCCGCCAGCACCGCCTGCGCCTGCTTCCGGCCGCCATAAACCGCTGTGACTGTCGCACCAATCGCGCTCCGGTTCGACTGCGTACCCATAAGCTTCACCTTCAACCAGTGTCCCCCGCCGCGCAAATCGTTCCGCAGCAGCGACGGCGGCTCGTTCATGTTCATAATCAGGATGTCGAGGTCGCCGTCGTTGTCGAAGTCGCCAAACGCCACGCCGCGGCTGCAATGTGCCTCGGGAATTGCAGGACCGGCGCCATCCATAAGCTCCTCGAATTTGCCGCCTCCCAGATTCCGGAACAGCACCCGCGGTGTCTGGTGCGGAAACTCCGGATGCTTTCGCTCCACTTCTGGGAAGGTGCTTCCCGTTACCCAGAACAGATCTGGCAGGCCATCGTTGTCGAGGTCGGCGATTCCGTCGCCCCAACCGACGTACCGGGTCTCGACCCCCAACCCAGTGCGCAGCGTGACGTCCTCAAACACGAGATGCCCTGCATTCCGGTACAGGGCCACCGTGTCTTCCGCAAAATGGGTCTTCAGCGCGTCCAGCCTGCCGTCCATATCGAAATCGCCGATGGCGATGCCCATGCCGGCTTGTTCGTTGCCGTCCTCGTTCACCGCCAGGCCAGAGAGCAGTCCCTGCTCCGCAAACGTGCCGTCCCCACGATTGTGGAATAGCAAGCTGGGAGTCGAGTCGCACGCCACGTAGATATCCTGCCAGCCATCGCCGTCCAAATCCGCTGCCACCGCGGTCAGCCCAAAGCCCGGTTTCACGGCGCCAACGCCTGAGCGCTCGGTAACCTCCGTAAATGTCCCCTCTCCATTATTGTGATAGAGCATTGGGCGTTCGGGAACCAGTCCGCGCGGGCCGCAATTAACGGGAACGCCCTTGAAGTTACACGCTGGATCTTTCCCGGTAGGTGGGATCTTGTCGAAGTCAAAAACCAGGTAGTTCGAGACGAATAGATCGAGGCGGCCGTCACGGTCATAGTCCACCCACGTGCAGCCGCTGCCCCAGCGCTTGCCGGGATGCGCGAGGCCAGCCGCCCCCGTCACATCGGTGAAAGTGCCGTCGCCGTTGTTGCGATACAGGATGTTCTGGGGCCACCCGGTGATAAACAGGTCCTCGAAGCCGTCATTGTTGTAATCGCCGACCGTCACGCCGCAGGCCCAGCCCTGGTGCACTAGGCCTGCTTTCGCCGTTACATCCGTGAAGGTCCCGTCGCGGTTGTTCTTGTAAAGCCGGTTGGTCGCCCCCTCGACCGGCCCTTCCCGCCGCGTCCCCGAGAGCAGGAAAATGTCGAGCCAGCCGTCGTTGTCGTAGTCAAGGAA
>Ga0126378_10003491_pt1 | contig 11900 bp, 6 predicted proteins | sample PanSoiMetPlot_23_FD_92587 | JGI IMG/M metagenome (GOLD analysis project Ga0126378, IMG submission 92587) | Tropical forest soil microbial communities from Panama - MetaG Plot_23 | ecosystem: Environmental > Terrestrial > Soil > Tropical forest > Bulk soil | place: Panama | collected 2016-02-17
GTGTACTTACTAAATCACATGACTTTGGTGCAAACTAGCCGGCGATTCCCCTCGCAAATTGCCTCTGCTTCATACTATTTTTAGAGGATTCCTGCACAGTAGGTTAAGGAGGCGAAGAATGCGCCATCAGTGTAGTGTCGATATGACGGTCCAGGGTAAGACCTGCCGGAAGCGGTCCCGGATGCGCCCATGTTCGCGCTTAGGAATGGCTGCCTTGATCAGCTTGAGCAGCTTAAACCTCTTCGCCCAGCCACTTCAGAGCAACTCTGGAGCAGACGCACCCAGCCAGAAGAAATCCGCCCCTCACTCGGCAAAATCAGGGTTGGATAAGAGTACAGATCCCTTTGCCACCAGTCTGCAGGAAGCTTTGAAGAACCCTGAACTGATGAAAGAACTCGGACAGTTGATTGAAAAGGTACAAGAGGGGGTTCAATATCCTGCACCCCGCAATGAGAGTGGGATACTGCTTAAGCTTCCGGAATCCACCCTCTTCTATGCTGCCTTCCCTAACTATGGTGAAAGCGCTCACCAGGCGGCACAAATCTTCAAGGAAGAATTAGACAGGAGTCCACAGCTCAAGGCCTTTCTCGCCAAGAACAAACTGGATACTTTGGAGCCCCAGCTCGAGAGCGGCATACAAAAGTTCTACGAATTCTCTCAGTTCCTGGGAGATGAGGTCGTGATCGCCGGCAGGCTGAATGGGAATGAACCCAGCGGGGTCATGGTCTCCGAAGTTAAGAAACCGGGACTGCGCGCGTTTCTCGACAAACTTAACGAGGAAGTCTTCACTGGCCCGGGCGACCGCTTGCGTATCCTTGATCAGGAACAGTTAGGCGCAGCCGGCGAAAGAGGTAAGTCTGCGGGGCCTGTGGTGCTGGTCCGTGCGGACTATATCGCCATTGGGCTGAGCTTGGAAGGGTTGCGCGAGTTTAACTCCCGAATCGACCAGAGCGGTCCGGGGCTCACGTCGACCGCCTTGGGACAGCGGCTGGCACGGTCGTACCAGGGAGGCGCTAGCGCAGTTCTGGGCCTCGATCTACACAAACTGGTCGGCCTGATACCGGTCACCAAACCACAAGATCGTGAGATGCTGGAAAAAACCGGTTTCGCCGACGTCAGTTATCTGGTCTCCGAGAGCACGATCTCATCTGGAGGATCGGCCAGCCGCTTCGAACTAAGCTTTCAAGGACCGCGCCACGGCATCGCCTCGTGGATAGCTGCACCGGCTCCGATGGATGGCCTGGACTTCGTATCCAGCCACCCCGCGTTGGTCGCTGCCATGATTCTTAAGAGCCCGGCGCAGATGTTCGACGACCTGCGCGAGATCTTAGGCGATTCTGCTTTCGCGTCTCTCCACCATATGGAAGAGCAACTCAATCTGAATCTGAAACAAGACATCCTGGCCAAGCTGAGCGGAGAAATAGCGATGGAAATGCAGGCGCCTCCCATAGGTATGGTGCTCCCACCGCAGAGCACATTTGACGGCACTCCTGCGCCAGTCAAGCCCGGTGCGTTCAAGCTTATTTTAGGGGTTAAGGATCCAGCCGCCCTTCAGCAGGCTCTGACAAGAGTGCTGGCTACCGCCCCTTTCCAAAGGGGGCAGCGGCAAGAGGAAGGCGTTGCCGTTTACACGCTCACCTCCCCATCAGCGACCGGCCCGATGGAAATCAACTACTTTTTCCTGGATGGTTACCTCGTGGTCGCTTCCGACCGAGCCACAGTCAGGGAGGCATTGCAGGCCCATCGGAGCGGCGATTCCCTGGCCAAATCCGCCAAATTGCGCAGAGCGTTGGCTGCAGGTGAATCACAGAACGCTTCCATGCTGGTGTTTCAGGATGCGGGCAAGATGCTGGGATCCATGGTGGCGCAAATGCCCCAAGAGCTGCGCCAACTGATGTCAGCCGGCGGGGAAATCAACGCCAAGCCGACGGTGGTTTCCATCACCGCCGATGAGCACACTCTCCGCGGAGTCACCAACAACCCCCCCGAGGCCAATGCAGCCGTCGTGATGGCAGTGGCAGCCATCGCCATTCCCAACCTGATCCGTTCACGTAGCGCGGCCAACGAGTCTACCGCGGCTGCCAACGTTCGCATGCTCAACACCGCGGAAATCACCTACGCCACCGTTTATCCCACGAAAGGATTCGCCCCAAACCTGGCCGCACTTGGCCCCGGCACCGACGGAAACTGCGCGGAGAACGACATAACTGCGGAGCACGCGTGCCTGGTCGACGGCCTATTGGCCAACGCAACCTGCACAGCCGGCAAATGGTGCGAGAAGAGCGGATACAGATTCGCCATCCGCAGCACCTGTCTGCAGGATCGTTGCATGCGCTACGTGGTGACCGCTACTCCGGTCAATGCCGAGGCTGGAGCAAAGAGTTTCTGCTCGACGGATGATGCGGTGATCCGCTCGTACTCCGGCTCCCCGCTCACGACAGCTCTCACCGCGGCCGAGTGCAGGACGTGGAAGCCGATGCAGTAGCCGGGCTGGGTAGTTATGTTAGCTCTCCTTTATCTGTGCATTCGGGACGCGTCCCAGGGGAACGTGCGCTGCGCCGACTAGTAGAATCAATAACATCGTGCGAAGAACCAGCGTCCTGATCCTCGGCCTCTTCTTGCTTTTCCAACATGCCGTTGCCTATGGCGAATTTCGCGCCGGCGCGGCCAAAAGCACAATCACTCCCGAACTCGAAAGCCACAAAGTTTATCTTGCAGGCTTTGGGCACAACCGGCTGGCTACGGCCGTGCATGATCCTTTATATGTGCGTTGCCTGGCCCTTCAAGACAGCGGGAATGTTGTGGTCATGTGCGCCGCTGATCTGATCGGTCTGTTTTACGAGGACGTGCTTACCATCCGCTCCAAGTTTCGCGCCGAAGCCCCGGTCGGCGCGTTCTTGATCGTCGCCTCTACTCACGTTCACGAAGGCCCGGACACTCTCGGCTTGTGGGGACCGAGCCCGCTCGAAAGCGGCGTTGACAGGAGTTACCTGGAGTGGGTTGAGAAGCGGATCGCCGAAACAGCGATCGAGGCAACGCGCTCGCTTCAGCCCGCCCGCCTCCTCCTGGCCCGCGACGATCATCCGTTGCTGGCGCAACTGCAAAGCGTGGATCGTCCTCCTTACATCAAGGATCCGTTCCTATACGTCATGCAACTGGTGCGGGTGGACGACAACGCAGCCATCACCACCCTGGTCAACTGGAGCGACCATCCGGAGACGCTGAACCGCAAGAACACAGAGATCACTGCCGATTATCCGGGATGGATCTGCCGTCACCTGGAACAACGTTTTGGAGGCGTGGCCGTGGTCTTCAACGCGGCGGTCGGTAAGGTGTCTACCTTGGGCAGCCAGGTTGCGTTGCTCGATCCCTTGACCGGACAGGTTGCCGAAGATGGCGGATGGCGCAAGCCTGAACTGCTGGGAACCGCTATCGGCCGGCTTGCGGAGCGCGCTTTGGCGCATGCCGATAAAGTATTGCCAAGCGAGTTGGCGGTTCGTTCAAGGGTATTTTTCTCTCCCCTCGCGAACGATCGTTTCCGCATGGCAGTAGCGGCGGGAGTCTTTCTACAGCGAAGACCGCTCTACAGTGCCGGCCAACTCGATTCGTCGGTTGCCGAGCGCGAGGTGGATCATCAGACTTTCCGTTATGCCACCGGAAGCGATCTTCAGACCGAAATGGATTACATCCAGTTGAAAGCCGGCAACCGTGTTCTAGCCGACATCGTCACCATTCCCGGAGAGATTTTCCCGGAGTTGATCAATGGAGGCATCACACGTTACCCCGGCGCCGACTATCCCGAAGCAGCAATGGAAACGCCGGTCCGCAACCTGCTCAAAACCAAGTATCAGTTCATTCTGGGCCTGGGCAACGACGAGATCGGCTACATCATCCCCAAAGCCGAATGGGACGAACAACCGCCCTGGCTGAACGACAGCCCCCGCGCCTACTATGGCGAAATCAACTCAGCAGGCCCGGATACCGCAGCTGCCGTGGCACATGCCTTGGCCGGCTTGATCAGCTCGTCGCTCAAGGAGACACGGAAAAATCGCCCCGAGATGAAGGCAGAAAAACGCAGATCAAACTAATTCTGCTTCGCAGGTAACCACCAAGGTCTCGGATAAGAATTGACTGATCTGCGTTCATCTGCGTGAATCTGCGGCAAATTTGCTTTTTCTCCGTGCCTGGATGTCGGTTTGAATTCACAGGAGATCGGTACGTGTCCTCGGTGGCGGGGCTGCGCAGTTCTTCCGATCACCAGATCACCCGATTCCCCGCGTGTCCCCGTGGTGGGTTTTTCCCAATCACTTTTGCGATGCTGCCGCCGCTGGATGAAGGATCAGCTTCTGCACGCGCCAATTCAGGATCTCGGCAACGTAGAGTTCGTTCTCTGACGGGCATGCTATCTCATGCACCCAGCCGAACTGCTTCGCTTGCCGGCCAGTTCGCCCCAGCATTCCCAGCACCTTGCCGTCGAGCGTCAATTTATAGATGCGTCCGGGGAATCCATCGGAACTGTAGAGGTACTGCTTGGGGCCGGGGGTGATGCAGATGGCCCAAGGCGATCCGGGGTGTTGATTTCCGGGCGCGTCGGGCCCGGGCTTGCTGCCGAACCAGGGCTGGGCATCCGCGGGCGCCGGCACATCGATCTTCATCTCGCGAAGGAAGGTCCCTTCGTGATCGAACACCTGGATGCGAGCGTTTCCGCGGTCGGCAACGTAGATATTTCCTTGAGCATCGGCGGCAATGTTGTGTGGCGTGTCAAACTCACCCGGTCCTTTGCCCGGTTTACCCCACTGCTTCACCCAGTCGCCGTTCTTGTCATACTTGGCGATGCGCGAGTTGATGTAACCATCGCTGATGAAAATGTTGCCCTCCAAGTCCCATGTGACATCGGTCGGCTGGCGGAACTGCCCGTCGATAGCGGGGCGCGGAGGGTTGACGTGTGTCCACGGCGCGCTGCCTTCGTCTGAAGCTTCTTTTTTCCGTCCGAACACCATCGCCACCCGCCCTTCAGGGTTGAACTTGATGACCATGTCCGAGCCCTTGTCAACCACCCAAATGTTGTCATCCCGATCCACGCGGACTGCGTGGCCGAATGACCAGGCATACAAGTTGTGACCGATCTCGCGGAGGTACTTGCCGTCAGGGCCAAACTCCAGAAGCTGCGCGGCGGCGGCGCTGTAGGCCGGCCCGGTTGTGTTCCCCCGCGAAAGAATGAACACATGCCCCTTAGAGTTGATCGCAACTCCCGTGGCCTCGCCCAGATACAGGTCCGCGGGCAGCTTGAAGTGGTTGGCAACCGATTCAAAAGGAATTTCCGGCGGGGCTTGCTGCGTCCAGGCAACGCCGTTGAAAAAAATCAGCAAAAACAGCCAATATAGTTTCATAGCGGTCCATCTCTGAGGAGAAAACCCTACCACTGATGACACTGATTAGACTGATAACACTGATCCGAAAATGAAATCTGAAAAAACACTGCGAGAACTAAGCACTAAATACCAAGTACTAAATACTAATTACGAAAGCTAGAAGCTGGTAGCCAGCAGCTAGAAGCTTCTTTCCTATGCCAGCGCTTTCTTGAGAAAGGTCAGAGTCCGCTCCCAGGCGGTTTTGGCAGAGGCGGCATCGTAAACCTCGGGGCGCTCCTCGTTCATGAACGCGTGATGCGCGTCGTACCGATAAAGCTCGAACTTTGACTTCGACTTTTTGAGGCCGGCTTCCAGTTCGTCGACCTTGGCGGGCGTGCACCAGTCATCCTGGTTGGCAAAGTGGCAGATGAGCGGGACCTTGATGTTCTGGGCAGCAGCGAGGTCGGCTGGAGGAATCCCGTAAAAGCAAGCCCCGGCATCCATTTCCGGAGCGCGGGTAGCGCAAAGAATGGTCAGCGCGCCGCCCATGCAGAATCCACCTACCACCACTTTCTTCGACGACCCTTTGAGATACTGCGCCGCGCCGCGGACGTCCTGCTCCGCCGCATCGAGGAAGTTAAGGCTCGACATCAAGTGGTTCGCCTCGTCCGCGGCCGTGGCTACCTTGCCCCGAAACAAGTCCGGCACCAGGGCCCGATAACCGGCTTCAGCAAAGCGATCGGCTGTCTTTTGAATCTGTTTGTTGATCCCCCACCACTCCTGGATCACTACGAAGCCGGGTGCGTTAGGATCCGCCGCCCCTGCCAAATAGCCGGGGCAGGTCTTTCCGTCTGGACGCTTGAACTCTATGCTGTTGCCCATCTGACCCTCCTCAATGCCGTTTTGAAGAACGTTCATGGTACAACTTTTTTCGTTCTTTGCGCAGGGCCGGCTCTGCACGCACAATTGTGATGAGGACTATCGGCACTAATTGAGAAAGTTCACAGAACCCCGCCGCCAAGTCGTGAGCGAACCAAACTCTGACTCTACGGGGAAAGAGGATGCCCAGGTTACACCGCGGACTTAACGGCCGCGGACCTTAGCCATTCCTCCAACTTCTGATGGTCAACTAACCCTGCCTGTTGGAACACGGGACGGCCCTGGTAAAAGACCGCAAAATTGGGAATACCTCGGACGTTGAACCGCGCCGCCAACTCCGGGTAGCGCTCGGTATCCACCTTGATGACAATAGCCTGGCCGGCCATGTCCTGCGCGGTGCGTGCAACTTCCGGCGCCGCCATGCGACAAGGTGCGCACCAGTCAGCCCAGAAATCGACCAGCACGGGAACACGCGCGTTTTGCACAATGTCGTTGAACTGCTCCAAATCAGCTTCCATCGGCTCATTCACTGCCGGCAATGCCGCCTTGCACTCCCCGCAGCGGCCGCTATCGGCCAGATGCCTTGCCGGGATACGGTTTTTGCGTCCGCATGCTCTGCACATTCGAATCATGGTCCACCTCGCGGGCGCCGGCGGCTCTTGCCAGAGCGGAACAAAGCCGGCGCTCCATGTCAGATGTCTCGGGAAGGCAGGAGGGCTGTCCCTTGCTTTTTAGGCGCTGCGCGCCGCACACCCGGGATTGTAAACTTGCTGTCTACCGGTGTGACCAGACACGAACGCGTAGACATTGGAGCTTACAGCATGGGCAACCAGAAGATCGAAATACACAAGCTGACTCCCAACATCGGTGCGGAGATTGCCGGCGTAGACCTGTCCCAGCCGCTTGATGACCGCCAGTTTCAGGAGATCCATGGCGCTCTCATGGACCATCTGGTGATTTTCTTCCGCGATCAGAATCTCAGCCCGGAACAACATAAAGAGTTCGGGCGCCGCTTTGGCAAGCTGCACGTGCACCCAGCCGCGCCCACCTTGCTCGCCCACCACCCGGAGATCTTCGTCATCCAGGCAGACGAGAAGTCCACGTATATCGCGGGCGAGGACTGGCACTCCGACGTTTCGTGCGATGAAGAGCCGCCGATGGGATCCATATTATCTGTGACCACCGTGCCCCCGGACGGAGGTGGCGATACATTATTCGCGAACATGTACCTGGCGTTCGAGAGCTTGTCCCCGCCCATCAAGAAAATGCTGACAGGCATGACCGCCATCCATGATGGTGAACGGTTCTATCGCGGCCGCTATGGCGTTGACGATGCCGGTAAGACCTATCCGCGCTCTGAGCACCCCATCGTGCGCACGCATCCGGTCACCGGGAGGAAGTGCCTTTTCGTCAATCGCGTCTTCACCAGCCGGATCGTTGGCCTCGGGAAGAACGAGAGTAGCGCGATACTCGAGATGCTGTACCGGCATGCCGAAACGCCTGAATTCTCCGTGCGCTTCAGGTGGCGGGCCAACTCAGTCGCCTTCTGGGACAACCGCTGCGTGCAACACCAGGCCCTCTGGGACTACTACCCCAACAAGCGCTACGGTCAACGAGTAACTATCTGTGGCGATAAGCCTTATTAGGGAGGGATCTGCCGCTTGGCTTTTATAGAGTGCCCGAAGAAGCGCTGCCTTCAGTTCCGGCTCAGTAATGTGTGACAAGCCATTATCCCCTACAGTTGCTCCGATAGAATCTGCGGCGGTCGGTTTGGAAAAATTTTGGGACTTGACCTTCAAGTCTGCAGAGCAAAACTAGATGGCTATTTCCGAAAACAGAAAATATCTACCCATCCAGTCCAATTTGCTATTTGTCGTTCTCCTTGGTTGAAATGTCGTCTATCTGGCTTAATTACCTACCTTTGCAACACATTAAAGAAAGTTAAACTATTTCTAAAAACAGCAGCAGGTTTTTGCTATTTTCTGAAAACACGATTTTTTAACTTGCTTTTCTGGCCAGAGTCTCTGGATAATGCGTGCTCTCTCTTCGAGGTGCACGGTCCCTCAGGCTTCGGAGAGCCTCCCCTCCCAGGGTTCGAACCAACGGCGCTTCTATATCTCGCTTGAAGAGGACCAGAAACTGTGGCTAGACAATCCTTTAGCTCTCCTCTGTCCATTGTGTGGAGTCCCCAAAGCATTTTTCGCCAGCTGATCAGCGCAGGGATGGCATGGGTCATAACTATGACCTCGCTGCCCGTCTATGCAACCGATGCCGGATCGTTGCCTCAGCAGACCTTTACATTGAGTGGCAATGCGGCTGTGTTGAGCGGCGATGCGATGCCGTCTCTGGAGAACGCGGTGCAAAAGGCGACGCCTCGGGTCGCTGCTGCGTCGAAGCACGCCCACGTGGTGAAGACCCTCGCTGCATCCACGCGTGCTGCCGGCATGCGGCCCCTCGCCGGAGCCGGCGTCCCCGCGGCATCTTCAACAATGGCCGCGGCCGTCGCGCCTGCTGCGCCGGCAGCCGGACCGTCCAGCCCAGTCACCGCTTCGACATCAATGGGAGCCACGTCGGCGCTTGCCCGCCGGCCTTCGCAAGGGATTGCCAGGAACAGTTTGTTGTTGCAGTCGGGAGGATCCTCTTCACCGAACCCAGCGCTCGCAGTTTCCGTCGGCTATGCCGACAACCTTCGCTCCAACCCGAACTTTCCCGTACCCTGGCAAGGATCGCCCAACATCCTGTTCCTGGGCAGCGGCCCGACGTTCGATGCCGGCGCGATTCGCCTCGACAACACCAGCAATGCGCCCCTGACCATTGACAACGTAACCGTAGACCTGGGGCGTCCTGGTCCAACGCTTTCTCTCTGGGGCAGTTTCACCATTCCCGCGCAAAGCTCGGCGATCCTCACCCAGACCGGCGAGTTCAATTTTGATACCAGCGATTTCCCTATCACCGGTTGCGGCCAGACTTTGCCACCCACCGAGACCCGTATACCCACTGTCACGATCACCATCGGCGGCGTAGCTACGCCTTTTAAAGATACAGGTCACATCCTGGATACCGGTGGGTTTGACTTGGCTTGCCAGGGCAATGAGTCGCTGCAATGGCGCGCTATCGGAACTACCGGAATCGGAAACTCTTCGTCCACGATTACCCTGACGCCGGCAACCTCCATCCAGCCGGCCGGTACCACCTACACGGCGACCGCGCTGGTAAACGATGCCGGCAATCAGCCGATCAGCAACGTAGTTGTCAACTTCACGGTCCTCAGTGGACCGAATGCCGGCAAAACCGGATCAGGAACTACTGACGCCCACGGCAATGCCACGTTCAGCTACACCGGTACCCTGCCCGGAACTGACATCCTGCAGGCCTCGGTGACGAACGCCGCTGGTGGCTCGATCAGGTCCGAGCAGGTTACAACTACCTGGGTCTCCTCCGGGCCATGCCCGCCGTCGCCGCAAGCGCCGCCTCCCGGCACGCCTGCTTTGGTTTACGCCGGACAAAACTCAGGAGAGTTCAATGATCCCCTGGTTCTGGCTGCACAACTGACAGACGGAAGCGGCAATCCCCTCGCAGGACGCTCCCTGAGCTTCGCCTTCTCCGGGCAGACACTCCCGGCTACCACCAACGCCAACGGTGTGGCGACGGTGAACATCGCCGCTGCTCCAACTCCGGGAAGTGTTCCCGTGTCCATCAGTTTCGCCGGCGACGCCAACTTTAATGCCGCGCAAGCCGGCGCCAGCGTGACAATCGATCGTGAAGAGACCACCGTCCGCTACATCGGCAAGACTCTTCTGGGAACCGCTGTGCCGCAGGAGTTGATTGCCCAGCTCACCGATAGCCTGAGCGGCACGCCCATCGCCAACGAGACGGTCACTTTCACCGCGGGCTCGGTGACGGCACAGGCGGTGACCAATGCCAACGGCATCGCCACGACCACCATTACACTTGGGCCTGATCAGACCACTGGCCCCGCCGCGCTGCAAGTTTCATTTGCCGGAGACAATCTATACAAGCCCTCCTTGACCGGAGTTCCCATTGTTGTTTTCCTCTCTACTTCGTTCGTCGTTTGGGGAGGAAACCCGGGTGGACTGCAGCTAGGCCAGGACGTGAATTTCTGGGGTCATTCCTGGGACAAACAGGTGACCGGTGGGAACTACAACGCCAACGCCGCCTTCAAAGGCTTTGCCGATCCCGTCAACCAGATTCACGTTTGCGAAGCCAGCGCCGGCAATGGCGGACCATTGGACGATCAGTGCTGGCAATCCAAGCCAGGGCAGAGCTTCCCGCCGCCTCTGACGCTGCCTGCCTTCATCGAAGTCATTGTTTCAACGGCTATCAATGGCGATCCCGCGAGCGAAATCTTCGGCAACATCGCCGCTGCAGCCGTGTGCCAGGTGGATCCTTTGCCGCCCTACGGCCCGGTCCCGGGCAAGCCGGGATTCTGCAAGCTGGTGGCGGTGATCGAAGACACAGGCGTGTTCCCTGCGCGACCTGCGTTGCTTGCTGTGCAAAACCAACCGCCAACCGTTCTTCCCGGGCAGACGTTTGATGTCAACGCGGTCATCACCAATAACTCGGCGGCCCAGGCCGATTCTGTTGTGGTTAATGAAAGCTTTGACGGCGTTACGCCGGCCACCGGCAGCCAGAGCTTCGCCTCCATCGCAAACGGGCAGCAAGAAACTGCCGGCTTCCAGGTCACGGATCCGGTTATTCCGGTTCGCCAAGCCAATGAGACCAGCGTCGCCTACGAGCAACGTTTGGCCGGCGTTGATGGGCGCCTGTTTACCTCCACCGGGACCATCAGCTTTACCGACGACCAGAACGAGCCTTTCCTGCCGCTGAACGTTTCTTCCTTCAGCCGGCTGCAACTGCCGCGCCTGACTATGGGCGTATCCGGGCCGTCGTGCGTTGGTCCGGGCAGCGTCATTCCTTACAAGGTGACGGTCACCAATATCGGCAGCGCCGATGCCGACAACGTTGCAATCTCCATGCTGTTTCCGGATGGCACCAGCACATCAGCTACCGTGGCTACCATCCCCATCGGCACCAGCGTGACTGAGACCTTCAACTTCACGGTTCCAGCGATCGCTCCCAAGCAGCCGAATGAAAGCGACCAGCAATACATCGCGCGGCTGCAGTCGATCGATGGAGCGCAGCTCACGGCCCTGGCCAAAGCCAACTGGCAGGATGCCAACGGCAATCCCTACGGCGCCATCGAGCAGCCTTTCATCAGCATCACGGAGCGGGTGCCAATCGTGACCACCACGCCCCAGGGACCGGCGACCGTACTGCCCGGCACGACCGAGACTCTGAACTTCACCACGCAGAACATCGGCGGCGGCAATGCATCGCAGGTCTTCTTGGTGATCACCAATCCCGATGGCTCGCTGTTCGCGGTTCCTCCCTTCCCGCTGCCGGGAGGACAGGCGACCGTGGCCACCTCGACTTTCACCGTCCCGGTGGCGACTGCCAAGCAGAGCGGGGAAACCGACGGCGCCTACCTGGCGCGTCTTTCTGCTATCGATAACAGCCCGCTCAACTTCATCGGGCAGCTCAACTGGCAGGACGCTTCGGCCAACAACTACGGCCCCACACATACCAGCTTCGCCAGCACGGAAATCGTCCCAGTGCTGATGATCATGCTGGCGGGACCGTCGACAGCCA
>Ga0126378_10003492_pt1 | contig 11898 bp, 12 predicted proteins | sample PanSoiMetPlot_23_FD_92587 | JGI IMG/M metagenome (GOLD analysis project Ga0126378, IMG submission 92587) | Tropical forest soil microbial communities from Panama - MetaG Plot_23 | ecosystem: Environmental > Terrestrial > Soil > Tropical forest > Bulk soil | place: Panama | collected 2016-02-17
GTGGATCGGGGCCTTTCCAGGGACAGCTATGGCTTTCACCGTCAATCCGGATGGGCGTCCGTCTGTGCGCAGCACGGTCTCTTCAACACCGAGTTTCAGCGTTCGCCAGCTGACCTGATCGGCAAAACGCTGAAGTGTCCGATACAAGACATTGCTGTCGGTGAATCCGCGACGGACAGACTCAGTCGCGTAGATCACCAGGCGCTGATTCTCCCGGAGCGAAAGGAGCCCCAGGCAGTGATCCAGATCCCCATTGGTCAAGAAGATCGCCTGGATCGGTGTGGTGCGTGACTCCCTCGGATGGAGAGGACCGAAACTCTCAATCTGTAAACAAACGTCCGGGGAGGCGTTGATGAGAAACCAGTCCCCATCATCAGCGCTCAGACAAACTGATTCTTGGGTCCGAGGGGTTGCCTTAATTCGCCCTTCCCGAACACCCTCGCAATTCAGACAAGCGCAGTTCCATTGCGGGAATCCTCCTCCGGCCGCCGACCCTAGAATTCGAACAATCATTCAATCCACCCGACGCTGTTATTTCGGAGTGGTCGCGACCAGTGTTTCCGGAGGGGGCTCCTGGACATCGGGGATGTCCTGAAAGTCATCCTGATACGAATTGATCTCGGCGTCCATTTTCACTTCCACCAACGAGGGGGTTTCCCAGTTCATGATTGATCCTCCATTTCTGGCTGCCTGCGATGAATTCCGCAATGAGGCTCATTTCGTTTCTCTGCGTCCTACTTTGGGTTAGCGGATCGAGCGTACCAGGCCCTTGTCCCTGTTACAATCGTAACGGCTTGAGAGGCGACAGGACTGCTGCGGGATCAGACTTCCAGATAGATTCATTTGCATCCACATACAGTTCGACTTCGTTGCCGTCCGGATCCTGTAGATAAAGACTCTGGCTCACTGTGTGGTCGCTCATACCTTCGATGGCGATGCCAGCTTGTTCAAGCTCACGCTTTGCGGACCTGAGTTCATTGAGGCTGTCTCCGATCTTGATGCCGATGTGATAGAGCCCCCGCCGTCGCCCGGCGGGAGGCCCAGGGGCATCACCAACCTGGATGAGCAAGAGTTCGTGATGTGTGCGGCCTGAGGTCAGCGCGGCAGCCGCTCCATTAAAAATCCGTCCAACCTCCCTGAAACCCAACAAATCGCGATAGAACTTGAGAGACCGTTCGAGATCCTTAACGTAGAACACGACGTGGCCGAGATAGTGTGCTTTCATTGCAATTCCTCTTCCTGAGCTTGTCATGAACGATGATGCGCGTGGACCAGCGCGTGTCCTCGACCCTTGCTGATCAACCAACGGTTCACCGGCAAGGCAGCAACGAAAGCCACGGCCAGCGACAGGCCAAGGCTCCCCCAAAACAGCAAGCTGGTCAGTCCCGCGTTAATCGCACCAGGGATCATCAAAACTATGGCGTTGTCCACGATCTCCATCACCGTGATTGAGAGCGTGTCCGAGGCCAAGGCCAGACCCGCTGCCCTCCTAAACGACATTCCGCCGACAAGGAGCGGCCAGAAGGTCATCGCGTAACCGAATAGAAAGGCTAGCACGACCGAGATGAGGACCGTTGCAGTGTTGCTCCAGTCGAGCGCCACTCCGATCACCATGCCAAGCACTTCACCGATTGCACATCCGGTAAGGCAATGGATTGTGGCCGAGACGGCCAATCCTGTGAGCGAATCCTTCTCTTCCGCCGTCTCGTGATGCTCATGCCGATGATGTGCGTGGTCGATGGTCAAGGATGATCTCATTTCTTGAACGTAATACCGGCCTTCTGCACCTCTTGGTAGGGGAGCAGCCACACGAGGGACTCGTCGCTGAGGTCGCCTACCTGAATCCGGTTGCCCCACGGATCGCGAAAGTCGCAGCGGAATCCCGGCACCAATTTGAGCTTGTATTTATGGATCAGCTTCCTCCGCACTTCCTTAATCTGTTGCTCGTCGCGGACCATCAACCCGAAATGTTTCGTGCGGTCCGGCTGAATTTTATCGACCTCGAAGATCGCCATGAATTGATGCTCCCCGAGTTTGCACCAGGCGGCACCTTCGCCTCCTCGGAGCAGTTTTAGACCGAAGACATCCGCATAGAATTTGACCGCCTTCTTTGCATCGGTCACTTCGATTACGACATGGTTGCAGCCATAGACTTGAACAGCCATCACGGACCCACCTTTCGTTCCGAACTCTCAACCTCTGCCTTCTGCAAGGACGAGACAAAGATGTCCGGAGGTTGCGCACCGGAGATGGCACGCCTTCCATTCAGCACGAAATAGGGGACTCCACGAATGCCCAAACGGCGGCCCGCCGCTTCTTCAGCTCGGACTTCTTCAACTCCCTGGCCATTCACCAGAAACTGCCGGGCAGCTTCACGGTCAAGTTCGGCTTCATCGGCTACTTCGACGAGCGTCTCGTGGGACCCGATATCCCGGCCTTCCGAGAAGTAGGCGTGAAAAAGTTTTTCAACGAGATCATCTTGCTTCCCCTGTTGCTGACCGAACCAAATCAAGCGATGGGCATCGAATGTGTTCGGCGTTCGCTCGATCCGACTGAAGGCAAAGGCGATCTCCTCTGCTTCAGCGGCCGTGGCGACACGTTCTTCCATCGCTTGTCGGGCCTCTACGCCGCCGAACTTCGCATTGAGATAGGCGTGCCGATCCATGCCGGACTTCGGCATAGTAGGATTCAGCTCGAACGGACGCCATGCGACGTGCGTCCTGTTTGTCCATCCGGCGCTCTCGAGTGCCCGCTCCAATCGTCTCTTTCCAATGAAACACCATGGACAAACAATGTCGGAGTAGACCTCAATCAACATTGTGGTTTCCTTCATGCTTGATCGTCGCCTCAATCCAAATGTCCCATCTTGCCAGCCTGATAATCGCTCACGGCTTGAACCAGTTCTACTTTCGTATTCATTACAAACGGCCCATAGCGCGCCACCGGCTCATGAATCGCTTCGCCCGCCATCACCAAGATCGTGACATCCTCCTCTGCGGTGATCACCACCGGTTCTCCATTCGAGACAAAGACGGCCAGTTCGGCCTCTGTTAACCTGTGCGTTCCCTCGAGAGATGCGCGACCACTTAAGACGAACAGACCCACGTTGAAGTCTTTCGGGATCTGTAGCGACATCGAACGTCCGGCGCGCAGCCACAGATCGTACAGTTCGACAGGGGTGAAGGTCTTCGCTGGGCCTCTGACGCCCCGCACTGATCCCGCAATCACGCGAAGCGAGCCGGCTCCGGCCTCGAGCGGTAGCACCGGTATGTGATCGTTCAGAATGGTTTGATAGCCCGGCGCGGACATCTTGAACGCCTTGGGCAAGTTCACCCATAACTGAATCGCCTGCAGCGTTCCCCCGCGCTTGGCCCATTCGCGCTCGTGCCTCTCTTCATGAACAACACCTGACGCCGCCGTCATCCACTGCACATCTCCCGGTCCGATCACACCGGAATTCCCGGCTGAATCCCGATGCGCCAGCATGCCCTGATAGACAACTGTGACGGTTTCGAAGCCCCGGTGCGGATGTTCGCCGACACCTCGCGGGGTGTCGGTCGCCGGATAGACGGTGGGGCCTGCGTAATCCAGCATGATAAACGGACTCAGCTCGCGGTCAAGATCGTTGCTCGGAAGCAGATTGCGGACGTGAAACCCGTCTCCGACGACATGCCGAGAACCCGGTTGATAGACCTTCACCTGTTCCACCTTCTGCACATTGGTTGCGAGCATCGTGTCCCTCATTGTGACCTCTCTTTCTCCGCCACTCGTTATGCGGAACCCCGCTCGCCTGACAAGGGGGCTTCGTGTTCGCCCTCCTGTTATGGGGCGGTCGTCCGATCCTGCACTCGTGATTCCTCCGCGATGACCGAGATTGTCCTCTTCTCGCCTCGTCGCAGAAAGGTCAAGGCCATCCGTATCCCGACTTTTTCCTCAACGAGCAGCTTGTGCAGGGCATCGATATCCCGCACGGTCTGGTCGCCGTAACCGATGATCACATCGCCTTCTGCGAGACTCGCTCTCTGGGCAGGACTGCCGGGCTCGATCGCCACTACGAGAATTCCGCTTTCGGCCTGGAGACCATGGAATCGAACCACTCGCCGAGGCAACTCCACGTTCTGGCCCGAGATTCCGAGGAAGCCGCGACGGATTTTCCCGTCCTTGATCAGCCGGCCCGCGATGAACTTTGCTGTATTGATGCCGATGGCGAAGCAGATACCCTGGGCCGACCGGATAATGGCCGTGTTGACACCGATGACTTCGCCGCGTGAGTTGATAAGCGGCCCACCCGAGTTGCCAGGATTCAGCGCCGCATCCGTCTGAATGACATTGTCAATCAGCCGGCCGGAGGTCGAACGTAACGAGCGCCCGAGGGCGCTGATCACACCGGCCGTCACCGTACACTGGAAACCATAAGGATTGCCGACCGCGATGGCCAGTTGCCCGACGCGGATCCGGTGCGAGTCACCGAGCTCTGTGTGGTTGAGCAGCGGCGCCTCAACCCGAATCACCGCCAGATCTGTGTCCGGATCCTGACCGATGAGTTGAGCGGAATGCCGACGGCCGTCCGAGAGGGTCACATCGATCTGATCCGCACCATGCACAACGTGGCTATTTGTGAGGGCAAAGCCGTCCGGCGTAAAGATGAAGCCGGAGCCGCTGCTCGTGGCCCTCTGAGGCATCCTCTCGCCTCTGACCAATCTCCCCAATCGATGCCGAACCTCGATGTTCACGACCGCCGGACTGACCTCCCCGGAGGCGGTGATCACAGCCTGAGAATAGGCATCCAGAAGTTCGCCATCGGGCGGCTCTGAATGTCGGGGGAGATTTCCAGGTCTCACTGGTTCATCACTCGCAACGAATCGAAGTGCGTCTATGGTGAGCATAGGGAATCCCTCGACATGTCTTGGTCGTACATCACGCCCGCACCCGTTCCGCTATCACCTTATCAACCGACCACTTACCTGCGCCACTGATCAAAAGTGCCAGAGCGATTCCGATCACGAGCAGGTGGTACTCGTATCCCTCGCCGGCTTGCTTCCCGAACCAGTTCATGAAGAAGCCGTTGGGCAGATGAACCATTGAAATAGCCCCCAGCATGATGAGTGCCATACTCGCCGCCGTGAATCGCGTCAGGAGCCCCAACAGCAATGCGACGCTCCCACCGGATTCCCCGATGATCACGAGAAACGCGATGAGCCACGGGAGATGCATGGTCTCCGTAAAGAACCCCAATGTCCCGAAGAATCCGAACCCGCCATACCAGCCGAGGAGTTTCTGCGCTCCGTGTGGGAACATCACGAGTCCCAGTGTGAGACGTAGAATCAGACCAACCCAACTCTCATCCGTTTGAAAGAGCGACCTCATGGGCACCCCCTTTTGATTGAACGACCCACTACGTGGTTCGAATCGCTGGTGCAGTCGAAGACCGCGTAGGACCTCGGCCAACTACAGTATAATAGTTCTAATTAGAACTAAGTCAAGAGGCAAGTTGAGCTGGAGGGTGGAGGTGTACTTTTCTTTGTGAGATCAGCAGGTTGGGGTGGACGCCGGAAGAAATTTCGTTCAGCGTCTAGCCTTAATCGCGCGTTCGACTTCGCGGCCGGCCTCACGGGCTTTGATAGACTCTCGACGGTCGTACTGCTTCTTGCCCTTCGCGAGACCAATCTCCACCTTGGCATGTCCGCGCTTGGAGAAGTATATGCGGAGCGGAACGAGTGTGAGTCCCTTCTGCTGGGTCTTGCCCACCAGTTTGTTGATTTCTTTCCGATGCAACAACAACTTTCGGGCCCTCGTCGGATCATGGTTCATAATGTTGCCGTGGCTGTAGGGACTGATATGGCACTGGTGTAGAAAGATTTCGTTCTGATGGACTGAGGCGTAGCTGTCTTGCAGGTTCACGCGGCCTTCCCTGAGGGACTTCACTTCCGTCCCCTGGAGCACGATGCCAGCTTCAAATTTCTCTTCAATGAAATAGTCGTGGTAGGCCTTCCGATTGGTTGCCACTACTTTTTGTCGATCGTCTGAGGCTTTGGTCATGTTACGGTGTCGACGGGAGTGACCCTTCCCGCTTGACCAGCTTAGGCGGACTACCTATCATGCACGCATGCGCGGCGTGCGCCCACTTGATTCGATCGGTACGGTGCTCAACGGCCTAGCTCGCCGCTTGGGCCTCGAGTCGAAACTTCTTGAGTGCCGCATTCGACGGGAATGGGCCATGATCGTCGGCGAGTCCATCGCCTCCAACACCTGGCCCGATCAGATTCGATACAAGAAATTGTACGTGCGTGTTCATAACGCCGTCTGGCTGCACCAACTTACTTTTCTCAAGCCGACACTGGTTAAGAAAATCAGCAGTGCGGCCGGCACCGAGCTTATCGCCGACATCGTGTTCCGGGTGGGGGAGCTTCCAGAGGCTGAACGGACCTCATCCCATGCAGACCCAGGCACCAACGCATACACCCCGAACGCCGATCTGCTCGCAGAAACCACCGCTCACACGGCCGCGGTTCAGGATCCGGATCTTCGGGATCGTCTCGCCCACCTCATGGCACACTCGCTCGCTCGCTCGAACCGTTCAAGGACTGACCGACAGGTCCCTTGAACAGCTGGCGGGAATAGGCCGCTGTCGCCGCCGTATCCGGGCCCTCGACCAGGGGACCGATCCGGCCTTCCTCCTGCGACTCAGTCAGCTCATAGAAACCGCGCAACGCCTTCCGAAACCCTTCCCACACATCTCGGTCTTCACCGCTCAAATACTGGTGGAGAATGGGCGCCTCTGCCCAAGCGTCGTGGGTGAAAATGTAGATCGTAATGTGGTGATAATTGCCCTGGGGATTGTCGGGCGTCGTTGGCCGAATCTTCATGGTCCCAAAGTTCCTTGATTCTCGGCCAACTTTCCGAAAGCGCTCGATGAGTGTCTCAATCTCCGTGTCGCTCGTATACGGCGGGACATGGACCGCAACAGCCGATCCTTCTTGCGATCCGATACTGTACGGTGGAATCGATCGGTCGGGCCGGCTGAGATACATCCCTCCCCATATCAGGCCGAAGGAGCCGACGAGGACGCCGATTGCCAACTTCACAACTGTGTCGAGCGGTTTCTTTTTCTTGGAAGCCATGAGCTGACCGATCGGATGATTCATGGGTGGGAACGGATCGATCAGGGAGACATCGAAATCCCGGGATGGAGACTAGCTGCTGACGCCTTCGTCAGTTACCGTGTCGTCGCGCTCGGTACTTTCCGCCAGCCTTGCGGCCGCGACCACGCGATCGTCGTCCGCATCGAGTTCGAGCAAGCGCACCCCTTGTGTGTTGCGGCCGATCTCTCTGATGTCATCGACACTGCACCGCAAGACCTTGCCTTGCGCAGCCATGAGCATGATCTGGTCGCCGTCGCGGACCTGGAGGAAGCCCACGGCCAAACCGTTCCGTTCGGTCGTCTTCACACTGATGATGCCCTTGCCGCCACGGCCCTGTACGCGATATTCGGTCACCGGCGTCCGTTTCCCATAGCCGCCTTCCGTCACCGTCAGAATGGAGGTTGTGGAATCCGGAGTGATCGTTTCCATCCCGATGACGACGTTTCCCTCTTCAAGCGTGATCCCTTTGACGCCATATGCGGTGCGGCCCATGGGTCGGACTTCATCCTCCTTAAATCGAATGGTAATACCCTGCTTCGTGCCCAGAAGAATTTCACGCTGACCGTCTGTGACATGGACACTGATGAGCTTGTCCCCCTCTTCGAGTCCCAAGGCGATAATGCCCCCTTGCCTCGGATTGCCGTAGGCCGAGAGCTCTGTCTTTTTGATAATGCCCTGTTTCGTTGCCATTACCACGAATCGGTCTTCCCGAAATTCTTTGACTGGCAGGGTGGCCGTCACTTTCTCATCCCCTGCGAGGGCCAAGAGATTCACTAGCGCCTTGCCTTTTGCGGCGCGTCCCGCCTCAGGAATTTCATGGACCTTCAGCCAGTACACTTTGCCCGCATCGGTGAAAAACAACAGATAGTCGTGCGTCGACGCCGTGAAGAGCGTCTCGACAAAGTCCTCGTCCTTGATTCCCATGCCGATCTTGCCCTTGCCGCCGCGGCGTTGAGCTCGATACAGCGACACCGGGTTGCGCTTGATGTAGCCCGCGTGGGAGATTGTCACCACAACCTCCTCTTCCGCGATCAGGTCTTCGACATTGATTTCCGCTTCTTCCTTCACAATCTGTGTCTTACGGTCGTCCTTATAGGCATCGCGGACCTCGATCAGTTCGTCTTTGACGAGCTTCCGGACCAAGGCCTCGCTGCCCAGGACTGACTTCAGATACTCGATCTGCTTCAGCACTTCCGCGTACTCTTCGATGAGCTTGGTCCGCTCCAATTGCGTCAGGCGTTGGAGTCGCATGTCGAGAATGGCATTGGCTTGAATCTCGCTCAGTGAGAACCGCCGCACCAAGCCAACTCGGGCTTCCTCGGGCGATTGGGCGCGCCGAATCAGCGTGATGACGGCGTCGAGATTGTCGAGCGCGATCTTGAGCCCTTCGAGGATGTGGGCCCGCTCTTCTGCTTTGCGCAACTCAAAGGCAGTCCGACGTACGACCACCTCGCGGCGATGCTCGATGAAATAGTGGAGAATCTGTTTGAGGTTGAGCACCTCCGGGCGGTTGTTCACCAGCGCCAGCATGATGACGCCGAACGTCGTCTGCAGTTGCGAGTGCTTGTACAAATTGTTCAGCACGACGAGCGGGATTTCACTCCGCTTTAGTTCAATCACGATCCGCACGCCCTCGCGATCGGATTCGTCGCGCAGATCCGAGACGCCCTTGATTCGATCTTCTTGGATCAACTCCGCGATTCGTTCGATCAGCTTCGCTTTGTTCACCTGATATGGAATTTCGGTCACGATCAGACGCTCCCGATCCGTGCGCTCGTCGGACTCGATATTGACCTTCGCGCGCAGCGTCAGCAAACCGCGGCCCGTCTCGTAGGCTTCTTTGATTCCTGCCGTGCCATAGATAAAGCCGGCGGTCGGGAAATCGGGCCCAGGAATTTTCTTCATGAGCTGCGCGATTGTCGTGTCCGGCTCTTCAAGCACCAGCAGGAGTCCGTCGACCACTTCGCCAATGTTGTGGGTAGGAATGTTCGTGGCATAGCCGACCGCGATCCCACCGGCTCCGTTCACCAAGAGATTCGGGACTCTCGAAGGAAGAACTAGCGGCTCAACACGGGATTCGTCGTAGTTGGGTCCGAAGTCGACTGTCTCCTTGTCGATGTCCGCCAACATTTCCTCGGCGAGCTTGGTGAGCCGCGCCTCGGTATAGCGCATGGCAGCGGGTGGGTCGCCGTCGACGGAGCCATAGTTGCCCTGGCCGTCCACCAGGAGATAGCGCATGTTGAAGTCCTGCGCCATTCGAACGAGCGTATCGTAGATGGCGGTGTCGCCGTGGGGATGGTAGTTCCCCATGATTTCGCCAACGATCTTCGCGGACTTCCGATAGGGCCGGTTGTGCACCAGCCCCATCTCATTCATGCCGAAGAGAATCCGGCGATGCACAGGCTTCAGACCGTCGCGTACGTCGGGCAATGCGCGGCCTACAATGACGCTCATCGCATAGCTCAAGTACGATGTGCGCATCTCGTCTTCAATTGCGATCTGACTCAGCCGTTCATCGGGAGGCATGGTGTTCCCTTTAGCTCTCAGCAATCAGCCGTCAGCAAGCGGAATGCCGACAGCTGGTGCTTTCTCAGTTACACGTCCAAATTCCTGACTTCCCGCGCGTGGTCCTGAATGAAGTTCCGCCGCGGTTCGACTTCATCTCCCATCAGAATCGTGAAGATCTCATCGACGCCGGTGACGTCTTCCAATTGCACCCTCAACAGCGTCCGGACCTCTGGATTCATCGTCGTTTCCCAGAGCTGCTCGGGGTTCATTTCGCCCAGACCTTTGTATCGCTGGATGCTGAGTCCTTGTTTGCCCATATCTAAAATGGCTTTGACCAATTCGCCGGTTTCTGTCTGCTGCTGTACCTGACCCTTGGCCTTCAGCTTGTACGGGGGACGGCCGATCCCAATCGCCGACGGCGCCAGCTTCTGAAGCTCGCGGAACTCAGCAGAACCGACGAGGTCATGCGTCACGTCCAGGCAGTGGATGATTCCGCTAACGGGTAGCCGGCAGGTAACCTTGCTCGACTGATGTTCCTCATCGTCGATGATCTCGATGGTCGGCGTCAGCTTGGGATAGACAAGGGCCAAGGCCTTCTTTACCTCCGTCACCACATTCCTCAAGGCGGTCTTGTTCTTGAGCAATTCCCGATCGAGCCCCGGTACGTCCACGAAGGCCCGCAGGAGGCTCGCTTCATGCGGCTTCTTGTTGAGGTGGGCAAGCAGGGTCTCGAATGCGATCAGCCTCTTCAAGATCGGCAACAGACGTCGGCCCGTGACGTAGTCCTGTGCCCCTTCAACGTAGACTTCGACTTCCTCAACTGCCAAGTCGGCAAGGTGTTCGTTTAGGGCGCCTTCGTCCTTCAAGTACCGTTCGGTTTTTCCTTTCTTCACCTTGAAGAGCGGCGGCTGCGCGATATAGATGTAGCCCCGTTCGATCAGCTCCGGCATCTGGCGGAAGAAGAACGTAAGGAGCAAGGTCCGGATATGACTACCGTCCACGTCCGCATCGGTCATCAGAATGATTTTGTGGTAGCGGGCTTTGGCAATATCAAACGTATCTTTGTCGCCCTTATCGCCCTCTTCCCGTTTCCTTCCGATACCGGTCCCGAGCGCCATGATCAAGACGCGAATCTCCTCGCTGGTGAGCATTTTGTCGAAGCGCGCTTTTTCGACATTCAGAATCTTGCCCTTCAGTGGCAGAATCGCCTGGAATTTCCGATCGCGCCCCTGCTTAGCTGAGCCGCCGGCGGAATCACCCTCGACGATGTACAGTTCGCTCAACGCCGGATTCTTCTCGGCACAATCAGCCAGCTTGCCAGGGAGTGAACCGCCGTCCAGCGCGCTCTTGCGTCGGATCAGTTCCTTCGCTTTTCGCGCCGCTTCGCGTGCTCGGGCCGCGTCGATCGCCTTACCAATGATCTTCCGCGCGACCAGCGGGTTTTCCTCAAAGTATGTCCCCAGCGCCTCGTTGACCGCGGCTTCGACAATCCCTTTGACTTCGCTGTTCCCGAGCTTCGCCTTGGTCTGCCCCTCGAATTGCGGGTTCCGGACCTTGACGCTAACCACGGCTGTCAGGCCTTCGCGCACGTCGTCCCCGGTGAGGGATTCGGTCTCTTTCTTCAGGAGCTCGTTGGCGTTGGCGTAGTTGTTGATCGTGCGGGTCAGCGCAGCCTTGAACCCGACCAGGTGTGTCCCGCCCTCCTTGGTGTTAATGTTGTTAGCGAACGAGAACAGGTTCTCCGCATAGGCATCGTTGTATTGAAGGGCAACTTCCAAGACCATCTCTCCCTTTTCGACCTGGACATAGATCGGTTTGTGCAAGGGAGTCTTCGCCTCGTTGAGATGTTCAACAAAGGAAACGATCCCACCCTTGTATTTAAATGCCTGTTCCTTGACCGGTTCCTTCCGCTCATCTTTAAGCGAGATCTCCAGCCCTTTGTTGAGGAAGGCCAGTTCGCGGAGCCGCTGCGCGAGCACGTCGAAGCTGAAGTCGAGCGTCTCGAACACCTGTCCGTCGGGTTTGAATGTGACTTTGGTACCGCGCCGCTTCGTTTTGCCCGTGACCTGGAGCGACGCATTTGGTTTGCCCCGTTCGTACCGTTGTTCGAACACTTGTCCGTCCTGCCAAATCTCCAACTCGAGCCATTCCGAAAGCGCGTTCACGACCGAGATGCCGACGCCATGGAGGCCACCTGACACGGTGTAGGCTCCTTGCTCGAACTTGCCGCCCGCGTGAAGCATCGTGA